>Ga0181522_10001688_pt1 | contig 13220 bp, 12 predicted proteins | sample PEATcosm2014_Bin_27_FD_121103 | JGI IMG/M metagenome (GOLD analysis project Ga0181522, IMG submission 121103) | Peatland microbial communities from MTU Mesocosm Facility, Houghton, MI, USA - PEATcosm2014_Bin05_10_metaG | ecosystem: Environmental > Terrestrial > Soil > Wetlands > Peat | place... | reverse complement strand
TGGGCGCCGGTCATGCGCAGCCGCGCCACGTGCGCCACGACCCCCGGCGGCACATGCCGCACCATCTCGCCCTCGACCATGCGGTTCGAGGACGGAATGATCAAACCGATGCGCGCGGTCATGACGCCCTCCTCGAGGTTTCCATCGCTGCTCCGTCTATCGCGGACAAGCGGCAATTATAGGCCCGCGGCAGCAACACCAGGAAGCGCTCCATGGAGAAGCCTGATATGGGAAAAACTTACATCGAGAAACCTTGCGGCGTGCGCTCGGGCATCACCTGACGCATGACGGCTTCGACATCACCAAGCACCCAAAGCTCGGTGAGCATGCCATTGCGCGCGGTAAAAAACGCCGCCCCGCTCCACGCGATGGCCCGGCCAGTCGCCTCGATGCCGAAAAACTTCGCCCGGTGGATGCCAGTGAAGCGCATCTTGGCCGCCGCCCGGTCCTCGGTCGCGATCAAATCCTCGACCGTGCAGGTGAAATTTTTGAGCGCCGCATGGACTGAACGTAGGTAAGCGACGAACCCTTCGGGCCCGCGCAGTTCGGGGCCAAGCGAGGCGCGGAAAACAAAGCCATGCGCGAGAATCTCGCGCGCTGCTTGCTCGTCCGCCTTGTTCCACACCACATCGTAGAAACGCTCGACGAGCGCTTTCGCCGTTAACGCCACGCAACCCCCCTGCCAACGAAACCCCGCCCGATCTTCTCGTCTGAGTGTAGAGCCGCCCTCGCCGTCTGTCCCGGCGACCTAGCAGCGCGGTTGCCAAATTCATTCGCGAATGGCGCACCCTTCGGCTTTTCGGTTGACGCGCCCGCGTGCGATGCAAGACTGCTTCCATGAGAGCCGCCGCCCGGGAGAATGCCATGCGCCTCGCTTTGCGCCCTGTTCGTCTCGCCGCTTTCGCGCTGCTGTCCGTGCTCGCCGCCGCGCCGGTGGCGGCACAGGATCTCTACCCCACGCGGCCGATCCATATCATCGTCCCCTTCCCCGCGGGCGGCCCGTCGGACGTGCTCTCTCGCATGATCGGCGAGCGGATGAGTGCGGATTTCGGCCAGGCCATCGTCGTCGACAATCGGCCGGGCGCGAATACGGTCATCGGCGCGCAATTGGCGGCTAAGGCCGTGCCCGATGGCTACACGCTGCTCATGGCGATCGATTCGACACTGGTGATGAACCAGTATCTCTACGCGCACCTCCCCTATGATCCGCTCAACGATTTCGCGCCGGTTTCCATCGCGGCGGAGAATGTGGGGCTGCTCGTGGTCAATGCCGAAAGCGATCTGAAATCCGCGAAGGATTTGATCGCCAAAGCCAAGGCGGCGCCCGGCAAGCTGAATTGCGGCGCCGGAACCATCACCACCAAGCTCACCTGCATCTTGTTCAACCTGAAGGCCGGTGTTGAAACCGTGCTGATCTCCTACAACGGCAGCGCCGAAGTCGCCCAGGGCGTGCTGACTCACAGCGCCGATTTCGTGTTCGATGGCCCGTCCGCCGAGCTTCCGCTCATTCAATCGGGCCACCTGCGCGCTATCGCCAAGCTTGACGCCCGGCAATTCCCGCCGGTGCCCGACCTGCCGACGCTCGATGCCGCCACCGGCATCAATCTCGGCGACCTGACGGTGTGGAACGGACTGGTCGCTCCCCACGGCACACCGGCCGCCATCATCGACAAGCTTGCGGCCGAGGTGGCGAAGGTCATCAACGATCCGGCCTTCAAAGCCAAAGCCGAGGCCGTCGGCATTTATCCGGTCAGCAGCACGCCCACCGAGTTCGCCGCGTTCATTCGCGAGCAAGCGGCGCGCTGGCCGGAGATCGTGAAGAAAAGCGGCATGCATTTCGATTGAGCGCCGTTTCCCACCCGCACTGGAATGAGCCAAACTCGACATCATGACCGACATCGACCTGTTCTCTCCCTTCCGCCTCGGTCCGCTCACGTTGCCCAATCGCATCATCATGGCGCCCATGACGCGCAATCGCGCCGGGCCGGGCGACGCGCCGACGGAGTTGAACGCCACCTACTACGCGCAGCGCGCCAGCGCCGGGCTGATCGTCGCCGAAGCCTCGCAGGTGTCGCCGCAGGGTCTCGGCTACCCGCACACGCCGGGCATTTATAGCGATGAACAGATCACCGGCTGGAAGCTCGTCACCGACGCCGTGCACGCGGCCGGCGGCCGGATTCTCCTGCAGCTCTGGCATGTGGGGCGGATTTCGCATCCTTCGCTGCAGCCCGGCGGCGCGCTGCCGGTGGCGCCGTCGGCGATCGCGCCAGCCGGCCAGGCCTGGACACTCGACGGCATGAAGCCATACGTGACTCCGCGCGCTTTGGAGACAGCGGAGATCCCGGAGATCGTCGCGCAATACCGCCAAGCCGCGGCCAACGCGAAAGCAGCGGGCTTTGACGGCGTCGAAGTGCACGCCGCCCACGGTTATCTGCTCGACCAATTCTTGCGCGACAAGACCAATCACCGGACTGACAAATACGGCGGCAATGCAGAGAACCGCGTGCGCCTGGTCGTTGAAGTCATGGAGGCGGTGGCCGGCGTGTGGGGCGGCGGTCGGGCCGGCGTGCATCTGTCGCCGACCAATCTCGCCTTCAACGACATTTCCGACAGTGACCCGGCGCCGACTTTCTCCACCGCAGTGCGCGCACTCGATCGGCTCGGCCTCGCCTATCTGCATCTCGTCGAACCGGGACCGGCCGATCCGGCCGGGCCCGGGCCGCGGCTTGACGCCGCATTCTTTCGCCCGCTGTGGCGCAGCGCGCTCGTCGTCAACAAAGCGTACGACCTCGATCGCGCCAACGCCGTCCTGCGCAGCCGCACCGCCGATCTCGTCTCGTTCGCCACGCTGTTTATTGCCAACCCTGATTTACCCGAACGCTTTCGCCGCGGCGCTCCATTCAATCCGCCCGAGCGCAAGACCTATTACGGCGGCGGCGCCGGCGGATATACGGACTATCCCGCGCTTGCCGGGTGATACGGCCCGACAGCAGCGTCGCCTTCAGCGTTGATCGAGCGGCCCGCGACCCACTCCTTGATCCTCCCCCTTTCAGGGGAGGAAAAACAATCGGCGTCATGTGATCTTGGCGACGAGCTCCGCTGATCTCGGCAACCAACTCCGCGCAGGCCGCTTGCACTTCCAATTCCCCCTGAAAGGGGGAGGATAGGTGGGGGTCCGCGGAATATTCGAATGTTGTGAGTCAGATCGGAGTGAAAACTGGACGAGAGTACGCGCATTCACGGCGTGAGAGTGCGCGCAACGCGGAAGCCGAGATTAAAGTAGACACTGCGCGACGTGATAAAAAGGCGGCTTGCGGAGCGGACCGACGCCGGAACGACATTCCAGGTGCCGCCACGGGCGACGCGGCTTTCGCAGTTGCCTCCGGCAATCCATGCCGAGCCGTCCGCCGGTGCGCCGCTGTAATCGTTGTGGACGCAGTCCTCCACCCACTCCCACACGTTACCAATCATGTCGTCGAGCCCGAACCGACTGGCCGCGAACGAGCCGGCCAGCGCTGGCTGCTTGCCGTCCCACTGACTGCCACATCCGACACACACGGTATTGTTCTTGCCGATCTCATCGCCCCACGGATACGCCGTGGTCGTACCGGCCCGCGCCGCATATTCATATTCGGCCTCGGAAAGAAGCCGGTATGGCCTGCCGGTCAACGCCGACAGCCATGCGACGTAGCGCTGAGCATCCTGCCAAGTCACGTTGATCACCGGCTGTTCGTTGCGCCCGAAACCGCCGTCACTGACGTGCGCGTCGCAATTGCCGTGAGCCGTGCAGGCATCCCATTCAGCGAACGTCAGCTCGAGCTTGGCGACGGCGAATGCCTTGCCGATCGTGACTGAGTGCTGCGGATCTTCCGCCGGTTTATGCCCGGGTTCGCTTGCCGGCGAGCCCATCATGAACGATCCGGCCGGTATTACGATCATCTGCGGACAATCGGTGCATTCCTGGAAAGAATCCTTGGGCTTTAGCGCGCGCTCCTGCGCTGCCGTGAGCTCATGCACGTTCATGAGCTCATACATGCTTTCCTTCATCCAGGTTTGCTTCCACCAACCGGCGAGTGCCACAATGAACGCCAATGCGCAAAGCGCCGCGAACGCCTGCGCCCAACGTACGCGCCGTTGCGCTGCCTTTGATCTCGCAAAATCCGCCGCTTCTGCTTGTCTGCTGGCGGCGATATAGGCGCGGATCGACTCGGTGATGGCAGGCGCCTCGGGCTTTCGTCTATCCGCCCACGATTGTGCGCTGACAAGATCATCGCCGCGCAACAGCAGCCAATCCGGATGGTCGCGCGCTTCCCAACGCCCGGAAAGTTCACCAAGTCGTGTGTGCTCGCGGATCCAATCGAGGTCCTGGCGCAATGCCTCGGCGAGCTGCGCAAGCGGCCGGTTTATTCCCAGCCCCGTATCGAAGCGCACGAATTGTCGCCGCTGCAGCTCCTGTGGGATATCGGCGTCCGCCACCGGCTTGAAAATGACCGGTAACAGCCGCTTCGTCGCAGCAAGCGCTTTGTTGACTTCCCAATTGCAGCGTTCCGACTTTACCGCCTCCGGAGAAACCACAAACACGACGGTATCGGCTTGCCGGATGAGGCTGCCTAGGCGCGCCTCCCAGTCTTCCCCTGCGGCAATGTCGTGGCGATCGAGAAAAGACGCGAACCCAGCCAACTCCAGCCCCGCGACAATCTCCTCCGCAAAGTCGCTGCTATCCCGCCTCGAGTAGGAAATAAAGACTTTAAGCCGCTCGCTGACGCCAGTTTCAGCCATGCACCGCCGGGCCGTTCGTTGCAAAATCCGAGGTTATCGCAATCCGACCTTACGACATAGGTGTCACTGGCAATCGCCATCACTTAGGCCGCCAACCGCGTGGGCTTCCAATTGCTTGGACCATCGCAAACGCCGACGGGCGCGCCAACTTGACGCGGGCGGCAGCCAAGTCGCCGGGCCGGTTTTTCTGGTCTTTGGATCGGATAGGCGCGGGGCGTACAGAGGACACCGGTCCATCTAAGCTGATAGACCAACTCGCTTTTGATCGCGTGCAGCAACCCGCCGCGGCTTAGTGCCGGCCGGTCTGGGTTATGCCTTCGACCAGACGAACGATCGAGCGCCGGAGCGACGAGTCATCGATACGCATAAAGGCCTTAAGCAGCGCCAAGCCGTCGGAGCTTGCAAGAAAGTCGTTGACGTAGGCCGTCGACGGCGCTTCCGCGAATCCACGGCTCTGGCCCGATGGTCCGGGAGCCTGTTCAAAGAAGAAGGAAACCGGCACATCGAGGATGTGGCACACGTGCTGCAAACGGCTGGCACTGATACGATTCGTCCCTTTTTCGTACTTCTGTACCTGCTGGAACGTGAGGCCCAGTTGATCGGCGAGCTTTTCCTGGCTCATGCCGAGCAAAAGGCGGCGCATACGGACGCGATTACCGACATGCTTGTCAGTGGGATGCGGGTGCTTGGTTGACAACTGATATCCTCGTATTTGGGCGGATGGACCGCCATTATTTTCGGTTTAGCTGTTCGGATTTACATTCGCTGATTGCACATTGTTGGCAGTGTTAACGCTCGAACCGGCAATTTAGTTCCGCCGCCTCCGAGGTTAAATCGACAGCCGCGTGAAAAAAGTTTTGGTTGAGCTTTTTGGTTGAGTTTTTTTTCGGTTGAGTCTCTTGGTTGGCTTTTTGGTTGAGTTTTTGGTCGCAACCAATCGCAAAGTAACGCCCGCCGACACGCGAGTTCATCGCAATCCCGTCAATCATGGGTATATTTGCGGACCGCATCCGTTTCGAGCGGTGCGTGTCTTAAAAATTTCGGCAACCCGCGTCTTGCCGATCGCGGCCAATGTTTTTGTTATTTATCGCCAACCGGCAGCATCAGACTCATGGCAGCTCCTCTTGGGAGGAATGCGGTCAAACAGGAACGCGCCCGTTGGCCGCTATTCTTGCGCCCGAGCGGCGCTAGGGACCATTCCGGTCCAGCGCTGAAACGCACGCGTAAAGCCGCTAACTTCCGCGTAACCGAGCAACCAAGCGATCTGCGAGATCGGCAGGGTCCGATCCGCAATATAGCGCTTGGCAAGCGCTTCGCGTACTTCTTTCAACAGCTCCGCGAACGACGAACCCTCAGCGGCCAATCGCCGCGTCAAAGTTCGCGGACTCATACTCAGCTCGGCTGACACGAGATCATGCCGCGCCTGCCCGTGGGGAAGGAGCGCCGCAATCGCGTTCTCCACCTGCACGTACAAGGGGCTCTGCTTCGCGCGTCGCCGAGCGAGCGCCTCTTCGGCGCTCTGCACGCATAGCCGGTGCAAATAGGGGTCGGCCGACACGATCGGCAGGTCCCAGCTTCCGGCTGGAAACTCGACCTCGTCGACGCGCGCGCCATCCTCGACGCCGGCGTCGAGGAATTTTTCCAGCTTGGATTTTCCGTGGTGAATGTGGTGCATGATCCGCACCTGGGTGGGTTTGAGGGCGTTGCCGGTCAGGCGCCGGCCTATTCGGATCATCAAGGCGATCATGAAACCGATCTGATGGATATCGGTGTACCGGGCAACGCCCGTGTAATGCAGCCGGAGATGGATGGATTTTCTCTTGAGGACCTCGAAGCGCACGCCGTCATTTTGAATCTTTATGTAACGCTCGACTCGTTCTAATGCGGCGCCGAGCGTGTCGGCCGAGGCCGCGACGTAATACAGCAAGCCGATCTCGCCAAATTCCAAATGGTCAGCGAGATGGAAGCCCAAAAGCTCATCGTCGAGCGCAGTCGCGACGAGCCCAACAAACTTTATTTGATTGATGACGCCTATTCTGGCGTTGCGGTGGTCAATCTCCTCCTGGGTCAGTCCGGCCTGCTCCAGTAGCGAGGCGACCTCGACGCCGCCGCTCTCGCCATACCGATAGGCAACACGGGACAGCACGCCCGCGCAGCGTCGAGTCGGACCTGGGTGTTTCCTTGCCTGTCGTGCCATCGGTGAAATTCCGGGCAACGTTGGCAGCCGCATACAGTAACACGGCCTGTTCCAGAGAGCTATATCTCCGGTTGCGTTAATTTGCCCTTCACGCCATACGTTCGGGAGACTGCGGCTGGCCGGGTGGCCTACCGCCGCGCTTGTCCGCTACCGGCCCGGTTTTCCTCCTGAAAATGCGCCACCCGCACCGCGGGTCCGCTTCACCATGGGCGCCCAATTACGGCGATCGGGACCGCCGACTGCCCCGTTTTTCCAAACTATTCCAAGCGTAGACCAGCGCGAAGCTGAGCGTGATCGCCACCGCTAGCCAGATCGCAAAAAACAAATAATCAGACATACCGGTCAAGCCCGCAGCGTGATTTCGCAGACGAGCCCTTCCGGCCGCCAGTCAAAATGCGCCGTGCCTTTGAGCTGCGTAATCATTTGCTGAATGATGCGCGAGCCGAATCCCCTGCGCGTCGGCGCCTGCACGCGTGGGCCGCCCGCCTCCGTCCACTGCAGTTTGAGTTGACCGTCAGCCGCTTGCGACCACTTCAGATCGACGTTGCCTCCAGCCGCGGACAACGAGCCGTATTTGGCCGCATTGGTCGCCAGTTCGTGCAGCGCTATAGCCACAGCCTGTGCGGCAGATGGCTCCAACAACATTTGTGGCCCGTCAGTTCGCACGCGACTTTCACGCGACGTATAAGGCGCAAGCTCCTGAGAAACAATTGTTGACAGCTCGGCGCCGATCCAGCGCGTCTGGACGAAGAGCGAGTGAACGTTGGCGAGCGCCTGGATGCGCCCTTCAATCGCCTTTTTCAGCTCTTCGGGGGTGCCGGCCTGCGAAAGATTGACGACAGCCTGTACGTTGGCGAGCATATTCTTGCTTCGATGCTCGGCTTCCCGGGCCAGAGCGGAGATTTGCTCCTGGCTTCGTTTTTGTTCCGTGATGTCCCTGGCGATCTTCGATGCGCCGGCGACCTTGCCGTCGGCATTTCTGACCGGAGAAACGGTCAGAGAAACATTAATCAAGCTGCCGTGCTTACGTTGCCGGACGGTCTCGAAATGGTCGACGCGCTCGCCGCGCCTGATACGCGTCAGAATGGTGCGCTCCTCGTCATGCCGGTCCAGCGGAATAACGATAGTGATCGGCTGACCAATGGCCTCGTCGGCCGTGTAGCCGAAGATGCGCTCCGCGCCACGGTTCCAGCTCGTGATCACGCCATCGAGGTTCTTGCTGACGATGGCGTCGTCACTCGACTCGACGATGGATGCCACAAAGCGCAATCGCTGCTCGCTATCACGGAGCTCGGCTTCGACGCGCTTGCGCTCGGTAATGTCGATTCCGGTCGGATGCAGGAATGCGACCTTGCCCGACCGGTCGCGGATCGGGTGCATTGCAAAGTCAACGACGCGCTCGGTTCCGTCCGCCACCCAGTAGTGCAGCTCCTCGCGAAAGACGCGTCCAGCGACGGCCTCATCGGTGGCGAAGCGAATTCTTGCCTTCATCTCCTCCGAGCCGCGCCACCAGGGCGTTTCCCAGAAGGGACGGTCCAGAACCTGTTCCTCCGTGTACCCGCACCAGACAACCGCCAGATTGTTTATCTCTTGCAAAATGCCACGGAGGTCCATGATGCCGGCGAAAATGCCGGATTGGTTGAACACCGCCCGGAATTTGGCGGCTTCGGTAACATCACGATTGGCCTCAAGGACGGTCTCATCACCAACCAGCTGCATCCGGCTGTCAACGATGACCTCGCGGCCATCTTTGCAGATATGGCGCAGTTCTCCCGACCAGTAACGCTGACTGCGCAGTTGCGTGCGCAGTTCGGCAAATTCGCAAGGAAATCTTGTTTGCAGGAGCGTGTGGCTATTACGGCCCACCGCCTCATCGGACGAAAACCCGTAAAGCCGCTGCGCTCCGAGGTTCCAGAACTCGATCGCGCCGTCCAGCCGCCAAGAAAACATCGGCTCATGGGACAACGTCAGCAGACTGGCTAAGCGCTCGGCCTGAGGTCCCGGCGGCTGGCTTTCGACGGAAATTTCGGCTTCCTGCTCCACGCGGCAACCTCCGCCCAACGCCTGCTAACGCGGCGTCGTCGGCTACAGTGGCAATATACGATCTTAAACGACGAACTGTCGCGGTATTTAGAGCGGATTCCGATACCAATGACCAGCGTCAGTATGGGGCCGGTCTTTGCCGGATGCGTCTTTTGACGCATGCTTATGTGTTTTCTTATTGGTCCCCCTGGACGCCATTTCTGCGGGCCCGCTTTTTGCTCAGGTAGCGGTCACATGCCGAGTTTGCCAGCCAAATCCTCAAGGCTAGATCCGGCGACATCGACGGGCTCCTTGGGGCCAGTCTCGCCGCGGCCGGGGCCATGCTCGTTGGGGCGCGCGATATGTCCGGTGCGCAGCCCTAGGGCCGCCGCCGCCATCAGATCCTTGGTGTGGGCGGCGACCATCATGCACTGCTGCGGCGGCAGATCGAGCGCCTCAGCGGCGGCCAGATAGACACGCGGCTTCGGCTTGTAGTCGCCGGCGATCTCCGCGCCGAGGATCGCGTCCCAGGGAATGTCGTTGCGCCGCCCCAAGTCGACCATCAGCGAAATGTTGCCGTTGGAGACCGGCGCCAGCATGTAGCGTCGCTTCAGGCGATGCATCCCTGGCGGCACGTCGGGCCATGCGTCCAACCGATGCCACGCCAGATTGAGGGTACGGCGATCGTCTTCGCTCAGCTTATCGATACCGAAACGCGGCAGAATGAGTTCGAGATTGCGCCGATGCAGCAAATCGAGCTTGCAGAACGGAATACGGCCGGTGCGCACTTCGTCCATGGCACCCTGGTACTCGCCGCGCCAAGCATCCGCGAAGGCGAGCCAGTCGAGCGCATAGCCTTTCGGCTCCAGCATCGCCCTGGCCTCGCGCGCAATGGACGTGCGCCAATCGACCAAGGTGCCGAAGACGTCGAAGAATAGCGCTTTGACCGCGACCGCCATGCGCCAGAGTCCTAGCGCAATCGCGACCGGAATGCCAAAAGGAACGCTCTGCCCCGCCACCGCCGAGACTCAAGGGACGACGATGCCCGAACAACCGATGTCCGAGAAGGAGCGCTGGGAGACGCGCTTCCGCGCACCGGACTTTATTTTTGGCAAGGAGCCGAATGCGTTTCTCAAGGCGCAAGCGGCCCGCCTGCCCGCCCGCGGGTCGGCGCTATCAGAGGCGGACGGCGAAGGCCGCAACGGGGTCTGGCTCGCGGAGCAAGGCCTCGATGTTCTTACGATTGACTATTCGCCGGCCGCGCTCGCCAAAGCACAGGCGCTTGCGGCCGAACGCGGCGTGAAGCTGCGCACCGAAGTCACCGACGTTTTCGCCTGGCACTGGCCCGCGAATACATTCGATGTGATCGCGGCGATTTTTATCTTCGCGTCGCCCGCGGAACGGCCGGCCTTTTTCGCCAACCTCAAAGGCGCGCTCAAGCCTGGAGGCCTCCTGCTCGTTCAGGGCTATCGCCCCGAGCAACTGAAATACCGCACCGGCGGCCCGCCCAATGCCGAGCGGATGTACACGCGCGCGATCCTCCAGGAAGGTTTTGGCGACATGGCCGAACTCGACATCCGCGAACACGACAGCACCATCAGCGAAGGTACCGCCCATGTCGGCATGTCGGCGCTGATCGATCTTGTGGCGAGGAAATAACAAACGTCACAACACAACCCCTCATCCTGAGGTGCGCGCTGAAAGCGTGCGCCTCGAAGAATGCAGGCCGAGGAAAAGAGGAGTCTATAATGCCCGATGTCCTTGCGGAGACGCTGCACGAACTCATCGTGGCGACCCGCATTCTTGCCAACGAAAGAATTCTCGATGCCTTCGGCCACGTCAGCGTGCGTCACCCGCACGATCCGCAGCGCTATTTCATTCCGCGCGCTCGGCCCGCATTGGATGGTCCTGATGCGCCGCCATGGCGCCACGGTGGCCGGGACCGGCATCCGCGAACTGATATTCCGCTGCGTGTTCGGCTCGGACAATTGCAAGCTGCTGGCCCAGGCGATGGCTATGGGCCATGTCGATTCACTCTCGGCGGGCGAAGCCAAGCTGACTGCGGCGCATCAACAGCGCCCGCCCTCGACCAATCGCGCCTGGGACTACTGGGTGCGCCAGGTCGAGAAAGCGGGACTCATGCCGGCGAAATCGGCAGCCAAGGCGGCAAAAAAGAAAAGCGTCGCACCCAAGCGCGCGGCGCCAAAGTCCGCTAAGAAGACTGCCGCCAAAGCCAAGAGCAAGAAGCGCCGCTAAGGCCGCCAGACACCAGCCAACGAGGAAACCATGGCCAAAAGTCTGCAATCGCCCCGCCTTCCTGAGCTCAACGAAGCAAGCCTGACGGCTGAACAAAAGGCACTGGCGGAATCGATCAAGTCTGGCCCGCGCGGCCAATTCAAGATGTCCGGCCCCTTTGCCATCTATCTCCACTCCCCCGCCTTCGGCGAACTCGCGCAAAAGCTCGGCGGCCATCTGCGCTTCAAGACCAGCGTGTCGCCGCGGCTCATGGAGTTCGCCATCCTGGTCACCGCCTCACACTGGAAGGCGCAATACGAGTGGGCGATGCACGCCCCTATGGCGGAGAAGCAGGGCGTCAAACCGCAGACGGTCCGCGACCTTCAGGCCGGCCGCCCGCCCAAATCGGCACCGCGCGACGAGATGGCGATCTATGCCTTCGTCAAAGAGCTCTACGCTAAACGGCGCGTCAGCAAGCCGGTCTTCAATCGCGTCTACAAGCTGCTCGGTGAATCCGGCACCGTCGATCTGGTCGGCATCCTCGGCTATTACGCCATGGTGTCGATGACCCTCAACACCTTTATGGCGCCGCTGCCCGAGGACCTCAAAGTGCCGTTCAAGGAGCCGGGGAAGTAGTCGGCGCTCTGTCGTCGTTGCGCGGAGCGAAAGCGACGAATCAATTCAGGGCTCAAGGCTGGATTGCTTCGCTATCGCTCGCAATGACGGGAGCGCGAGACTTCTCGCTAGGCACAAAAATTACGCGACGCGGCCGATCGGCTTGCCGCCCGACTGCATGGCCTCATTGGGCGTGGTGCCGCGCACCGACGGCTTTGTCATGCGCTGCCGCAGGAGCTCGACAAAGCGGTCAGTCGGCATGGGCGGCGACATCAGCACGCCCTGGCCGTAATCGCAGCCCATGACCATCAAGGCCTGCAAGTCGGTCTGCGTTTCGACGCCTTCGGCCACTGCATCGCTGCCGAAGCGATGGGCGAGATCAATCGCGGTCTGGCAGATCGCCGCATTGGTGGCATCCAACGAACAGTTTGTCACGAAGGAACGATCGATCTTCAGTTCCTTGAACGGCAATTGGCGCAGACTCGACAGCGACGAATAGCCGGCGCCGAAATCGTCGATGGCGATCTTGATGTCGCTCACCGCCAATTGCGTAGCGACCTCTTGGGACAGCGCCAGGTCGCGAACAATCTGATCCTCGGTCACCTCGACGATGAGCCCCGGCCAGCGCTCGGATTGCGGGCGATGCTTGAGCATTAGCGCCGCGATCGGCAGCTTGGACAGCACGTTCACCGGAACGTTGATGGAGAGTTGGAGATTGAAGCCGGCGTCTTCGAATACCGACCAATCGCTCAACGCCGCGAGCAAAGTGTGTTGGCCGAGTTCGGTGATGCTCTCCTCGTCCACATCGGCCAGGAAGCTGCCGGGCAAGAGCACGCCGTGCTCCGGATGCCGGATGCGCGCCAGCGCTTCCGCTCCAGCGAGACATTTGCGCTTGAGATCGACCTTCGGCTGGTACCAGATTTCGAACCACTGATTCCGCAGCGCCTCGCCAATGGAGACGCGCGGCCGCGGGACCGGGGCGCTTTTCGCCCGCTCCTGTTTGTCGGTGACTTCGGCCTCGTGTTGGGCCTCTTTTTCGGTCTCTTCCTGGGCCAGCCGCCGCTGCTCAGCGCTCAATGCCTCGGCCATGGAGCGCTTTATATCGTCGGCCAAATTCTTGAGGGGCCCCGAAGTGTCAGCGATATTTTTCGATTCTGAGTCGCTCATGAACTCGGACCGCCATTGGGTATAGCAATCGTATACGGCGACTAGTCTTAACCAATAGTAAGTCAGAGTTCCTTAACCAACCGGGCCAGCGAAGCCTTTCGGGCTTCGCCGGCCGCCGAACGCCCGTGTTCGGGCCGAATTGTCACTGCTTGTTCATTTGCATCATGCCGGGCCCCTGCATGTTCATCTGCCCGCCGGGGGCCAT
>Ga0181522_10001686_pt1 | contig 13229 bp, 11 predicted proteins | sample PEATcosm2014_Bin_27_FD_121103 | JGI IMG/M metagenome (GOLD analysis project Ga0181522, IMG submission 121103) | Peatland microbial communities from MTU Mesocosm Facility, Houghton, MI, USA - PEATcosm2014_Bin05_10_metaG | ecosystem: Environmental > Terrestrial > Soil > Wetlands > Peat | place... | reverse complement strand
TCCTGCAGCAAGGCCGGATCCCGCGTCAGCAATTCCTCGGCTCATGGGCGGGCGCCATGGGCCAGCCGCAATTCCTGCCGTCGAGCTATCTGGCCTATGCGGTCGACTTCGACGGCGACGGGCGAGCCGACATCTGGACCAACGTGCCCGACGTCCTCGCCTCGATCGCCAACTATCTGCACAAATTCGGCTGGCAGGCTGGCGTGCCTTGGGGCTTCGAAGCCGTGGCCCCTAAAGGGTTCGACTACCGCACAAGCCGCGGCACGTTCCAGGAATGGGCGAACCGCGGTTTCAAACGAGCCGATGGATTGGCCTTCCCGCACACGGGCGACGCGATCCTGTTCTTCCCGAGCGGCGCTGCGGGCCCAGCTTTTCTCGTCACCGGGAATTTCATCGTGATCAAGCAATACAATAATTCGGATGCCTATGCGCTCGCGGTTAGCGAGCTTTCCGATCGGATCCACGGCCTTGGCCCGATCCGCGCCTCCTGGCCCGAGAACGACTTCCAGCCGTCGCGCAACGAGCGCATCTCGCTCCAGCGCAAGCTCGCCGATCTCGGCTTCAAAGTGGCCGAATTCAACGGTCACTTGGATTTCGACTTGCGCGACAGCGTCCGCGAAATGGAGCAGCGGTTCGGCATGACCGCCGACGGCTACCCGAGCCGCGCGCTGTTGGAGCGCATGGGCGTGCATGCGCCCTGACGCTGCTGTCCAAACCCGACGCGGGGCAAATTGGTCAGGCAGCGTCGCCGCTACCATCGCTCGAACCTTTGGCGATCTGATCGGCCTCCAGGCGCGCCATATCCAAAATATAGCGGAGGCTATCCAGACCGTGACGCCGGGCCATTTGCGAGAGCTCTTCGGCCAGCGTTCCTATGTAGACGGCGGCGGCGGTCGGTGACTCAGGCGTCGGCGGTCCCCCACCGGCTCGTCTCTGCATGTATCAGGCTCCCGCAGTAGCATGGCGCTGGCAGAGGCCGTCGCCCCTTCTCCTGCCCGCACCGGATGGCTCACCAGCCATATATTGAAACGTGTTTTATTGTAAATATACAACTTACAAGAGAATAGGAACAGGATGCACTTTCGGTCGTCAAGGGCGCGTTTTTGACCTCCGCCACGGGCAGCCATGCACAGCCAGCGATTTGACAGGCCGGGTCACATTACCCATGTTCCCGGCGGCCTGTGGCGACCGGGTTCCCCCAGAGCGCACAAAAGGCCCACTAAATCATTAGGTTAGCATGGATCTGGTCCTCGTAGAATCGCCCGCCAAGGCGAAAACGATCAACAAATACCTCGGCCGTGGCTACGAGGTTCTTGCTTCGTTCGGGCACGTCCGCGACCTGCCGGCGAAGAGCGGTTCAGTCGATCCCGACGCCAATTTCCGCATGCTCTGGGAGGTGGACCCCAAGGCCCAGAAGCGCCTCAACGACATCGCCCGCGCGGTGAAGGACGCCGACAAGCTCATTCTCGCCACCGACCCGGATCGCGAAGGCGAGGCGATTTCCTGGCACGTGCTGCAGGTTCTCAAGGAAAAGAAGGCGCTGAATGGTCAGCCCATCGAGCGCGTGGTCTTCAACGCCATCACCAAGCAGGCGGTGACCGAAGCCATGAAGCACCCGCGGGCCATCGACCAAGCGTTGGTCGATGCCTACTTGGCCCGCCGCGCGCTCGATTATCTCGTGGGATTTACACTGTCGCCGGTGCTCTGGCGCAAACTGCCGGGCGCGCGCTCGGCCGGTCGCGTGCAATCGGTCGCGCTCCGGCTGGTCTGCGATCGCGAACTGGAGATCGAGAGATTCGTCCGCCAGGAATACTGGTCGATCGTGGCCACTCTGGCGACGCCGCGCGAGGAGACCTTTGAGGCGCGGCTGGTCGGCGCCGACGGCAAGAAACTGCAGCGGCTCGACATCGGCTCGGGCACGGAAGCGGAAGCTTTCAAGCAAGCGCTGGAATCCGCCCTCTTCACTGTTGCGGACGTCGAGGCGAAACCGGTCAAGCGGCATCCGCAACCACCGTTCACCACCTCGACATTGCAGCAAGAGGCGAGCCGCAAGTTGGGCTTCGCCCCCGCTCACACGATGCGCGTGGCGCAGCGGCTTTACGAGGGCGTAGACATCGAGGGCGAAACCGTCGGTCTCATTACCTATATGCGCACGGACGGCGTGCAGATTGCCAATGAGGCGATCAGCGCCGTGCGCCAAGTCATCGAGGCCAATTACGGCGCGCGCTACGTGCCGTCTGCGCCGCGCCGCTACGAAACCAAGGCCAAGAACGCGCAGGAAGCCCACGAGGCTATTCGTCCAACCGACCTCAGCCGCCGGCCCCAAGATACGAAGCGATTTCTCGACGACGATCAGGCCAAGCTTTATGAACTGATCTGGCTGCGCACCGTCGCGAGTCAGATGGAGTCCGCAGAGCTTGAGCGAACGACAGTCGACATCACCGCCAAAGTGGCCGACCGCCTCCTCGATCTGCGCGCCACCGGCACCGTAATAAAGTTCGACGGCTTCCTGACACTCTACCAGGAGGGGCGCGACGAAGATTCCGACGACGAGGAGTCGCGCCGCTTGCCGGAAATGAGCGCCGGCGAACGGCTCACCAAGCGCTTGATCGCCGCTAATCAGCACTCCACCGAACCGCCGCCTCGGTATTCGGAAGCGTCGCTGGTCAAGCGCCTCGAAGAGCTCGGCATAGGCCGTCCCTCGACCTACGCGTCGATCCTGCAAGTGCTCAGAGATCGCAAATACGTCCGGCTCGACAAGCGGCGGCTTTATCCGGAAGACCGTGGCCGCATCGTCGTCGCCTTCCTGAAAAGCTTTTTCGCCAAATACGTCGAATACGACTTTACGGCGGGTCTCGAGGAACAGCTCGATCTTATTTCCAACAACGAAATCGCATGGCGCGATGTGCTCAGCAATTTCTGGCGAGATTTCATCGGCGCCATCGACGAGACCAAAGATCTAAAAATTTCGCAGGTGATCGACGCGCTCGACGCGCTCCTGGCGCCGCACCTGTTCCCGCCGCGCGAGGATGGAAGCGATCCGCGCGCCTGCCCGGACTGCAGCGGTGGCAGGCTCACGCTCAAGCTCTCCAAGTATGGCGCCTTTATCGGCTGCACGAATTATCCGGAATGCCGCTACACTAGGCCGCTGTCGGCGCAGGCCGAGGGTTCGGCCGATTTCGGCACCAAAAAGCTTGGCCCGGATCCCGAAACCGGCCTCGAAGTCACCCTGCGCAGCGGCCGCTTTGGACCCTACGTGCAGCTCGGCGAGGGCGTTGACGGCGAGAAGCCGAAGCGCGCGAGCCTGCGCAAAGGAATGGCGCCCGAAGATGTTGATCTGGCGCAGGCGCTGAAGCTCCTGTCGCTGCCGCGCGAAGTCGGCAAACATCCCGAAGATGGCGAACCAATCCGCGCCAGCATCGGACGTTTCGGACCGTATGTGCAGCACGGCAAGACCTACGCTAACCTGGAGGACGGTGACGACGTGTTCGCGATCGGCCTCAACCGCGCGGTGACGCTTATTGCCGAGAAAATCGCCAAGGGCCCGCGAGGCCGCCGCTTTGGCGCCGATCCGGGACGTCCTCTCGGCGATCATCCGGTCAAGGGCGGACCGATCGTCGCTAAGAACGGGCGTTACGGTCCTTACGTCAGCCACGCCGGCGTCAACGCGACTTTGCCGAACGACAAAACGCCGGAAAACGTCACACTGGAAGAAGCGGTCGCTTTGCTCGACGCCAGGGCTGAGCGCAGTTCCCCTGCCCCGCGTGCGCGGCCTCGCAAGGCCAAACGCGACGCGCCGGCCGCCGCGACCCCAAAGGCGAGAACAGCCAGCAAGCGGCGGCCCGGTAAGCCCCAGCAAGCTGCCGCCCGCAAGAAATCTCCCCGCAAGACCACGCAAGCCGCCGAGTAACCCGTTCCGATGCGCCCCTGGCCAAAGACGCGGCCAATGAGCGGGCCATGAAGCAAAGCAAGCTTCCCTCGCGCGAGGAGCTTCTCGCCTTCATCCGCGAGCAGGCCGGCAAGGTGGGAACGCGCGAAATCGCCCGTGCCTTCGGCGCCAAGAATGCCGATCGGGCTGCGCTCAACCGTATGCTCCGCGAATTGGCCAATGAAGGTCAGATCGACCGGCAGCGCAAACGGGTCCATCAGGCTGGCACTCTGCCGCCGGTCGTCGTCGCCGACATCACCGGCCGTGACAGCGATGGCGAGTTTCTGGCGCGGCCCACCGAATGGGACGAAGAAGCTCACGGCGAGCCTCCTGTGATCCATATTTCGACACCACGCCGGTCCAAACCCGGCGAGGTAGGCGGCGTCGGCGATCGCGCGCTGGTCCGCATCGAGCGATCGGGCGAGGAAATAAACGGCCGCGTCATCAAGCTCATCGATCGCGCTAAGCATCGCGTGCTCGGGATCTTCCGCGGCCTTCCCGCTGGCGGCGGACGCCTGGTGCCGATCGACAAGAAACAGCTTGGCCGCGAACTTTCGATTCCGGCGGGCGCAACCTCATCCGCCGTGGACGGCGACCTCGTGGCCGTCGAAGTCTCGCGGCATGGCCGTCTCGGTTTGCAGACCGGCTCTGTGGTTGAGCGGCTAGGCTCGCTCAAAAGCGAACGGGCGGTCAGCCTGATCGCGATCCACGCACACGGCATACCGCAAGCCTTTCCGCGCACTGCGCTCGCTGAAGCGGAAGCCGCGCGCCCGGTTTCGCTGCGCGGCCTCACGCCGGCGCGCGAGGACTGGCGCAAGGTCCCATTCGTCACGATCGACCCGGCTGACGCCAAGGATCACGACGACGCCGTCCACGCCGTGCCGGACACTGATGCGAGCAATCCGGGCGGCCACATTGTCAGCGTCGCCATTGCCGACGTCGCTTGTTATGTGCATCCGGGCTCCGCGCTCGATCGCTCGGCAACCGAACGTGGCAACTCGGTCTACTTTCCCGATCGTGTCGTGCCGATGCTGCCCGAGCGCATTTCCAACGATCTTTGCTCGTTGCGGCCGGACGTCGATCGCCCGGCGCTCGCGGTGCGCATGGTCGTCGGCTCCGACGGGCAAAAGCGCTCGCACACATTTCATCGCGTGCTGATCCGCTCGGCTGCGCGGCTCCATTACGAACAAGCACAGCTCGGCGTCTCTGGCCGGCCCGATGAGGTGACCGAGCCAATCCTCAAGAAGGTTCTCGAACCGCTCTACACCGCCTATCGGACGGTGCTCCGCGCCCGCGATGAACGTGGACCACTCGATCTGGAAATCCCCGAGCGAAAGATCTTGCTCAAATCCGACGGCACGGTGGACCGGGTGATCATGCCGCAGCGGCTGGAATCGCACCGTCTCATCGAGGAGTTCATGATCCTCGCCAACGTGGCCGCGGCCGAAACCTGCGAGCGCGCTCGGGTGCCTCTCATCTACCGCGTGCACGATGAGCCATCGCCGGAAAAAATCAACTCGCTGCGCGAGTTTCTGGCCACGCTCGATATTTCTCTACCGAAAGGCGGCGCGCTGCGGCCGGACGCCTTCAATCGCATCCTCGCCCGCGTCAAGGGCCGCGATGTCGAGCGACTGGTCAACGAAGTCGTACTGCGTAGTCAGGCGCAGGCGGAATATTCGCCGGAAAATTTCGGCCACTTTGGTCTCAATCTGCGGCGCTATGCCCATTTCACTTCACCGATCCGCCGCTATGCCGATCTCATCGTGCATCGGGCGTTGATCCGGGCGCAAAAGCTCGGCCCCGATGGACTAGCGAATGATGTCGACGCGCGCGGACTTTCCGAAATCGCGGCCAACATTTCCGCCACCGAACGCCGCGCCATGAAGGCGGAACGCGAAACTTCGGACCGGTTGATCGCGCACTTTCTGGCAGATCGAATCGGCGCCGTCTTTGACGGCCACATCTCAGGCGTGACGCGGGCCGGCCTGTTCGTCGAACTGGACGAAACCGGCGCCGACGGATTCATTCCGGCCCGCCACATCGGCGATGCCTATTTCCGCTTTCAGGAAGCGAGCCGCGCCTTTGTGGGGGGCTCAGAAACCCATCGGCTCGGAGATCCCGTGACGGTCGAGCTTGTGGAAGCAGCGCCGGTCGCCGGCGCCTTGCGTTTCAAGCTTGTGCGCCACGCTTCGGCGCCAGCGCAAAAGACTAGACAGCCGCCGCACAAGCAGCGGAAATTCGCCCGCGGCCGCAAATCACGCGAGCGTTAACAACCGCAACTCCCAGAGAAAATGTCGATGAGTGCAAATAATCCGGATCCGATGATCGAAAGCGGAGTAGCGGCCGATCGGGCCGAACGGCTGACCCGAACCATTCGCGACCAGAGCTTCCCCAATCGGAAGCCTCGGGATTCGGCAACGCTCATCCTCATCGACCGTTCCGAAACCGTCCCCAAAGTGCTGCTTGGACGCCGGCATGAGCGGCATCGCTTCATGCCGGGCAAATTCGTTTTTCCCGGCGGGCGCATCGAGCCGACGGATCGGCTCATGGCCACATCGGCGCCACTGCACGCAAGCGAAATTGCGCGTCTGATGCAACGCGTCCGCCGTGCAAGTCCGAAGAAGGCAGTGGGATTTGCGCTGGCGGCCGTGCGCGAGACCTACGAGGAGACCGGCATGATGCTCGGGGCGCGCATGAACGGAGTCATCACGACATCGCCGGGGGCCTGGGAAGCATTCGCCAAGGCGGCCATCCTCCCCGATCTCAGCAAGATACATTTCATTGCGCGCGCGATCACTCCGCCGAAGCGGCCGCTGCGTTTCGACAGCCGTTTTTTTGCTGCCGACGTATCGGCGGTAGCGCATCGCGTTGACGGCATGGTTGGTCCCGATGCGGAACTCGTCGAACTCGTCTGGCTGCCGATCACGCAGGCGCGCAGCCTCGACATGCCGGGCATCACCGCGGTCGTGCTCGAAGAACTGCAAGACCGCATCGCGGCCGGCATGCGCCACGATTTTCCGGTGCCGCTATACCGCATGCTGCATAAGCGGTTCGTACGAGAGATTCTTTGACCGCGGCGCGCGGCAGCCGCCGCTGCTTTCTTGACATCCGAGGGCCAGTCACTAGTTTGACGCCCAGCAAGCGAGCGAGGTCTCACTCATGGCCAAAGCCACCACGATCAAAGTCAAGCTGGTATCCAGCGCCGACACGGGCTTCTATTACGTGACGCGCAAGAACTCGCGCACGATGACCGATAAGTTGGTCAAGAAAAAATACGACCCGGTTGCCAAGAAGCACGTCGAATTCCGCGAATCCAAGATAAAGTAGCTGTCGCGTAGACGCGCAAAAGGGCGCCCTAAGGCGCCCTTTTGCGTATTTGCTCAGACAGTAAGTTAGCCACCTAAAGGGTGGCCGGCCGGGAACGGTGTCATGAGGAGGCCACTCGCACCGCTCCCGCGCCGGCCGAACCCCACGGACCCAGGAGATGCGGCGGACCTGAGCACTCCGTAGGGTTTTCTAAGAGATCTGCGCTACCGGCAGCAGCCAGGCGCAGAGAGAATCGCTTGCCGTTTGGGCGTTTCCGTCGTTGGGGAAAGGCTAGCCCAACTTGTGGAGAAATCAACGGACAAACTTTTGCCCGATTAGGGGTTTCCGGGGATAACCACAAAAATTACGCTTAATAATGGGGTCTATTAACTTTACTTGGCCCCGATCTTGCCAATTGCTAACAGGCGATATTGGGGTGCTCAATTATCAGTTGCAGCAGTAGGTCGGCACACTATGCGGCCTCGGGAACGACGCGATTCCGGCCTTCACGCTTGGCTTGATAAAGCGCCTGATCGGCCCTTTTGAGGATGCTCGCGGCATTGTCGTCTTTGCCACGCATGGCCGAGATCCCAACGGAAATCGTTACTGGAATGGTGCCGGTCCCCTGCTGGATAGCGAACGGATCGGCCGCAATGCGCCGGCGCAGCCGCTCCGCTACCATGGCGGCCACCGCCATATCGGTTTCCGGCATGATGACAACGAATTCCTCGCCGCCGTAGCGGCACGCCAGATCGATGCCGCGGATCGATCGTTTGATCCGTAAGGCAAATTCCCGCAGCACGTCATCGCCGGCATCGTGGCCGTGGGTGTCGTTGACCGTTTTGAAGAAGTCGATGTCGAGCACTAGAGCGGTCAATGGCTTGCCGCGCGACATCGCCTGCTCGATCAGCGTTCCAAGATGGCTTTCCATGTAACGGCGGTTGAACAGACCGGTCAGCGCGTCCGTGATAGCCATCTCGATCGACATCTGAACGTTGTCGCGCAGACGTTCAGTGTAGCGGCGTCTGCGGATCTGGCTGCGGGCCCGCGCCAACAGCTCATTTTTGTCGATCGGCCGCATCAGATAATCGTTCACGCCGATCTCCAACCCACGCACCATCCGCGCGCCACTATCTGGATCGGTTACCGCCAGAATAGGCAAGTTGCGGGTGCGATCGATGGAGCGGACCTGGCTGCACAGGCGCAGTGCGTCGAAGTTCTCAAGACCGAGCGAGACAACGAGCAGGTCGTAATTGCCGTCGGCGGCGTGAAACAACGCTTCGTTGGGATTGGCTTCGAGGTCGACGGTATGCTCCTCGGCGAGCACGCCTGAAATGCGCTCGTATGAGCCCGGCCGGTCGTCGACGATGAGAATGCGTCCGCCACGACCGGTATCGGCAATCGCCTCACGCTCGGGTGAATCAATGCCAATTTCGCGCGATGTCACCGCGCGCATCCGCAGCTCATCGGTCAACATCTTCAGTCGCGACAGCGACCGAACGCGCGCCGTTAGCGCCATCTCGGGAATCGGTTTTGTCAGAAAATCGTCGGCGCCGACTTCAAGTCCGCGCACGCGGTCCGACGGCTGATCCAGCGCCGTGACCATGACGACGGGAATGTGCTGCGTTGCCGGATTGGTCTTCAATCGCCGGCATACTTCAAACCCGTCCATGTCGGGCATCATCACGTCGAGGAGAACAAGATCACACTCAGCGCGCTCACAGATAGTCAGCGCCTCTTCGCCACTCATGGCGGTGATCACGTCGAAATATTCAGCCGACAGTCGCGCCTCAAGCAACTTGACGTTGGCGGGGACATCGTCAACGACGAGAATGCGGGCGGTCATCGCGGATCCTTCACGGATTACCGAGGAAGTGACGGATGGTCTCGATGAACTTACCAACCGAAATCGGCTTGGACAGGTAAGCCTCGCAGCCGCCCTCGCGGATGCGCTCCTCGTCGCCCTTCATTGCAAAAGCGGTGACGGCCACCACCGGAATGTGCTTGAGTTCCTGATCGTCCTTGAGCCACTTCGTCACTTCCAGACCCGACACTTCCGGAAGCTGGATATCCATCAAAATCAAATCCGGCCGGTGCTCGCGCACCAAATCGAGCGCCTCGATGCCGTTGCGTGTTCCGACGGTCTTGTAGCCATGCGCCTCCAACAGATCGCGGAAGAGCTTCATGTTGAGCTCGTTGTCCTCCACGATCAGGACAGTCTTGGTCATCCCCAATCCTTCGCCTGTCCGGGCCATACCCGCCGCGGCTGAATCGGGCGGCCTGCCGTGACAACAACGGCTGCCGCAAGCTAGTCCCGATGTGTTACGGAAAGGCAAATGCGATCCCCACCAAATTCGCGAGAACCTGCGGAAATGCTGGCGATTCAGGCGCTTGCCTTCATCGCCGAGGAGCCCGATCGACTCAGTGCATTTCTGACCGTTACCGGACTGGCGCCGGAGCTGATCCGCGAGGCGGCGCGCGAGCCCAGCTTCCTCACCGGCGTGCTGGAGCATATGCTTGGCGATGAAAATCTCCTGGTCGCTTTCTCCCAAAGCGCCGGGATCGATCCAGCCGACATAGGGCGGGCTTCCAATGCACTCCGCCGCCGACGGGAACGCGATTTGCCCTGAGTGCCTGCCGTGAGCTTCTGCCGCGACTGCCTTGCCGATGTTTCGCCGAATTCAAGCCGCTGCAGGGCGTGCCGATCGCCCCGTCTGCTGTGCCATCCCGAGCTTGACCACCTTGCCATCGCCCATGTCGATTGCGACGCCTTTTATGCCACCATCGAAAAACGCGACAATCCGGCCCTTGCGCTCGAGCCAGTGATCGTCGGCGGAGGCAAGCGCGGCGTGGTGGCCGCGGCCTGCTACGTCGCTCGCACCTTCGGGGTCCGATCGGCCATGCCGATGTTCGATGCCCTGCGGCTGTGCGCCCGTGCGACAGTGATTAGGCCCAACATGGACAAATACGTCGACGTCGGACGCCACGGGCGCCGCATGAAGCTCGACCTGACGCCACAAGTTGAGCCGCTGTCGATCGACGAGGCTTTCCTTGATTTGACCGGGACTGATCGGCTGCACGGCATGACCCCCGCAAAGACGCTTGCGCGATTTGCTTGTGACGTGGAGAGCAAAATCGGCATCAGCGTCTCGATCGGACTATCTAGCAACAAATTCCTCGCCAAGGTTGCTTCCGACCTCGACAAGCCGCGAGGATTTGCCGTTTTGGGCGTGGGCGAGGCGCCGACCTTCCTTGCGCCGAGGCCCGTGGCCTTCATCTTCGGTGTAGGCAAAGTCAGCGCAGCCCAAATGGCCCGCGACGGCTTTCATTTTGTCGCTGACCTGCAGAAAACCAGTGAGGTCGATTTGATGCGCCGCTACGGCGAGGAAGGCCGCCGCCTTGCCCGGCTGGCCCGCGGCATCGACGAGCGCAAGGTCAGCGCCGATCGTGAAACTAAAAGCGTTTCATCCGAAACGACGTTTGAACGGGATATCGCCGACTTCCGTTCGTTGGAGCGCATCCTGTGGCGCGTGACGGAGGAAGTGTCGGCGCGGCTCAAGGCCAAGGATCTGGCGGGGGCGACCGTGACGTTGAAACTCAAGACCACGGATTTCCGGATTCGTACACGCGCGCGGTCATTCAAAGCGCCGACACAACTTGCTACGAGAATTTTCGCGGCCGGCAAGGATCTCCTCCGGCGTGAGGCCGACGGTACACGATTTCGCCTGCTTGGCGTGGGGCTCAGTGCCCTTGCCGCGGCCGATCAAGCCGATCCAGCCGACCTCGTAGATGGGCGCGGCGCCGAGGCTGAACGCGCTGTCGACCGGCTACGCTCTCGCTTCGGCGATGATGCCGTCATCAAAGGGCTGGTATTCGAGCGACGAGAAGAATGCTAGCGGCACCTAGTGGCAAGGCTTGACCGCCTTAAATTCCAACGAGGTTAGCTTTCCGGTAACGACAAAATCATTGTAGTCGAGGGACAGCGCCCGCGAGATGCCGTTCTGATAAAGCTCAAAGCCGATCGCATAATCAGGCGTTATCTCGCCGCTGTCCGGTGCCTTCACGCTGCTGAAATAACTGATCGTCACCGGCCAGCGCGCAACGTTTGCGAGCTTTGGTTCATTGGCCGCGGCATCGTCATGCTTGTGAGTATTAGGCGCGATCTTATGACCCACAACGGTGAGCGTGTTGAATACCTTGTCGCCCGTCTCCGATCCGTCAAACACCGGAAAGCTGAGAACGCTCTTACCGGCAAGCCCGGCCGTAATCGCTCGCACCATATGCTCGGTCGGAAAGACGACAGCAGCATCAAGACTGAGGCTCTTGTGCTCGGGCTTGGTCAGGTCCACCGCGGTGGCTGCCGCGCCGTGCTCGGCTTGCCCGTCGACGGTGTCCACGAGATTCTCGTCGACAAAATTCTGCGACGTGAACTTGAATTTCTTGGCGTTGCCGCCTTCCCAAGTCGTGGAATGCAGGTCGCTGGTCGAGACCTTGCCTTCGCCGCTCTCGAGCTGTGAAAGCTGGCGGAATTCCAGCGAATAGCCATCACAGGCGTTACCATCAAAATCGTAGACGATCCGCCCGCGCACGGCGGCAATCTGCGAGTCGCCCCGGGTCTGATCCAGCGACAACTCGTAGATCGCCCGGTGCGGAGCCAGTGTGACGGGCGCGATCGGACCATCTTGCGCCAGTGCCACCGCGGTCAGCGCGACGATGATCAAAGTCGATAAAAGGACGGCGGCGCGGGATGCAATGGTATGACCCAGTATCAAGAGCCCTCTCACGGTGCTTGCTAGCGAAGTAACCCCTCGCCTGCCGCCCATTGCGCGCCGGGGTACTGTTCATCCCTAAGATTGCGGCGAAGATAGGGACCCGCGCCGTCCACCGCAACCGCAAGCACGCTTGCACCTGCATATTGCGATCGGTCAAAAAAAGCGCGCGGCGTACACTTGGGCGGCAAGGCTTTTGTGCGCCGGGCACCTAGAATATAACTTGGAACGAGGCTTGGAGGTGGAAGATGGCTGGCTCTGTGGAAGGCAAATTAAAGGCGCTCGGCGTCACCCTCAAAGAAGCGCCCGCTCCAGTAGCCAACTACGTCCCGTTTGTCCGAACCGGCAACATGCTCGTGGTTTCGGGCCAACTTTGCTTTGATGGTGAAGGCAAGCTTGCCGCTACCGGTAGACTTGGCGGTGGCATCTCGATCGAAGACGGACAGAAGGCGGCGCGTGCCTGTGCGGTCAACGTATTGGCACAGGTCAAGGCCGCGCTCGGCGATCTCGATAAGGTCGTGCGCGTCGTTCGCCTCGGCGGCTTCATAAATTCCGCGCCCGGCTTCGTTGACGGTCCCAAGGTGATGAATGGCGCCTCGGACCTGATGGTGGCGGCCTTTGGCGATAAAGGCAAACACGCGCGCTCGACAGTTGGTGTCGCCGCGCTACCCGCCGACGCGGCGGTCGAAGTCGAAGGTCTGTTTGAAGTCTCCTGAAAGTGCCATCCTCGCTCGATTGGCTCATCGCGCGGCCTATTGCGCATCGCGGGCTGCATAACGCCGCTCATGGCATCATCGAGAATACGGCTGGCGCTGTGCGCGCCGCGATCGCCGCGAACTACGGCATCGAGGTCGATGTCCAGGTCAGCCGCGACGGTGAGGCCATGGTGCATCACGACGACGCGCTGGGCCGGCTGACCGACGGTGAAGGCCGTCTCGACAGCTTCACGGCGGCCGAGCTTAAGCTGGTGCCCTTCCGCAACAGCGATGAGCATATGATGACGCTGGGTGATCTGTGCGACCTAGTCGGCGGACGGGTCACCGTGCTGGTGGAGCTGAAGGGCCATTTCGATGGCGACGGACGGCTGCCCGGCCGGGTTGCTACCGTGCTCAGCAGCTATCGCGGCCCGGTTGCGCCCATGTCATTCGACCCGGGCCAGATTGCGCTGCTGCGGCAAAAGTCCCCTCGCCTTGTGTGTGGGATTGTCGCCGCCAAATACCGACCGC
>Ga0181522_10001685_pt1 | contig 13234 bp, 11 predicted proteins | sample PEATcosm2014_Bin_27_FD_121103 | JGI IMG/M metagenome (GOLD analysis project Ga0181522, IMG submission 121103) | Peatland microbial communities from MTU Mesocosm Facility, Houghton, MI, USA - PEATcosm2014_Bin05_10_metaG | ecosystem: Environmental > Terrestrial > Soil > Wetlands > Peat | place... | reverse complement strand
GTGGAGTTGCAGAAGGCGGATGATGCCCGACGATTGGCGGAACTTGGATTGTCGCTGGAGCAGAAGGGACGCAAACAGGTTTTTGCGCAACCTTGTGCCTGTTTTGATGGCACCCTTTGCCGGATTTATCCGGACCGTCCCGCCTATTGCCGGGCATTTGAATGCGGATTGTTGAAGAACGTTCAAGCTGGTGGGCTGGAAGTGGAAGAGGCATTGAAGACCATTGCCGAAGCCAAACGCCGGGCGGACAAGGTGCGTCGGATTATTCATCAGCTTGGCAAAAGCGATCAACGACTGGCATTGATCCAGCGTTACTCGCAAGTCATGCGCGAAGCGGTTGATTTGTCCGGTTCCGAAGACGCCTTTGAATTACGCGGCGAATTGATGCTGGCGGTTGAAGACCTGATGCAGATACTTCAGAGCGATTTCTTGAAGTGACCTCGACCGCTGCTGGCGAGAAGGCGCATCACAACTTGCGGGCCACCTTTTTTTTGAGCGTCACCCGCCACGGGTCATCCTCGGCGTAGTTTACGCTGGCAAACCAGAGATAATAGAATTCTCCATCATCCTGGTACATCCATTGTTTGACCAGGTCTCCGGGTTTCATGGCAAAGGTCATGCCGGGCTGTTTGCCCCAATCCGAGCCCAGGGGTATTTCTGAATCTTCCACCTCCAACGGACTGCCCAGCAGGTCCAGAACCTGGGAAATGCTCCAGCCGCCGTTGATCTGGCTGAACTTTTTTTTGAATGATGGTTTGAACCACAACATGGGCCGGTCTTGATTGCGCTGAATTGAACCCTGTTACGCGGACGAAGCAAGCAGAATGTGAGATTGGGTATCCGCCACCGCTTCACCCGGTCATGACTGCGTCAGGCAAATTGCTGATTACACGAGAGTTATCCGTTGACCGCGCCAACTGGAGCCGTGGATTGAAATGGTGAACGGCCTGGCAGGGGAAATGCGTCGTCGCCGGGATGCGATCTCAGGAAATGTTGGAACTCCCGACTGTTTTTGGTTTGCGATTCGGATGCATCGGGACCGCTTTTGAAGCCTTCAATTCAGAAGATGGAGCTCTACGACGCCCTGAACATCAGGGGCTGCAGAGGTCACGCTTCCGAACTTCATTTCACCAGCGTTTTGCAGAACCGCTCGATCCGTTCCAGACCCTTCTCAATGTTCGCCATGCCGGTGGCGTAGCTGAGACGGATGTAATCGTCCGCTCCAAACGCGATGCCGGGCACGGCGGCGACCTTTTCCGCTTCGAGCAGTTTAGCGCAGAAGTCGGCCGACTTGAGGCCAGTCTTCGAGATGTTCGGGAACAAATAAAATGCGCCCCTGGCATTCACGCACGAAATGCCGGGAATGCTGTTTAACTTTTGGTGGGCAAACCGGCGGCGTTTGTCGAATTCGGCCAGCCACTTGGGCAGATGGTCCTGCGGTCCGGTGAGCGCAGCGACCCCGCCCTTTTGCGCGAACGAGGTCGGGTTGCTCGTGCTGTGGCTTTGCACGGCATCGATGGCCTTGGCAATCGGCTCCGGCGCAGCCAGGAAACCGAGCCGCCAGCCGGTCATGCTCCATGCCTTGGCCAGGCCGTGGACGATGATGGTGTGTTCCTGGTGTGCCGGCGAGAAACTGGCGACACTTTTCACCTGCGCGCCATCGTAAAGCAGGTGCTCATAAATTTCGTCGCTCATGATGAGAACGCCCTTCTCGACGCAGATGTCGCCGATGGCCCTGGTTTCCTCGGGCGTATAAACGCTGCCGGTCGGGTTGCTCGGCGAATTGAGGATGAGCAGCCGGGTGTTCGGCGTGATGGCGGCGCGCAGTTGTGCCGGCGTGATTTTGAATTCAGTCTTGTCGGTGGTGGGCAGGATCACCGGCCTGGCGCTGGCGAGTTTCACCATTTCCGGATAGCTCAGCCAGTACGGTGCGGGAATGAGCACCTCATCGCCTTCCTGGCAGGTGGCGAGGATGACGTTGTAGCACGAATGTTTGCCGCCGCACGAGACGATGACCTGCGACGGTTTGTAGGTGAGGCCGTTCTCGCGTTTGAATTTGTCAGCGATGGCCTCACGCAGCTCGGGGATGCCGCTGGACGGCGTGTATTTGGTGAATCCGGCGGCCAGGGCTTTGGCGGCGGCGTCCTTGATGTGCTGCGGCGTGTCAAAATCCGGCTCGCCCGCGCCGAAGCCGACGACATCTTCGCCTGCGGCCTTCATGGCCTTGGCCTTGGCATCGATGGCGAGAGTCAGCGAAGGCGATAGGGAGGCGGCCCGTTGAGAAATTTTGTAATTCATAGTATTGATGGAGATCAGATTAATGCCCGCGTGCTGAAGTTCAAGAACGGAAATTGAAGTCGATCAAACGGGGGAGCGGGGGCCCCGTCTTACTTGCCGGCAGCCATCGAAACGAGTCTGAAAGATTTGTCGTCCATGTTCGCAACCTTGAGTCCGTGCCAGGCGAGCAAAACATCGAATGCATGGAGGATCTCGGTTTTCGTCAGCGGCGTCTGGTTGTGGAATGTGAAAGTGCCGGTGGAAGGCAGGGGTTTGTCCTGGATCCATTTTTGTGCGGTCAAGGCCTGATAGACGTCCAACAGTTGCGGCAGGGCAACGGTCATGAAATTAATGCTGTCTTGCGGCAGGACATCCGCGGACGAATTGGCGTTCGTCGCCGGTGATCCGCTGGGGAACGGCCTGGCCGGTATTGCGGCAGGCAAAACAATGTTGGTGGCTCCGACCGGCACCAGCCACTCGAACTTGTCGCCATCGGCCATGGTCGCCGCACCCTGTTCTTGCAAGGCCCGTTTCAGAATGCCGACGGCTGCAGTCTTGTTGCTTGCATCTGCCGAAAGCGTGAGGCGCGGCTGCTTCACATCTGGATGGATGAGCAGAGTTTGAGCTTTGATGCTGGCATAGAGGTCGATCACATCATCAAAATCAACATTGTTCAAAACGATGCTTTTTGCCGTGGTATCGCCCATCGAGTTCGTCGTCTGAGGCGCGTAGAATGTGGCCGCGCCATTTTCCTTTGCCCGGACGAGGTTATTGGTGACATCGACGCGCAGGATCTCGATGTGCATGGGCTTGTCCTTGAGATACGAGTCATCGAAGACCTCGCCCGCTGTCACCCATTTGTGGGTGGTCATGAGGAACGAAGCTTCCGGCGGAGAATCAGTAATGATCAACAATGCGGCCTGGTAATTGGTCAGGTTGACCAAGGCGGCGACACTAACCGTGTGGTCGGCGCGCGCCAGAAAGGTGCCGGCCACCATGCCGGCGGACAGCAGAAACCGGATGATTTGGTTCACATTCATCGTCAAGGCCTTAACACATGAAACCTATGGCTTTTTATCAATTCTTCAAATGGAAACGCGAGGGGATTCCGTCTTGCCGGGCATTTTTGCCCGTAGGCTCCGCAACCACTGCCGAAACGCGTGTCAACCAGTTTGAGAAGGCCCGCATCCAAGACGCCCGGCCGCTTATTTCGCCAGATAGTATTTCCGCGTGTAATCCTTGACCATCCGATCGGTGGAGTATTGCGGCACCAGCGTCATCATCGAGCGGCGGATGCGCTGAATCCATTCACGCGGGATGCCCTGGGCGTCGCGGTTGTAAAACATCGGCATGACCTGTTCCGTCAGTGTCTGGTAAAGGTTCGCGCTGTCCACCCGGTCCTGTTCCTCCACGTTGCTGGGATGGGAGTCATCGCCGATGGCAAACCCGTTGGTGCCGTCGTAACCTTCGCGCCACCAGCCGTCAAGGATGCTGAAATTCAGGCAGCCGTGGCAGCAGGCTTTCATGCCGCTGGTGCCGGAAGCCTCGAGCGGGCGCCGGGGATTGTTCAGCCAGATGTCGCAGCCGGAAACCATCTGCCGGGCGACATGGACGTCGTAGTTTTCAACGAACACCAGATGGCCGATCAGTTCGCTATGCCGGCTGAGGTGAATGATGCGTTGAATGAAGCGTTTGCCCTCGTCGTCGCGGGGATGCGCCTTGCCGGCAAAAATAAACTGGATGGGCCGTTGCTTGTCGTGCGCCAGTTTAACGACGTTTTCGAATTGCTGAAAAATCAGCGGCGCGCGTTTGTAGGTGGCGAACCGGCGCGCAAAGCCGATGGTCAGGGCATCGGGATTCAGCAAATGGTCGAACCGGATGAAATCGCCCGGGCCCAACTGGTGGTGCTGGAGCAGCAGGCGGCGGCGGACAAATTCAATCATCTCGCGCCGCAACTGGTAACGCAGCGCCCAAAGTTCCTCGTCGGAAACGAACGCGGGATCCGTCATTCTCTGCCAGAACTCGGCGTGGTTGACCGCCGACGCCCAATCCGTGCCGAACTTCTCCCGGCAGATGTTGGCAGTTTCGTCGCTGTTGTCGCTGGCGGTGAGTTTCTTGCGCCAGAATTGCCGCACGGAACCTTTCATCCAGCCAAGCACATGAATGCCGTTGGTGATGTGGCCGATGGGGACCTTTTCCTCCGGCGTACCGGGGAAGAGCGACTGCCACATGTGGCGGCTGACCTGCCCGTGCAGTTCGCTCACGCCGTTGGCGGCGCGCGAAGACTTGAGCGCAAGCACGGTCATGCAAAACGGTTCCTCCGGATTTTGAGGATTTACCCGGCCCAGGCCCAGGAGTTCGGGGAAGGGAATGGGCAACTGCTGCCGGTACAACTGGAAGGCATAATCCATCAGGCCCTGGCTGAAACGGTCGTGGCCGGCCTCGACCGGCGTGTGGGTGGTAAAAATGCATTGCTGCCGGGTGGCGGCCATGGCGTCGGCCAGATTTTGTCCGGCGGCCATTTTTTCGCGGATCAATTCCAGGGCGAGAAAGGCCGCGTGGCCTTCGTTCATGTGGAACACCGACGGTTGCACGCCCAGCTTGCGCAAGAGGCGGACTCCGCCGATGCCGAGCAGGATTTCCTGCATCACCCGCATCGTGCTGTCGCCGCCGTAAACGCGCATGGTCAAATCGCGAAAATGCTGGGGGTTGTCGGGGTGGTTGGCGTCCAGCAGATACACCGGCACGCGTCCGACGTTCACGCGCCACGCCTTGTAATGAACGCGATTCATGTCAATCTCCACGTCCAGCACCAGCGGCTTGCCGTCCGTCCCCAGCACGGGTTCCAGCGGCACATTTTGCGGGTCCACCAGATTATAAAATTCCGTCTGCCAGTTGTTCGAGTCGATGGCCTGCTGGAAATAGCCTTCGCGGTAGAACAACCCGACGCCGACGAAGCCGAGGCCGAGGTCGCTCGCGGATTTGGCGTGGTCGCCGGCGAGAATGCCGAGGCCGCCGGCGGCAATGGGCAGCGACTCGTGAAAACCAAATTCAGCGGAGAAATACGCGACGGGATTCTGGAACAATTGCGGCGCATTCAGATGTCCCCAGGTGGTTTTGCACTGGAGATACGATTCGAAATTGAGCAACACGGACAGGGCGCGATGCTCGAAATCGGCATCCTGCAAGCGGACCCGCAGTTCGTATTCGGAGACTTCATGGAGGATGGCCGCGGCGTTGTGGTACAGGTTTTGCCAACTGCGTGGCGACAGGGTCTGGAACAAATCCTGCGCCTCCTGGTCCCAGGTCCACCACAAATTGCGGGACAGTTTGTTCAAACCGGTGACCAATGATTGCAGTTCGACACTCGTCAGAGGTTTTTTCATAGGTTCAGTTTTTCTTAATTACCCATCGGTTCCTTTGCCGACGTTGTCCAAGACTAATGGCCTGCTCCCGTTTCGGCAAACAAAAATTTTCCATTCGCAAATTGGCGGAACCCGGCTAGATTTCCGGCGCGTCTGCGAAGGAATGAAAAAATACTGGCATGTCCTCGGCATCGGGATCCAGAACAACCTGACTTATCGCGTCAATTACCTGACGCGGACGCTGTTCAGCTTCATCCCGCTGTTTGCCATGCTGTCGCTCTGGCGCACGATTTATGCCCAGCAGGGCGGGGCGCCGCTCTCCGGTTGGACGGCGGCCCAGATGATATTTTACTATCTCATGGTCGCCGTGGTGGACGTGTTGACGGCCGTGAATGAGGATGACTGGCAGATCGCCGCGGACATCCGGGAGGGCAACATCAGCCAGTTTCTGCTCAAGCCGATCGATTACCTCTGGTATCGGTTGTGCCTGTTCTTTTCCGGGCGCATCGCGTTCATCTCCATGGCGGTGATTCCGCTGGCGGTGTTCGTCTTCTGCTTCCGCAACTATTTTGTCGTGCCGGTGACCGGAAGCGCTTTCGCGGCGTTCTTGATTTCCCTGGTCCTGACGGCGCTGCTGCAATTTTTCATTTCCTACACCATGGCCATGCTGGCTTTCTGGCTGCTGGAGATTTCCACGCTTATTTTCATCCTGTTCGCGTTTGAATATCTGGCCAGCGGCCATCTCTTTCCGCTCGACCTGCTGCCGTCCGCCGTCGGGCATGCGCTGTTCTTCACGCCGTTTCCGTCCATGCTTTACGTGCCCATTGCCATTTACATGGGCAAAATCCACGGTGCGGGAATCTGGCAGGGCCTGCTCGTACAGTTGATGTGGCTGGTGCTGGCGTATGGGTTGGCGCGATTCGCGTGGCGGCGGGGCATCAGAAAATATGCGGCATTCGGAGGCTGAATCGTGAGTTCAACATCCCCAGTTCAAAAATCCAAGCCGCCGCCGCATGTCCCGCCTCGCCAGTCATCGGTCACGCGTTATTTCTCCATTTACGCTGCGTTGTGGAAAAATTCCGTGACGCGCGAGATGTCGTTCAAGGGCAATTTTCTGCTCTGGATCGTCGTCGAGCTGGTCTGGTTCGGGTTGCAGCTTTGTTTCGTGAGCGTGCTGTTCAGCCACACGGATAGCATTGGCACCTGGACGGTATGGCAGGTGGTGTTGCTGACCGGCACCAGTAATTTCATCCAGCAGATTTACCAGGCGTTTTTCCTCGTGAACTGCACGAATCTTTCCGAGCTCGTCCGCACCGGCAAGATGGATTTCCTGCTGTTGCTGCCGGTGAACACCCGGTTCATCGTTTCCCTGCGCCAGGTGGACATCCCGTCGTTCGCCAACGCCGCTTTCGCCGCCTGCGTCATGGTTTATGCCGCCGGCCGACTGAATTTGCATCCAACCGCCGGTCAACTCCTCGGCTTTGCGACGCTGTGTCTGATCGGTTTGATGGTCCATTACTCGCTCATGTTCATGCTGGCGTCGGTGAGCTTCTGGACCGTGCGCGCCCAGGGCATCGTGTGGGGCTATTACAACCTCTTCAACATCGCACGGATGCCGGACGACGCATTTCGCGGTGCGTTCAAGGCGGTGTTCACCTTCGCCCTGCCCGTGTTGCTTGTGTCCAACGTGCCCGTGCGCGTGCTGGCGAACACCTTGGGCTCGCCCTGGCCCTGGCTGGTGTTGTTTGGCCTGGCGGTGGTCTGGGCGTTTATTTCTGAATGGTTCTGGCGCTTTTCCATCCGCCGTTATACCAGCGCGAGTTCGTGACCGGACGGGAGTGATGGAGCCGGCGATGGCAGGAGGCTGAAGCGTTCACCGTCATTCGCCGAGATGCAGTTTGTTGGTGGCTCTATTTATTGGCAAGGGCTTTGGCCACGGCCGCCTCCAGCTCGTTGCCCATTAAATCCTTGCCAATGATGTTCCCGCTTCCATCCAGCAGAAAGTTGCTCGGTAATTTCTGAATTCCATATTTCACAGCCAGTTTAGTTTTCCAGAACAACCCGTCGTTGTATTGCGGCCAGGTCATGCCGTTATTGACCCTCAGGAACTTCTCCAGTTGTTGCCGATCATCATCGAGGCTGATGCCGATGACTTCGAAGCCCTGATCCTGATGCTTTTTATAAGCGGCCATGATGTTTGGCAGCTCGATCACGCAGCGCGGACACCATGTCGCCCAGAAATCAATCAACACAACCCGGCCCCGGTAATTGGCCACGGAAAGCGGCTTGCCGTCGATGTCCATTTCATTGAAATTGGGAAAGGGCGCTCCCACCACCAGGGAGCTTTGGATTTTCTGGACTGCCGCCATATCCTGGAGCGTGGCAATCAGGTCATCCGTGTTGCCGTTGATCTGGATTCCGGGAAAGTCGTGTTGGATCTGCCTGAGCGTGCCGATCGCCTTTTCAGGATCGTTGAGCACTTGCGTATACAAATTGGCCTTCGCGAGCATAATCTGAATCACGGCCGCTGATCTTTCGCCTTTATGGCGGGCATACAATGCGTCGTATTCCTCCAGGTTGCCGGCCAGGTCCGCCTCGGTTGATTTGCCCTGATCAAGCCTGGCAATGACCCTGGCAATGATCTCGTTGAGCTCGGCGGTGACGTTCGTTCCATCGGCGGGGATGCTGTTCGTGCCGATGGTGATGCCGTTGGTGTCAACGGTGATGGTGTTGGCATCCGTTGCCATGCCGTTGGTGTCGGCGGCAAAGAGATGCGTGCCGGCACCCCACGCAGTTACGACTGTGAACACAATAAATAGATGCTTCTTCATGCTATAAGCGAATAAGTGAAGCCAGCATCGCCTCGAAGCCGTGACAAGTCAATTCCGTCCCGGGCCGATGTCCGCTACTCGTTGTGCGGAATCTTGATGGTGCTGCCGCCGATGAATTCCCGGATGACCGCGTCGCCGGGGATGAGGTTGCCGTCCGAAAGCTGTTTCGCGGTAAAGCCTTCCACCGATTCGAGCAGCGTCTTGACCCGGTCGAAGCGGATGCGGGCGTCAAGAAAACCTGCATAAGGCGAGAAATCCTCCGGGGTGGGCAACAGGCGTTCGGCGCCGAGGAAGAACGGCTTGAGCGCGGGAAGATCGAATGGGAACCCGCCGTTGATGATGTGATCGCCCAGGCCCATGAGCGGGACGATGCTGAACAGCTCGCCGTAGCGCACGTAATGCCAGTGCAAAATAGTGCGCAGCGCGCTGTGATTACGATGATGGGCATCTCGCAACATGCGCCGGATGAGCCGCACGTCCGCGAACCGGGTGAGCCGCTTCGTGCTCCCGTCGCCCTCGTACAGCATGTTCAGCGTTTCGATATAGAGCCGGAATTGCGCGGCGGCATCAATTCCCTCGGTGATGGGCGGATAAAATCCGTGGAGACAATCCAGCAGCAGGATCTGGCCGGGCTCCAGCCGGACCGGCTTGGTGCTGACGCGCCGGCCCTCCTTGAAACTGTAAACCGGCTTTTTGATGGTCTGCCCGTCGAGCAACGCGCGGAGATGCTGGTTCAACAACTGGATGTCCAGCGCTTCCGGCGTCTCGTAATTGCGGTCGTTGATCCAGTCCGTCGGATGCTCGACCAGTGACCAAAAATAGTCGTCGAGGTTCAACATCAAAAATCTCAAGCCCTGCTTTTCAAGCCGCTGCGTCAGCTTCACCGTCGTGGTCGTCTTGCCGGAGGAGCTGGGGCCGCTCACCCACATCATCCGCAAGGGGTCGCCCGCATTCAGCCGCGCCAACACTTTTTGGGCCGCCTCATCCAGCGAGCGCTCATAAACCTCCAGGGAGGCTTCGATCACGGCCTTGATGCGCCCGCTGCGGACCGCGTCATTCAGGCCGGCCACGGTGTCCACGCCCTCCCGGTGGTTCCAATCCAGGATTTGCTGCATCCGTTCACGCGGAAAACCGTTGCCGACGAAATGCTCCTGTGAAATCGCTCCTTCCCGCAACCAATGCCGCCCCCAGCGGTAGCATTCGTAGGCATCGGCGGTGTTCTGAAAACCGTAGCTGCGCAACGCGTGCAACACCTCATCCTGGACCTCCTCTATCGTCGGCGGAAAATTTGAAATCAGGTGATGCGGGTCGCTGTTGAGGCAGACGATGGCCACGTCCGCCAGAAAGCCCGCAATATTTTCATCGGACCCATGCGCGGTGAAAATCTGTTCGTTCACACCCGGCAGGAGATCGCGGTGAAACCCGCCGATGGATTCCGCCGCGCGCAGGATGGCCTTGCCGATACGGCTCGAATCAAATTTGACAAGAGCCCGGTTGCGTTTCTGGACTTTGACGATGCGGTTTTGAACAGGCATTCGCGCGAACTATAGCGCAGCCGGGCAGACACACAAAGCCGTTTCAACACGGCTGATTAAGAGAAATGCTCCTGAAAATTAGCCACTACCTACCAGGCGGGAGCCTTTTGGGTGGAGGGGGTGATGGTTCTGCTGGCCGGCACCGGGGCGGCGGTGGCGGAATTGGCGGCTGGCTGGGCGCCGACGGTCTTTAGCGGTTGGAGCTTGGGAAGTTCCTTGTAGCCGTAAGGTACGCCAAAGAACGAGTTGTCCAGCGGCCCTTCCTTGGCTGAAATCAGGGCCATCGTGATCGTTTTGCCGCCGCCGCTGACTTCTGATCTCACCACCATGCCCGGCAAGGTGCTCAGTTCCGGGCTTGCGCCATTATCAGCTCCGGTGGTCTTGTCAAGGATGGCCAGGTCGGCCCGGATCCGGGCATAATCGGGAAAACTCTTGGCCACCCAGGCGGTCCCGGTGATTCCCCCGGAACTCGACCAGGCATAAAGTTCCGTGTCGTATTCTCCCACCTTTTGAGTCTTGCCGGTGGCGTGCGGCACGGGCGCATTGGATTTGGGGCCGGGCGCAACGACACCACCGGACGTTTGGGGCTTGTTTACCGGCCCACCCATTGTTTTCAAAAATAGTTTTTGCGCGGGTATCAGAGTGATGGTTTCACCCGTGTTCAAATCCATGATGGTGCCCAGGGCCTGCGACTGGCTCGTATTGACATCCAGCCGGACCTTGTCCCCCTTGACTTTCATGGTGATTGTTCCGTTATAGTCGGGGGTGACAATCTGCTGTTGCAGGACTAGGTCGGCTTGTGCGCTGGCGGCGCAGGCAACAGCGGTCAGGATGAAGAATCGTTTCATGCGGTGCGATGTTCGTTTTGGTATGTGGTGAAGAAAAGCAAAAAACATGCCGCGACGGAAAATACCGGCTCCGACGCGTGCGGCCCATCTTATCCAGCGCAAAACGCTGCATTTCTGGAACAAGTTATCCTTTCTGCCATCTCAATGTAGGAAGCACCAGCGATGAAGCGTCAGCGGATCACGATTGCCAACCTGCTTTCAACAGCAAAGATGATATGAGAGCGGAGGATCGCAATCATTCGTGAGTCTCAAGCCGCCGTCGGCGGTCGGTCAGCTTCGTCGGCAGTATCGCGCGAACAGACTGGCTTGCTTTCGAAGAGGGGCAGGCCGGTGCGCTCCAAACCAACCCGTGTGTGGGTGGTTCCGGCCGCCCTCTTCGCAAAGCATCTGCCAGGCACAGCGATTCGATTGTTGGACGCCGGTTTGTGGTCCAACGGGCTTCGGGACGCCTTGCTTTGGCATCGTCACGTTTTTGGGAGAAGCCGTTCAAACCGGCCGCTTTTTACTGTTCCCGGCGGCCACCTTGATTGCGCGCTGCGCCCAGGCGGCGAGTTCCAGCGCGTTTTCCAATACGTCCAGCGGCACCTCGTGATAACTCATGGTCATCACCCGCCCTTTTATTTCGTAAGTGAACGGCCCCATGCCACGTGCGGTGTAGTTCGGCTGCGATTGTGCGTCCGTTTTGAAAAATAGACGGCCAGTGTCCAAAATCCCAAAGAATTGCCCACCGGAATACAGTCCCTGGGCGCCGAACATTGGCCTCGCGCGCAAGTCCGGCACGGCACCCAGCTGGTCGAGAACAAATTGTTTGAAGGAATTGTCGGCCATGTTTTGTCTGGTTATTTAGTGGCTACGACCAGGGGAATCGAATTTATCATGCCGTCTCCGGACAACCAAGGTTGCTTGCCCGAGCGCAAAAAAAAGACCCCGGTGAAAACCGGGGTCGATGCGAAGATAGAGAGTTGTGTTCGGGCTCTTAGGCTGTACGACGACGAAATAACACCAAAGCACTCCCCAAGCCCATTGCGCAAAGAGCAATGGAAGACGGTTCTGGAACCGTCGCCATCGTGAGCACCACATTGTCAATGGTCAGGGTCAAATTGGCGGGATTGCCATTGCCACCACCATTTTGCTGGAAAGCAATCTGCCATGTGGCACCTAGCGGATTAAAACCCGAGAAATTAGGAAAGATTGTCGCGTTTCCCAGGTTGAGGGAGTAGTGCGTGAAGGTTGGGTTTAACGTAAGATCATTGCCATAACCGGGGCTGGCTGGTGCGGTGTTCAGCGAGGTGGGGCCGGTTCCACCAAAGCTGGGAAGGGACCATGTTTGAACCTGCAAATTGAGACTTCCTGCCGTGGCTTCAGCATCAAACGAAAGCGTATAGTCACTTAAATTTGCGCTGGTGTTTCCAGTTACGGATAGCTCTTGCAATTGAACAGCGGCATAGCCATAGCCATTACCAGTGTTACCCGCAGTGCCGTTCACTTCTTGGAGGCCTGAAGTGCCGCCGGTTCCTACGCCAGCGACAATGCCAAACGTTGAAGATGTTATATCACCGCCGTGATAGCCGCCCAGTGATTCGGTAGGCGACAAGCCGGAATCAAAGTTTTGACCGAAAATGGTGACCTGCGCCGGGGCAGTGGCCACGAAGCCACCCAAAACAATTGCCAAGACTGCCAAGTTAGATAGGGATTTCATATGTCTGTTCGAAACACTACGGTTTAAGGTTTACATTTACTGCTCGCTGACTTCTGATTTCTGACTGGACCTAAGATTAAAGTTTCGTTTCCAACTGTCAATCAAAAAGTCGCGTCCTTTGTCGTCAAAATAGGTGACATTTTATGGGATAAGCGCCTACTCCCGTCATTTCCCGCTCTCGGTTTTCGTGGAATTCCGGTTTTGGTTGGGATCCACCCACTTATCCGAAGCCCTCAATCGTCAGTATTCAAGAGGCTTTTAACGCACTTGCGGGTCGGGGACAAATGCCAGGGGACGACTGGGAAGCTGCAATTGCATGCAAATCGGCTGCCAGCGGCATCAATCCGCCTTCTCGTCGTTCTCCATCAGCCGGGCGAAGTAAAAACAACCGCCCGCGACCAGGGCGGAAAATCCTGTGATGAGCACAATTTGTGTGCCTGGACGTTTGAGGTCGTCTGACCAGTCTTCAATCAAGGTGCCCATTTTGCCATACATCAGGCCCATCTGCCGTTCCTCCCGCTTGTTGAATCCAAGCATGGATGGCTCATCGCCCACATCCGGCGAGCGGGTCCCCAACCAATAAACAACTCCCGCGCCACAGATTCCCAGCACCAGCACGATGATGCCAACGAACCTGAGCCGGGCGCTCGCGCGGGAAGGTGAATGGGTGGCCGGGACG
>Ga0181522_10001684_pt1 | contig 13241 bp, 10 predicted proteins | sample PEATcosm2014_Bin_27_FD_121103 | JGI IMG/M metagenome (GOLD analysis project Ga0181522, IMG submission 121103) | Peatland microbial communities from MTU Mesocosm Facility, Houghton, MI, USA - PEATcosm2014_Bin05_10_metaG | ecosystem: Environmental > Terrestrial > Soil > Wetlands > Peat | place... | reverse complement strand
CCACCGACCACACGTTCACCAGCTTGGGATTGATGGCTTTGGCAGGCTTCAGCAACTGTTCGATGATGGCCTTGACCACCAGTTCGTGACCCAGATGGTTATAGCCTTTAAATCCGCCCGTCGAGGCGTGGACGATCGGGACACCACGTTCGCGGTATTCGCTCACGACTGTGGCGGTGTCATCGCCAACCAGATCGGCGGTGCAACCGGTGAGCACGACGAATAGATCGCCGTCCATCACCTTCAGGGCGCCGTCGATGACCTCACGCAGCCGCTGCTCGCCGCCAAAGATGATGTCTCTTTCGCAACCGTTCGTGCCCGGCACGGCGTTGCCGCCCGCGTAACCCGAGCCCTGAAAGCCGTTGAAGAAGGACAGGCCGCCGAATATCTTGCCGGAACATCCCGGCCCGCCATGCACGATAGGTATGGCGCGCTCAATGGCCACAACACTCTGCTGGCCGCCCAACGTGCAAAATTGCCTTGGTTGTCCTACGGTGGCGCTCATTCGGCCTCCTTCATGAATGTCGCAGGCCCCTGCTGGAGCCACCAGTCTGTGTAAGGCAGCTTGGCGTGTTCTGAGAGGTGCTTGTAAAAGGACGGATTATTGACCGCATCGAGAATCTTGCGGCCGAAACGCAGCAACCCCCGGTAAGCCAAAGCGAAGTGCTCGTCCTCTACCAGGAAGGTGGGAATTCCGAGCTTGCCTCCCCAGACGGCCATGCCCGGATGACGCACGATGAAAACGTCTGGCTTTAATCGGCGCAACTGATTAATAAGTTCATAAGCCTGTTTGTTGCAAATTGAAACCGGCATATCGCCGTGTTCCCTAACCAGGTGTTCGAGACTATCAGCTGCCGGATCGCCATTGTCGAGCTTGGGATCATGATGCCAAAAGCAACCTCCAGCAACATTCATGCCAAGCTCGCGCAGTACCGATGCCAGACTGTGTCCATGCACCGAACCGGCGGCGACGTAACCGGTGAGCCCCTTCAATTGCCGGCGCAGATCTTCGAGTTCGGGGCCGATAGCCTCATGCTCGGAAGCGATCAGTTCCTCGATCTCCTGTTCCTTGTGGACCGTGCGTCCCAGCGCGCGCAGCCATGCATCAGTTCCCGCCAGTCCGTATGGCGGTGGAGCTTTCACCTCCGGCACGGAGTAGAGCGCTTCGAGTCCAGCAGCCAAGTAGGTGCCAAGAGTTGAGCACATCTGTACCGTTGCGCCCGACTCTGACAGACGTGCAATGCGGTCCACGTCGGCGAAGGGAACAACCAAATTGGCCTGAAGTCCGACACGGTTAAAGAGTTCCGAGAAGACATCTTCGCCCCAGAAGGTAATCACGTTCACAACCTCCGGGCGGCGCTGTTCGGGCGGCCGCACGATTTTGCGCAGTATGGCGTGATAGGCGACATCGAATCCGGTGGTCCATACCTTTGAGCGAAACCCTTCGCAGTGTACGGTAGCCACAGGAATCTTCAACTCTTCTTCGAGTTGGTCGGCAACCGCGTCGACATCTTCTCCCGTGATCGCAGACGCACAGGAAGCGGTCACGAAGATGGCCTTCGGATGAAAACGCTCGTAGGCATCCCGAATCGCCTGTTCCAGCTTTTGCGTACCGCCGAAAACGGCATCGGACTCATCGAGATTTGTGCTGATCAGACGAGCGTTGGCTGGCGTCTGACCGCGCTTGACCAAGCCATAACGATTGACGAGATTGAACATTGAAAAATCGCCGGCGCAACCCAGAGGAGCGTGGTTGACAACCGCCGCATCCTGAATCAACGAAAGCAGGCAGATAGCGCACGATGAGGCGCAGGAGCTGACTTGAGTAAAAGAGCGCGGCCGGTCCTGCAAGCGGCCAGAGCGGGACAGCTCAGCCAACTCCGATGCCAGTCCTTCAAAGGAGACGATCGAGCCTAGTCGCTGCTCACGCGTCGGAATGTTGGAATGTGCGATGTTGACAAGTGACATACAAAACTCCTAGGGGGCGGCATCTGGATTGACGATGCGCTCCAATGCAAAGCTCTGATAGGTTTTTTTCAAATAACCTGCAATTTCAGCATCAATCGCTGGCCTGCGCCAACGCAGCGCTAAGAACCATCCCATGCCAACAGCCAGCAGCGCAACGAAGATGTAAATCATCAGGTTGTGCGGATAATCCGGAACCGGAAAGATGCTTGAAACGAGCGGAATCGAAACTGCGACGACGGCTAGTGAAGCAACAACCAGATGCGCTGAACGCAGGCTTCCGCTGCGATGAAGATAGATTGGCGCACCAACAGACAGAAGCAAGTAAGCCAGCAGAAAGCCAAATGTGCTGATGCTGCCAACATAATCCCAGATAGCGGGCGGAGCAATACCGGCCAGCGTCATGAGGACCACGACTGCCAACGCGATCAAAGTGGCTGCATGAACGGCAGTGTCAGGCGTGCGATTGCGAGCGTGAACATGGCGGAAGACAGCAGGCAATACTCCATGCTGCGCCAATTGAAACAGTGTGCGCGTTCCGGCAACAATACAGGCCAGTACGACAGAAAAACTGGTCACCAGACCGGAGATCGTCAATAAGACGGCCAGGATCGCAACTCCATTGGCGCGGGCTACATCCAAGGCCGGCGCCTGGCTACGCGCCATATCCGCGGAGATGGCATGAAATCCGGCAACCATGGCGTACGCGTTCAGCACGTAATAAAAACCTGCGATGATACCGCTGCCCACAATCACGCGAGGAATGTTCTTGAGCGGATTGCGGGCTTCGTCGCCAACAGAGGCAGCGCTTTCAAAACCGACCGCGGCCATAAAGGCGAGGATGGACCCTCGTCCAATGGCGCTCGGTGAGAGCGAGTGAAAGCTGAATTGTTGTAGATCGACATGCAATCCCAAGCGATAGAGAATGGTTGCTGCCATGAGTGTGCCGATCGCCATTGCTGAAAACTCGATGGTCAGCATCAGATGAGCTGACAGACGCATATCCTTCCAGGCGAAGAACCAGACAGCTAGTAGGAGCAAGATGTTGAACGGCAAAAGCGGAATATGCAAATGGAAGGGCGCAAGCAAGCTGTTCAGGTAATAGCCGAAGAGTGGAGCACAAGCAATGCCGGTGCCGATGTAGGCGATGGCCAAAGCCCAACTGCCGAGTACCCCGGCAGTGGTGCCCATGCTGCGCGCAATGTAATCGCAGAGCGATGCGGTTCCTGATGCGTCACGGGCAAATACGTTGATATTGAAGGCGACCAGCACCACGCCCGCTGTCGCAACGGAAAACGAAATCCAGGTTCCGCAACCAGCGTTGGAAGCGACCACCGGAATGGAGATCAGCGGCGCGCCTGAGGCGCAGATGTTAGCCAACGACTGACCGAGCACAGCCCACGGACCCAGGCTGGCTGCGCGCAGGCCGTGCGTATGCGCCCTCTGCCCCCCATCGATCATTCCACCTGTTTCGCGATCTATTCCGGTACTCATTGGATCCTCATGACTTGTTGTCAGTACAAACTTGCCACGCCCTGTTATCCGTGCGAAAACGTTGACGCAGCGACAGGGCGGCCATACAGCGCAATTGAAAAATCTGTTTCACCGGGAATGCCGCAGGCATCGGCGCGGCAGCGGTTGCAGTGCGCAAAGACTCCCAGGTGCATTTCCGCATCCCTGCGTGCACGGCTGATTTGAATGAAGTCCGGACGGGGGATATGGCTCAGTTCGTGCTGCGGCAAGAGCGGAATTACGTTGATCACAGAGGCTCCGGCGGCTGCAACTGTTGAGGCGACTTCTTCGATGTGACTGTCGTTGATGCCGGGAACCAATACCGTGTTGGCCTTGACAGTCACGCCCAGTTGCACGATGCGTCGAATGCCTGCAATCTGCTTGCTAATAAGCAACTCGGATGCCGCAGTTCCAACAATGCGCTTTCCGCGATAGCGAATGCCCGCGCATAGTTGCGCCAACACAGCCGAATCAACAGCATTGACCGTGACGGTAATCGTTTCTACTCCCGCATCTGCGATCTGATCAGCCTTTTCTTCCAGCAGCAGGCCGTTGGTGGAGAGGCACTTGATCAGGTGCGGAAAACGGCGATGTACATTCTCGAATGCGCGCAGTGCATGGTCGGTCGCAAGCGTGTCGCCGGGACCAGCTATGCCGACAACGTTGATCTCCGGGCACAGCTTGAGCGCACGCTCGACTACATCCGGTGCCTTTTCAGGGGAGATCAACTGTCGAGCAACACCGGGCCTTTGCTCAGTGGAGTTGAAATCGCGCCGGCAAAAACGGCACTCGATGTTGCAGGCTGGACTGACGGGAAGATGCAGCCGGCCTGCCTTTTTGTGGCCTTCAACGGTCGAACTGAAGCAAGGGTGTTTTCCGTCCAGATGCGTAATGGTCTTTGCCGCGCTCATACGCATCTGCTGCGCGGTGCACACCTGTTGGTCACCGCCGTTCTGTCCGGGTTGGAGTATCTTCAGCATCTTCGTTCGTTCGAGGTTCACATGTGGAAGTTATGCGCCTACACACCTGCTCCGGCCAGCGAGACGCTTTCGGTTTCAATGCGCAGAATGTCCTTGGACCAGCGCGCGGCCCACTCGCGCAGTTGATGTTCCTCCAGCGGATTGGGAACTTTGGAGTTATTGTGCTCATAGATGCGGTTGGCCAGTTTGCGATAGATCCCTGCCTGCTCGCTCTCGGGCGCCGCTTCGATGGTCGTTTTGCCCTGCAATTCGCTCTGGGTAACCGTCAGCGATCGCGGCACATACTGCATCACCTGGGTTCCGGTGCGTGCCACAAAGTCGTCAACCAGATCGCGCTGATAGGTCGCGTTGATGGAATTGGCGATGACGCCGCCTAGCAGCCCTCCGCCGCTTTTCGAGTACTTCTGAATACCTTTGAACAGGTTGTTGGCCGCGTAGATGGCCATAAAGTCGGCCGATGAGACAGTGAAGACGTGCTCGGCGATTCCCTCGCGGATAGGCATGGCAAAGCCCCCGCAGACCACATCGCCCAGCACATCGAAGATCACCACATCCACGTCCAGGTTTTTGAAGACGTTGAGTTGCTTGAGCAGCTCGACAGCAGTGATGATGCCTCGACCGGCGCACCCGACGCCCGGCGCCGGACCGCCTGCTTCCACGCAGTAGACACCGGCGAATCCTTCAAAGACCACATCCTCCAGCACAACTTTGGTCTTGGCGCGCAGCGTATCCAGCACGGTGGGGATGTAGTGGCCGCCGCGGAGAGTGTTGGTTGAGTCACTTTTCGGATCGCATCCGACCTGAATGACCTTGTGGCCGGCGGCGGCCAGCGCTGCTGAAATGTTGCTGGTGGTAGTTGACTTGCCGATGCCGCCCTTGCCGTAGATGGCAATCTGCTTCAATGCTTTGCTCATAATGATTACTCCGGTAATTTTCTTCGAACATTTTGTTAATTCAAATGCGGATATTGCGCGATGGTGCGAATGGCATCCTCGACACAGCCGTCGAATTCGAGTGTCTGCACGTTTGCTTCTTTCAATTCCTGCCGCGCGCAAGGACCAATCGCCGCTGCTACAACAGCATTGCAATCAGCCAGCAGGTCCGCGACAGACTCCAGCCTCTGTTGCTTATCGAGTTGCTGACAAAAGATCTCCGTTGCCCGTGTATCGAGCAGGGAGGCGCGACCGGAAGAGAATTCGTACACTGCGAAATGGCTGGCGCGGCCGAAGTGCGCCAGGAAAGCCCCATTCACGTCGATCGCAAGTGCTACACGAAAACTCATCTGCATCCGCTCCTTGATCGCGAGGTCGTGCGGACATACACGGGCATCGATTGATCCCCGAATATACCGGTGCTAGACAACGCATTCGACTTTTAGGCAAGAATGAAAATGCCCGCTCCAGCAAGCTGGCGAGCGGGCGTTACGTGCGATTCCAAGATCGAATCGTCAGCGTCAACAGGTCCTGGCGGACCGCTTCTCCCATGCCAGCGCACAACCGCGCGCACTCAGACGAGCGCAACAGCCGGTGGTGTTGAAAAGCATGTAGAGAGTGCAGATCATGATTGCAATGTATCAGGGATCAATTTCCACGTCAAACTTTTCATGCAGAGGACTACTCTTCAATAAGCTAGTCCTCACGTCTTGACGAATGCGCGCGAACAGGAATAGCCTACATCAAAAGCGAGTTCTATGACTTCGATGCACATTGAACGATCGTGGCCCGCGCGAGTTGGTTATGCCAACTTCGGCCGCTGTTGTCTTGCGTCGGTTCTCTCCGTCGGCTCGCGTGCGGCGCGCATCCGCTGATCCTCGCACATAGCGCAGAGATCGTCTTCGCGCCTCTCTCGATTTAGCTCATCTTTCACATTTCAATGTTGCACCCACGTTCCTGTGTCGAGGCATGTTATGACTCTTGTGGCAAGCGGGGCTGCTGAGCTCCGTTCCGGTATTGTCGAGAAATCCGAGCGCGTCGCTGCCGACCGCTCCCTGTTGATTCATCCGCAACATCATCCCGCTGATCACATTGATCCCTTCATCTGGGTCTCAGGCAGTGGATCTTGGCTCACCAACCTGGAAGGCAAGTCGTACATTGATGGACTAAGCGGGATGTGGAATGTGCATCTTGGACACGGCCGCAAGGAGTTGGCCGACGCTGCTGCAGGACAGTTGCAAAGGCTCGCATTTTCGACCTCCTACGCCGGTGCTACGCACTTGAATGCGATTCGCCTGGCCGAGCTACTACGCCAATTCGTCTATCCGTCAATCAAGTCCTTTTACTTCACTAGCAGCGGAAGCGAGGCAACCGATACCTCAGTGCGTACGGCGCGCTACTATTGGCGGACACTCGGGCGGCCGGACAAGTTCAAGATTGCCGCTCTGGAACTTTCCTACCACGGATCGACCATAGGAGCCTCCAGCGCCACCGGGACGCCAGAGTTCTCCGAAGTCTTTGGGCCACGCCAGCCTGGCTTTTTCCATGTTGCGGCGCCATATCCATATCGTTTTCGAACCACGCGCACCGATGTGACGCCAGGCATTGCTGCAGCCGATCTGCTTGAGGAAGCAATCTTGTGCGAAGGAGCCGATACCGTCGCGGCATTTATTGTTGAGCCCGTGCAGGGTGGGGGCGGGGGCATCCTTGTCCCGCCCGCCGGCTACTTCCGCCGCATCCGCGAAATTTGCGATCGCTATGAAATTTTGCTCATCGCCGACGACGTGATTACCGGTTTTGGTCGCACCGGCCGATGGTTCGGGATGGAGCACTGGGGTGTTGAGCCAGATATTGTGCAGTTTGCCAAGGGAATCACCAGCGCCTACGTTCCGCTTGGCGGCATTGGCGTTTCGGAACGCATCAAGTCTGTACTCGATGCTGCTCCACGCAATCGCCGCTGGTGGCACGGCTTTACCAACTCGGCGCATCCGGTGGCCTGCGCAGTGGCATTGGAAAACATTCGCATCTTACGCGATGAGCATCTGGTGGAGCGCTCGGCCGAACAAGGCCAACGCTTGCTTGATCGCCTCCGAAGTGCGCTTGACGGCCATCCGCATGTGGGCGAAGTGCGCGGAGTAGGACTTTTGGCTGGCATCGAGTTGGTCGCTGACAAGCAGTCCAAGGATCGCATTCCATCGCACCTTGGATTAGATAAGCGTTTGCGCGCTGAATTGCTGCAGCGCGGGCTGTATACGCGCGTGCTTACCGACGTGATCTGCCTGGCGCCACCCTTGACTACCAGCGAGAACGACCTTGACCGCATTGTCAGCGCTGTCATCGGTGCAATCGAGGCGGCCTTCGCCAAGCCCTACGATGGCACATCAAGCTTTTAGTCCGCACGAGAAAGGGAGAATATACATGTCGCGTATCGCCCCGGTTGATCTTGCCACGGCATCGCCTGCCGTCAAGCAAGCCTACGAACAAACCAGTCAACACTATTCCATCAGCAATATGAAGGCGGTTGCATTGCACTCGCCCGAGGCGATTCATGCCATTCTCGAGTGGTACAAGCTCTTTGACAAGGTCAAGCCATTTTTGGGTAATCGGTTGGCGATCTTGTTTTGCGATGGTATCTCTCGCCAAAATCACTGCGAGTTGTGCGCGACCTTTATGCATCGCGAGATTGTGAAATGGGGCGAGGACCCGTTCAATCTCAAACTCGATGAACGCGAACAGGCAGTCGTCGAATTTGGCCGCCAACTGGCCAAGAATTCCAATAGCGTCTCAGACGACATCTTCGCGCGACTCAAGAAATATTTCAACGCCGAGCAGATCGTCGACCTCACCGTGTTCGGTGCGCTGATGATTGTTAACAATCTCTTCAACAGCGCTCTCGAAATCGATCTTGATACCTCGCTCGATGACTATCGCATCGATCCGGAAAAATACTTTGCCTAGCGCTAAGCGCAACTGGAGTTGAACGAAAATGAGTGAACGCACCTACGGTTTTGACACCTTACAACTACATGCCGGCCATGTGCCGGATCCGACTACCGGCGCGCGAGCTGTGCCTATTTACCAGACCACATCTTTTGTCTTCAAGGATTTTAAACAAGCGCAGGGGATCAGTTCTGCCAGCGAAGCCGGCTACGACTACACGCGCATTATCAATCCGACCAACGAGGTACTAGAAAACCGCATCGCCGTTCTCGAGGGTGGCGTTGGCGCATTGGCCGTCGCTTCTGGCTCGGCTGCCACGGCCTACTCAATTCTGAACCTCACCCACGCCGGGGACGAGATAGTCGCCGCCAAGACCCTCTACGGCGGCACCTTCAATCTCTTTGTCAATACGCTTCCTAAACATGGCATTCGTACCACGCTGGTCGATTCCAACGACGTGGAGAACTTCAGCCGCGCCATCACCGATCGCACACGTGCGCTGTTTGTCGAGACCATCGGCAACCCGGACATCAACATTGTCGACTTCGATGCACTGGCTCGTGTCGCCGAAGAACACGGCATTCCGTTGATCGTCGATAACACCTTCGGCACGCCCTACATCTTCCGCCCCTTCGACTACGGCGCCAACATCATCGTGCATTCTGCTACCAAGTACATTGGAGGCCACGGCACCAGTATCGGCGGGCTGCTGGTCGATGGTGGCAACTTCAACTGGGCCAACGGCAAATACCCTGACTTCACCACACCAGATCCTGCTTACAGCAACTATGTGCACTGGGAGAAGTGGGGCAATCAAGCCTTCATCGTCAAAGCTCGCCTGCATTATCTGCGCGATTTTGGTGCCTGCATGAGTCCCTTCAACGCGTTTCTGTTTTTGCAGGGTCTCGAGACGCTATCCTTTCGTCTGCAAAAACAAATTGGCTCGGCGCAGAGCATCGCAAGCCATCTGGCCGCGCATCCGCAGGTCGAATGGATCAACTATCCGGGGCTGCCCTCGTCGCCCTACTATGATCTGGCGCAAAAGTATCTGCCCAAAGGGCCGGGCGCCATCTTTACCTTCGGCATCAGGGGAGGTTTAGAGCGGGCCAAGCGATTCATCGAGTCGTTAAAAATTTTCTCGTTTCTCGCCAACGTCGGTGATTCAAAATCTCTGGTTGTACATCCGGCGACGGTTACGCATGGGCAACTTACGGAAGAAGAGCAGCGCATGGCCGGCGTCAAGCCGGAACAGATCCGCTTCTCCATCGGCACCGAGGATTTGGACGATCTGCTGTGGGACATCGAGCAGGCCTTCGAACGCTCGGCGCAATAACAGTAACTGAAGAGGATTTGTCGGCTGCGTTGCTGGCCGGAGCTGATGTGATTACGATTCGCTTTCTAGCTCGGGCTCGCGCTCGACACTCGAGTTGGTTTGCCAACCACGCCCGACTGCGAAAAACCGGCTGAAAAGCACGCCGGCCGCCAGTAACGCGAGATAGATCTGGGAGAACCAACTCGATGGCGCGGGCGCGCTTAGATCGATCGAACTCCAACCAGCCAGCAGGAGAACCACAAGTGCGCCTGCCGACGCAGCAATGTTGAGCGGAGTTAGCAACCGTTCGCGAACGCTACGTACAATTCCAGCCGCGGTGACGGCCAGATAGACGGTAATGAATCCGTATGTGGCGACCGTGCCCACCCAGCCGTAGATGTCGAAGGGAACAACGTGCAGGCCAATCATTGCCAGAGACGTAACCAGCGTAATAGCGGCAGTCAGCAACACCGCGGCGTGTGGTGTGCGATTGTTCGCATGGGCGCGACCAAAGACCAGCGGCACAAATCCGTCGCGGCTCATACTGAAAAGCGTGCGCGCTCCGGCTGTTATGCAGGCCAGCGCACAAGCAAAGAAACTGATGGCCGCTCCCACGGCTAGTGCCGGTGAAAGAAATGTGAGTCCTCTTAGTTCAGCAAGCAGTTGCATTGGTGCACCAGCGCTCTGCAGTGTCGCTATGTGATCGCCGAAGCCGATGTTCTCCGCATAGGTGGCAAATATGAAGAAGACGCCGGAGCCGAAAGCGGTCAGGCGAATGGCGCGGGGAATGGTCTTGCGTGGGTTGACCGCCTCGGCTCCCAGCGTGGCAGCGCTTTCAAATCCAACGAAGCTGAATATAGCCAGCACCAGTCCGTTGCGCAGGCTGGAAATGCTGAGATTTTGCGGAAGAAACTGCCGCCGGTCCCAGTGCAACGCGCCGGGATGGCCTGGCCAGAGTATTAACGCAAGGACCAGCAACACCGACAGCGCCTCGATCCATAGCATCAGCCGCGCCGAAATCAGCACATCGCGATATGCCAGCACGGCCGAGATCCCAACAGCTAGCAGCGTGATAACGGCTGCACTCCAAATGGGTGGTTGCGCGTTGGCGACGAAGAGCGAGTAGGCGTAGCTGGTGACACCTCCAGTAACTGCGGCCGCGGTCCCGGTATATGCGATAAACAACGCCCAGCCAGAGATCAGGCTCGGCCAGCGGCCCAGCACGCCATGCACAAAGGCATAGAGCGAACCAGGCGAGGAGCTCTCGCGCGCAAAGAGATTGATCTGATACGTGATGCAGACGACGCCGGCCGTGGCGAGCAGATATGCAATCCACGAACCCCGTCCGCATGCTGCCAGCACGAGCGGAATCACCATAGCGGGAGTCGCCGTCGGCGCCACGCTGGCCAGTGACTGACCGAAGGTCTCCCATTGCGATAATTTTTCCGCCTGCAACTCGATTTGTGGCGAATCTGCAAGTGCGAGTTCCTGCACCATATATAGCTCCTGGAGCTCGATCCGCAGCAAATGCCGCATAACTCAGGTTCTATGCAATGACGCAAAGAATCGGCAAATGCGCGTATGTCAGGGATCAATGTGAGAATGAGGGGATCGAGAGTCGCAAGGAAGCTTTAGCCGCGACAACAGCGGATAAGGCGACAAGCTGTTATGAAAAGGTTCATCATCTCTATGAGATAAATTATATGCCTGATTGCGCCACTACGCCAGACTGACTCACCGAACTTACGCGTTGGTTTGCAAATCTATTTCCATCTTTATACGATGTATCTATGGCTACCAAACCATCCTCGGCCGATCCAAGCTCTCTCTTGGAGAGCTTGGCGGAGTTTCGCTTTAAGCTAAGAAAGTTCTTGCATTTCAGCGAAGAGGCCGCGGCAGCCGCCGGACTGCAACCGCAGCAGCATCAACTCTTGCTTCAGGTTGCTGGTGCGAGAGAGGGTACGGCAGTAACGATTGCATACGCTGCGAAGCGACTCAAACTGCGCCATAACAGCGTGGTAGAGCTGGTAAATCGCTCAATGCGCGAAGGACTTTTGCTGCGCGTACAAGACGCGGATGATTTACGGCGAGTATTGCTCGAAATTACGCCGAAGGGCAAGAAAGTATTGAGAAGACTCTCAATCGATCACGCGCGAGAACTCACTATATTGGGTCCCAAGCTGGGATTGGATTTGCAGCGTATTTGTACGTACACCGGCGTCGATGCGGGTGACCGTCAAATCAAGAGAAGAACATAAGGTTAGCGATACACAAGAGGATTGGATCACCTAACGGTGTTGTTGCCCAATCCATCTAAAATCAGCCGAAAAAGGACACCGCGTGGCGACAAAACCTCTGTCTGTATAGAAGTCTGGAAAATCTCCCTGCTTGCGTATTTGCGAAAGAAATCGACGGCAGCGCTTGACACGATTTCGCATTTATGTCTTAATACGACATATGCAGGAGTCGATTCACATCCCGGCACTCCCAATGCCCGCTTCCGAGCAGACACCTTGTCGCTCGTGTTGTTGACCCTGCTTATTCCCTCTGACAAATGACATTGGATCTGGTCTGAGCTTTTGCGGACTTCGTCATTCCGTCTTCCGGTCACGCCAGATTGAGATCGTCAGCATGTGGCCTGCTGCGGTATTCAATTCCCCCTATCGAGCGGAATTCAATGAAAGGGAGTGCATACATGAGCACGATCGGATCGGCAACGCCTTGTTGTTGTCCAACTCAATTCCCCAAAGTTGATGCGCCTTGCGTCGTGGACAAGCGCATCGTTCCCATATAGCAGCAGTGCGCGCTCGAGCGTGCATTGCAATGGCCCAAGACAACTCGTCGCGGGCCATTTTCTCTGTGCAATCAAAAAAAGATCGCACCTTCGGAGGTCAATATGTCTGCTGTTCATTTCTTGTTTCAGACTCTTGTGAAGCAAAAGCTCTCGCGGCTGTTGACCGCGGTATTCTTCCTTCTAATCACCTCGACACTGCACGCGCAGATTGTCGAAACAGGAATCATCACCGGCATCGTAAAGGACGGCACAGGCGCGGTGATCCCGAACGCTCAGGTGACTGTGCTGAACGCCAGCACAGGACTGAGAAGCACTACCAGTTCCGATGCGCAGGGAATCTTTGTATCGCCACCACTGCATCCTGGAGACTACAACGTGGTCGTTGAAGCGCCAGGCTTCAGCAAGGTGGTTGAACACGTGAGGTTGGAGGTCGGTCAGCGTGTCAATGCCGATGTTGTACTGGCCGTGGGCACAAACGCGGAGACAGTCGAGGTCCAGGCTGCAGGTCAACTGTTAGAGTCAGAGAGCTCAAGCGTCGGCAACCTCCGCACCGAGGAAGCCGTCAAGGATCTGCCTCTGAATGGCCGCAACTTCACGGAGCTGCTGGGGTTGGGCGCCGGCGTTGTACCGGCGCAGACCCAGCTGGTAAATGTTCCTTATGTTCAACAACGCGGGCCGTCGTCCTATGCCTTCGCTGGCCTTCGCTATCAGGAGAACCGCCTGCTCTTGGATGGTATTGGCGACAACGAGAATCACAACGGACTCGGAGTGATTATCTTCCCGCCCATTGACGCCATTCAGGAGTT
>Ga0181522_10001683_pt1 | contig 13241 bp, 12 predicted proteins | sample PEATcosm2014_Bin_27_FD_121103 | JGI IMG/M metagenome (GOLD analysis project Ga0181522, IMG submission 121103) | Peatland microbial communities from MTU Mesocosm Facility, Houghton, MI, USA - PEATcosm2014_Bin05_10_metaG | ecosystem: Environmental > Terrestrial > Soil > Wetlands > Peat | place... | reverse complement strand
TATTGACAGATCGTCGCCATAGTACAAGGGCGGCGCTTGGCCGGCGTGTGAGGCCAGAAACCCTTCCAATTCGGACCAGTCCACGACATGTTCCATGCCCAAGCGCTTTGCTGCTTCCGGTCCGGGCTGAACTTCCGGCTGCAGACCGATCTTCAAAAACGGGGGTTTGGATGGCAAGAAAAGCCAGCTTTCGCCCGATCTTCCGTCGATGGCGAGCACGGCCCCCACAGTGTTCCCCAAGCCCGTGAAGTAATAGAAGAAAGGATCTTGGCGGAAACCATCAGCGGTGAGATCTAGCTCGGAACTGGCGTGAAACAAAAGGATCCCGTCTCGGAACGCAGCGGCGGCTCGCTGCCGACGCTCGCCTACGACCGTGTTTTGAGACGTCGCCACGCAAGTAAAACCGATGAGAACAATCGCCAGAATCAATCCAGGAACTCGCATGGCGGAATAACTTAGCACGCAGACCGTGACATTTCCTAGTCCCCACAATTGGTTTCTAGGGGGAGTCTCTCTGACGGCGCATTTGTGGGCGAGTGACGGGCAATTCGGAAGTTATCAGTCGTCCGTTGGATTAGTACCGATAAACGCGCTTATGGTGATTAACGCGCCTACTCCCGGACAGTCGGTAAACAGGAAGTAATCCAGATTGCAATGTACAGATCGGTGCCGACAAGCCGCCTTCGGCGACAGCCGCAGCCTTTCCGAAATCACACCCGACCAGATACGCCGTTTTGCGGATGCGGTGCGCATTCCGGCAAGCCCGCTGTGGAAGATCACGGTCGAAACGGTCGAGCGCACCGCCGAATCCTGGAACAGCCTTGAGCAAGCGGACGCCCTGCCGAAAGATTTGAGGGATTCCATCGCCAGACAGATTCTCGGCGTTGCCGCGGCCCGACGTCTGGTGAAGGACTTGGCGGATACGTCCACGAGGCCAAAGCTGTAGTGGATCCCTGCGATGGAAAACCTTTGTGACCTCGGTTGCAACTTAGATTGGAGCACAAAATGGCAAAAACTGCGGTGGGTTTGTTCGAGAACTCAGAATTGGCAGCGAGGTCGTTCGCGACCTCGTGGCCAACGGTTTTTTTAAGAATGACGTTCGTGTTCTAGGTGAGCCGCGGGAGATGGCGGGCGGTGGACTCATGAGTACTCCACATAGAAGTGGCGTTGACTCGGGATCTGACCGCGTTCGGGGTCGTCGAAGCCGACGCGGAAGACTACGTTCACGGAATCCGGCGCGGAAGGGGCATGGTCTTTGCCACCGGTGCGGGCGACAAGGCTCAGGCGGCAACTGAGATCATGAACCGCCACGGTACCGTCGAGATCGAGAAGATCAGCGCCGGTCGGCTGGAACTTCCTAATGCCGGCCAAGGCGAGGAACTTCCCGTCCACGACCCTTCCGTACAAACTGTAAGGTTCCGCTCGCCGGGTTCCGGTGCTCGCTTGTTCGTCTGGTAGTGCTTTTCGCGAAACAATGACAGGCCGGGAGTCGGGCCAGTGGAGCAATTCTGTCGGTGCACCGGGCATAGGTCGAAGAGCACCGCGCGGTGATCTTCATTGCGACGAACACCGATTGCGTGCCAAACCATATTTCCAGGCTTTAACCGTGGGGTCACGATTGTACGTTCCGCACACTTACTCGGCCGCGCTAGCTCTCATGCTGGTCAGCATGCTCTGTTGGGGTAGCTGGGCAAATACCCAGAAGATTGACGAACGGTGGCGCTTCGAACTCTTTTACTGGGATTACATCTGGGGCCTTCTGGTTTGTGCTCTGTTATTCGGTCTGATCTTCGGAAATAAAAACCCCGCCTCCGCAGACAGCTTTTTTCACAATCTAGGCAGCGCGAGTCCTCGCAGCATTCTTGAGGCCTTCTTCGGAGGCGTCGTTTTCAATCTGGGGAACCTCCTGCTCGTAGCGGCGATATCCGTGGCGGGAATGGCGGTAGCATTCCCGATCGGAGCCGGGTTGGCGCTGGTGATGGGAGCAGTCATCAACTACACCATCTCGCCAAAAGGCAACCCGGTTCTTTTGTTTTGCGGCATTGCGCTGATTTGCATCGCCATCATCCTCGATGCGCTGGCATATCGCGGCCTATCTCGGGGAGCAAAGGCGAGCACAAAAGGCGTTGCATTAAGCCTCGCTTGCGGAGTTGCGGTTGGACTCTTCTATCCGTTCGTTGCTAAAGCAATCACGGGCCCAAACCACCTGGGGCCCTACACCGTCTACTTCGTTTTTGCGTTGGGAGCCGTTGTTTCCAATTTCCCCATGAACTACGGATTGATGCGCCGGCCCGTAAATGGCAATCCGCTTCGAATGAAAGACTATTTCAACGGAAAGATGAGCTTGCATGCGTGGGGAATATTAGGAGGAAGCATCTGGGGCGTCGGAACAATCGCTAACTTCGTGGCCTCGTATGTGCCTATGATCGGGCCCGCCACCTCATTTTCTCTTGGTGAAGGCAACACCATGATCTCTGCGATATGGGGCATCTTTGTGTGGAAGGAATTTCACGGCGCGGGAAATCGGGTGAAGGGTCTGCTCGCCACAATGTTTTTGTTTTTTGTATTGGGACTAACCAGTATCGCTCTCGCTCCGTTGATCCACTAGCAGGACAACAGGCAGAGCCAGAGGAAGATACGCATGACGACATCAAACAACGGCAATAAGGATGCGTTCGGACACCCCGGAATCCATCCTCGATGGACGCACGGCGACAAAGACGGAGTGGGAACCGCATATGCGGCTTCCAGCCAAGCCTGGTTTACCCTTTGGAACGGGATCATCACCGAAGTTTATTATCCGACGGTGGATCGCCCTCAAGTGCGGGATCTTCAATACCTGGTTACCGATGGCAAGAGTTTCTTTCACGACGAGAAACGCCTCAAATCCAAAACCGAACGTCTGTCTGATCACACTTTGGGATATCGCTGTACAAACTCTGATCCGGATGGCCGCTACACGATCATAAAGGAAATTATCACGTCTCCTCACTTGCCCTGCATCCTTCAGCACACAAGATTAATGGGTGACGAGTCGTTCACATCGAAGCTCCAACTTTTCGCACTGTGCGCTCCTCATCTGGAGGTCGGGGGATGGCAGAACAACGGCTATGTCGCCGAGGTGAGTGGCCGCAGGATTCTTATGGCACACAAGGAGGGCACGTGGCTGGCGCTTGCTGCCACAGAACCTTTTTCTCGTACTTCTTGCGGCTACGTCGGACGCAGCGACGGATGGACAGACTTAGCTGAAAACTCTCAAATGGACTGGGAGTTCGACCACGCGGATGACGGCAACATCGCTCTTACTGGAGCCTTGGAACTGGAGGGCCACCGCGAATTCACTCTCGGACTCGCTTTTGGCGAGACCGAGCACCATGCGATTGCGACACTATTTCAGGCACTGGGCACGCCCTTCGAAGAACATTACAAACGATACACGGAACAGTGGGATCGCACTTCTTCACGCCAACTTCCCTTGGAAAAGGTTTCGTGTGATAAGGGAAATCTCTATCACAGCAGCTGCAGCTTGATTCTCGCTCACGAAGACAAGTCCTATCCGGGCGCTTTGATTGCCTCTCTATCGATCCCCTGGGGAGAAGCACGTGGAGACAAAGACCAGGGAGGATATCACCTGGTGTGGACACGAGATATGGTCAATAGCGCCTCCGCTCTGCTCGCGTCCGGTGAGACTGCGACACCGTTGCGCGCGCTTATCTATCTTGCGGTTTCCCAGCAGGCAGACGGTGGTTTTTCCCAGAACTTCTGGGTTGATGGGAATCCTTATTGGCGGGGCATTCAATTGGACGAGGTCGCGTTCCCGATATTGCTGGCCTTGCGGCTCAGCCAGCAGAATGCCCTTCAGGACTTTGATCCCTATCCGATGGTCCTAAAAGCCGCGACCTACTTGCTGCGGCACGGACCAGTGACTCAACAGGAACGATGGGAGGAAGCCAGTGGCTATTCCCCGTCTACCCTGGCTTCTAATATCGCGGCCTTGATTGGTGCGGCTTGTTTTTGCAGGCAGCGAGCGGATAAAGCCACTGCCGAGTTTCTTGAGCAATACGCCGACTTTCTTGAGTCGCACGTCGATGCATGGACGGTCACAACAGAAGGGACTCTGGTGCCAGGCATTCGGCGACACTATATCCGAATCCTTCCAGACGCAGTAGACAATCCTAACCCCGCGGAAGACCCGAACTCGGGAATCCTCAAAATCGCAAACCTTGCCCCGGGGGCGCAAAATTCGTTTCCGGCGAAGGAGATCGTCGACGCCGGATTTCTGGAACTGGTTCGATATGGCATAAGAAAACCCGACGATCCAATCGTTGTTGATTCATTGAAAGTCATCGATGCGGTATTGAAGGTGGACACCCCGGCGGGGCCAGTTTGGCATCGATACAATCACGACGGTTATGGCCAGCGGCAGGATGGAGGCCCTTACAGGGGGTGGGGAAAGGGACGCGCCTGGCCGCTTCTGACTGGTGAGCGTGCGCACTTCGAACTCGCTGCGGGACGAGACGTGAGACCGTTGATACGGGCCATCGAAGGGTTCGCCTCAGGCACGGGTTTACTGCCGGAGCAAGTATGGGATGAGCAGGACCGCCCCGACATTTTTATGTTCCGGGGTAAGCCAACCGGTTCGGCCATGCCGCTCATGTGGGCCCACGCGGAGTACATCAAGCTCCTGAGATCCGTATCCGACGGCCGGGTTTTCGATCTGATACCTGATGTTGCAGGGCGTTACCTCGGAGATCGAAAGGCCTGTCAGTTATTCGAGATTTGGAAAACAAATCGTCGGGTCCGCGCGGTGAACAGGGGCTACACATTGCGAGTTCAGGCTTCCGATTCCTTCCGTCTCCATTGGACGGGCGACGAGTGGGGTACGGTCAGAGATACGCCCTCCTCAGCGACCGCTCTCGGAATTGAATACGTCGATATTCCAATTACCGCGGTACAACATGCGCCAATTCGATTTACGTTCCTTTGGACCAAAAGCAATTCATGGGAGGGCCGTGACTATATGGTCGCGGTGAAAAATTAGAAATTGTCCGTCTACTTTCTCCAAAATGTTCATCCAAGGAATGGCGGGAACCGAAAGCTAATGCGCGAAAGGTGACACTGTGCCGCAAGATCATTTCGACATCATCATCATTGGCACGGGAGCCGGCGGTGGAACGCTCGCCTACCATCTCGCTCCATCCGGCAAACGCATCCTGCTCCTGGAACGCGGAGACTACCTGCCGAGAGAAAAAGACAACTGGGATGCCCGTGCAGTGTTTCTCGAAGCGAAGTATCAGGCCAAGGAAATCTGGTACGACAAGGACGGGAACAAGTTCCATCCAGGTATTCAGTACTATGTCGGCGGCAATACAAAGGTCTACGGCGCGGCCTTGCTGAGATTTCGCAAAGAGGATTTTGGAGAAGTCCGCCATTATGGCGGCATCTCACCGGCTTGGCCGCTTAGCTACGAGGACTTCGAACCTTATTACACTAAAGCGGAGAATCTGTACCACGTTCATGGAGAACACGGGATCGATCCCACGGAAGGTCCAGCGAGTGCTCCTTATCGTCACCCGCCAGTGAGCCACTCACCGCGCATTCAGCAACTCTACGATGACATGAAACTGCAGGGTTACCATCCGTTTCCGTTGCCGCTCGGCATACTGCTCGAGGAACAAAATGGGAAGGCCCTTCACACGAGTGCCTGCGTACGGTGTGCCGCATTCGACGGGTTTCCGTGCCTGGTCGATGGCAAGGCGGATGCGCAGGTGATTTGTGTGGATCCGGCTCTCGATCACTCGAATGTCACTCTTCTCACCGGGGCCTACGTCCAGCGTCTGAAAACAGATCCGTCCGGTCGCGTGGTAACCAAGGTTCTGGTCGAGCGCGAGGGACAACCCGAGGAATATTCGGGGGACATCGTGGTCGTTTCCTGCGGAGCCATCAACTCGGCGGCGCTTCTGCTACGTTCTGCGAACGACAAGCACCCGAGTGGGCTCGCGAACAGTTCTGATGTGGTTGGGAGACACTATATGCGCCATAACAATTCCGCCTTTATGGCCTTGTCCAGACAACCAAATCCAACCATGTTTCAGAAAACCCTGGGCTTGAACGATTACTACTTTCGCTCCGATGACTGGGAATTTCCTTTGGGCGGAATCCAAATGCTGGGCAAAACCGATGGCGAAATGCTCAAGGGAGAAGCCCCAGGCTGGGCTATCTGGAAACCTGAATTTGCACTGGATTACATGGCCGAACATTCAATGGATTTCTGGGTCCAGTCCGAGGACTTGCCCCATCCCGATAATCGCGTCACCGTCAACCAAAGTGGAGCGATCACACTCAGCCTGCCGGAGACCAATACTGAAGGCCATCAACGCTTAATCGCGAAGCTCAAAGGTATGCTCAATGATCTTGACCTTCATGAGCATCTGATGTCGCGCTCCTTGTATCTGGGCAAGAAGATTCCGATTGGCGGTACAGCTCATCAGGCTGGAACAATTCGCTTCGGCCGAGACCCCAAGACATCGGCGCTCGATCTGCATTGCAAGGCCCACGACTTGGATAATCTCTACGTTGTCGACGCCAGCTTTTTCGTTTCGATTGCCGCCGTGAATCCCAGCTTAACGATAATCGCAAATGCCATGCGAGTGGGAGATCACCTGCTCGAACGGCTTGCCTAAGCGAAACTGCGAAGCTTGCTCTGCGCCATTGGTGGAGAAAGCAAGAGCTTATAAGGAAAACAATAAATGAAGGCGATTGCGATTGTTCCGGGTACGGCAGGCTCGCGCGTTGTGGAGCGGCCCGAGCCGGGCATTACGAACTCCGATGAAGTAAAGGTCAAAGTCAAACGTGTGGGCATCTGCGGCACAGACAGGGAAGAAGTGTCGGGAGGGCGTGCGGATGCCCCGGAGGGACAGAAAGAACTGGTCATCGGTCATGAGATGTTTGGCCAGGTAGTCGAGGCGGGTTCCTCCGTGACTCGTGTAAAGGTGGGTGACTTCGCCGTGTTCACCGTACGGCGTGGTTGCGGCCAATGCGCGCCCTGCCTGATGGGACGCTCTGATATGTGCCAGACCGGCCGCTACAAAGAGAGAGGGATTCGCGGATTGGATGGCTATCAAACGGAATTTGTAGTCGACAAGGAGCAGTACGTCGTGTCCGTGCCGGTCGAATTGGAAGCAGTTGGGGTTTTGATGGAGCCGCTTTCCATCGTCGAGAAAGGAATCGAAGAAGCGCTGCGCTTGCAAGCCGTCCGGTCTCCCGAAGCCGCCATCACCCCTGCATGGATTGTCGGACGCCGCTGCCTCGTTGCTGGGCTGGGCCCCGTTGGCTTGCTGGCCTGCATGGTCTTGCGGCTTCGAGGGGCTGACGTTTACGGATTGGATGTGGTCGATTCTAGTAGCGCCCGCCCGGAGTGGCTTGACGTGATTGGCGGCCACTACGTGGACGGACGGAAGGTACCTGCCGACCAGGTCGAGAAAAAGATTGGTCCGATGGATGTGGTCGTCGATGCCAGCGGAATTGCGGCGCTGGAGTTCAATCTGCTCGATGCTCTGGCCCTTAACGGAGTTTATGTGATCACTGGCATTCCCGGCGGCGATCATCCGTTACAAATTCAAGCTGCGGAATTGGTCCGCCAGTTGGTCCTGGACAATCAGGTCATGCTCGGCAGCGTGAATGCTGCCCGGGGCCACTTCCAAATGGGAGCCGATGATTTGTTTCAGGCGCACCTGCGTTGGGGCGATCACATCGCCGCTTTGATCACCAATCGTTACTCGTACGCGCAGTTTACAGCGACTGTAAGCCATCATTCGCCCGACGCAATCAAGGAAGTCGTAGAGTGGGACTAAGACGCTGTAGCGGTTTTTGTTTACTTTGTCCATTTTGAGGCCGCCATCCTAAACTGAGGTATCGCATTCCGTTACGATCAGTTTTCTAAAAGCCGCCATGCAAACTGATTCAAGTCTCCTGCGAAATTCGGCCCTGGCGCAGCCCATTTTCCACTTATTTCTCCTCGTGGGAATTGTGATGGCGGCGATACTCTTGTTAGTTACGGTGCTCGTTCTTTACGCAAGCTTCCGCTATCGGCATTCAGCGACGGGGGAAATCCCTCAGCAAGAATTCGGCCGAACATCTTTGGAAATTCTTTGGACTGCCGGACCCGTCGTGATTCTCATTTTCATCTTTGGGGCGACGATTCACGCGATGAGAGAGTCTGATCCTGGGTTCGCGGCGAAGCAACAGCCCGACCTTGTGATCGTTGCGCATCAGTGGTGGTGGGAAGCTCGCTATCTGGAGTCCGGAGTCATCGCCGCGAACGAAATACACCTGCCCGTGGGTAAGCGCTTATTCGTGCGACTCGAATCTGCGGACGTAATTCATGACTGGTGGGTGCCGCAACTTGGACGGAAAATGGATGCAGTACCAGGGCATCCAAACTTTCTGTGGCTCGAAGCAGATTCCCCCGGCTTCTACTCAGGAACTTGCGCCGAATATTGCGGCGCCGAGCATGCTTGGATGCGTATCGGCGTAATTGCAGATGCAGAGCCCACTTTCGAACGGTGGGTTCAGCACCAGCTCGAAGTACCCTCGCCGTTGCCCGCTGGAAGCGATGCCGTTCAAGGAGCCGAACTCTTCCAGCAAATGACGTGCGGCAACTGTCACGCTATCGCAGGTAGTTCGGCCAAGGGCAGGATTGGACCCGATCTAACTCACATCGGCAGCCGCCTGACGCTGGCGGCCGGGCGCTTCCAAAATACTACCGCCAACCTTGCCAGTTGGCTGGCAAATCCCCAGGCCATTAAGCCAGATTCCCATATGCCGAATTTCCAGCTCACAGATCCGCAGGTTCGCCAACTCACCGCCTATTTGGAGACGCTGCAATGAGCGATGTTCCGTACATGCCGCAAATCCCGGCCGCGGGTGAACGCGTTGGCGCAACCGTCGATTATGAGAAGAACGGGCTGCTCGGTTGGATCGCGACCGTTGACCACAAGAGAATCGGCATTCTGTATCTGCTCACGAGTCTAGTTTTCTTTGGAGTGGGGGGCATTGAGGCACTCCTGATGCGGATCCAGCTCGCACGTCCAGACAACGACTTTCTCTCGCCCGGATCGTACAACCAGATCTTCACCATGCACGGCACCACCATGATTTTTCTTGTCGCCATGCCAGGTCTTACAGGCATGGCCAACTATCTGGTTCCGCTGATGATCGGAGCGAGGGACGTGGCATTTCCTCGGCTGAATGCGTTCAGCTTCTGGCTGCTGGCCTTTGGAGGCCTGTTTCTCTACTTCAGCTTTATTGCCGGCGGAGCACCTGCTGCGGGATGGTTCAGTTATGCCCCACTTAGCGAACAGCCCTACTCATCAACGACAGGAGTGGACTATTACGCGATTGGTCTTTTCGTGTTGGGAATGGGTTCTATCGCTGCAGCGATCAACCTGATTGTTACCATTGCCGGGTTCCGCGCTGTCGGCTTAACCATACGGCGCCTTCCTTTGTTTGTATGGATGGTCCTGGTCACGCAGGTGCTCATTCTCCTGGCCCTGCCTGCCCTCAATGCGTCGCTCTCCATGTTGCTGATCGATCGTTTGATGAATGGGCACTTCTTCGTAACCGACAGCGGCGGCTCAGCCCTTCTCTGGCAACATTTTTTTTGGGCTTTCGGGCATCCCGAGGTTTACATTGTCGTGCTCCCGGCTTTCGGAATAATTTCAGAAGTAATTCCCGTATTTTCCCGCAAGGTGATCTACGGCTATGAATTTGTAGCAGCGTCCACCGTAGCCATCGCGGTCTTGAGTTTTCTGGTGTGGGCGCACCATATGTTCGCTGTAGGGTTAGGGCATTCTATCGATGTAGTGTTCGCCATTGGAAGCATGCTGATTGCCGTGCCCACTGGGGTGAAGATATTCAACTGGATTGCGACGATGTGGGGCGGATCGATCCGATTCACAACCTCCATGCTTTTCGCCACAGGATTTCTGGTGATGTTTACCATTGGAGGCCTGAGTGGTATTTCCTTCGCAGCGTTTCCGATCGATTGGCAAGTGACGGACACCTACTATCTGGTGGCGCATATTCATTATGTCCTGTTTGGAGGGACGGTTTTCGCAATCTTTGCTGGCGTCTACTACTGGTTCCCCAAGATGAGCGGACGGATGCTCTCGGAAAGAGTTGGGAAAATACATTTCTGGTTGATGCTAGTCGGTTTCAACATGACGTTCATGGTGCAACATTTCATGGGTTTGATGGGCATGCCGCGTCGAGTATTTACCTATCCGGACTTGCCCGGATGGGCGGCTCTTAACATGACCTCCACGATCGGGGCAGTCATCATGGGGATCGCGGTCGCCATCTTCTTGTGGAATTTGATTGTCAGCTTCGTTGCTGGAGAGCCTGCGGGAAACAACCCTTGGGACGCCTGGACGCTGGAATGGGCAACGACCTCCCCTCCTCCTGCACACAACTTTGACCTTTTGCCCCCGGTACGCAGCCGACGCCCGCTTTGGGATCTTGCGCATCCGGAAAATCCGGACTGGGAACATGGACACTGAAGGCGCAGCAGAACGTTTTGTGACGGCCGATACATATCAGTTCGCTGTCACCCTATTCTTGATATCGGAAGGGGCGTTCTTCGCTTTCTTGATTATTGCCTATGTGTATTTTCACGGCTCGATGACATCAGGCCCTAACGCGGGTAATAGCTTGAATCCTCTCAAAAGTGGGATCTACAGCGTATTCCTGCTTGCCAGCAGTTTCACGGTAAGCGCGGCAGAGCGAAAGTTAAGCAGCGGCCATCGCCGGGCCTTTTCAGGCTGGCTTCTCACAACAATTCTGCTAGGTGCTGTTTTCCTCGTCGGTCAGGGGCGGGAATATTTCAATTTGTATCGAGCTGACGTGAGCGTGAGCCGGAACGTCTTCGGTACTTCGTTCTTTACGCTGACCGGATTTCACGGGCTGCACGTTCTGCTCGGATTGCTCGCCCTTTGCATCCTGTTTGCGTTAGCCATAGGTGGAGATTTTCAACCTGGGCAGTCCAACGCAGTTCGAGCGGTTGCGCTTTACTGGCATTTCGTGGACTGGATCTGGGTTGTGATTTTTTTCGTTGTTTACGTGTGGGCGCTTTTCTAAGGTTTCGGTATGACCACTTGGCAGTTACTTGCGTCTGGTTGGGATTGGGAGCCATCCGTGGTGCTAGGGTGCGCCCTGCTTCTGCTGTCATATCTAGCCGCGCTTCGATTCCACTTTCAGATCAGGTCACTCAGTTTTGTTGCCGGAGTTCTTGCCTTGCTGCTCGCACTTGTTTCCCCTATCGATACGCTTGCTGATGGATACCTCTTCAGCGCACATATGGTGCAACATATCCTTCTTATTCTCGTTGTTCCGCCATTGTTGATTCTGGGCATTCCGAGAGAGTTCGCTGGCTCCATGCTTCGATACTCCCCGATCAAGAAAGCAGAGCACATATGCAGTAAACCACGGCTTGCATGGCTTCTTGGTGTAGGAAGCATGTGGATCTGGCACTGGCCTCCGCTCTATAACACTGCACTGTCCCATGAAGCCGTCCATATTGCCGAGCATCTGATGTTCGTCATCACAGCTACCATCTTTTGGTGGCCTGTGCTCAGCCCCGTAAAGGAGTTGCGCCTGTCACCGCTTGCTGCGGTCATTTACCTGTTTAGCGCCTGCGGGGCGCATACCGTTCTCGCCATTCTGATCACGTTTGCACCCGTCGGAACTTACCCACTTTATCTGCAACCATCCGATTCCCTTGGGATTCTCCCGCTTCTTCGCGACCAGTGGGGACTGACACCCGGAGTCGATCAACAACTGGGCGGACTCCTGATGTGGGTGCCCGTTTGCTTGATCTACTTGGGTTTCATTATTGCCACGATGATTCGCTGGTATTCTGCTCCCCTCGGCGGCAGAATCCCAAGCCCTGCGGTGACTCTGATTTCTACTACGGCGATGGAGTATATGCATGACAAATAATAATGAGAGCCGCGATCAAGCAAGAAATGCGTCTGCATCGGCAGCCTGGATCACACCGCGACCGCAAATCATTCCTCGCCCCACATATAGTCCGGCGGTCATGGCTCTGGCGATCGTTTGCCTTCTTTGGGGTTTGCTAACTTCGTACTTGATTTCTCTGTTAGGGGCCGTTCTTCTCGCGGTGTCTTTGGCTGGCTGGATTGGAGAACTTCGCCATGAGCGTCAATGACGAAACGGCAGATACGAAAGCAGCTGTCACTACACGAAAACCAACCCCAGAACTAGACCGGCGTCGCTTTCTCAATCGGTTAAGCCTCGCCCTCAGTGGCGTGGTAGCCGTTTTGCTCGGAGTTCCGGTCATCGGATTTCTAATTTCGCCGTTGCTGCGAAAAGTGCCGCGGATCTGGCGGTCAGTCGGAACGCTCGATGATTTCAAGGAAGGCGATATCGTCGAAGTGACTTTCGAGGACAGCTCAGCGCTCCCGTGGGCAGGCCTGACGCAAAAAACCGCTGCATGGCTCTCCCGCCAGCAGGGCGACAAGTTTGTGGCCTTTTCGGTGAATTGCAGCCACCTGGGATGTCCCGTGCGCTGGGAGGCCAATGCGCAACTCTTCATGTGCCCCTGTCATGGTGGTGTGTATTACAAGGATGGTCAGGTCGCCGCCGGCCCGCCGCCTCGGGGCCTGACACGATACCCAGTACGCATCCAGAGTGGAAACGTGGAAATACTTACGAGCCCGGCGCCGATCACATAACCACGCCCAAAATGGAGACACTAAGAAAACTCTGGCTATGGTTCGACGACCGAACCGGCGCGTCGGCAATATGGAAGGCCACGGCCGGTCACTTGGTTCCGCCAAACACCGGCTGGTGGTATGTCTTCGGCAGCGCTACTCTGGTTGCGTTTATTGTCCAAGTGGTTACCGGCATCGCGCTAGCTACCATTTACGTTCCATCTACCGCCGACGCCTACCACACCCTCCAGTTCATTAATCATGGGGCGACTTTGGGCCACCTGCTGCGGGGCCTGCACTATTTCGGCGCATCGGCAATGGTCCTGTTCGTCGGGATACACGTCACCAGAACCTTCCTAATGGCCGCCTACAAGTACCCCAGAGAAATGAGCTGGCTTAGCGGCTCAGCATTGCTTTTGTTGATCGTGGGAATGGGTTTTACCGGCCAACTCTTGCGCTGGGATCAGATCGCCTTCTGGTCGGTGTACATTGCCGCAGAGCAGGCGGGGC
>Ga0181522_10001680_pt1 | contig 13248 bp, 18 predicted proteins | sample PEATcosm2014_Bin_27_FD_121103 | JGI IMG/M metagenome (GOLD analysis project Ga0181522, IMG submission 121103) | Peatland microbial communities from MTU Mesocosm Facility, Houghton, MI, USA - PEATcosm2014_Bin05_10_metaG | ecosystem: Environmental > Terrestrial > Soil > Wetlands > Peat | place... | reverse complement strand
TATAGGCATCCGGACCTATTCTGTGCTCCGTTACGCAAGCCATGGACACAGAGATGCAGCGCTACTGTGGGTACATTCGTATGTACGGAGTTCTAACCAGCTGGATGAAAGCAACGGGGAACGGGGAATCGCATCGTGTTCGCCACGAGGCCCACCTGTTCGCCCCTCCCTTTCTTTCCTTTTGCTCGGCTAGTGCCCCGATGGTGGTGGTGGTGGTGGCTTCTCGACGACGGTCGACCTGGTCTTGACCGACGGCTCGGTCGTCAATGGTGGCACGCTGTCGATCGGCGGCTCCGGCGAGGTCGAAATCCAGCATGGCAGCGGCGCCGGGCCCAACTACGGCGCCACCTTCGACAGCGGCCTTACCGTCAACAATCAGGGCACCATCACCGTCGACAGCGGCGCGACGCTGGCGCTGATTGGAAACACAACGATTGTGGGAGCCACTTCCAGCGCCGCCCAGATCTCTGGGTCGCAAACTCGTGGGAGCATCAACAATTCGGGCGCGATCGAACTCGGCACGACCGCGGCGAGCGCGACGCTGAATATTGGCGCGACGGTTACGCTTTACGGCACGGGAACGCTAACGCTGGAAAACGGCGGCGACGTCGTCACCGGCGCGAGCGGTGGGGGCGAGCTGTTCAACTACGGCACGATTGCCGGCGCCGGCTCTACCGACAACAGCAGCGGCAACGGCCTGACGCTGGCCAATGAAGCCGGCGGCGTCATCGACGCCGACGTTTCGGGCCAGACGCTGGCGATCAACACCGGTAATACCGTCGAGAATGCCGGCACGCTGGAAGCGACCAGCGGCGGCATTTTGCAGATCGACGATACGGTCACCAATACCGGAAACGGGGTGATCGAGGTCAACGGCGGTACGGTCGATCTCGCCAACACCAACACATCTGCGGACAGCGTCACCTTTACCAGCTCCGGAGGCACGCTCGAAATTGATGCGTCACAATCCTACGCCGGCACGATCAGCGGCTTCGGCGACGGCGACACTATCATCCTTGACGATCTACGACCCGCAGCGGCGCCTGTGACCGATATCTGGACGCCCAATAACAGCGGCGGTGGCAGCCTTGCAGTCGAAGGCGCCGGCCATACCGATACGATCCAGTTTGCCGGCAGCCTTAGTCAAAACAGCTTTGCGATTTCCAACGACGGCACCGGATCCATCGTGCTTTCCGCCCCGGCGCAGATCTCGCTTACCGGGCTCGATCAGAACGGCAATGCCGTGGCTGGCCAAGCCGTGACGGCGAATGTCACATCTGCTGGCGATACTCTTTCCGGTTTCAGCTATCAATGGCTGGCCCACGGCACTACGATCTCGGGCGCCAACCAGGCGACCTACACGCCGACCGCTGTCGGTGAAATTTTGACCGTCGTGGTGGCGTTCTTCGATTCTGCTTTTCCAACCGCTGAACAGATGACGGCTGTAGCCGGTACGGTCGAGGGCGATTTTACATGGACCGGCGGTGGTTCGACTGACGATTGGTCCGACGCAGGAAACTGGAACTACGGGAATGTCTATCCGGGCGAGCTCGACAATTCGGATCAGGTTTCTATCCAACCGAGCAACAGTGTCGTCGTTACCTATGATTCGACCGAAACAATCCAAAGCCTCACCACCGACATCGACGCGACGCTCGACATCGCCAGCGGCTCGCTGACGATCACCTCAGATACGGCCCAGCTTCTTGGTCCCGTCGAGATCTCAAGCGGCGGCACGCTCCAGCTCACCAACGGGTCCGTGGACCTCGTCACCAATTCCGGCAACTTCGATGTAGTCGGCCATAACACGCTGGATCTGATCAGCACCGGCGTCAACAATGATGGCGGTACGATCGCCATCTATGACGGCGGAGACACCAGCGCCGGCAATGTTTCGACTATTGCGCTTGGGAACACCACAGTTACGAGCGGCACTATCCTCATCGGCGGCTCGACGGACGGCGATACCAACGATGTTTTGTCGGTCAGCAATGGGGATAGCGCCACGCTCGATGGCGTTACCGTCACCAACGACGGCACAGTCAATATCAATGGTGGAGCGACGTTGACACTTGACGACGGCACGACGATCACGGGCGGCACGATGATGATCGCCGTTGGGAGCACGCTGTCGGTGGAAAGCAGGTCTGGCGCCACGCTCGACAACGTCGATGTGGAAAGCTCAGGCAATATTAAGGTCGACCCCATACTACATTCGACCGTGCCTTTGACCTTGTCCGGCGACACCTCAATCACCGGCGGCACGCTGACTATCGGCAGCAGCGGCACGCTTGACCTCGCAGCGAGCGCCGTCGTTACGGTCGACGCCATTCTGGCCGGCAGCGGCTCGATCAACATCGGCAGCGGCGCCGACCTGATCGTCGAAGGCAGTCCTGCCACCTCAACGGGCACCATCAATTTGCAGGGCGGCGGCGACACGCTGACGATCTATGATGGCGCCCTGAACGCGTCCGACCAGCTCGTGCCAGCAATCAGCGGCCTTACCGCCAGCGATTATGTCGACTTCCAGGGCACGGTCACCAGCGCCAGCTATGACAGCGGCGACGGCGTACTGACGTTGCTTGATGATACCAGCGCCGTCGGTTACCTCACTATCGGCAGCGGGTACGCCGGCGATACCTGGACGACGAGCACGATCACGGTCGACGGCACGACCTTCACCCAGATCGTCGATCCGCCGGCGGCGCCGGTGGCTACGAGTGGCGACAGCGGCGATACTATAACCCTCGGTGGGTCAAACCCTCCCGTGCAAATCGACACGGGGTCGGGGGCGGTGATTGAACTTACTGGCGGCGTAAACTTCACACTTGATGGGCTCTCCAACGACGCTGTAACATTCAACGAACCTACCGGCGCGCTCGTTCTGAACGATCCGGAAAGCTTCACCGGCCAGGTCAGCGGCTTCACCGGGACCGCGCCCGACGCGGCGCATTCGGACACCATCGATCTCGTCGGCATCAATTACAATTCATCGGGGTTCGCGGAAACATACAATTCCGCGACCGGTCTCCTCACGATCACCGACGGCACCAACAGCGCGAGCATCACGTTCGACGACTTCAACGCCACGCTGGATTTCGCCTCCGACGGCAATAGCGGTACGCTGATTACCGATCCGCCGCCGGCCTCCGGCAACGAGATTTCAGCGCTTTCGACGACAACCGCCGACGGCGCGGATGGCAACCTCACGTTTGCTGATTCACACTCTTCGGATACGCTGATCGCAAGCTTTACGCCGGACGGCACCAATTATCTCGGCAGCTTTTCGCTCAATCAGGCGACGGTGAGCGACGGCCATGGGGCGGTGAGCTGGGAATTTGATTTCGACAATCAGCAGGTCACGCTGCAACAAAACCAGACCCTGACCCAGTCCTATAACGTTTCCGTCGCCGATGCGCAGACCCCGTCGCAAAACTTGAATCAGACGGTTTCGGTGACCGTCGGCGGTCCGGGCAACGACAATTTCGTCTTTGCCCCCGGCATCGGCGCTGACACGCTCACCAATTTCAAGCCGCAGCAGGACACCATCGAGCTCGACCACTTCACCAATGTCCAGAACGTCCAGGAGCTGGAGTCACTGGTGACGAACGACGCGCATGGCGACGCCGTGATCAATCTCGGCCACAGCGACTCGATCACGCTAAACGGCGTGACTGATGCCCAGTTGCAGCAGGTCATCCAGGCCGGCCACGTACTGCTGCATTAAGCCTCGCCTCCAGCGCTTTCTGTGCGGGCCCAACTCCGATCTCACATCCTGTTCTCGGTCTGCGCGCGCTCAACTGTACGCGTCCGCCGGAGACTAAGGTCAGACGCCTTGATTGCTTGCGGTATGACGCCGCAGGAAAAATTTTATAAGTTTACGTCGGCGAACGTCTGCGAGCATTTGTTAAGTTGCTTTTGGCGCGAGCGTTTACTAGCTTCAAAACATGATGACGTGGTCAACGATACTGCGCGGAATGCCACCTCGAGTTCGAAGCGCTGCCACTGGCGGTGGCGCTCAACTTCGAGGTAAAGAAAATGTTAAAGTTAGCACCGCGGGAAACCGCGCATTCGCTGGCGGTTTCCGTGACGGAAGCCTGCAGACTTAGTGGTTTCGGACGCACTACGTTTTACAAGCTCCTGAAGAGCGGGAAGGTCACCGCCCATAAGTGCGGTCGCCGCACGGTTGTTTTGCTGGACGAGTTCGAACAGGAGCTTCGGTGCCTCCCGCGCGTTCGGAGCGCCTCATGAGCAAGAATAATAAGAAAAAAGCCAAAACCCACGCTCATGACGCGGTTCTGGAAACTCTCCATGGCAAATGGACGCAGTTTATTCAGCCTGGGGAGATCGCCGTCATCGCCGATAACGCATTGCTTTACGTGGTAACCAAAAACCGTGGGCCGTCGACAGTTTTGGCCTCGGTCAGCTATGGAGACGATGAGAAACTTGTGCCGGAAGACGTTCGTGTGATCTCGGTCGTGGGCTCTCTCCACCTCGAGACCATGGATGGCAAATGCGCGACTGTCGAGATGGAATTCATTCCGAGGACCAAACCTTGATGCAGTCAGCGATCTGCTAGCGTCGTCTCGGGCAGCTCGAAAGGGCTGCCCGCTTCGATTTGGAGTGGATTATGAGGTGGCGGCACGGCATCCAGGTGCCAGTTCCAAGGCAACAGGTAGCCATCCATTTTGCCGGAGCAATTCAACCTGCGCGCCAGACATCGGCGACGCAGGCCTGCGGATCGCGGTTGTTAAGCTTGGCGGTGGCGATCAGGGTGGGAAAGGCCGCCGCCCATCAACTGCCTTCGTCGGAGCCGTCCAAAGTCCAGTTCTTGCGTCCGATCGCGACTGCATGGCGTCCGGGCTTAGCGGCGTTGTTGGTTATGCAAGGTCGGCCGTCGTCGAGGAAGCGCTCAACGCAGTCAAGCGGCTGACCCGCGGACACGAGCGATTTCAAGCGGCGTCTTATTTACAAAAGCTGAGTTTGCGGTCTGAAAAGATCCTGGTCCGACCGAAGTAGCTGCATGCTGGAAGGCCTTCACCGGATGGATACCCTGCTTGCGCGGATAATGGCAGTGAATGCATCAGTTGAGGACTTACATCACCCTCGGAATCCCGAACTCTTCGGCTTCCTGGAGCACTGCGGCCGTGTTCTGATGGCCGGCGCCGAAATGACTTTGCGGATCGGGTAGTTTGATCTCGGTCACGCCGGACAGGCTGTAATATTTGTCATGGACCAGGCAGTGGCTGCGGATCAGCGGCCACAGCATGCGGCCAAGCATGCGCTGGTCCTGGCCGTATTTGGCGTTCGGGCTGCCGCCGAAATAGCGCCGCATCAGCTCGACGATATCGATGCCGGTATCAGTGCGTCCGCCCCACAGGCAGCCGATCATCAGTTCGTTGTGCATGACGTGATCGCGCACGGCGTGAAACGGCAGGCCGCTGTCGATCCATTGCCGCACCAGCACCGCCTCCGGCTTCGACAGCCGGGCATCGCAGTCGCGCACCAGAAAGCGGCCGACGCTGCGATCGTTCATCACCAGGAAGCGCTGAAACAGGCCGACGCCGGGATATTCGTCCTCGATGTTGCGCACATCGGCGCCGTTGTCGCGCAGGAAATCGACGGCCGGTTTCGGCACATCGGCGCCGACGTAATATCGGCAGCTCCAGCCCGGATAAACAGTGCGGCTCAGCTTAAGATTGATCATGGCGCCGTAGGCGTAGAACGGCGCCTTACCCCAGAGCGAGAAGGCGAGGACGTTTTTTCCTTTCGGTGCGCCGCTCGGTTCGCTCACGGTCACGTCCGGCGGATTGCGGCGGGCCTCCTCGTCGCGCAATTCGAGCGCGCGCTGGCCCCAGCGGACCGCCTCGTCGGTCTTGCCGGTGTAGAAATACGCGACCTTGAGCGCATCGAGCATGGTGAGGTCTTCGCCATTGCGCGTGACATATTCGGAGGCTTTGACGATAGTCTCGTCGTAGCGTTTGAGGTTCGACAGTGTCGCGATCATCGCCTTTTGCAGGCGCGGTACGTCAGGCTGAAGCCGAACCAGCTCGTCGGCCAGCGCCAGTGCCGGCAGCCAGTCGCGTTTCTGGAAATAGCCGTCGAACAGCAATTCCTTGGCGACCGGGTCGTCGGGCCGGATGACGGCGACGGCGCAGGCCCGCACGATCGCCTCGTCGTTGCGGCCGGCGCGCAACAGTGCGCGAATCTGATCGTAAACTTGTGGCGCGACCTTGGGAGGTGCGCCGGCCACGGCATTCGCCATGCCTGAACTCCGCCCCGGGACTGTCTACTTTAACCGGATTTGCAGCGAAAATCCGGGCTCATCTGTGGCTGCTCATGCGCCGGTTGACAGGCGAACGCCTGACAGAGTTTTATCGCAAGCGCCAATCACGCCGCTCTGCCGCGGCACTACCGGGGTGGGAAGCCATGATCGAGCCAGTCAATGCATGCGAGTTCGACGAAGAGGATGTTCTCGCCACCGAAGTGACGGACGCGACGCTGGAGGCGGCCGGCGCGCCGCCGCAGAATGGCGGCGCCTTCACGGCGAACCTGTGTACGGTGATGGCCGATTGCGGATCGTGATTTCGTCACATCCGCAGCAGCCGTTTGGCGTTGCCGCTTAAAATCTTGGCTTTGTCTTCGTCGCACAGCGGCACGCCTTCCATCCATTTGGTTGCGGGCGGATTGACCACGAACGGCCAGTCGACCGCGAACAGGATATGATCGACGCCTATTTCCATGACGCAACAGAGCAGCGCCGGATTGGAAAAATTGCCGCTCGTCGTCACATAGAAATTGCCGCAGAAAATATCGCGGAAGCTCAACGATTTCTGGCCCGGCCGGCCGAGCGCATGATCGACGCGCCAGACCAGAAACGGCAGCGTCTCGCCGAGATGGCCGAGGATGATTTTCAATTTCGGATGCCGCTCGAACACGCCGGAGAGCACGAGCCGGATGGCGAGTGTCGCGGTTTCGACGGTGTAGCCCCAGGCCGGCCGCGCCACCATCGGAAAGTCCTTGACGTAATCGTCGTAATAGACGCGCGACACGTCCGGATGCGGCAGTCCCGGATGCAGGTAGATCGGCAGGTCGAGCTGCTCGGCCCGCGCATAGATCGGCCAGAACTTCTTGTGATCGAGGAAGGTGCCGTTGGCGAGGCCGTGCAGCATCGCGCCCTTGAAACCGAGCCCGGCGGTGCGTTCGAGCTCGTCGGCGGCTGCTTCGGGTACGGCGGTCGGCAGCGCGGCGAAGGCGGTAAAGCGTGGATTGCCGGAAACGACGGCATGTAGCCGGTCGTTGACGCGGCGCGTCAGCGCGGCCGCCGTCTCGGCGGGCAATTTTTGGGCCGACGGCGCGCCGTGCGAGATCACCTGAATATCGATACCGGCTTCGTCCATTTCCCTGACGCGCAGTGCGCCGAGATCGAACAGCCGCGTCATCTGCTCGCCGGGCCGCCCGGCCTCGCCGCCGGTATAGGTCTTGCTGAGCTCCTCGTCCCAGTAATGCTCCTCGAGCGCGATCACCGGACAATGCGGTTTCTTGAACATGACCCTCCTTATTGCCTGCTCAGGCGGTCACCGGATGCTGGCGATAATAGTCGGCATCTTGCGCACTTTGCGTCCAGCCTTGTCGGCCGCGCCAGTCGAGATGCCGCGCCGCCATATCGCTGCCGTAGCGGACCCGGAATAACAGCGTGCGTTGCGGGCCATTGGCGTATTCATGCACCTCACCTGGCGGGTGCACGACGAAAGCTCCCGGAGTGACCGCGATGGTCTCCTTCGGGGTGCGCATGGTGCCGCCGCCCTCGAAGCAGAAATAGATTTCGGTGGCGCCCGGGTGGCAGTGGTAGGGGCTGATCTGGCGCGGTTCCCAGCAAGCCACGGTCACGTCGCCCTCCTCGATCTTGCCGAGGATTTTCTCGACGTGCTTTTTGGGGTCGAACTCGGCCTCCTCGGCCAGATTGAAAACATGCATCGGCCCATCCTTCCCGCGAACTGGCACGCTTTTTGTATTTCGTATGGGTGTCGACGTTAAGTCAGATCGCAGGCGTTGGCGACGAGTGTTTATTTGGCGGTTACGGAGACAGTCCCGCGGGCCTTGCAATACTGGCCTGTCGGGGCGCACGATGCCCAAGCTTTGAGTCGGTCGTTAGATAAAGGACCAAGGGGGAGGGCGTCGGAGCGGGGCAGCGGTGAAAGGCTGCGAAGGGACAATGGCTATGGCCCATCTCGCCGAGAAGGCTCATTTCGATAGACACACGCTCGCCCGCGTGAATTCGGCCGTCATATTTGGCCTGATCGGGGGCGGACTTCTGGTGTGCGCGCTCGGTGCGTTCGTCTACGACGTCGGGCGGATGCTGACGCTCTGGTGAGCGGTTTCAGTTGTTTTTCCGGGTTGGCGGCGGCACCGTAAGCCGCTGATATGTATTGTATTTATGGCAAATTCCTGCGGTAAGACGACATTAATGGGCCGCGCGTAGTCTCGCGCCCAAATTGTACGCCGCCTGAGGGGACGATGTCCGAACGCCGCGGATCCAGACGCTCCAAGAGCTTTCTCCGCGGCTTTGTCTATGTCAGCCGCAAGCGCGGTGCGCTCGCCTGCTTGATCCGCGATCTTTCCGAAAAAGGCGCGCGCATCATCTTCCCCGACACCGTGACGCTGCCCGACGTGGTCGAGCTTTACATTCCGCAGCGCGACCAGACGCTGCGCGCGCGGGTGCACTGGCGCAAAAACGACGAGATCGGGCTTGCCTTCGCCGATGTCGAGCAGCGCGTGCCCGAAGCCCAGCCAAGCGCCGCCGAAATCGCCCAGCGCGTCGCCCTGCTCGAAGCTGAGCTGGTTTCGCTGCGCGCGCTTTTAAAGCGCATGAAGGCCGGACGGGACGACAATTCGATCAACGAGATGGTCGCCTAACCCGCCTCGCACTTGCTCCTACGCACCTCGCTTTTGCCGCCGTGAGCCTGATAGTCTCTCCCCGCTTACAGTGAGGGAGATCGTCATGGCCAAGGGCTACTGGATTGCGACTTACTTCTCGGTTTCAAACCCCGATGCACTCGCCGAATATGCCAAGCTCGCGGGCCCCGCGATCATGGCGGGCGGCGGCAAATTTCTGGCGCGCGGCACCGCGGCCAAGGTCTACGAGAAGGGCATCAAGCAGCGCGTCGTGCTGATCGAGTTCGACAGCGTCGACAAGGCCGCCGCGGCGCACGACAGCCTCGGCTATCAGGCCGCGCTCAAAGTGCTCGGCAACGCGGTCGAGCGCGACTTGCGCATTGTCGAAGGGCTGTCCTGATTTCTTTCTTTACTGAAAAATCCGATCGCCCTGCAAGTCGATGATCTGCCGCGCCTTGCTCAGCGTGAACGCCACTGCGTCCTCGTAGGAGACATAGGCGTCGGCGCGGATGAAGCGGTGCTCCTTGCGCACGCCGTCGATCTCGCGTGCGATCGTGCCGGCGGTCTGATAATGGCCGTTGTTCTTGTACGGCGCGGCACTGATGACATAGCCCTTGTATTCCACCGGCTCGGAGGGCTTGCCCGCTGCAGCGCTTTCGCCGCGGCCGAACAATGCGCTGAAAAAGGACATCCCGGCCTCCTGCTCTTTGCGCTTTTTCGCGACCAGCGGGAATGTTACTTCTTTGCCGCCGCATGCGCACCTCTGTTCGATGGAGTGGATCCGATGCCGAAAGCCTACTGGGTGACCTGCTACCGCTCGATTTCCGATCCGAAAAAGGTCGAGGCCTATGCCAAGCTCGCGCCGCCCGCGGTGACGCCGTTCGGCGCCCGCTACATCGCGCGCGGCACCGCTGGCGTCGCGTTCGAGGCCGGGCAGAAGGAGCGCCTCGTCATTTCCGAGTTTCCGAGCCTGGAAAAGGCCGTCGCCGCCTATAATTCACCGGCCTACAAGAAGGCGCTCGAAGCGCTCGGCGACGGCGCGGTGCGCGACATCCGCATCATCGAGGCGGCCGAGTAACCATAAAATCACCGTGCTGGCGCCGCAGTTGCAAAACCGCGGCGGCGCATTTATATACCGGGTCGCGGCCCAACGCCGGCGTTACATCTGCGCCGGCGTTTTTGTTTACCAGAGCGCGCTCGCATCACAAGAACACGGGGAACAACAATGCCGAGAAAGCCGGGACTGAATTCGGAATTCGTCATGTTCGATGTCGTCTACGAGGACGGCACGCAACGCTCGAATCGCAAGGTGCCGCGCGAGCTGACTGGCGGTATCGACGGCGACAAGCCGGCGCACGGTTTCCTGATCGAGCAGGACCGCGAGATCGCGGAAAAATCCGGCCGCCCGCCGCTCAAGATCAGGAGCATCACCCGCTCCGGCGCCAAGAAGCGGCCGCAGGACGAAGCCGACTGGAAGCGCGCGATCTGATCGCCTTTCAATAGCCGCTGCGGGCAAAATGCTCGCGCAATAATGCGACATTGCGCCGGTTGGCGCGGAACAGCACATCGAAGGCGTCGCCGGCGACCGGCACGGCGCCGATCGTGCCTTCAAGCAGCACGTTCATCAGCATGCGCGCGAACAGAAGCTTCGGTACGCCGAGCCGGCGCGCCTCGTAAAGCAAATAACACGACAGCACAGACGCGAGCGCGTCGCCGACGCCGGGCACGAGGCGCAGCAGCGATTCCACGCCGAACCGCACATTCGTTCCCGGCAGGATGAACGCGGTGTCGAACACGGTCGCCAGCCTGTCGATCCGGTCGAGCGCGGCGCGCCGCGACGCAGCGTCGTAACGGCCACTGCCGACGGCGAACTGGAACCCGCTGCTGAAGAAGGTATCGCGTGCGAAGGCCATGTCCGTCCTCTTTCTGCCCCGCCCACAGATGGGGAGGCGCGTGACCAAAGCAAGGCTTGCCGAATACCCTCTCCCCTTGCGGGAGAGGGTGGCGAGTTGCGAGTGTAAAGGAGCAACGAGCCGGGTGGAGGGGCAGGGCGCGCGATACCCCTCACCCGCTTCGCTCGCAAACGCTCGCTCAGCACCCTCTCCCGCAAGGGGAGAGGGAAAAAAGGAACCGCCCATGCCCCAGATTCAAATTCTCAACCCCGAAAGCCTCGGCAAGCCGCTCGGGCAATACTCACAATTGACGCGCGTGAGAGCGTCCGAGTTTCTGTTCATCGCCGGCCAGGTCGGCATCAAGCCCGGCGCCGACAAGGCGCCCGGCGAATTCGAGGCGCAATGCGAACTCGTCTTCGCCAATATCGGCGCGGCGCTCGCCTCGCAGAACGCAGGCTTCGCCAATATCGTCGAGTTCACCACTTACCTCGTGCATTCGCAGGACATCCCGAGATTTATGGCCTACCGCACGCGCGAATTTCCGAAGCTGTTTGCCAACGGCGCCTATCCGCCGAACACGCTGTTGATGGTCGACCGCCTGGTGCAGGAGCAGTTTCTGATCGAGGTCAGCGCGGTCGCGGCGCTGTAACCTCACTCCGGAAACTTGCGCCGCGCCGTGGTGGTGGCGAGCACGTGGCCGTCCGGCGCCAGGGCCTTGATGACGAACTCGTAAGTGTGGATTTCGCCCGGCGGCGGGGAGGGGCCGACGAAGCCCGACGCGAAGGCGCCGCACGGCACATCCGGCTGGCCGCGATAGCCGACCGTGCCGCCGCCGTGATGGAACGACGGCTTGTCGAGATCGGTCATGGCGAATTGCAGGTTCACGGTTCCGGCCGGCACGTCGACGAGCTGAAAATTCGGCGAGCCGTCGCACCAGGCAAACGCTACCGAGAATGCCAGCGCGCCGGAGGCGCTGCCGGCGAGCGCGGCCGCGGCCACGCCGAGCGCAAGGGCACGGCGCAGGAGAGGCGGAGTGAGCATGCAGGCCTCCACGATGACAGCCGACACGGCGGCAAGCCTAGGCGCAGCAAGTCTAGCACGGCGCGGCGCCGCGAGCGGGTAGCGTCAGCTTAAAAGCCCCAGCCTCTCCCGCATCTCTGCCACAAACCGCGCAAACTTCGCCGCATCGCCTGGCCGCGCCGGCCGCATTCCCCACACCGGTTTCGGCCACAGCGGGTCGGTCTTCCAGCGCGCGACGATGTGGACGTGAAGCTGCGGCACCACATTGCCGATCGCGGCGACATTGAGCTTGTCGCAGCGGGTGACGTCTTTGAGCGCGCGCGAGACCTGTACGATCTCGTCCATGAAGCGCGCCGATTCGGCGCCGAGATCGGCGATTTCGACTGCGCGGGTGCGGCGCGGCACCAGTACGAGCCACGGATAGTCGGCGTCGTCGATCGCCAGCACCCGCGATAGCGCGAGATCGCCGACCGGCACGGTGTCGTGTTCAAGCTGAGGATGAAGCGACCAGCCGGGCTCGGACATTGCGGCTCACCTTAGCCGTCATGGCCGGGCTCGTCCCGGCCATCCACGTCTTGCATGCTGTAACGCGCCAAAGACGTGGATGCCCGGCACAAGGCCAGGCATGACGTTGAGAGAAAGCCCGCGTGTTATTCCGCTGCCTCGCGATGCAGCTCTCCGGCGTCACGCAACTGCATATAAAGATTGATCGGGTCGAGATCGAAGCCGTTCGGCCAGGTTGGGGCTCCCAACTCCACGAAAACGCGGTTGAAGTATTCCTGGGACTTTAGCGGCTCGACCATTATGCCGCCCTCGGCGATGACTCCGGACAGGTCGCGGATGCCTTCGCTGCCATCCGTGAAACGCAGCCAAAGCCGATGCCCTTCGAGTGGACGAAGGCGCAACACATCGACCATGGGAAATTCGTCATTCAGTGGCATCCGGTCCCGCTACCTTCTCCAGAGGCTGGCGCTCTCGCGCACGCCGCCAATTTTCCTCCAATTCGGCCCGCCGCGCCAGCGTCCACTCGCGGACAATACGGGTCGCGACCGTCGGCAATTCGCCGCTAATGATTGTGCCGTCAGAAAGTCTCACGACCGCTTTTGCTTCGCCATAGCGCGCGTGCAAATGTGGCGGACTGTGATCATTGTAGAACATCTGAATCGCGATGCCGTAGAAATAAGCGATCGTCGGCATCGTGGTCCCTCACCCGCCTCGCTCACTGCGTGAGCGTCGGCGGCCTCTCCCCAAAGGGGAGAAGCGAATTTTGCTCTAATTGTCCAGGAAGCTCCGCAGCTTGCGGCTCCGGCTCGGGTGCTTCAGCTTGCGCAGCGCCTTGGCCTCGATCTGGCGGATACGCTCGCGGGTCACCGAGAACTGCTGGCCGACTTCTTCGAGCGTGTGGTCGGTGTTCATGCCGATGCCGAAGCGCATGCGCAGC
>Ga0181522_10001678_pt1 | contig 13256 bp, 11 predicted proteins | sample PEATcosm2014_Bin_27_FD_121103 | JGI IMG/M metagenome (GOLD analysis project Ga0181522, IMG submission 121103) | Peatland microbial communities from MTU Mesocosm Facility, Houghton, MI, USA - PEATcosm2014_Bin05_10_metaG | ecosystem: Environmental > Terrestrial > Soil > Wetlands > Peat | place... | reverse complement strand
CCGCGACGAAGTGGTCCTCAAAAATGTGCCGAAGGCGGCGCAGATCGCACGCTACGCGCCCGACAACAGCCTCATCGGCGTCACCAGCCTGAACAGCAATACGGTAAGCCTGATCGACCCGTCATTCCGCGAGCAAACGGCCATCAACGTCGGCAGCCAGCCCATGGACATGGCGTTTCACGGCGACGAACTGTTCGTTGCCTGCCAGGGCGACGGCTCCGTGCACGTCATCGACATCCCCAATCGGCGCCACAAGCAAAGTTTCCACGCCGGCACCGGCTGCGAGTCTCTGGGCTTCTTTTAGGGCGTGTATTCATTAAGGGACAATACTTACCTCCGTGGGGCTGGAGATTTGGCCGACGCGCCGATTCGCAACTATTGCCGGGGCGACGAATGAGCTAGGCTGCGTCACGACCGGACGCTTCGCCGGCCGACCGATATGGACGGATAAACAAGATCGCGATGGCAACACGACAAGAGCGCATTGCTGCTTTCACTCATGAAGGCGTACCGCCGACGGATCAGGCTCTTGAGCTCCTTTGCGAGGACCACGTCGGCACGTATGTCATTCCCTTCCTGTGCCGATGGAGCAACGGCGCTTGGCTGAGCGTGGATACGAGCAGCCAAATTGAAGCAAGGGTTGTTGGCTGGCGCGTGCGTTGATGTGGCTCGATGCCGGGACGCGACGCTCAGCTCTGAAAGATCAAACACGTCGTCCGCCTGTCGGCGCTGACGGTCCCGTAAGACTTGCTGGTCATTCGGCTCGGCCTCTACGACCATCTTCCCCTGCGTGGCGGCAGCGCGCCACCCGATTTCTGACAAGGCGTGCATCGTGCCCGCGATAACCGCGTTCCGGCTGAAGCCGGACGCATCGCGGCAAGTGACGGAAGATATCGCCGAACGACGCAAATGGAATTGATAGACTACCGGCATGAAGCCCCGCATTATTTTCATTCACGGCAATCAAACATCCCACTGGTCCGGGTCATGGGCGCCGTGGCTCAAACAAGAACTCGAAATAAACGGATACCGGACTTTCTTTGAGACTTTCCCCGACTCAATCATTGCGCGTGCGAAGTACTGGCTTCCGTTCCTGGAAAAACACATCAAGGCTGGGAAAAATGACGTTATGGTGGGTTGGTCATCGGGCGCAGTCGCCGCAATGCGTTACGCTGAGACCCACAAGCTCCGCGGCTCGGTGCTGGTAGCACCCTGTTCCTCCGATTTGGGCGACGAATTGGAGAAGCAAAGCGGCTATTTCGACAAACCTTGGGATTGGAGCAGCATAAAAGCGAACCAGCAGCATGTTGCGATCGTGCATAGTGACAACGACCCATTTATTCCTCAGGAGGAATTCAAGATAATAGAGAAAGCCCTGGATCCCGATATCGTTCTGATGCCCAACGCGAAGCACTTTATTGAATGGGCCACCTTTCCCCGGCTCTTGGAGTACATCCTCCATACCTACCCCAACGCCGGCGCCCATTTATCGACTGGGACATGACCGCCGGGTAGAGTCTGGCGGCTTCCTATCGAGGAGCGATTGCCAAAAGAAAGGCAACGTCACGCGGCCTCGGCTGCAAGAGCGCCATTCAATATGTCCACAATGTTCCGTTTGCTCATGGCGCTGAAACCAAGCTCTTCCAGTTCGCCGCGCTCGCTTTCATTCTCTACAAGCCGGAGGCAAATATCCGTCAGTTGATCAAATCGCCCGAATTTTACCGCGGTCCGCATATCGCCCTCGGTTATCGTGTCCAGATCCAGATCAGCAACGACAGCCTTTTTGTTCGCCAGGAGATATGAAACGCGCACGATTTCAAAGATCCGAGCGTGTGAATACAGATTTATATTCAGAACGACCTTCGAGCGGGAAATGAGGTCATCTCTAGCCGAGCCGTAAAGTCCACTGACGAACAGTATCGACAATCCACGAGTGGAAAGCGCATGAAATAGCTGGAGCCGGCGTTCACCGCTCAAGCCATAGATCAGTACGTCGATGTCTTGACGTGGCGCCTTTGGAATGCGGTTCAATATCGGCGCATATCCGACCGGCACGATTTTGACGTCATGGCGCCCGAGATCTCGCCAAGTTGGCAAGTTTGCGTCGCTGTATTCCCAGATTCTGAATTGGCGCATTTGCGCATAACATCTGATTTCCTCTCGGAGCTGAAACGCCTGAACTCCCCGCATCTGCTCGAAATTATAGATGATGGTGTTATTTGGAAGCTGCCTGATCGCCGTAATGGGCATGACTTGCGCCCCGAAGACGATATTGGTCGCATCGCTCGCAATCTCATTGACCGCGTAGGTTGCCCGATGGCCGAGTTGTTCCAGCCCCCACGCGACCGTTTCAATCACTTCCTTGTAGCCGTTGAGGCCGTGCATTCTTGGATTCGGTATGCAGTGCATCAGGTGGTAACCGGCCATCGTTTTGTCTCTGCCGATGTTATGCGATCACAGCGTCGATGCACGACGGAGCCCGATAATCGCCGCCGACGGTGCTTCTTGAAAATTTTAGCATACCAGAGGGGTGGGATTATTCCGCGGCGAAAACAACAGCCAGGATCAACGTTCTCATGACGGCGGCCTCCAACTCTTAGCGTCGCTCCGGCCCGCGCCATCGGACGACAGGCCCAGCGCGCGCTCGACCAGCGCAAGCAGCGACGCCTGATCGCTCATCGTATAGATCGACGCTCCCGTTCGCACCGGATCGCCCGCGTAGTAGCGCTCGTACTGCAGTTGCCGCTGGCCGAACTGCGTTCCGGTCGCGTCCCAGGCAAGCTTCGACAGGTGGATTTTGGCCTCGGCGTCGCGATCGGCGCCCCGATAGTAGCGGCGGATATCGTCGCCGATTTCGGAATCGAGATCGGCCTTTGTCGGATTGGCCAGAAGCCCGCCGGCGCCCATCACTTGCGTGAGACGCACCATGCGCTCGTAGAAACGCGGAATGTGGTAGCGCAATGCCTGCAACGGTTCGAGTGCCGGAAGATAGGTACCGCGCTTGGTGACTTCGGCTTTCTGCTCGGACAGCACGATGGCGCCTTCGATGAGCTGCAGATAGCCGATGCATTCACCGAGTTGCTCCTGCACGTGCATGAAGCCGTCGGTCTTCACGCTGCGCGACAGCGCCACCGCCAGCGCGGTCATGAATTCACATTTGGCGAGGCCGCGCACCGCCGTTTGATGCCCGGTATGACATTGCACCCGCGTGCGCGCGAACATGGTGTTGGCCAGATTGACGTTGCCGTGCAGGAACACGCGCTCCCACGGAATCAGAACATCGTCGAAAACCGCGACCGCATCGGGCTCCTCGAAACGTGAGCCGAGCGGATGATCCCATTCGGACTGGTCGCCGAGGTCGAACGGCTCGCGGCAGATGAAGCGCAGACCCGGCGCATCGGTCGGGATGGCGAAGGCCAGCGCGTATTTCTCCTCGCCGGGACGCACCGAGAAGGGCAGCGGATAAACCAGAAGCTCGTCGGCGGTCGGACCGTGCGTCGCCAGCATTTTGGCGCCGCGGACAATGAGACCGTCGCCGGTCTCCTTCACGATTCCCAAATAGGCGTATTCGTCCGCCTGCTGCGAGGCGGATTTGCTGCGATCGACCGGAGGATTGACGAGCGTGTGGGTGAGAAACAGATCGTTATCGCGGCAGAAGCGATAGTAGCGCTGCACATTGTCGGCAAATCTGGCGCCGACCTCGGCGAAAAACTCCGGCGCATCGGCCCAGGACGCCAGCACCGTGTTGAGAAAGTCGGGAGAACGTCCCATCAGGCCGAACGTGGCATCGGCCCATACCCGCATGGAGTCGCGGCGGCGAACCAGATCGTCGCGCGACCGCGGGATGATGAACGAGAGTCCGGCTTCCGCTCCGTCTTCGTCGCGATAGGTCATGCGCGGACGCAGTTCGCCGTCGACCTGAAGGTCGTAAAGCATCGCCATCGCCGACACGGGGCGGCGAAACACCGGATCGCCGGCGACGTCGACGACCTTGCGGCCGACGACCCAGACATTCTTCGGATGTGACTTGAGCCCGGAAATGTAGCTGTCGCCGCCGCGAACGCCCATTGCAAAACCTCTCACCGGCGCATCCCTGCGCCCGCGTCTCAACAACCGGATTTGGGGGAATCTTTCAAGCGTCCAATGGAGGACGGCGCACTGACCGGCCCGCAGCCGTTCACCGCATGGATACGACGCGGGGTGGACTCGCGCTAGTCTGGAGGAATTGGCGTGCCGAACCGATAATTGATACCGAGCTTCATTTCGTGGATGTATTGCCGGACGCTGAAAGTGTTTGATGACAGTACTGGATCGCTGAAATTCACATTGCGAGTGCCAAAATCCAAAAAGTCATATTCGCCGTTGATCGACCAATTGCCGACGATCATCCACTCCGTGCCGACGCCGACGGTCCAGCCCACGCGCGAATCGTCAGCGTTGAAATTGAACGGCGTGTTGACCGTCGGATTGAAGGCGGTACACGTCGACGGCAGAACAAACGTATTGCAGGACGTCGTCGAGACCGTGCCGGTGAAATTATATTTGCTGTCCTCCCACGCGGCACCGCCCTTCACATAAAACAAGCCTCCGCGGTAAATGGCGTAACCGAGACGAGCCGTGGCAGTCGCGAGGAAATCGGTTCTCAACGATTGTACGCCGACGGCACTCACCGTAGTGGGGGCGGGGATCGGAAAGCCAAAGCCTGTGGCAGACCCGGTTTCGGTCCCAAGGTTGCCGGCGATGTTCGCCCCCGATGCATCGGCTCCAATGCCAATGACCCAATGCGGTGCGACCTGAACATCGCAGCCCGCTTGACCGCCGGCCAGCACGCCGGCCGAACCGATATCATTGTCGGAGCCGGGGTTGATCACAAGCACCGTCGGAGCGCCAAACGTGCTCGGGACTGCAGGATCGATCCATTGCCCGTTGAGCAGCGTATCGGGAATGCCTGCACCGAAATGAGCCCCGAGGTAGCAGCCGGTCCAGCTGAACACGGGCACAAACGGCAAGACAGGCACAGGGGGCGGCGGCCCTGGCACATACGGAAAATCCGCGAGGGGGTCCTTGGGGACGCGTACATCGGCGGCAAATGCCTGCACCACCCCGAACGCAGCGACTACAATTCCAGCAACCAACAGCCGCTGCATCACGCCACCCCACTCACAACGCAACACCAGATTACCGTAAGTAGGTTGTACTCCTGGGTCAACGCTACTGGATTCTACTCAATGCAGTTCAGCGCTCTACTGTTGCTTTTGTGCCACACCCTTGAGTTGCAGATCCTCCGACGCGACTTTCTGATCGAGAGCGCCGGCAGCCGGATGTAGGGAATAAACGGCCTAGCGCTCGACGGCGGCGTCACGCGCTTGCTTGCCGCGCCGCACGGCGACGATTTCGGCGAGGATGGAGATCGCGATCTCATCGGGCGTGATCGCGCCGAGATCGAGTCCGGCCGGCGCCTTGAGGTGCGCCAGGCGCTCTGAGGCAACACCGCGCTCGGCGAGCGCCGCCTTCAGGGCCGCGGCCTTTTTGCGGCTGCCGACGAAAGCCACGTAGTCGACATCGACCGCGAGCGCCGCCAGCAACGCGGCTTCGTCGCCGCGCCCCTGCGTGGCGACGACCACGTAGCGCGCAGCGGCCTCGCCGACCGGCAGCGCAAAGCCTTCGATGCGGCGGTCAGCTTCCGCGAACGCCGATTGCTCGGCCGGGGGCGCGCAGACGGTGACCGCAAAGCCCGAACGCCTGGCGAGATCGGCGATGGCGACAGCCACCGGGCTTGAGCCGCAGACCACGACCTGCGGCCGCGGCAGTACCGGCTCGACAAAAATGTCCATGGTCCCCTGGCTCGGGCACATATTCTTGGCAAAGCGGACGCCGCCTTGCTCCTCGCCGGCTTTGTGGCCTTGGCCAGCGAGCGCCTCTTCGGGCTGCACCGAGACGAGCCGCGATTTGCCGTCGGCAAGGCAATCCCGCGCCGCCTTGAGCACCGCGGCGCGAGCGCAGCCGCCGCCGATCCAGCCCTGCGAAATTGTGCCGTCCGGCAGAATGACCGCCTTGGCGCCGGCCTTCGCGGCGGTCGCCGCCACGGTGCGCACGACGGTCGCGAGCGCGAATGCTTCACCGGCGATCTTGCGCGACGAAATACTGTCGAGGATGTCGTCGGCGCGGGCCATTCATACCCTCGCCAGATAAGGTTCGAGGGCGGCCAGGCTTTCGAGATTGTGCGCGGGTGCGAACAGGTCGACATAGGGCAGTGCCGCCTGCATGCCGCGCGCCTGCGGCGAGTAATCGCGCCAGCCGATGAGCGGATTGAGCCAGACGATTTTGCGGCAGCGCCGGCGCAACCGGCGCATCTCCTCGGCAAGCTGTTCGGGCTCGCCGGTATCGTAACCGTCGGAGACGATCATCACCGCGGTGCGCGAATTGATGACGCGCCGCGCGTGCCAGCGGTTGAAGGTGGCGAGGCTTTCGCCGATGCGCGTGCCGCCGCCGAGGCCTTGGGCCATCAGGGCGAGCTTTTCCACGGCACGCGTCACGTCGCGATCGCGCAGCGATGGCGAGACGTGGACCAGGCGGGTGTGAAACACGAAAGCTTCAGCCTCGCGGAAGGCATCCACCACGCCGTGCAGGAAGCGGACGAAGAACGCCGTGTAGAGGCTCATCGAACCGGAGGCATCGAGCAGCACGACGAGGCGGAGCGGTTTGATCTTGCGCCGCCGCCACGCCAGCTCGAGCAGCGTTCCGCCATGCGACACATTGCGGTGAATGGTGCGGCGCAGATCGAGACGGCGGCCGTGGCGGCGCACCTGCTCGCGGCGCACGAGGCGAGCGCGCATGGTCCGCGCCAGCCGCGCCGCGAGCGCATGGGTCGCGGCGATCTCATCGGGATCGACGATGTGGCGCAGGTCGGTGGAGCTGACGCTTTCGATGCGTGACGCGCCTTCGCGGCGGCCGCGGCCGTCAGCGGAGCTTTCTCCCTCGCCGCCGCTGCGCCGCTCCAGGCGATCCGGAAGCCCGAGCGCATCCTGCGGAACATGCGCCTCGGCGAGCCGGCGCGCCGGCGCGTGGCTTGCGCTCGGCGCCCCGGAAAGGACCTGACGCGAACGCATGTCGCGGCCCTGCCAGTACGCATCGAAAATCTCTTCGAAACGTTCCCAATCGGAATGGGTCGCGCAGAACAGCGCGCGAAACGCCGGCTTGAGCGATGAGGCGCGGCGCGCCGCCGGCGACGCCAGCACGGCGAGCGCGTCGCTCGTCTCCGCGAGCCCGACCCGAAAGCCGTTGTCGCGCAAGGTGCGGGCGAAGCCGGCGAGCCGGCGGCGGGCGCCGGAGCCGACACCGTAGCCCGCATGGAGCGAAGCGGAATGCGGGGATGCCGCGGCGGCCAATCCCGGATTTCGCTTCGCTCCATCCGGGCTACGTGATTGAGCGCTCATTCACGCCACCTTGCCAAGCAAACGCTCGCTCACCTCGCGGGTCACGCGGGCGCGGTCCTCGTGGGTCTTGAGCAAACAAATCATGGTCTCGTACACCGCCTCCGGCTCCTGCCGCAGGTCGTGGACTTCGAGGCCGGCAAGCGCCGCTGCCCAATCGAGCGTCTCGGCGACTCCCGGCACCTTGCGCAAATCCTCCTTGCGCACGGCCTCGACCATGCGGGCGATCTGCAGCGCCAGCGTGGTGTCGATGCCGGGCGTCCGCGTCAGGATGATCTTGGCCTCGCGATCGACTTCGGGGAAATCGACATAGTGGTAGAGGCAACGCCGCCGCAGCGCGTCGGACAATTCGCGTGTGCCGTTCGACGTAAGCACCACACGCGGGATCGAGATCGCCTTGATGGTGCCGAGTTCGGGGATGCTGACCTGAAAGTCGGAGAGCAGTTCGAGCAGAAACGCCTCGAACTCCTCGTCGGCGCGATCCACTTCGTCGATCAGCAGCACCGGCGGATCGGCGCGGCGGATGGCGGCCAACAGCGGCCGCTCCAGCAGATATTTTTCCGAGAAAATATGCTCCTCGATGGCCTCGGCGTTCTCGCCGGCGCCTTCGCGGGTTTTGATGGCGAGGAGTTGGCGCTGGTAGTTCCACTCATAGAGCGCGGCATTCTGGTCGAGGCCTTCGTAGCATTGCAGCCGGATCAGTTCGGCGCCGTGCACGGCGGCCAGCGCCTTGCCGACCTCGGTCTTGCCGACGCCCGCTTCGCCTTCGAGCAGCAGCGGCCGCTTGAGGAAATCCATCAGCCACAGCGCGGTGGCGATGTCGTGGTCGGCCACATAGCCGACCGCGGCGAGCTTGTCCGATATGTCTTCGCGCTTAAGGGTCATGACACGCGCAATTCACTTACCATTGTCATGCCCCGCGAAGGCGGGGCATCCGGTAATCGGCACCACGGAAAACTTGCGACACCGGCGATTACTGGATCGTCCAGCCGAGCCGGACGATGACAGTCATTTATTGCACGCGGGGGCCTGTCGCTACCCATGCAGCCCGAGCTTCTCCGCCGCCGTCCAGACGCGCCAGTGGTCGTGCGGCATCTGAATGTGGGTCGAGCCGAGGAAGCCGAACGCGTCGTTGATCGCATTGGAGAAGCATGGCACGCCGCCGACATTCGGGCTCTCGCCGACGCCCTTGGCGCCGATCGGATGATGCGGCGACGGCGTCGTGGTCCAGTCGGTCTCCCAGTGTGGCGTCTCGACCGCGGTCGGCAGAAAGTAATCCATGAGTGAAGCGGTGGTGACATTGCCGTCGTCGTCGTAATGGATCTCCTGACCCATGGCGATGCCGAACGCTTCGGTCAGGCCACCGTGGATCTGGCCTTCGATGATCATCGGGTTGATGCGCGTGCCGCAATCGTCGAGTGCGTAAAAGCGCCGGACTTTCGTTTGCCCAGTGTCAACGTCGACGTCGACCACGCAAATATAGGCGCCGAACGGGAAGGTGAAATTCGGCGGATCGTAATAGTTGATCGCCTCCAGTCCCGGCTCCATGCCGGGCGGCACCTCGTGATAGGCCGCCCAGGCGAGTTCGGTCATGGTCTTGAAGCGTTCGGGATTGCCCTTCACGCGGAAGCGATCCACGTCCCATTCCAGATCGTCGTCGTGCACTTCCAGCATGTAGGCGGCGATCATCTGCGCCTTGGCTTTGATCTTGCGGCACGCCATGGCGGTCGCGGCGCCGGACACCGGCGTCGAGCGCGAGCCATAGGTGCCAAGACCATAGGGCGCGGTGTCGGTGTTGCCCTCCTCGACCATGATGTTGTCGGCCGGCAGCCCGAGCTCCGTGGCGATGATCTGCGCATAGGTGGTCTCGTGGCCCTGCCCTTGCGACTTGGTGCCCAGCCGGCAAATGCCGCTGCCGGTCGGGTGAATGCGGATTTCGGCCGAGTCGAACATGGCGATGCCAAGGATGTCGCAAGCCCGCGAGGGGCCAGCGCCGACGATCTCGGTGAAGAAGGCGACGCCGATGCCCATCAGATCGCGGGTCTCGCCGCGCTTGAACGCCTCGCGTTTCGCTTTCTGCTCTTCGCGAAGTTTTTTGTAGTTCGTGGTCTCCATCGCCTTTTTGAGTGCGGTCTCATAGTCGCCCGAATCGTACTGCCAGCCGAACGCCGACGTGTACGGGAATTGCTCGCGGCGAATGAGGTTCTTCACGCGGAACTCGGCGGAATCCATGCCGAGCTTTTGCGCCATGATGTCCATGGCGCGCTCGATGCAGTAGGCCGCCTCGGTGACGCGGAACGAGCAGCGGTAGGCGACGCCGCCCGGCGCCTTGTTGGTGTAGACGCCGTCAACCAGGCAATACGCCGCCGGAAAATCGTAGGAGCCGCTGATGATGCTGAAGAGGCCGGCCGGCCATTTGGTGGCGTTGGCGCAGGCGTCGAAGGCGCCGTGATCGGCGATGGTGTAGCACCGCAGTCCCGTCACCTTGCCGTCCTTGGTGCAGGCAATTTCCACGTCCATGTGGAAGTCGCGCGCGAACGCCGTGGTGGACAGGTTTTCGATGCGGTCTTCGACCCATTTGACCGGCCAGCCGGTAACGATCGAAGCGACGATCGAGCAGATGTAACCCGAATAAGCGCCGACCTTGTTGCCGAAGCCGCCGCCGATGTCGGGGGCGATGACGTGGATCTTGTGCTCGGGAATTTTCGAGATCAGCGAGCCGACGGTGCGGATGACATGCGGAGCCTGGAACGTACCCCATAGCGTCAGCTCGCCCTTGATCTTGTCGAACGAGGCAACGCATTGGCAGGTCTCGAGCGGGCACGGATGCACGCGCGGATAGACGATGAACTCCCTGATTTTCACCTCAGCCTTCTCAAACGCGGCATCGGTCGCGGCCTTGTCGCCGGCCTGCCAGGAGAAGATGTGATTGTAGTGTTTGCGCTTGCCGTGCGCGCCGTCGGTTTTGTCCTTCAGGTCCTCGCGGATCATGGGCGCGTTCGGCGCCATGGCCTTGAGCGGATCGACGTTGACGGGCAGCGCCTCGTACTCGACTTCAACCAGTTCGACCGCGTCGGCCGCGGCCTCGCGGCTCTCGGCGACCACGAACGCGACCTCCTGGTTCTGAAACAGCACCTTGCCGTCGGCCAGCACCATTTGCGTGTCGCCGGCGAGCGTCGGCATCCACGCGAGGTTGACGGTCTTGAGCACATCGGCCGTCAACACCGCCACAACGCCGGGCACCGCCGCGGCCTTCGTGGTGTCGAGCTTGGTGATGCGGGCGTGGCCATGCGGCGAACGCACCATATCGCCGTACAGCATGCCGGGCAGCTTCAGATCGTCGACGTAGTTGCCCTTGCCCTGGGTAAACCGGATGTCCTCGACGCGCTTGCGCTTGCAGCCCATGCCTTCAAGCTTGGCGGCGCGTTCGGCGGAGGTGGGGGTCATGTCGTTCATTCTGCGGCCTCCTGGAAAGGCACGCCGTTGAGCTTTGCGGCGGCGTATTGAATGGCCTTGACGATGTTCTGATAGCCGGTGCAACGGCAGAGGTTACCCGCAATGCCGAAGCGGATTTCTTCCTCGCTCGGACTCTTGTTTTCCTGGAGGAGCCGGTAGGCGCGGGTGATCATGCCGGGCGTGCAGAAGCCGCATTGCAGCCCGTGCATTTCACGAAAGCCTTCCTGCAGCGCATGCAGCGTGCCGTCGGGATTCGCCATGCCCTCGATGGTGCGGATATCGGCGCCATTGGCCTGCACCGCGAACATGGTGCAGCTTTTGACCGACTTGCCGTTGAGATCGACCGTGCAGGCGCCGCAATGGCTGGTTTCGCAGCCGATATGCGGGCCGGTGAGGGAAAGCTGCTCGCGCAGGAAGTGGATCAACAAAGTGCGCGGCTCGACCAGCGCTTCGGCCGTCTTGCCGTTCACTTTCATGGCGACCTGGGATTTTGCCATTTGCTGTCCTCCCTAACCACGAGCTTTGGACTTGGCGCGCGCCAGTGCGCGCGTGAGCATCACGCCGGCCATCTTGGTGCGGTAGGCGCCGGGGCCGCGCGCGTCGGAGGCTGGCGCCGTGATCGCCTCGGCGGCGGCGACGGCTCGCTTCACCGTCGCGGCATCGAGCGACGAGCCGGTGAGGATTTTCGCCGCCTCTTCGGCCCATAGCGGCGTTTCGGCGACGTTGGTGAGCCCGATCGAACAGCTTGCGACTTTGCCGCCGCTCATGGTCAGTACGACCGCGGCGGCCGCTGTCGCATAGTCGCCGATCTTGCGCTTGAGCTTCTCGTAAGCGTAGCCGTGTCCCGCGGGCGGCACGGGAATGCGAACCGCGGTGAGCACATCGCCCGCTTCGAGGGCGGTGAAGTAAGCGCCTTGGTAGAACTCGCGCGCGGCGACGCGGCGTTCGCCGCCCTTACCCATCACCTGATAGGTGGCGCCGAGGCATATCATCACCGCCGGCATATCGTTGCCGGGATCGCCGTTGGCGACGTTGCCGCCGAGCGTGCCGACGTAGCGCACTTGCGGATCGGCCACCTGCAGCGAAGTCTCGCGCAAGATCGGAATCTTCGATCCCAGCAAGTCCGAGCCGATCAGCTCGTACTGGGTCGTCATGGCGCCGACCACAATGTCATTGCCGTCGGCACGGATGCCTTTGAGATCGGCAATGCCGCCGAGATCGACCAAATGCGCCGGCGTCGCCAATCGCAGCTTCATCATCGGAATGAGGCTGTGGCCGCCCGCAATGGCGCGGCCGTCGTCGCCCAATTTGGCCAGAAGGCCGACGGCTTCCCGCACGGATGATGGACGATGGTATTCAAAGGCCCCAGGTATCACGGGCATCCTCCCTTCGTGCGCGCCACCGGACCGGGATCGTGATCCCGTGCCTTGGCGCGACCGAGCCAACGATTCTTGTCTTTAAGGCGAGCTTGGTTGCTTGTGCGGTGCAGCAGCAAGATCGGTTGCACCAACGTTGCCTGCATTTCACGGAAAGTCAGGCCGCTGCACGAATTGCGGCGCGGTTGCACGAATTGCGTCAGGTGTACTGACGCATCAGCAGCCGGAATCGCTTGGCAAACCTATGTCCAAGCCGCCTTTATTGCGGTGCAAGATGATGGCGCCGGCGCTGGCCGGCATCGGGTTCGGTGCCCAGAACGGCGGCGACCCGCGTTTTGAGCCAACTGATCCGGCTGCGGCTCACCGGCACCGCGTAGTCATGGGCCGCATCCATTTCCACCATTTCATTGTCGCCGGAGCGCTTATAGCCGATGACCCGCTCGATATTGACGATGTGGCTGCGATGGATGCGGACGAAGCGGCTGTTGTCGAGGCGCGATTCGACTTCGCCGATGGCAAGCGGGCAAAACAGCTTGTCGGTGCCATTGAAGAGGAAGGTGTAGTGCGAATTGGCGTGGACCGCGACCACATCGTCGACCGCAAGAAATTGGGTGCCGCCATCGCGTTCGATCGGCAAGTGGCGGGCAAAGCGCCGCGGCGGGCCGCCCATGCCTCCCAGCGGCGAATACGTCCCGCGTCCAAATTCCGGCTGAGCGCCATTGCGGCCATTGGCGGCGTCTTGAAGTGTCGCGACCGCTGACGCGGGCGCTTCCGCAACCTCCGGTACCGGCTCCAGCGCTACGTCTGCAGCGGCCTTCTCTGTGGAAGTCGATGGAGCGCGATCGGGATCTGGCACGAGGAACAACAGGAATATCCCGGACAAGCAGAACGCAACGATAGCCACGATAATTGCCAAGAGATCGGTAGACAGCGCCGGTGCGCCGGCGGACGCCGATGGAAACGGCAACAGCGTCAAGCCTTCCATCGCCGT
>Ga0181522_10001677_pt1 | contig 13260 bp, 12 predicted proteins | sample PEATcosm2014_Bin_27_FD_121103 | JGI IMG/M metagenome (GOLD analysis project Ga0181522, IMG submission 121103) | Peatland microbial communities from MTU Mesocosm Facility, Houghton, MI, USA - PEATcosm2014_Bin05_10_metaG | ecosystem: Environmental > Terrestrial > Soil > Wetlands > Peat | place... | reverse complement strand
TGTTGAGGCCATCACCTGACCTGCAGTTTCGTATTGTGCCGCGTTCAGCCTACGGCGTCTTTGAATTTCTCGGAAACTTGATGAAGGTTGAGCGAGACAAGCTGCAACCATTGCCGGGCGTAGCCTACATTCCGCCCAATACTTTCGAGGACGAGACAGATTCACCCACGTTAGTGACAACATCGCCAGATCAAAAGCTCATAACGGTTATGGCGGACACTAGTGAGCGGTGCTTCACCCATACTTGGTTCTACGATGGCGACTATTGTGTGCCGGAAAGTGCGACGAATACCAAACGTATCTTCAGCCTGTTGTCGCAACTTATCGCCATCGAGACAGCGGCAAGCGATCTCGCGATCACGCCCGCCGTTAGGATCATTCAATAGCAGGTCGGGCACTGTTCGCCCGGCTAAATGGAATTGCACCGGTACGTGCTAATTCGGAATGACCGGAAGCAACAGGTGCGACGGACGCTGCCGGTCGTGATAAATCTTGTGCAGCACCGTTTTGCTTGAGCAGATGTGGTAGGGCACGTATTCGGCGTTGGTGGCGCCGGCGACGCCCGTCGGCAGGTCCAGACTGGTGATCTCGAGGCAGATGCGGTGGCCCTGGCGAAACAGATTCGCCGTCGCCATCACCTCGATCTGATACTCCTCGACAGCGCCCGGTGTGACCGGCTGTTGCGCCTCGCGCGTAAGCGGATGCCATGGCCAGTATGGCTTTGAACGCGCCGGATCCAACGCCCGGTGCGAGGCCTTGAGCCAGCCGCGCGTGACCTCGCGTTCGGCCAGCTTTTTCGGCACTTCGCGCTCGCCTTCGCGCACGCTCTGCACCGAAACATCGGGGCCGACGTCCTTGAGGATGACAATCCAGTTGGTGTCGTCCTGGTCGATCGACGCATAGAGGGTCAGCGCAATCGGCCCGGCCACAAGCACATCCTGCGGCATCGGGTCGGTCATATAGCGCAACCGCTGAATGGTATTGGTCTGGGTCGGCGGCATCTGCACGAATGAGTCCGGCGCCTGGGTTTCCGTCACGCTGGACGGCGCGATCTCCTCAGGAGCGAGGCGCTCCCAGCTTTTCAGATAGAGCTTGGTCCATTGGGTCTCGGGCAGCGGCCAGTCGCTTGCCGTTCGCCACTCGTTGGCGCCCATCACCCAAAAGCGCACCGGCGCCTCGTTCATGATGCCGGTATCGACGCCTTTGAGCCACTGATCGTGCCAGCGCAGCACCTCACTGTGGAACGTATGATAGGGGCGCTCCAGATGCGCCGGCCCGGCAAGCAGCAACTTCTTGGGGGCCTTGATGTTGCTGTACCAATGCTGGCAGCCGTTCAGATGGGTCTTATAGGTGTAGCCGTACCAGCCGGAGCCTGTGTAGGTCGGGACTTTGATAGCGGCGAATTCCGCCTCGCTCTTTTTGACCGCTGCTTCGGTGTCATACGGATCGACCAGCACACCGTAGTAAGGCGGCATGTGCTGGCCTTTTTGCGCAATCAAATTGTAGACATGCGGGTACATTTTGTAGTCGTGATTGTTCATGGCTTCGCGCCACGATTTCTCGCGCTCCGGCGGCAGCGGGCCAGGCGGCCCTTTGTGCTGATGCATCGCCGAGAAATGCCCGACCAGATAACGAAAAAGATGAATGACGCCGCCGGGATACTCGTCGCGGAAACCGCCAAGCTCGCCGTAGGCGCCGCGTGAGTCGAACGGAAAAATCGCCTTGAGATGCGGTGGTTGTTTTTTGGCCACGGCGAGCTGTTCAGCGCCGAAGCCGGAAATGCCGACCATGCCCACATTGCCGTCGCACCAGGGCTGCGCCGCGATCCACTCGATCAGGTCGTAGCAATCCCACTCGCGCGACCCGCCGCCCTCCGACTTACCGACTCCGCGCGGCGAGCCGATCACATGGACGTAACCGCGCGACACGAAGAACTTGGTGTCCCCGGCCTCCATCGGCCCCATCCATAATGTCGACCAGGCCGGCTGCGGCGGCACCGCCTCGGCCATGTCCGGACCCTGAAAGTCCTTGTTGTAGATGGCGAACGCCAGGAGGGCGGGAAATTTCTCAGCGGCGTCCGGCCGGTAAACATCCACGCAAATTTTGACGCCGTCACGCATGGGCACCATGACGTCGAGCTCTCGGTGGATCGACGAGTAGGTTGGCGCCCGATCGTAGCTCGATCCGGGATTGTCGGCGGATTGCAGCAAAGGATGCGGTATCTCGGCGGTCACAACTCCCCTCCCCTACACGTCCGCTTGCTCGATTCGACGTCGTGCTTTGTGCTAAACACGTGGGCGTATATTTCTCTATTGTGCGCTGGTGTGCCGATCAAGCCACGCCGAAACGCAGATCGAAGGCAAACGGGAGACCAAGGATGGAATTGAAGTCCACGCGCCGGATCGTAACGGGCCACGACGCTCAAGGTAAGGCGGTGGCCTTGTTCGACGCCCCGGTCAAGGCAAAGCAGCGCAGCGCCGGCGGCAACGGCATGACCATGATCTGGGTGACGACGGAGTTTCCCGTGGATGTCTCCGTTTCCAACGACCGCGCGCAGACGCAGGTCGGCGTTCCTCCCCCCGCCAACGGCACCATCTTCCGCATTGTCGACTTCGCGCCCACGCCGACCGGCGGCTACGGCGCCGTTGATCATCATCAAATTTTGCTCGCCATGGGCATTGATCCGGCAACGCAGGGCTATGCGCGCCACGAGAATACTCATCGCACCAGGACCATCGATTACGCCATCGTGCTCGAAGGCGAGATCGATATGCTGCTCGATGACACTGAGGTGCATGTGAAAGCGGGCGATATCCTGGTGCAGCAAGGCACCAATCACGCCTGGGTCAACAACAGCGGCAAGCCTTGCCGGATCGCCTTCATCCTGATCGACTCCAAGACGCCGACGGCGTGGAAGCAAGGCTGGAAGAAGTAGCGACCGACGCCCCCGACTGCGATTAGTATCATCCAACGGAGGTGCAAATGAGCTCTCTCACGCAGGATCTCGGACGCTTCGTCGCCGACCTGAGCTTGCGCCAAATTCCATCGGAGGGCTGCGCAATCGCACGCACTGGGATCGCCGACTGCTTCGGGGTTTTGGTGGCGGGAGCGCGCGACCACGAAATTGGTCTCGTCGATCGCGAGCTGGGCTCAAGTCCCGGCAATGCCGCGGCGTCCTCTGCGTCGCTGATACCGTCGAGCGAGCGACGTAGCCTGGAAAGCGCCGCGCTCGTCAATGGCGTGGCCGCCCATGTGCTGGACTATGACGACGTCAGCCTCGACGGCCATCCCAGCGCTGTCCTCGTGCCGGCCATCTTGGCCCAGGGCGAGGCAAGCGGAGCGAGCGGCGCGGAAATGCTCGCGGCCTACATCGCGGGGTTCGAAGTGTGGGCCGAGCTCTTGGCGCGTGAGCCGACGCCGCTGCATCGCAAGGGCTGGCATCCCAGTGCGGTGCTCGGCACCATCGCCGCGGCGGCCGCCTGCGCCAAGCTACGGCGCCTCGACGCTACCGGCGCCGCGACGGCCATGGCCGTCGCCGCCTCAATGTCTTCAGGACTAGTCGCCAATTTTGGCACTATGACCAAATCCTTCCAGGTTGGTCGCGCCGCACAGTCCGGCGTCATCGCCGCGCGCCTGGCGCAAGCCGGGCTGACGGCTTCCCTCGACGCGCTTGAGCACCGCTGCGGCTTGTTGGCGGCCTTGTCGCCCGAGGGAAAGGCCGAGCTTGATCGCCCCTTCGTCGCCGCAGAGAAGCAATGGCACATCGTCGGCGAGGGGCTGAACATCAAGCGTTATCCGATCTGCTACGCGACCCATCGCTCGATCGACGCCGCACTGGGTCTGGTCGAACGCCACAATCTCTCGGCCAATGAGGTCGAGCGGATTCACGTCTCGACCGGCAAGACCCAGTTGCTCATGCTCCGCAACAGCCGCCCGCAGACCGGGCTCGAGGCAAAATTCAGCATGCAGTTCGCCATGGCCGCAGCGCTCGTCGCCAGAAGGGTCGGCCTTTCCGAACTGACCGACGAATTCGTCCGGCGGCCGGAGGTGCAGGCGATCTTCCCGCGCGTGTCTTTCACGACCACGGACGCCACCATGGATGGCTCCGCCTTCGCGCCCGCCGACTCCGTCGAAATAACGACAAAGGCCGGCGAAACCCTCAAGAGCGCTCCGGTCGAACATGCAAAAGGCAGCCACCAGCGTCCGCTGTCACGTGGCGAGCTATTCGAAAAATTCGCCGATTGCCTCGGCACCCAGTATCAAGATGCGAAAAAATCGCGCGCTTTCGAAAATCTGATGATCTTCGATCGGCTGAATGGCCCCAGCGATCTTGGGCTCCAGAGCCCATGAGCACGGCTAGCGATTTGCCAACGGTCCGTTTCGGAAACCCCGACGGGTTGCAGCGATCCTACAGAGCGTCCGGCGAGCGTTCGATGAACCGACCACTGCCGTCGAGCAGCTTCAGATTGTTGAGGATGGTCGGATTGTTAGGCTCTCGCCTATAGGCCTTGAGGAAGTACCGCCGCGCGGTTTTCAGATCCCCGCGCAACATATACGAATAGCCTCGGTTATTCAGGAGAGACGTCGTTTCGCCGACAAGCTGAATGGCCGCATGGTAAGCACGGTCGGCGAGCTCGAAGCGCCCCAAGCGATCATAGCTGGCTGCGAGGCCAATCCACGCTGACGCATCCCTCGGGGCTTTCTCGACCGCGTCGCGGAAGTAGCGCTCAGCTAGGCCAAAATTGCCGCGATTGAAGTATTCCATGCCCAATCGCAAGGGCTCGTCCGAGGGATAATATTGCACATCGGCGTTCTGCCGGATCGTCGGCGTCTTGAGCGGAGGAACGCCTTCCTGCGTATCAGGTCCCGCGGCGGCAAGTTCTACCGGGCCTGGGGCTGGCCCCCATGGGGACGCCAGCGCTGGCGTGGCCGCGGACACCCCGTCCGGACCTGGCATCGGCTGGTCGGTAATGCAGCCGGCAACAAAAAAGGCGCTGGCAACGAGGACGGCGCCAGACGCAATTCGAGACAAGCTTTGCACGCGCATCACTCTACCCACATACCCACCGCAACGCTTACGAATTTACCGCGTCGGTTACGGAATCACTATAGGCGACAGTTCCGCCCGATTCCGTGGCATTTTGGCAACAACGGGAGAAATTCCGGCGCTTATCTACCGGAAAATCTCCGCTATTTTCAGACCGATAGGAAGAACGATAACCCCCAGAACAACCGGGAAAATAAACAGCGCCAGCGGCAGCAGCATTTTCACGGATAGCTTGTTGGCCTGCTCCTCGGCGCGCAGCATCCGCTTGGTGCGCATTTCATCGCTAAAGATCCGGAGCGCCTCGCCCACGTCGCTGCCGAGCTCGGCGGATTGGCGGAGCACTGCAACCAGGGATCGGGCCTCCGCTATCATGAGACGATCGGCCAGGGTTCCCAAGGCTTCTACGAACGTCCGCCCTGCCCGCATTTCAGCGCCCATTATCGCCAAGTTGATCCCAAATTTGTGATTGCGTCTGCTGATCTCAGGCGTGATGCGGCCCAGCGCACCCTCAAGGCTCAACCCGGCGTCAACGCAGACGGTCATCAAATCGAGCAAATCAGGGAAGACGATACGGTATTCTGAGCTTAGCAAGCGCTGGCGCCGTGCAACGTAAGCGTCCGGCCCGATCACGCCGAGGCCCATAGCCATCAAGATCACGATCGCAGTCGTCATGAACTTCATGTTGTGGGCAAACACGGTGAGCAAGAGGTACGCAACCACCGGCAACAGTATGACCGCGGCCAAGCGCCAAAACACGTAGAAATTTATCGCGTCCTTGCGGAAGTATCCGGCCCGGATCAGGTTCAGCCGCAGCTGACCGCGCAACGTATCGTCAACGCCAAAGCGCTTCTCGTCAAAATGACGGGCGACCATGGCGGCGATTCCGCGCGCTGCTGATTGGGACTCGCCTCCCACTTCCTGAGCCACAGGCAGTCGGCTGTAGAGATGGACGTTGCGCAGATAGTATTGGCCAACCACGTAGGCGCCGCAGCCTACAGCGCCAAACGCGAGCAATGCAACAAAGAGCGGTGTGAGATCTGTCATGTTCTAGTACTTGAAGTTGACCATGCGATACATGATGACGTTGCCGACAGCGAGAAGTCCTAAGGCGATAATGACCGTAGGCTCGAAGATGTGCGATAGACGAATTGAATCAAAGTATTTCGGGGCGAAAAGATTGATGACGAAAATCAGGAGGAACGGAAAGGCCGATAAGAAAAGCGCCGACGCCCGACCTTCTGCGCTCAGGGCTCTGATTTTTAGGCGCATCTCGGATCGCTTACGCATCAGCTGCGACAGCCGAGCCAAAATTTCAGCTACGTTGCCACCGGTCTGAGATTGAATGCCCAAGGACACAGTCAAAAACAGCAGATCCTCCTGGCCGACGCGGCGATAGAGGTTCTCCAGCGCAGCGCGAAGCTCCAGTCCGAACGAAAGCTCGTCAGCGAGCATACCAAACTCCGTTCCGACGGGGTCGGGCATCTCGCGCGCGACCAGTCCAATCGCGCTGGAAAACGGCAGGCCCACGCGGACACCGCGGATGATGACGTCGATAGCGTCAGGCAGTTGTTCCGTGAAGGCAAATATACGTTTGCTCCGCACCATGGAAAGATAGAAAACCGTGGCGGCGGCGGACGTGAGAATCGCCAATGTGATCGCCAGAAGCCCCGCGCCTAGAAGCGAACTGAATACGATCATCAGCGCCAGTGACAACGCCACGAATACCAGACTAAGGGTCGTGCGTTGTACGCGTAGCCCAGTCTGAGTGAGCCAATCGCTGATCTGACGAAGGATGGGGCTACCTTCTTCGCGAAAGCCCCGTTCCCGCCGCAACGTTTCTAGCACGGCCGATGAACTGTCGAGGCTCTGGGCAAGATCGAGCCGCCGGTTGACGATCTTGTTGGCACGGCGATTGAAAATCAGGATCCAATACGCCCCGTAGCAGCCCAGACTCGCCGCAACGAAGATCAGAATAAAGATGACTGGAAGATCATTCACCGCACATGTCTCCTTACAACCGACGGCCCGGCTCGAAGAGCCCGTTCGGCAGTTCGATTCCGTACGGCTTCAGGTCCTGCAAAAACTGCGGCCGAATTCCACTCGCCTCGAAATGGCCGACCAGATTTCCCTTGGCATCCGTCTGCTCTTTCACAAACTTGAAAATCTCATGCATCTGGATGACATCGCCTTCCATCCCTCTGATCTCATCAATGCTTGTGAGACGGCGGCGACCGTCGGGCATGCGCTGGAGCTGCATGACGACCGTGATCGCCGAGGCAATCTGAGCGCGAATGCTGGGAATCGGCAGACCCATTCCGGACATGGCCACCATCTGCTCAAGGCGCTTGAGCGCGTCGCGGGGTGAGTTGGCGTGAACGGTCGTCATCGAACCTTCGTGACCCGTGTTCATAGCCTGAAGCATGTCGAAGGCTTCGTCGCCGCGGCACTCACCGATGATGATGCGATCCGGCCGCATACGCAGAGCGTTCTTGACAAGATCGCGCTGGCGAACTTCGCCCTTTCCTTCGGCATTTGGTGGCCGCGTTTCCATCCTTCCGACATGCAGCTGCTGCAACTGCAGTTCCGCCGCATCCTCGATGGTGATCAAACGCTCGTCGTCCGGTATGCAGTCCGAAAGAGCGTTCAACATTGTCGTCTTGCCGGTGCCGGTGCCGCCGGAAATCACCAGCGAAACCCGGCCCCGCACCGCCGCCTTCAGCAAGTCGGCCATGGCCGGACGCAGCGCATCCACCTCGATCAGACGCTCGAGGTTGAACGGGCGCTCGGAAAATTTTCGGATTGACACCATCGGGCCGTCGACCGCGATCGGCCGAATGGCGACGTTGACGCGAGAGCCATCGGGCAATCGGGCGTCCACCATGGGCGAAGCTTCGTCCACGCGACGGCCAATCCCGGAAACAATCTTATTGATGATACGCAACAGGTGCGCTTCATCCTTGAAGCGGACGTTGGTGCGCTCCAGTTTGCCGAATCGCTCGACGAAGCAAAGAGTGTGAGTATTAATCAGAATATCGCTGACCGTCGGATCCTTGAGCAGCGGCTCAATCGGACCAAAACCGGTCATTTCAGCAATCACCTCTTCGGTGAAGGTATCGAGTTCTTTCTGATTGAGGGCAATCCGCTCGGTACGAATATAATTGCCGACGTAGGCCTTCACCTGCCGATGCATTTCTTCAGGCGAAAGCTTTTCCAGAAGATTGAGGTTGAACTCATCAACGATAAGCCCGTGCAATTTGAGCTTTTCGTCGAGCAACCGCGGCCTCTTGGCCATCAAGTCGCCGTGAACACGGTTGATTTCGGTCTTCGGTTCCTCGTGCGGAAGCTGCACTACGTCTACGCTGACGGGCGGACGCGGATCCTTGGAGGAATTATTAAAGAGAAAGCTCATACAAGCCACTCACCTGTTTCAGCGCGGGCGCGGCGCCACATCGGCACCCCCAAGCTTAGCTGTAGCAACACCGGCATCTTTAATATCGCGACCAACAGCAGTCGCCAATGTGAAATTAGAAGTTCGGTAAAATTCGCTCACTCGACGTCTGACGGGTCGAAGTAACCTCGGCGCAAAAATCTCCCAGCGGCGCCAATTCATTGTGGAACTTTGCCGCGGAGTTCCCGAGCATGATTGGTATACCCATATTTACGCTCTCAACGGCTTCCGGCCGCTCAGAGACGTAGAATACCCGCTCATCTTTCAACACGCGTTCCACATGTTTGCGGCGAGCAATCATACCGATGAGAGTGCGCGCGCAGCGATTAAGTACGACGGCGACTTTCAGCGACGGCGCACCGCCTGAGCGAACCTGAACCAAAGCTTCGGATATCAGCCTCAGTCCCGGGATTGTGTTGATCCCTGTAATCACCGCGGCATCGGATGCCGAAATGACCTGAGCAGTCCAAGGGAACCAAGTCACCGGATGATCGATCAGCACAAGGTCGTAGCGCCTTGTGATCATACTGAGGAGGGCGTCCAAGGCGTTGACGTTGAGGCGATCCACCGGGAACTTCGACCGCGGAGCCGCAAGCACATCGATGCCGCTGCCATGGTGCGTGGTGAATGTCTCAAGTAGATGCTCGTCGAGCCGCTCGGGAGCACTAGACAGCTCCTCGATCTGCAAGCGCGGCTCGCTGTCCAGATAATCGCAAACGTGGCTGGCCTGAAAATCGAGGTCCAATATGCAAATCTTGCGCTGCTGCGTCTTCTTATCTTTTTTGAGATAGGCCGCTGCTTCCAAAATAAGCGTGGAATTGCCCACGCCTCCGGCGCTGGGTACGAAGGATATCGTCACCGGCCGCCGGCCATCACCTGCTCGAGCCTGAATGCCGTCGGGCGTGATCACCTGCTGCCGTCGGCGCTCGATGATATCAGTCACCTCGCGCACGCTGCTCTTCGCCGATACCCAGTCGGCGGCGCCGGTACGCACCAGGCGCTTGTAGTCGCTGCCGGAGATGTCGTCGGTGATCAAAATCAGAAAGATTTCGTAGCGGTACTGAGCGGCGATTTCGACCAGCCGATCTAAGTAGCCATGATCGTCAGGCGGCGAGGTTACCAGGACAATCGAGGCGTCGTGGCCGTTTGCCTGCGAATTGCCCTCGAAGACGCGCTTAAGGCTCGAAACCTCGATCAAGCCGGGAATTGCCGCAGGAAGCTCGCTTTCAACGGGGCTTCGCGTCTGGGACTCGGCATTACCACGTAACAGATAGACAGCCATACAGTTATATCCACGCCGGTCACGTACCGAACCATCCATGCTCAGATTCGAGCATGGATCCGATATCTCATAACGGGCCACGGCAGGCATATAACTGTTTTAGTCAGAAACGCTTTGGTAAATAAAGCTTCTCTCTGTTTGTCGGTAAATGGTCGGCGGCAAACTCCCCTATGGCTAATAGCCGCTGCTGCTTGAGGTCCCTGTCCCCGAACCGGAGCCCAAATTCAGGTTAAAGGTCTGCCCGGAGGATTGACCACTGCCTGAACTGCTGCTGCTGCTAAACGGGTCGGGGTTCGTGTACATGCGTTTCACCGCGCCCACAGCTTCCTGCCCGTTACCCGGAATGCGGGTATGGCGCGCGTAACGAGGCCACGGGTCGATCGTGTGGATCGCGGCATTGCTGTCATTTGCGTTACCACCATCAGGCGACATCCTGATATCCCGCTGAAAATACTCAGCGAACGGATTGTTCAAGACCTGCGCACTGCACTCGTATGGCAGGATCGCGGCGCCGACTAATCCGAGCATTAGTGCAAGCGGTTTCATGTGTGCCTCATTTCTTCGGACTGGGAGGATCTTGCATCACGCCAAGCATGTAACCGTAGGGACCCTGAAGGTCGCCGCCGGTCGTCACATAATTGGTGTATTTCTTTCGCTGTTCCGTCTGCCCCATCAGGAAGAAGTCAACGTCATTGCTGGGAACGGTATTGTCGAACGGCGTTGCCAGACGCGCGCCAGGCGGCGCCGGCTGGACCAGGCTTGGCGTGACGATGATGACGAGGTCCGTTTGATCTTTCTGGTACGACGAGCTCCGAAACAAAGCACCCAACACAGGGACGCTGCCGACCCAAGGTATTTGCGAGATGTTGCGTTGATTATCGGCTTGCAACAGCCCGGCAATCGCGAAGCTTTGTCCATCGCGAAGTTCCACTGTCGTGGTGGCCGAACGCTCAGTGAGTGCAGGAATTGTTGTCCCTGAGATTGTCACCGCGTTGGCGAAATCAAGCTCGCTCACGGTCGGATTGATCGAAACGTTGATGATTCCATTATTAAGCACAGTGGGTCGGAACTTCAGCTGCACCCCGTATTGTTCGTAAGTGAACGACGCCGGAACGCCGACGGCAGAGGGTTGTGGTACGGGATACTGTCCGCCCGCGAGGAAGCTTGCGGTCTCGCCGGAGAGCGCGATCAGGTTCGGTTCCGCGAGTCGTTGCAACAGGCCTTTGGTTTCCAGCGCCGTAATGACCGTGTTGATATTGATGCCGCCTTTATTGACGACCTCAGCCAACACCGTTCCAAACGGCGAGCCCACACCGCTGCCAAGCAGCGTCCCTGCAGCCTGAAACAAACCACCGGGAGGGCCGCAAGGCGGCGTAGCGCAGCTAAGGCCCCCTAGCCCGGTGCTCACGCCATTGGTGCCCCCAGGGTTGCTTCCGTTGATATTGACGCCGAGTTGTCTGCCGGCATTACGATCCACCTCGAGGAAGCGAACCTTCAGCATAACCTGCTGTGGCGACGCCACTGTCAGGAGGTTGACCACGTCACATTGCAAACCTAGAGCCACCGCAGTGCTGTTGCTGTAGTTTAAATTTCCTCCAAACTGCACATTGGTGGCGGCCGGTCCGTTGGCCGCGACTGGTCCAGTTGGCCCGTTTTTCCCGCAACTCGCTCCAAATGCTTTAGCGAGATCGACCGCACGTTGGGCCGCCAGGGCATCACTCGCCACACCACTCAATACGATTTGGCCGTTGTCGTTGCCGACGCGTATCCCATCGTTACCCGTGGCGGCCCGAATTTTGGCTTGCAGAATCGTCGTGTCCAACCCGACTTCGATCTCAATGACCTTCATGAGCTGTAGGCTCTGGTCATAGACCGTAACGCTGGTCGTCCCGATAGTTCTGGCCTGAATATACAGCCGCTGGTCAGTGATCGCCCGCGCAGTAACGACGGTTGGCGAGTCGACCTGGACCGAAGAAATCGCTCTTGGTGTCGGCAACGTCACCGACTTGTTCAGCGGAACGACCACATGCTGGACAAATTCCGGCGACTGGGCATGCGCCGGAGAGAATACCGGAACCGCACCGATGGCGAGTAACGCCGCCACCATGAAAAGCACGGCCCACACGGCCGTGCGTCCGCAACCACGCTTTATCAGCGACTCGAAGCTACTCAACATTTCCCCACCCCGTATGTAACAGGCCGACCGGCGCTTTCCCGAGCGTCGGCCGACCTCACTCTATGCTCGTTCTACCTCCGCCATTGCTGGCGTCACACTTACTTAACCTGCTCGTCGATCGGCACGTCGTACTGCTGCGAACTCATTCCCAACCAGATCGTCACGGGCCGTACGCTCGGAGCCAGAGCCTGGGCCGGGACTGTCGCCGCGACCGGAACCACGGCCGGAGCAGCAGGGACCGCGCCCGGAGCGGTCTCGCCCGGAAGCCCAGCGGTGTTCAAATCTTTCTCGGTGACCCGCCGAACCGTGTCAGATTTGGCTTCATCGGGTTGGCGCAGGATCAGGGACAGCCGTCCGATGTTGCCCGCCAGTAGAATCTTCTGTGCGTCCTCTTCGCTCACTTCCAGCGTGACCGCCTTGGCAATCGTCGCCTTGTCGGTGCGCTCACCGGTCACCTGATCGATCGCGAGGACCTTGGCGGACTGCAGGATGATGTCGGAATAGCCTTCTTTGGTCTTGGTCTCCGACTCGGTGCGGATCAGCACCACATCCACCCGGTCGCCCGGTTGGATGAAACCTGCAACGCCACGCACGTCATCCACGCGAACCGTCACCGCACGTTTGCCAGGTTCAAGGACCGTCGACAGCGTCGCCAGCTGACCGGGGGCAGTGATCTTGTCGCGCAGAATAGGCTCATTGCGAGAGATAGCCGCAAGCGCCATGCGCCGGCCATCCTTGAGCACGTCCCGCTTGGTCGCGTACGCGCCGTCCGGAAGGCTTCCGGTCGTCCAGGGAATTTCGGTCAGATTGTCGCCCGTCAGCAGCGCCCCAAAGCCGAGAGGCACGCCGGCGACGACCATGGTACCGTTTGTGCTCGACTGGGCATGACTGACCAGCCAATTACGCGCCAACAGCGCGGCTAACCCGCCCAGCACTAGGGCTACGACGAGGATGACTATATTATTGTTACGCATTCTTACACCACTACCCTACGCAACACGGATATCTTAAACCGAACCTAAGACATCTGTCCTTTGTTAATTAAGCTTTAAGCAGTCAGACACAGGTCTGACTGCTTACTAGATGCTTAAATTAGCAGTTGGCGCCGCCGAGAGAAGAACAAGCCGAGAAGAGCTTGCCAGACACGGCCAAGCCGAGCTGCGTGACAGCGATGATGCAAACCACGGCGATGAGACCGACGAGCAGTGCGTACTCAACCAGCGCGGCGCCTTCCTCATCCTTACGGACCGCGTTGATCAGCTTAAGGGCCTTCGACATTACTGAACTCCACACAACACGTCCCCTCG
>Ga0181522_10001676_pt1 | contig 13261 bp, 10 predicted proteins | sample PEATcosm2014_Bin_27_FD_121103 | JGI IMG/M metagenome (GOLD analysis project Ga0181522, IMG submission 121103) | Peatland microbial communities from MTU Mesocosm Facility, Houghton, MI, USA - PEATcosm2014_Bin05_10_metaG | ecosystem: Environmental > Terrestrial > Soil > Wetlands > Peat | place... | reverse complement strand
GTTATCGCCGCCGTCAACGTCGTCTTGCCGTGGTCAATGTGACCAATCGTCCCGATGTTGCAGTGCGGCTTGTTGCGCTCGAATTTCTCCTTGGCCATTGCGTCCTCAGCTCCTCAATCGAATTTCGTAAATCGTGTAAAGCGAAACTCTTTCCAAGCTTTACTTGGTGCCCTTAATCCGCTTGATCACTTCTTCCGAGATATTCGGCGGAGTCTCCGCATAGTGCGAAAAGTGCATCGTAAACGTCGCGCGTCCCTGCGTGCGGCTGCGCAAATCGGTGGCATAACCAAACATCTGCGCCAGAGGCACTTCCACGCGAATGACGTTGCTGCCCGCGCGATTCTCCGTGCCTTGAATCGCTGAACGCCGCGCATTGAGATCACCGAACACCGCCGGCATATACTCTTCCGGCACCACCACTTCCACTTTCATGATCGGTTCGAGCAGAACTGGCCTGGCCTTTGCGCACGCTTCCTTGAAGGCCATCGACCCGGCGATCTTGAACGCCATTTCCGAACTGTCCACATCGTGATAGCTGCCGTCCACCAACACCACGGCGACATCCACCATCGTGAATCCCGCCAGAATGCCGTTGTCCAAAGCTTCGCGAATGCCCGCTTCGATCGGCGCGATGAACTCGCGCGGAATCGATCCGCCGACAATCTTGTCGATGAACAGGAACCGATGTTCCTTGTCGAATTTCCACTTGCCCGCGGGACCTCCGACGATTTCCTTGGCCACCGCATCGATTTCATCGGTGGACATTTCGTGCATGTTTTCATGCGTCGCGCTCGGCAGCGGATGCAACACGATTTCGCAATGCCCGTATTGGCCGCGCCCGCCGGTCTGCTTGATGTACTTGCCTTCCGCTTCGGCCTTCTTGCGGACCGTTTCCCGGTATGCCACCTGCGGCCGGCCGACATTCGCCTGCACGTTGTATTCGCGCAGCATACGGTCCACGATGATTTCCAGGTGCAATTCGCCCATGCCGGAAATTAATGTCTGTCCGGTATCAGGCTCGGTCGAAACACGGAACGTCGGATCTTCCTGCGCGAGCCGCTGCATGGCCACGCCCAGCTTGTCCTGGTCCGCCTTGGTCTTGGGCTCGATAGCCACCGAAATTACGGGCGCCGGGAAGTCGATCGATTCCAGAATGATCTGTTTCTGCTCGTCGCACAGCGTGTCGCCGGTATTGACGCTCTTCAAGCCGACGCAAGCACAGATATCGCCCGCATACACTTCTTCAATCTCTTCGCGTTTGTTGGCGTGCATCTGCAGCAGGCGGCTGATGCGTTCCCGCGTGCGCTTCCCTGAGTTGTACACATAACTGCCCGACTTCAACACGCCGGAATACACACGAATATAGGTCACATGCCCGACAAACGGATCGGACATGATCTTGAACGCCAGCGCCGAAAACGGCTGGTCGTCGGCAGCGCGCCGCAATTCCACTTTATCGGTGTCCGGATTGGTGCCTTCGACCGGCGGCACGTCGATCGGCGACGGCAGATAATCCACCACTGCGTCGAGCAACGGCTGAATGCCCTTGTTCTTGAACGCCGAACCCGCCAGCACCGGGACGATCTTCAGCGCCAGCGTCGACTTACGGATCGACTTGCGCATCTCGTCTATCGTCAGCGCTTCGCCATTCAGATATTTGTCGATCAACACATCGTCGTGCTCGGCGATGTATTCGATCACCTTGTTGCGATGCTCGTCGTAAAACTTTTTGTCGATCGCCGCGCCCTTCAGCGCCGCGGCCACGTCCGGCCGCGAATCCACAAACGCTTTGTCCCATAATTTATCGACTTCAAAAATTTCAAATTTCGCGCCCAGCGTTTCCTCGAGCCACACCACAACTTTCTGTTCGATGAAATCGATGATCCCGATGAAATTGTCTTCGCGGCCCAGCGGGAACTGCAGCGGAACAGGATGAGCACCGAGGCGTTGCCGAATGGTGCGAATCACGTGATCGAAATCCGCACCCATGCGGTCCATCTTGTTCACGAAACAAATGCGCGGCACGCGATACTTGTCCGCCTGGCGCCATACCGTTTCCGATTGGGGCTGAACGCCCGCCACGGAATCGAATACGCACACCGCGCCGTCCAGTACGCGCAAGGAGCGTTCCACTTCTACCGTGAAGTCCACGTGGCCAGGCGTATCGATAATGTTGACGCGGTACTTTTTGTCGAAGCGATCCCACGAAGCGGTCGTCGCCGCGCTGGTAATGGTGATCCCGCGCTCGCGCTCCTGCTCCATCCAGTCCATTGTCGCCGTGCCTTCATCCACCGAACCGATCTTGTAGGTCACACCCGTATAGAACAGGATGCGCTCGGTCGACGTGGTCTTCCCGGCGTCGATGTGCGCCATGATCCCGATGTTGCGGGTATCTTCCAGTTTGAATACTCGGCCCATAGTTCCTTGAGAAGCCTTGTTCTCCCCCGCGCGATTTGCTACAGCTTCAGTCACAATCGTCAGTCCAGTCCTGATTCAATTCCCTTACCAGCGGTAATGCGCGAACGCCTTGTTGGCTTCCGCCATCCGATGTACGTCTTCCTTCTTCTTCATGGCCCCGCCGCGCGCGTTCGACGCGTCGATCAGTTCATCCGCGAGCTTGTCGATCATGGTCTTGCCCGCACGTTCGCGCGAATACTGCAAAAGCCAGCGAATCGCCAAAGACTGCCGCCGGAACGGATTCACTTCCACCGGCACCTGATAGTTCGCGCCGCCCACGCGCCGCGTTTTCACTTCCAGCAAAGGCTTCACGTTCTCGATGGCCTTCTTGAAAACCTTCAGCGCGTCGTCGTTGGTCTTCTTGGCCACCTGATCCATCGCGCCGTAAAACACGCGCTGCGCCGTAGACTTCTTGCCCTCATACATCATCGAGCAAATGAACTTCTCCACGATGTCGCTGGAATAAACCGGATCCGTCGCCTGTGGCCGCCGAAAAACAAGTCCTTTGCGTGGCATTGCTCTGTCTCGCCCCCTCTAAATCCCTTCGTTGTTGTTCGTTCGTTCCGTTTTTTTCTTCCTCGTACTTCCCCAGGTCCTTACTTCGCTTGGGCAGCCTTAGGCCGCTTCGCCCCATACTTCGACCGCCCCTGCTTGCGATTCTCGACGCCCGCGGCGTCCAAAGTTCCGCGCACGATGTGATAACGCACGCCCGGTAGGTCCTTCACACGGCCGCCGCGCACCAAAACGATCGAGTGCTCCTGCAAGTTGTGCCCGACGCCGGGAATGTACGTCGTCACTTCAATCGAATTCGTCAACCGCACGCGCGCCACTTTGCGCAGAGCCGAGTTCGGTTTCTTCGGCGTTTGGGTATACACGCGAATGCACACGCCGCGCTTTTCCGGGCAGCCCGCAAGCGCCGGTGACTTCGTCTTCACCACGACCTTCTCACGTCCCATGCGTACTAGCTGCGAAAACGTCGGCACAGTTCTTCCCTCATTCGCGCGCAAAAATTTTTGTCCTTCAACGCGTTCAGCAACGAACACATGGAAGCGCGTGGCTCTCGCAGGCGCGCAAACAAATTGCGCGAGAGCGCACAGCAGTGCTGAAAGGTCTACTGCGAATCCGGAGACAACAAGCAAGAAACTCCGTACGCACTCCAGAAGGTAGAACTCGTCTTCTGGCTTCGACTCGGAGACGCTCACTCGGCTTTGCGGGGCTGGCGCCCCATTCCGGCCGCTCTTCGATCCCATTCCGTCTTACTATGTTCCGGAACCGAAGATATTCCTTCCAACTACCCGAACCGCAACTACGCGGTCCCCCAACGAACACTACAAACTACCCCTGACAAACAATGGAGTATATGGAAAACAACGTGCCCTGTCAAATCACTTTCGACACGGGGCAGTGGAAAACTTTAAGACCGTACCCTGTTTTGGCCTCAACCATGCCTCAACGTCGGTCATGGAAATCCCATTGTACACTATCGCACCCTGTTCGGCACCTTCGCCCTGGTTTCGCTGCCGCCGGACCGGGCCTCAGCTATTCCCGCTCGGTCGTCAGTAAACCGTCAGTGAAAAGGTCCGCGCCTCTTCACAAGACGGACAAACGGTCGAACCGACATCTCAATCGATTGATAACACACAGGTTGCCGTCTAGTTCTGAGGTGCGTCATCCTTGTCGTCCGTCCCCAGAGTCCCGTACGGCCACAAATTAAACGCCTTCAACTCCTCATACTCGTGTTGGTCGCGCAGCATCCTCGCGGTCCTTTTCGCCGGCCAAGGCACCGCAAACCGCTCCGGCCGGTCCGCAATCCAGAACGCCGCCAGCGCCATCAACGTGGAATTTTTCGCCAGCACGTCCGGCTTCTGTGCTTCCAAAGCATCCGCCGCCGAGTGATGCGTGAACTTATATTCCGACGTGTCCTGGTCCATGTTGATGCCCGGCAAACCGGCGATCGAAAATGGCAGCGTATCCGTGCCCGATTCGATTTTGTCGTCCACCGTCATCGTTCCCATGTTTGCTAGCGAATTTGCAAACGGCTCGAACTCCGCCACCAAATCGTTACGTCCTCCCAGTTGAAACCCCTTCACCGGCCCCTGTCCGGCATCCAAAATCAAATCTCCCAAATGATTCGCCATCTCCGACTGGTGCTGCTTCACATACGCGCTCGATCCATCCAGCCCCTGCTCTTCTCCGGTAAACAAAACAAATCGAATCGTCCGCCGGGGACGTTCTCCAGAACGCACGATTGCGTCCGCCGCCCCTAGCGTCGTCGCCGTGCCCGATCCATTGTCGGTGGCGCCTTCCGCCAAGTCCCACGAATCCAGATGTCCGCCCACGACTAAAATCTGTTCGGGATGTTCCGTGCCGCGAATTTCTCCCACCACGTTCGCCGTCTCCACCGGACCGTTCGTGAATGTATTCTGAATGTTGAACCGCACTCGCGGCGTGATCCCGCGATCGATGTACCGCTCCAGTTGCCCCTGATCCTCCGCGGTCATGGACACCACGGGAATCGCAAAGTCCGCATCAAATCCCAAAATTCCCGTGTGCGTCAAATTCATCCCCGCCGCTTTCCCGCCGCCCTGGCCGCCGATAATTGCCACCGCCCCCGCCGGCCCGGCCACGCGGATCAAGTCGGCCATATGAATGAATAGTTGCAGCCCAGCACGATTCGATCGGCCTTTCGCTACGATCAGCACTATCTTGCCTTTCAATCGCGCTACGTTATTGATCTCGTTATCCAGATCAAAAAGGTTCACCGCCACCACGTCCGCCTCCGCGCCGCCTGCCGGAGTCGATCCCGTCCAACCCATCGAATCCACATGCAATTTGTGGCGCACCGGAGCCAGCAATTCCGCGTCGGCCGTTCCCCGCGTCCAGCCCTTCCAGATCGTGTACTTCTCCTTGTGCACGTTCTCGAGCCCGATCGCCTTCATTTTCGCGACACTCCAATCCTCCGCTTTGCGCTCCGCAGGCGTTCCGGTCACGCGCGCCCCAATGTCGTCGCTTAATTCCGTCAAAAACTCGAAAGCGTGCGAATTCATCTCCCCCTCGCCGGCGATCTTCACCAGCGCCGGCATCGTCCCGTCCTCAGCAGGACCTTTCGGCGCGCGATCATCGGTCCGCACCTCCACCGCGCCAGCCCACATCGCCGCCATCAACACCGCCGCCATCCCAACCCAAACCTTCGTCATTCGTGGTCTCCTAGCCGCTAGCAACCGCACACACCCCATCATCCCTTGAGACGCACTCCCAACCAATCAGTTTCACCTCCACCGCGATCGGCGCATAGCGGGCAGCGCCGGCTTATCCTGAGCGTCGAAGCGAATCCTTTGCCGGCTGCTTGCCGCGCCTCCCGCTCGACCCTTGCAACGTTCAATCCACGCAACCCAACTCTAACCCAAGCTTTACCCCTATTCCCGGTGCACCCTAAACTGAAGCGGTGACTAGCAAGCCAATTCCTCTCAAGTCGCTGCGTCTTTTCGCGGCTTTCTCTCTGCTATCTGTGTGCCAGCCCGGCCGCTGCCAGCAGCCGGTGCCACCGGCCGCGGAAAAACCGGAAGCCAAACCCGCCGCTCCCGAAACGCCCGCCCAGATCGAACTCCTCGAAACCCACATCCGTTTCGAGGATAACGGCACCTCCCGGAAGGAAGTTCACGTCCGCGTCCATATCAACAGCGAGCTCGGCGTTCGCCAATTCTCTCGCCTCACGTTCGATTTCAATCGATCCTACGAACAAATCGAAATACCGCTGGTCCATATCACCCACGCCAGCGGCGGCTCCGCCGACATCCTTCCCAGCGCCGTCACCGACCAGCCGAACTCCGCTGTCGCCGGCGCTCCCGCCTATCAGGATATTCGCGTCAAATCGGTGCGCATCCTCGGACTGGAACCCTCAGACATCCTCGAATACCGCGTCATCACCACCGGCACGGCCTACACATTTTCGGCCGGTACCTTGGACCCTGCTCGCCCGCCCGACTTCTGGTTCGATCATTCCTTCAACAACACCGGCGTCATCTCGCGAGAGATTTTCGAACTGGACCTGCCCGCGTCTCGCCTGGAGCCCGCAATGTATCCCGCCGCGCCGGAGCACCCGGCCGGCGTACTACCGCCTGAGGACGGCGCTCTTATAAGGCAGCGTCCGCAGCCCAACACATCGCTTCGCATCTGGTCGCGAATACCGGAAACCTCCAAAACCAGAACCGAAGAGAAAAACTCCGCGCGCGTTGTCTATAAGTGGGACGTAACTCCCGCAAGCCTTCCAAAACGCGCGGCATCGTCCGACGACAAGGACTCCGACGTAGCTCTCACCACTTTCTCCTCGTGGTCAGACTTCTCCGCCCGTCTGGGCCAAACCGGTGCGCTTTCGTTTTCCAACGCTGAGTGGACGAAATTCAGTTCCCTCTACGAACAAGCCTCCAAGGATCCCTTGCCTGCGCGGGTCTTATACCAATTCGCATCGAAGAAAATTGCCATCCTCGATCTTCCCTTCGATGCCGTCCGGTTTGTTCGCGATCCCTATCAGGTACGGACTCGCGACGAAGTTCTTGCAGACGGTTATGGCACCGTCGCGCAGAAATCGCAGTTCTACCGCTTTCTGATGACTGGCCTGGACATCGCCGTAAGGTCCGTGTTCTGCACGGCATCGCCGTCACCGGAAAAACAGCTCCCTCGTCCTTCGCTGTTGACTCACGCGCTGCTCGTCGTCGAACAGCAAGGTCGTGCGTACTATCTGGACCCTAGTATCGATGTCGCGCCATTCGGCCTGATACGGGCCGACTTGCGCGGCAAGAAGGTATTGGATCTGGCCGGTTGTTCGGAAAGCGAAGCGCGCTGCTGGAAGACAGTTCCACCCGATTTGCCGTTTGCGTCGTTTCAACGAGTCAGAATCGATGCAGCCCTCGCCGGTGACGGCACGCTTAATGCCAAAGTGAAATACACGATGCGCGGCGACAACGAACTCCTGCTGCGCGTCGCCTTCCACCAAAACCCGCGAGACAAATGGAAAGAAGTCGCCCAGCTTCTCGCCCTATCCGACGGATTGCGCGGCAACATCACATCGGTCAGCGCCTCGGACCCCACCGCCACGAAACTCCCGTTCAGTGTCGAGTACGAGATCTCGGAGCCCAAATTCGTCGACTGGTCGAAAAAACCGGTCCGCGTTCCAGCCCTGCTTCCGCAGCTTGGCGTCCCGGAACTGCCCGCGAAACCTGAATCCGGAGGCGCCGATCCCCCCATCGACCTCGGCATACCTCTCGATGTAGACACCCGCGTCACTCTCCGCCTTCCACCGGGCACCAGCGTCGAAGTGCCTACCGGCACGGTCGTCGACCGCGACTACGCCACCTTCGCTTCCCGATACAACGTCCAGACCGGAATCATCACCGCCTCCCGGCACATCAACTTCCTTTACCGCCAAGTCCCCGCCAACCGAACCGCCGATTACGCCGCCTTCCTCCACGCCGTCCAGACCGACCAATCCCAGCACTTCACCCTAACTCGATCCGACGCCGCTGTTCCGCCCGCCACCAGGAAACCAACCTCGCATCCTTAAATCGCGACGCCTGTCCGCGCACTCGGTCGCAAATTTCTGGCCTTTTCAACTTTTGTCAACAAGGTCCAAGCTAACTAAATCCAGGAATCTCATCGATGTAGCCTTTTGACCCTTGCCAAACAGCAATAGAAGGATATTCCTCCGGGGTATCATGGCAACAACCGCAACCCCCGCAAGGCAATTCGCTGCAACAATCTGAAACTTCTGGCTGGCACTCGGACCGAAAGAGGGGTGGCCGCGTCGGTCCAGGCATTCCAAGCCAAACCTCGAATAACGAACATCAATTGAATCCGTTAGAGTCAAAACAGGCGGGTACTGCTGCAGAGCGAAGTCACGGAACCCAGGGGGTGGCTGAGCCAGTCGCAAGGGGCGCACTCTAGAAAAGATCGAGCGCTCCGGTCGCGCCCGGATTCTACAACCCCATAATCTCTTTTTCTTTCACCGCGCTCAGCTCCTCGATCTTCTTCGTCTCCGAGTGCGACACCTTTTCCAATTCATCCAGCGATCGCTTCTGTTCGTCCTGGCTGATCTTCTTGTCTTTCTCGAGCTTGTCGATGCCTTCCTTGATGTCGCGCCGGACGTTGCGCACCGCAGTCCGGTGATTTTCCAGAACCTTATGCAGGTGCTTCACCATGTCTTTTCTGCGTTCTTCGGTCAGAGAAGGAATCGGCACGCGGACGACCTTGCCGTCGTTGGTCGGATTCAATCCCAGATCCGAGGTACGAATCGCCTTGTCGATCAGCGCTACGGCGCTGGGATCCCACGGCGAAATCACGATCATCGTCGGATCGGGCGTCGTCATGGTGCCCAACTGGTTCACCGGCATCGGCGTGCCGTGGTAGTCCACGCGGATAGCGTCCAGTAAGGTAGCGTTCGCGCGCCCCGTGCGCAACGTCGCGATCTCCTTACGAAAATCGTCGACCGCCTTTTCCATGCGCGTCCGGCCGGCCGCGATAGCTTCTTTTGTCGTCGCAAAATTCATGCCCTCGCCTCGAGTTCAAACTCTGGATCAAAAGCTAGACCCAAAAATTGGAAATTAGAAACAAACCATATCAACGTTCGCACTGACGCGCCGGATCTCAACCCGAATCCCGAGTTTCGCCTTTCACGCTCCCCTTGCGACTCTAAGCCGGGCTCACGGTCGAACCCACGCGCTCCCCGAGCACAACCCGCTTGATGTTCCCATGCTGGTTCATATTGAAAACCACGATCGGCATTCCGTTGTCCATGCACAGCGAAATCGCCGTGGCATCCATCACTTTCAGGTTCTGATGCAGCACGTCTCGATAGGTGATCTGCGCGAAAAATTTCGCATCCGTTACGCGCTCGGGATCAGCATCATAAATTCCATCGACGCGCGTTGCTTTCAGAATCACGTCGGCCTTGATTTCCATGGCCCGGAGCGCCGCCGCTGTATCGGTGGAGAAATACGGATTGCCGGTGCCCGCTCCGAAGATCACCACGCGGCCCTTCTCCAGGTGCCGGTAAGCGCGCCGCCGGATGAACGGCTCTGCAACCTGGTGCATCTCGATGGCGCTCTGCACCCGCGTGTGCACGCCTTCTTTTTCCAGCGCGTCTTGCAGCGCCAATGCGTTGATCATCGTCGCGAGCATCCCCATATAATCGCCGGTAGCTCGTTCGATCTCGAAACCCTTCTGCCGGCCGCCGCGAAAAATATTGCCGCCGCCAACCATGACCGCGATCTGTACGCCCAGGGCGTGTACTTCTTTTAGCTCCCGGGCAATGGCCTGAACGGTTTCGCCGTGAATTCCAAATCCCTGCGGCCCCTGCAGCGATTCGCCGGAGAGCTTCAGCACGATGCGTTTGTATATTGGCTGGAGCTTCCTGGCCGTGCCGCTCGCGGCACCCTTGTTTAAATTCTTTTTCGCAGCCATGAGTCTCCGGAATCAGCGTTCTGACGTTCACGGGAACGCCGATCTCCCCGATTGACGTCGCGAAATTGTAACAAACAATCGTGACCCCCGCGCACGATTCCGAGAACCATTAGACCGGTCTACGGACTGGTCACGACACGGCGCAACGCACAGTAAAAGGGCGTCCCGTGTTACCGGGACGCCCTGATGAAATTAAACATGGCTAGGCTTAGACGGCGACGGGCACACCCGCTTCTTCGGGGCCGGCGGAGGAAACCTCGCCGACTTTGAAGCGCACAAAACGCCGTACCGCAACGTTCTCGCCGAGCTTGGCGACGGCCTGGGTGATCATCTCGCCGATGGTCACCGACTCATCCTTGATGTAATGCTGTTCGTAGAGGCAATTCTCCTCGTAGAACTTCTCCATCTTTCCGGTGACGATGCGCTCGATCACCGCTTCCGGTTTTCCGGTGGCCTTGGCCTGCTCGCGGTAAATGTCGCGCTCTTTCGCGAGCATTTCCGGGGTAACTTCCTCGCGCCGCATGTACCGCGGATCGACAGCCGCGATGTGCATGGCGATGTCGTGGCACAGCTGCTGGAACGCCTCGGTGCGCGCGACGAAGTCGGACTCGCAGTTGACTTCTACGATCACGCCGATTTTTCCGCCGGCGTGAATGTAATGGCCAACGAGCCCTTCCGATGCCTGGCGCTGCGCCTTTTTTGCGGCAGCTGCCTGGCCTTTCTTGCGTAGGATGTCGATGGCCTTCTCGACGTCTCCCGCCGATTCCACCAGGGCCGCGCGGCAATCGCTGAAGCCCGCGCCGGTGCGTTCGCGAAGTTCTTTCACGAGGTGTGCTGGGATTTGCATGGCTTGCGGTTGTGTGCTCATCCTTTTTATCTTTCCACCAACTTCAGAATTTTTCGTTTGGCGCGCTCGCTTACAAAACGACCCGGCGCATTTTCAGGGATGCAAGCGCCGGGCCTTTTGAAACTTCCAGCGCTATCAGGTTAGTGTGATCCCGCCTCCGGAGGCACGGTGGCGTGCTCCGGGGTCTCCGCAGGTTCGGCCGCTTCCGGCGTTTCCAGAGGAACTTCGCCTTCGACGAAGTCGCCTTCTTGCTTTTCGTATTGCTCGTACTTGCTGGTGTCGACGTACTCTACGCCCTCCACCAAAGCCTGATCTTGCGCCGACTTCTGTTCGGCAACCTGCGATTGCTGGTACAAATTGTGGCCTTCCAGCACCGATTCCGAAATCTTCGAGGTGAACAAACGAATCGCGCGCAACGCGTCGTCGTTTCCGGGAATGATCCAGTCCACCACATCGGGATCGCAATTGGTGTCCACGACGGAAACCACCGGCACGCCCATGCGCCGCGCTTCCTTCACCGCGATTTCTTCGGCGTTGGAATCGATCACGAACATCGCGTCGGGAAGCTGCGCCATGTTCTCGATGCCCTGAAGGTTCTGATTCAGGTGCTTCATCTCGCGCTCGAGCCGCGCCTTTTCTTTCTTGGAGAGCTCGTCCATACGGCCGTCTTCGCCCATGGCCTTCAGCAGTTTCAGCCGTTTGATGGATTTCTGCAGCGTCGCCCAATTGGTCAGCGTACCGCCGAGCCAGCGGTGATTGACAAAAAACGCGCCGCAGCGCTTCGCCTCTTCGGCGACCGCTTCCTGGGCCTGGCGCTTGGTGCCCACGAACAACACGGTTCTACCCTGTGCAGAAATTTCGCTCACGAAGCGGCTCGCTTCGCGGAACATTTTCAGCGTCTTTTGAAGATCGATGATGTGAATGCCGTTCCGTTCGCCGAAGATGTATTCCTTCATCTTCGGATTCCATCGCCGCGTCTGGTGACCGAAGTGAACGCCGGCCTCCAGCAGTTCTTTCATTGTAATTTCTACTGCCAAGTTTCCTCCTCGTAGGATTGCTGCTTGCAGCCGCGGTCGTGATCAAGCGAACGACTCGTTGAAGAGCAGCCTTCTCGCCGGCAGCTTGCCGGCCATGATCTCGCCCCGGCCGAAACCGGGACGGAGCTCGTCGCAGCCCCAGACGCGGGGCCGAAAATTAACGCTTCGTGAACTGGAAGCGCTTGCGCGCTCCCTTTTGCCCGTACTTCTTGCGTTCCTTCATACGGGAATCGCGCGTCAGAAAGCCGTTGGTGCGCAACGCGGGTCGCAGCTCCGGATTGAAGCGCGAAATCGCGCGAGACAATCCCATGCGTACCGCGCCGGCTTGTCCACCGACCCCACCGCCATTCGCGGTAATCACAACGTCCACTTGATCCGCCAGGTTCGTGAACTTCAGGGGCTCGAGTGCGTCATGCTTCCACGCGTGATTGGGAAAGTAGTTCTCCGCCGTCCGGCCGTTCACTGTGAACTTGCCGGAGCCCGCGCGCAGGAAAACGCGCGCGACGGATTCTTTGCGGCGGCCCGTGCCAAGAAACCAAGATTTTGTGCCCGCTATGGGCGTACCCGTAGAACTCAACGTTCCTCCTAGACTTGACACCGCTCGGCTTGCCCGCTTCAGGCGGACTGGCCCAACCCGGCGGGCTTACCCAACCGAAACGGGCGTGCTCCCCACTCGACTAAGGAAGGCACCGCAACGCGCGGAAAAAAACTCATCGCACCAACTGACCGTGGAGACTGGAATACTGCGGGGTGTTACACCCACCAGAACAACAATCCCCGAAACTTACTGCGCCGCTTGCGACGCTTGTTACAGCGCTACTGCTTGCGGTTTCTGCCCGGCGTGCCGCGCCAATCCAGCGGCATCACGGTAAATGCGCAACTTTTTGGCCCGACGCGCGCGCAACTTGTTCTTCGGCAGCATCCCGAGAACCGCCTCGCGAATCATCCAGTCGGCCTTGTTCACCCGCAGTCGCTTCGCCGGCACTTCCTTCAAGCCGCCCGGGTATCCGCTATGTGAGTAATACACCTTCTGCTCGACCTTGTTGCCGGTCATACGGACTTTGTCCGCGTTAATGACTACGACGTGATCGCCCGAATCGAGGTACGGCGTGAAGCTGGCCTTATCCTTACCCATCAACATCCGTGCGATCTTGGTCGCCAGCCGGCCCAACACCTGGTTGGTGGCATCGACTACAAACCAGTCCGCGCCTACCTTTAGCGCTTCCGCTTCTTCTCCCTTGGCTACATACGTCCGCATTGCCCTTAGTCACACCTTTCCCTGTAGAGACAAACGACAATGTTAGAGGATGATCCGCAATCTGTCAACGCACCCTTGCGATCCTGTCTTAGCTCCATAATTATGTCACCCCCTAACGGCAACGTGAAAATGTCACCCCATGAGCCAGGAGACATTTCGCATGAGCCAGAAGGAATTGCAACGAGTGGCAGTCATCGCATCGTGTGT
>Ga0181522_10001675_pt1 | contig 13264 bp, 9 predicted proteins | sample PEATcosm2014_Bin_27_FD_121103 | JGI IMG/M metagenome (GOLD analysis project Ga0181522, IMG submission 121103) | Peatland microbial communities from MTU Mesocosm Facility, Houghton, MI, USA - PEATcosm2014_Bin05_10_metaG | ecosystem: Environmental > Terrestrial > Soil > Wetlands > Peat | place... | reverse complement strand
GACGACGCCGCGATGCGCCGCACTCGACTCAACGGCATGCGCGCCGATGTCTCCTGGCGCGGGCCTGCGAAACGTTACGCTGCGCTCTATCGCGCCCTAGCTCGGTCTGAATGATGAACGATACGACCTCCGTCGAAACGCCGCTGGGCGTCGCCCTCTCGGCTGAAGGCGCCGACATAGCGGTCTATTCGGCGCACGCGACGGCGATCGACTTCTGTCTCTACGATGCGACAGGCGAGAAAGAGGTCAAGCGTCTGCGCCTGATGCGTGGCGACGACGGAGTTCATCGTGGAACGCTTGCCGGCGTCGGCGCCGGCGCACGCTATGGCTTGCGCGCTGAAGGGGCGTTCGAGCCGCTTCGCGGCGACCGCTTCGATCCGTCGAAGTTGCTCGCCGACCCCTACGCCTTCGGTTTCGATCGGCCGTTCCAGCTTCATCATTCAATGTTCGCCTACGGCGAGGACAGCGGTCCCCACGCTCCGAAGGCGATTGCGCTCGCGCCGGCGGCGGGCGAACCTGGGCGTCTGCGCGTTCCGTGGGGGGACACGATCGTCTACGAGGTCAACCTTCGCGGCTTGACCCATCTGCGCAAGGATTTTCCACCCGAGGCGCGCGGAACTTTCGCCGGACTCGCTCATCCGGCGATGATCGAACATTTCAAGCGTCTCGGCGTCACCACGATCGAGATCATGCCGGCTGACGTATTCGTAGACGAGCGCCACCTGCCGCCGCTCGGCCTGTCGAATGCTTGGGGCTACAATCCCGTCGTGCTCGGCGCGCCCGATCCGCGCCTCGCTCCGGGCGGCTGGGGCGAAGTGCGCGCCGCGACGGACGCCCTGCACGCCGCGGGCCTCGAAGTCCTGCTGGACATCGTGCTCAACCACAACGGCGAAAGCGACGAACTGGGGCCGACGCTGTCGTTTCGCGGTCTCGACAACGCCACCTACTTCCGTCTCCTGCCCGACGATCCCGGCCGCTACGTCAACGACACCGGCTGCGGCAACTGCCTGGCGCTTGATCGCCCGCCGGTCGTCGCCATGGCGCTCATGGCGCTCAAACGCTGGATGACGCTCGGCGGAATCGACGGATTCCGCTTCGACCTTGCCGTTGCGATCGGGCGCCGCGACTGGGGCTTCGACCAGCAGGCGCCGCTGTTCCAAGCGCTCGCCGCCGATCCGATCCTGTCGCAGGCCAAGCTGATCGCGGAACCGTGGGACCTGGGGCCGGAAGGCTATCGGCTCGGCGATTTTCCCGACGCCTGGGGCGAGTGGAACGACCGCTTTCGCGACGCCGTACGCCATTTTTGGCGCGGCGAACCGCGCGCTCGCGGCGAACTCGCGACCCGCATCGCCGGTTCACGCGACGTCTTCTCCCACGCGCCTTCGAGCGCCAAGAGCGTCAACTATGTCGTCGCTCATGACGGTTTCACCCTCGCCGACGTCGTCGCCTACGCCAACAAGCACAACGAAGCCAACGGCGAAAACAACCGCGACGGAACGGACAATAACGCCTCGTGGAATCATGGAATCGAGGGCCCAACCGACGATCCCGCGATCCTTGCGGCGCGCGCCCGCGACATGCGCAATCTGCTGGCGCTGCCTTTTCTGGCGCGCGGCACGCCGATGCTGACAATGGGCGCAGAACTCGGCCACAGCCAGAACGGCAACAACAACGCCTACGCCCAGAACAACGCGACCACCTGGATCGACTGGGCGAAGGCCGACGCAAGCCTGATCGATTTCGTCGGGAGGCTGGCGAAGGTTCGCCGCGCCCATGCGGCGCTTTCACGCCCGGCTTGGCTCAACTCGGCGCCCCTCAGCGAAGGGGGCCCGCTCGACGTCGAGTGGCGCGACGCCGACGGGCCGATGACCCAAGCGTCGCAATGGGAGTCGGCCGATGGCGACGTGCTCGTCGTTGGCTTGGCGGCGCGCGCTGGCAACGGCGTCGACCGCGTCCTGGTCGCGCTCAATCGCAGTCCGGACGCGCGTCGGTTGCGCCTGCCCGACGCGCGCGCCAACAAGGCCTGGCGCGTCGTCCTCGACACCAACGATGATTCCGTCGTTGACGCCGCGCCGCCGCTGGCCGACCGGGTGCGCATCGCAGCCAGGGCGACGCTCACGCTGGCCGAAGTCGACGCACCGACCCCGCGCATGCGAGCGCCCACGGCGCGCGAGGTCGAATCCCTCGCCGAAGCGGCAGGCATCGCCGGCGATTGGTGGGACGTCACCGGGCGACGGACCATTGTTTCCGCCCAAACAAAGCTCGCGCTTCTAGACGCGTTGCGTCTCCCCGCCGCGACGCAGGCCCAGGTGCGCGAGAGCCTCGCTAAGCTCGTCGCCGAAACGAGCGCGCGACGCCTGCCGATGACCCACGTCAGCCGTCTCGACGCGCCGCGTCTGGTGCCGCTGCGCGCCGACCCGGCCGAGCCGGCGGGGCCAATCGACGCCACGATTTTGACCGAAGGCGGCGGCGCGCTCTCCTTCCGCGCCGAACCGGGAGAAGCGGGCCGCATCGCGCTCGCCGACGGGCGCACGATCCTCGAACGGTTGATCGCCCTACCCGACCTGCCGGTCGGCCGCCACAGACTGATCGTCGACAGCGTCGAATGCGCGCTGGTCGTCGCGCCATCCGAAGCTCATCTCGCCAAGGCGGAACTCAGGCGGCGCTTCGGCGTATCGGCGCAGCTCTACGCGTTGAAACGCAACGGCGACCAAGGGATCGGCGACTTCACGACGCTCGGCCGCGCCGGTGCGCTGGCGGGCGAGAGTGGCGCTGCGTTTTTCGGCGTCAGCCCGCTGCACCATCTGTTCCCGCGCGATCGCGAGCGCGCAAGCCCCTACCATCCGTCGGACCGGCGCTTCCTCGACCCGATCCTCATCGACGCGCTCGATCCCTGTGGCCTGCCTGACGACGACACCAGCGTTTCCGCACTCGCTGCGCTTCGCGACCAGATCGAAGCCGCGTCATCCGCGCCAGGCGTCGAATATTCGCCGGCCTGGGCGATCAAGCGCGTTGCGCTCGCTGCGCGACACGCGGCCTTCGCGCGCGCACGCGCCGCCCGACCTGAGGAACCCGTCTTTGCTGACTATGACCGCTTCGTAGCCGCTGGCGGCGAGGCGCTGCGCCGCTTCGCGATCTTCGAAGCGGTCGCCGCGCGGCGCGACGGCGAGGACTGGCGCCGTTGGCCCGCGCCGCTGCGCGACGGCGAGCGCGATGCGCTCGCCAGGGCGGCGACCGAGGAATCCGAAGCGGTCGGCGTCGCGTTGTTCAGCCAGTGGCTCGCCGACCGCCAACTCGCCGCCGCGGCCGAGCGGGCAAAAGCGAGTGGACTCGAGATCGGTTTCTATCGTGACCTCGCGGTCGGCGCAGCGCCTGATGGCGCGGAGAACTGGGCGCGGGCCGGCGAGTTGGCGCGCAACGTCACCGTCGGCGCGCCTCCCGACCCGTTCTCGACACAGGGCCAGACCTGGAATCTGCCGCCGCCCGACCCGATCGCTTCGGCTCGCGACGGCTGGCGCGGATTCTCCGCGCTGATCGCCGCGAACATGCGTTCAGCCGGCATGTTGCGCATCGACCACGCGATGGGCCTGACGCGTCTCTTCGTCATTCCGTCTGGCGCAAGGCCGGCCGAGGGCGCCTATCTCGCCTATCCAGTCGACGATCTGCTCGGCCTCGTCGCGCTCGAAAGCCAACGCGCGCAATGCGCGGTCGTTGGCGAGGACCTTGGCACGGTGCCGCAGGGTTTCAGCGAAAAGCTGAGGCGCTCCGACATTCTCGGCATGCGCGTGTTGTGGTTCGAGCAGCGCGGCGCGCAGTTCACGCCGCCCAAGGACTATCCCTCCCTTTCGGTCGCATGTGTGACGACGCACGACCTGCCGACCCTCGCCGGCTGGTGGTCGGGCGCGGACGTCGCGGAGCGCCTGGGCCTCGCCATGATCGATCTCGAGGAGGCCGACCGGCAGATTGTCGAGCGCCTCAACGAGAAACGCGCGCTCGCCGATGCCCTCGTCGAGCGCGGCCTGATCGCCGAGCCGCCCGACTTCGCCGCGCCGCCTACCGACGCGTTCGCCGCGGCCGTCCACGCGTTCCTCGCCAGCTCCGGCTCGCTGTTCGCAAGCGCGCAGGCAGATGACCTCGCCGGCGAACGGACGGCGACGAACCTGCCGGGCACCGACCGCGAGCGGCCGAACTGGCGCCACAAGTTGGCGCTCGACGTCGACGCGTTGTTCGCCTCGCCACGCACTAAGGACATTCTCGCGGCGATGGCGGAGAAACGGCGGTAGCGCGCTCGACGGTGAGCGGCGAAGCGAGAAACCCACGGCGGCGCAACGTAGGAAGCGCGGCGGGCGTTCGAGTCGACGCCCTTGCCGGGTTGCCGGGCGGCGCCCATATGCGACGGCATGTCGCAACTTCCCCTTGAACTGCGGTTGGTCGCCGCGCCCGGCGAACCCAGTGCGCCCCCTGACCCGGCGCCGTCCTCCCTCCCCGACGATCAGGCGCTCGACGCCTATTCGCGGGTCGTCACTCAAGTCGTCGACCGGGTCGGTCCGAGCGTCGTTCGGATCGACGTCAAGCGCGGCGGCCGCAACGCCGGCGCCGGCTCGGGCGTGATCATCTCGCCCGACGGCCTCGCGCTTACGAACAGTCACGTCGTCCAGGGCGCCCGCAGCGTCGTGCTGACCACGCTCGAAGGTCGCGAGCTGCAGGCGCGCGTGTTAGGCGACGACCCCGACACCGACCTGGCGCTGCTGCGCGTCGATGAGGACGTGACTCTGCCCGCCGCAAGGCTCGGCGACAGCTCGCGGCTGAAGCGCGGCCAGATCGCCATCGCGATCGGCAATCCGCTCGGCTTCGACGCGACCGTGACCGCCGGCGTCGTGTCAGCGCTTGGCCGCTCGTTGCAATCGCGTACAGGCCGGATGATCGAAGACGTCGTGCAAACCGATGCGGCGCTCAACCCCGGCAATTCCGGCGGGCCTCTTGTCTCCTCGGCTGGCGAGGTGATCGGCATCAACACCGCGATCATCATGGGCGCGCAGGGGATCTGTTTCGCTGTCGCCTCCAACACGGCTCATTTCGTCGCTGGCGAGATCGCGCGCCACGGCCGCGTGCGGCGCGCCTATATCGGCGTCGGCGCGGCGACGACGCCGATCCCGCGCCGTGTCGCGCTGCGCCTCGGAATCGAACAGGGCAGCGGCGCGCGGCTTCTCAGCGTCGACCAGCGCGGCCCAGCGGCGCACGCCGGCCTGCTGACCGGCGATCTGATCATCGCGCTCGACGACAGGCCGGTCGCCGGCGTCGCTGACCTGATGCGACTGCTCGACGCCGACAAGATCGCTCGCACGGTGAGCGTCGACTTCATCCGCCGCTCTGAAAGAATGCGGCTGTGGATCGGCCCGCAGGACCGCGCGCTGGCGCCGCTGGCGCGCGCGAGCTGACAGCCACCACGCCTTAAAATCAGATCGCGCGCCGGCAATCGGCAACCTGTGGACAAGCTGTGGACGACCGCGGGAGAACCTCGGCACAACTCGCCAAGTCAGCGCGATTTCGGCGCAACCAAGGGACCAGGAAACGCCGCCTCGGCCTCGGCGCGCAATAAGCTCTCGTGGTGGGCGATGAACCGGCTGGCGGCGACCGCCCCGATCACCGCGGCGACAAGCGCGGCGACGCCGACGGGTCGTGCGTAGGTCTCGAACGCTTGTCCCAGCGCGTACCCCCCGGCGCCGAAGACGGTCGCCCAGACCAAACCGCCGAGCGCGTTGAAGAAAAGGAAGCGCGGCCAGGCGAGATGATTGACCCCGGCGAGGAAGGCGGCGAAGGCGCGCAGCACGGCGACGAAACGGCCGAAGAAGACGATCTTGCCGCCGTGACGCCGAAACAAATATTGCGCCACCTTCAGCCGCCCCTCGTCCACGCGGATGTAGCGCCCGTAGCGGTAGACGAGTGGAAAGCCGAACTCGCGCCCGACCCAATAGCCCGCATTGTCGCCCAGGATTGCCGCCGCGGCCGCACACAGAACGACGAAAACGATATTCAGCGAACCGGTGGCGGCGAAGACGGCGGCGCTGACGAGCGCAGTTTCGCCGGGCATCGGCACGCCCGCGCTCTCCAGCGCGACCAGGAAGAACACGGCGAAATAGCCGTAGTGCGAAATGAAGTCGTGCATGTGATGGAGGAACGGCATCGGCGGGCTCGCGTGCGGGCTTCGTCGTCGAGCCAAATCCTGTAGCGTATCGAGCGAGCAGACGTAAGACGCGGGCGACTGAGCCGCTGCTCTGGCGGCCCGTGACGCCCTCCTTTATGAGGACCCTGGTCCGCGAATTCGGAGGCCAACCATGGCGCCGGCCCAACGTTTCCTTGCCGCACTGGCGGCGCTGATGGGCGCCTCCGGCGTCGCGCTGGCGGCGGCGGGCGCCCATGCCGACGGCGGTGAGTTTGCGCGCACCGCGTCGTTGTTCCTGATCTTGCACGCCGCAGCGCTGATCGCCGTTTGCGCTCATCGCGCCGGCCCGTGGCCGACCGTCGCCGGCCTCGCGCTGGCGGCGGGCGCGACCCTCTTTTCCGCCGATCTCTCGACGCGCGCATTCCTCGGCGCGAGGCTGTTTCCTTACGCAGCGCCGATCGGCGGCTCGCTGATGCTCATCGCCTGGCTCGCGCTCGCGTTGGCCTTCGGCGCTGTTGCGCGCGCCCCCGCGCCTTAGTCGCGCACAAACTCGAAGCGGTCGACGTCGACCAGCCCCTTGTCGGTGATCTTCAGATGCGGGATCACCGGTAGCGGCAGGAACGCGACCTGCAGGAACGGTTCCTGCAACACGACGCCGAGGCCCTTGGCGGCGGCGCGGAGTGGGATCAGCGCCTCGCGCACCTCTTCGAAGCTCATCAGGCTCATCAACCCGGCGACCGGCAGCGCCAGCTCCGCCAGCACCCTGCCGCCCTCGGCGACGACGAAGCCGCCTTCGATCTCGACCAGCCGGTTGACGGCGACCGCCATGTCGGCCTCGTCGGCGCCGACCACGGTGATATTGTGGCTGTCATGGCCGACAGACGAGGCGATCGCGCCGCGCTTCATGCCAAATCCGGTCACAAAGGCGACAGCAAGGTTGTCGTTGAGCCCGTGGCGGGCGACGACCGCGACCTTGACCAGGTCGTGGTCGAGATCGATCCCCCTGAGGCCGTTCGCGAAAGGCAGCACGGCGGGCACTCGCTCGGTGATGATTTTGCCCGGCACGACGCCGATCGCCTGGGTCGACGGGCCCTGCCCGTGTGCAGCGAAATCCGCCGCCGTCACCTTCCGCGCCTTCACGCTGCCGCGCCCGACCGGCGCGACCTTCGGCCGCTTGGCGAACAGTTCATCGCCGACCACGCGGCCGGCCGCGATTACTCGCGACACTGCGCAGGACTCGAGATCGTCGAGCACGACCAGATCGGCGCGCCAGCCCGGAGCGACCAGGCCGCGGTCGCGCAACCCAAAGATGCGCGCTGCGGAAATGCTGGCGGCGCGATAGGCCGCCAGCGGCGGCGCGCCGAGCGCGATCGCAGTGCGGATCATGTAGTCGAGGTGGCCTTCCTCGGCGATGTCGAGCGGATTGCGGTCGTCGGTGCAAAAGGCGATGTACGGCGAATTGCGCTCGGTTATGATCGACGCGAGGGCGTGCAGGTCCTTCGACACCGATCCCTCGCGCACCAGGATCTGCATGCCCTTGGACAGTTTCTCCAGCGCCTCCGGCAAGTTGGTCGTCTCATGGTCGGTGCGAACGCCGGCGGCGAGATAGCCGTTGAGGTCGAGCCCACGCAGCAGGGGCGCGTGGCCGTCGATCGGCCGGTCCTGAAAGAAGGCAAGTTTCAACAGACAGGCGGGGTCGCCGGCGAGCAGACCGGGAAAATTCATGAACTCGGCGAGGCCGAGAGCCTTCGGGTGGCCCGCAAGCGGCAGCAGTTCATCAATTTCGAGTTCTGCGCCCGAGGTTTCGAGGTGCGTCGCCGGCACACAGCTCGACAATTGCACTCTGAGGTCGAGCGCCGTCGCCAGCGAGGCGTCGAGAAAATACTGCAATCCGTCGATCCCGAGCACGTTGGCGATCTCGTGCGGGTCACAAATCGCCGTCGTCACCCCTCGCGGCAGCACGCAGCGATCGAACTCGAGCGGCGTGATCAACGACGACTCGACGTGCAGATGGGTGTCGATGAATCCGGGGACGATGATCTTGCCGGAGACATCGATCTCCGTGTAGCCGCGGTATTCGGCTTGCGTGCCGACGATGCGGTCGTCGCAGATCGCGACGTCGCCGGTTCTGAGTTCGCCGGTGACAAGATCGAAGATGCGGCCGCCTTTCAGCGCCAAGTCGGCGCGAAAACGGCCTCGTCCCTGCGCGATTGCGCGGGCGAGAAACGCGGCGACGTCGTTCATCGGCTTGCATCTCCGAAGTGCGCGGACCGGGGCGATGTTCTCAGGCTTGGCCCCTCTTCACAAGGCCGGCGGAGCGCAATCGGACGACGAACGACGCTGATTGCCGGTTGCCGAAAGGCTTGGCGCGCGCCAAAGACGCCGCGTTCGGCCCAACGGGCGCGGCGATTCGGGAGACGATCCGGACCGTGCCTCTCGCTTAACCGAAGCGACGAAACCGGGCAAAGGACGGCCCGCCATTGCCAGTCCGGGCAAAACTTGCTTGAACGCGCCGATGGCAAAACTCACCCACATCGGCGCGGCGGGCGACGCGCGCATGGTCGACGTCTCGGACAAGTCGGCGACCGAACGGGCGGCGATCGCCGAAGGGCGGATCGTCATGCGGCCGGAAACGCTGGCGATTATCCGTTCCGGCGACGCAAAGAAGGGCGACGTGCTGGGGACGGCGCGGATCGCCGGCATCATGGCTGCCAAACGCACCCACGAGTTGATCCCGCTCTGCCACCCGATCGCCCTGACCAAAGTGACGGTCGACCTCACGCTCGACGAGGCGCTGCCCGGCGTCGTCGTCCGCGCCGAGGCCAAGACCGTCGGGCCGACCGGTGTCGAGATGGAGGCGTTGACCGCCGCCGCCGTCGCCTGTCTCACCGTCTACGACATGGCCAAGGCGGTCGATCGCGGGATGCGCATCGAAGCAGTGCGGCTGATCGACAAGCGCGGCGGCAAATCGGGGCATTGGCGGGCGGAGAGCCAGGAGTGAACCGCGAGCCGTTGATGCCGGTCGAGGAAGCCCTGGCGCGAGTGCTCGGCGCTGTGCCGGGCCCGCTCGACGAAGAGCGCGTTGCGCTCGCCGAAGCCTTCGGCCGCACATTGGCAAGCGACGTCGCCGCGCGCCGCAACCAGCCGCCATTCGCCAATTCGGCGATGGACGGCTACGCCCTGCGCGCCGCCGATGTGGCGGCCACGCAAGCGCGCCTGACCGTCGTCGGCGAGGCCGCGGCCGGTCGCCCCTTCGCCGGTCGCCTCGAGCCCCGCGAGGCGGCGCGCATTTTCACCGGCGCGCCATTGCCCGAAGGCGCCGATACGGTGGCGATGCAGGAAATCGCGAAGCGCGACGGCAATGCGGTGACCTTTTCTGCGCCTGTCGCGCCTGGGGACCACGTCCGTCGACGCGGTTGCGATTTCGTCGAAGGCGAGATCCTTCTTTCCGCCGGCCGCCGGCTGACAGCCCGCGACGTTGCCCTCGCCGCAGCCGCCGACCATCCGACGCTGGCTGTGCGGCGCCGGCCGCGGGTCGCCATCCTCTCGAGCGGCGACGAACTCGCGGCGCCGGGCGAGGCGCGCGGATCGGCGCAGATCGTCGCCTCCAACGCCTTCGCCATTGCCGGCATCGTCGCGGCGGCGGGCGGCGAGCCAATCGATCTCGGCGCCGCGCCCGACGACGCCGACGCGCTCGCCGACCGGCTCGCCGAGGCTCGGCGCGCAAAAGCCGATGTGCTGACGACGATCGGCGGCGCCTCGGTCGGCGACCACGACCTGATCCGCAAGGCGCTCGCCGACGCTGGCATGTCGCTCGATTTCTGGCGCATCGCCATGCGCCCGGGCAAGCCGCTGATCCACGGCCGCCTCGACGCGATGAGCGTGCTCGGCCTGCCCGGCAATCCGACCTCGGCGACCGTCTGCGCCATTCTCTTCCTTCGTCCGCTCGTGCGCGCACTGCTGGGCGATCCACGAGCCGGCGCAGATCCAAGCGAGCCGGCGCGTCTCGCGACGCCTGTCCCGGCCAATCAGGAGCGCACAAACTATCTGCGCGTGACCCTTGCCGTCGGCGCGGACGGGGAAACATTGGCGACGCCGATCGCCAATCAGGATTCCTCGCTCGCCAAAGCCTTGGCGCGCGCTGACGCGCTGCTCGTCCGGGCAATCGAAGCGCCGCCTGCGCTGGCCGGCCAGACCTGCCGGATCATTCGCCTCGCGCCCCTTGGGGCGTGAGGCGGCGCCATCCCGCAATTGCGCTGAAACAAACCGGTCCGCCAGCGGCCTGTCTAGATTTCAAGCGATTGTGAGGAGAAGATGAGGCAGACTGGCATTTTCAACGCCGGATATGGCGCCGAGGCGTTCGGTTTCCTGGGCCTTGCCGGCGTCCACTGGAACCTGCAAGCGCCGCAGCTTTACGCCCAGGCGATCCGTCGAGACGAAGCGGTCATCGCCGAGGGAGGCGCGCTCGTCGCCGAGACGGCCCCCCACACCGGCCGCAGCCCGAAAGACAAGGTGATCGTCCGAGACGCCACCACCGAGGACACAGTCTGGTGGGAAGGCAACAACGCGATGACGCCCGAGCATTTCAAGACTCTGCTCGCGGACTTCATCGATCACGCGCGCGGGCGCGAACTGTTCGCGCAGGACCTCTACGCCGGCGCCGATCCTGAAGCGCGTTTGCGCGTGCGCGTCTTCACCGAATACGCCTGGCACTCGCTGTTCATCCGCAACCTGCTGATCCGGCCGCAGGCGAGCGCCCTCGATGCGTTCGTCCCCGACCTGACGATCGTCAATCTGCCGTCGTTCCGCGCCGACCCGGCGCGCCACGGCACGCGCTCGCAGACCGTGATCGCCTGCGACTTCACCCGCCGCATCGTGCTCATCGGTGGTACGCGCTACGGCGGCGAGATGAAGAAGTCGGTTTTCAGCTATCTCAACTTCATCTTGCCCGACGCCAACGTGCTGCCGATGCACTGCTCCGCCAATTTCGGCGGGCCCGATGACGTCGCGATCTTCTTTGGCCTGTCCGGGACCGGCAAGACGACTCTGTCAGCCGACCCGAGCCGAACCCTGATCGGCGACGACGAGCACGGCTGGAGTCGCGAAGGGATCTTCAACTTTGAAGGCGGCTGCTACGCCAAGGCGATCCGGTTGTCGCGCGAAGCGGAGCCGGAGATTTACGCCGCCAGCGAACGATTCGGCGCAGTCATGGAAAACGTCGTTCTCGATCCGCTCACTCGCGCGCCTGACTTCGACGACGACTCCCTGACGGAGAACACGCGCATCGCCTATCCGATCGATTTCAACGCCAACGCGTCGACGTCAGGGCGCGCCGGTCTGCCGCGCAACGTCGTCATGCTCGCTTGCGACGCTTTCGGCGTTCTGCCGCCGATCGCCAAGCTCGACGCCAACCAGGCGATGTATCATTTCCTGTCCGGCTACACCGCGAAAGTGGCGGGAACGGAACGCGGCGTCTTCGAGCCGCAGGCGACCTTCTCGACGTGTTTCGGCGCGCCGTTCATGCCGCGCCATCCGATCGTCTACGGCAACCTGCTACGCGAATTGATCGACAGCGGCGGCGTCCATTGCTGGCTGGTCAACACCGGTTGGAGCGGCGGTCCGTGCGGCGTCGGCGCGCGCATGCCGATCCGCGTCTCGCGTCGCCTGCTCTCCGCAGCGCTCGACGGTTCACTGGCGCAAACCGAGTTCCGCCCCGACCGCTACTTCGGGCTCGCGGTGCCGAGTTTCGTTCCTGGCGTCGACCGAGCGTTGCTCGATCCGGTGCGGACATGGCGCGACCCGACCGCCTTCGCGGCGACGGCGGAACGTCTGGTCTACATGTTCCGCGACAATTTCAAGCAATACGCGTCGCGGGTCGATTCGTCGGTGCTGGAAGCCGGTCCCGATCGCTGCGCTCTGGCTATGCAATGACAGCGCGAAGCCGGCGCGCGGCTCAGCCGCGCGCCGCGCGCGACAGGCGTTCAATCGTCAGGTCGAAATAACCGTCGGCGTCGATTGAGCGCAGCACCTTGGCGTTGGCCGGCTTGCCGGTCACGCTCCACCAGTCGACGATCGTCATCCCACGCGTCATTTCGTCGCAGCTGATCTCCACCGCCACATCGCGCCCATCAAACAACTCGGGGCGCAACAGATAGGCGACGACGGTCGGGTCGTGCAGCGGCCCGCCGTCGGTGCCGTACTTGTTCTCGTCGAAGCGCTTGTTGGCCGTCAGCAGATGGAAGAACGCCTCCATGTGCGGCTTGCCGACCGCGCGTAGGCGCTGCAGCCGGGCCTTGGTGGTCAGCGCCTGATGGGTGCAGTCGAGCGGGATCATGACGATCGGGACGCCACAGGCGAAAACGCGCCGCGCCGCTTCCGGATCGACGTAGATGTTGTATTCGGCGCAGGGGCTGACGTTGCCGCCTTCGGAGAGGGCTCCGCCCATCAACACGATGCTTTGAAGTCGCGCCGCCAACCGCGGCTCGCGGGCAAGCGCCAGCGCGAGATTTGTCAGCGGCGCGAGGCAGCACATCGTAACCGTGCGTTCGGCCCGAGCCATGACCAAATCGACAATAGCGTCAGCGGCAAATCCAGCGGCGGGCTTCAACGTCGGCTCAGGCAGGTCATAACCTTCAAAGCCGTTTTCGCCGTGAACGTACGCTGCGGTCTCCAGGACGCGACACAATGGGCCGCTCGCGCCCGCGAAGACCGGCGTTTCGCGGCGGCCGGCGAGTTCGAGCGCCTTCAGCGCGTTTCTGGTGGTCAACGCGAGCGGCGCATTGCCGCCGACGGTCGTTATCGCCAGCACGTCGAGTTCGTCTGGCGAGCCGAGCGCCATAAGAAAGGCGACGGCGTCATCGGGCGAGGGATCGGTGTCGATGATGATTTGACGCGCCATAATTGCCCCAAAGCAGCCGGCGCGACGCCAGTCGTCAGGCGCCGCGCCGTTCGGGTCGCAGAGAATGGCTTTTTGCGCCCTCGCGCAAGCCGCTAGCGCACCGCGACGAAGGCGATGACCGAACCGCGGGCGACGACCGCCTCTGCGACTCGGCGGCCCCAATTGCCCGAGATGAGATGGATCGAGCCGTCGCGATCGACGCT
>Ga0181522_10001674_pt1 | contig 13270 bp, 9 predicted proteins | sample PEATcosm2014_Bin_27_FD_121103 | JGI IMG/M metagenome (GOLD analysis project Ga0181522, IMG submission 121103) | Peatland microbial communities from MTU Mesocosm Facility, Houghton, MI, USA - PEATcosm2014_Bin05_10_metaG | ecosystem: Environmental > Terrestrial > Soil > Wetlands > Peat | place... | reverse complement strand
CCCGAACTCGAGCGCCTGATCGCCACGACCGATCCGCACTCTCCCGATCGTTTCCGCGCCAACGGAGTGTTGGTCAACATGCCTGAATTCGGCAAAGCCTTCAGCTGCAAATCAGGCCAGCCCATGGTCTCCGCGAAAGCGTGCCGCGTCTGGTAATGCCTCCGGAAGCTTGGCGCGAGGGGCCCGCAGCGGCTTCGGCGATTCGTTTTTGCGAACAGTAGAAGGCAAGATACTATGGCTAAATGTGGACAGCCGAACTCCGGCTAAGGCCCAGGACCGGTTGGAGGCCGAAAATGATCAGACGGATGGTTTGGCGCGACGTTGGTTGGGTCGTCCTGATAACTGTTGTAACCGTCGTCGCCCTGCTCATCATTCGCGCCTGCCTGCAGGAGCCCTGAGCTAGCACTAGAGGTTATGTGGAGTCATTCGGCCGGATACAAGTGAGAACGCCAGATTGCAGAAATTGACTTCAGAGTTGCTCGTGATTCAGGAGCAACCAGACGGAGCATATGTACGACACCGTGACTCGATATCAAACTGGCTAGTAAATAGTTCCCGGGCTGTATTCACCAGCGCCGTCCGCGCTTGTACCAGTCCGGCTCGTGCCCCGATCACCGTCAGATCCGCCTGTGCTTTCTGCAATTGGACGAGGGACTTCCGCGATTCTCAATACTGATTGATAGTCACCTGATAGGGCGGCGTGGCTCACTCGTCGGCTAGAGTCCATAGTTGACGAAAAATCATTATCAGGCTCATTGACGCTGCCAAGGGGTTTTGATAAACGCTTCGTACACGAGTTGACTTCCGAGAAGACAGTCGACGAGGCAGGATTGGGCCACGACCTTGCGGTTAGGCGCGCGACCGCACCTTCTCATAGTTCTCGAGGATTCGCATCACCGCTCGCCTTCCCAGCTTGGGATCTCCAGTGACTAGGAATGCCAGAACCGCTCCCTGGAAAGCCTGCAGCACTTCTTCGACGGCCGGACGATCGGGCAAATACCGCATGAGGAGATCGATCCAAAGCGTTTGCTGCTCGGCATAAAACAGCCTCGCGCGTTTTGAACCCGACCAGGCGCGCCTGGACAGATCCATCACCAGCAAGAGCACGCCTCTCGATTGCGGAGCAGTCATGCGGTCCCAGAGAGCACTCACAACTGCCTGCACTGTCGCTCCCGGCGGAAATGCCTGGGGAACAAATTGCGCGCGCAGCCGGCTTTCGAGGCGCATAATCGCTTGCTCCTCGATCTTGGTGCGTCCGCCGAAATAATGAACCAGCATGCGTTTGCTGCTCCCGGTTTTGCGCGCCAATTGGTCGAGGCTTAAGTCGAGAGTGCCCGCTTGGACGAATGCCTCCAGGCACCGATCGAGCAGCGCGCCTAAATCCGGTTTCTTGCGACGGCGCATCTTGTTCTCCCGATGTACCGCATGGTACACTATATGAACCATGCGGTACATGTAAACGTACCGAGTCGTTCATCTTAGCATGCGAGGAACATCTATGAAGATACAAGAGAGCATGTTGTTGCTTTCGCTCGGTCTTATCATCTGGATTTTGGGGACCATCTATTACGGGTACGCCGGTCACCGCGTTTTGGAGACGACACCGGTACGATACTGGGTGAGCTTTGCGATGTCTCCCATCATCTCCGCCGCGTGCTGCATCCTCATTCTCCGGTGGCGTCACATCGCCCCGTCCAACTGGGCCGTCGCGATGCTCCTTCTCGCCATACCCGGAATGGCGGGAGAAGCGGTCGTGCTTTCTCATTTGGGAACGTTCATGCCGAAGATTCAGGAAGCGTCTGGCGGCCGCTACGGCGCTTTTCTCTTTGCCACCTACGCCGTCGTTCTCGGCATCGCCGAATTCGCCACGCTTCGCTCCGCAGGTTAGGAGAGAGCAGGGTCAAGCATGCCGCACAACAGCATTCCGCCGTTTGTACTCCGGGGAGCCTGAGTTACTGTGCATCTATCGTCAAGTGGATCTCTTTCATTTCCTTAATCTCCGTGATCACAATCGCATGCGTCCCTGTCCGTTCAAACACGGTCCCACTCGCGCGCACGTATTTGCCGACGAATGGCATCAGTTTCTGCCGCTGATCGGTGTCAGGCATTTTGTCGGAGATGGGGAAATACAGAAGACCCTCCTTGGTCAAAATAACGAGCGGCGAACCACCCCTCACGCAGTCCCTCACGCATTTGAGGCTTAGGTTCGTCGCAGTTCCATCCAGGTTCTGAATAGGACAGGCAACGTCGCGCAAAAGGCCCTCTATGGTTGCTTTCGAAGCGTTCGCGCGGTCGCCTGCCATCGAAGTGCTCTGGGGAGAGCGAGAAGCCGCCAGGACCGAGACGATCCCGCAGGCTGCCAGCAAGCAAACACTCAAGAATTGCCTCATCAGTTCTCCTTTTCATCGGGCATTGCACACCACGCAGCGAGTGTCGTCAAGAACTTGTGCAGATACGAGTCAAAATCTCCACATTCGCATCGCAAAGTGCGGGACGTTTCGATGAGGAACACTCTGGCGTTTTTGCTGTGAACTAGATTTGCGGCGAGGAGGCGACTGCGACTTTGAATCCTGTGTCGCGCTCGGCCACTGGAGATGCGACTGGCAACGCGGCGCGGATGCTCGTCCCCGGATGCAGCGATTGGATTTCGATGCTGCCGCCCAGTTCGCGCACGCGCTCGCGCATCCCCGCGATACCTACGCCGGCTTTGTTTGGGGAAGAGTCGCGCCGCCGCAATTGTTCTTCGGAGATGCCTTTGCCGTTATCGGAAACTTCCAGTTCGCATTGATCCCCCTCGCGCCGCAATCGGATGGTCGCGGCCGAAGCTTGCGAATGGCGGTGAACATTCGTCAGACTTTCCTGCAAGAGCCGGAACAGCACGAGTTCGCACGCTCTGGACGGACGCTCCATCGTTTCGGGAATATCGCACTGCACGGCAATTCCGCTGCGCCGTGCGAATCCCTCGACGAACCACCGCGCCGCCGACGCGATCCCCGCTTCATCGAGCAGCGGCGGATGTAGAAGATACGATGTCGTGCGGACTTCCTGCAGGGCCTCGTCGATCAGCGCCTCCAGATCATCGATCAGAGGCTGGAGTCCGGGAGCCGAAGAGTTGATCTTGCGGATCAATGCGACCGACATCTTCATCGCGGCCAATGTTTGTCCAGCGGTGTCGTGCAGGTCACGTGCGATGCGCCGCCGCTCTTCGTCCTGCAGGGTCATGAGCCGCAGTGAGAGCCGGCGCAGCTGGCTCTCGGCTCGTTCCCGTTCCGCCATCTCCGATTTGAGCCGAGCCAGCGCGTGGGAAAGTTCCGCGGTGCGTTCGACGACGTGCTGCTCCAGTTCGTCATGCGCCTTGCGTAACTCGGCTTCCGCGTGTTGGCGCTCGTACGCCTCAGTGGTCAGCGCCTGCACGGTGTTGTTCAGGCGCAGTTGCTTGCTGCGGTTGGCCTGTCCGAGCGCGATCATCACTCCGCTCACCAGAAAACATCCAACGACTCCTTGGATCTCGGAGGTGTGGATCGGGAACACCGATTGCCGTGGATCCACGAACCAGTAAAACACTCCCATGAACCCGAGCAGTCCGCTTACAATGGCCGGCGCGAATCCGCAGACCACCGCGCAATAAGTCACAGCAATGTAAATGGTGACATAGAACGCCACATGCCCGAGGACCGGATCGAGGACCCATCGCAGCAGAACGGCCAACACCGCTGCGATGACCGCAACTGCGTAGCGTTTCACCAGACGCTGATGCGAGATGGGAGTAAGAACCGTCAGGATACGCACGAAGTATTGCCCGTCAATATTGCGTCACCACGACAAAGCCGTGGATGAAAGGGTCTCGGCCGGACACACGACCACGGCTCCCGGTCGAACCAAAGGCAGCGAGATGCCAGAGACTCTACTATTCATGATGCTTGGTCTTTCGGGAAAGTTGCAGCAGGCAGGTGCTTTTTCGGGCACACACGGAGAGCCGCGAAGCATCTTTTGTTTGATAGAAGACGATGTTGGGCAGAACACGATCGCCGCGGCACGCAGGCGGCGGTTTCTATTTTCTGCCGAAGACTTCTTTCAGAAGCGCTGTGGTTTGGGCCGCAGGGTTCTTGCGGATCTTCTGCTCTTCCTGGCCGAGCATATAGAAGAGGCCGTCGAGCGTTTTGCCGACGACGTACTTGTCGAGATCGAATTCGCTCGCGATGGTACTGCCTCCGGGCGCGCTCTTGATGACGCGATCGTATTGCTGCACGACTCCTACATGTTCCATCGAAGTGTGCACGATCGGCGAGAATGCCGCCGTGAGGTCGGCGGAGCTAGTACGTTTGAAGTATTCCGTGGCCGCCGTGTCGTCGCCGGTCAGGATGTGCCGCGCATCTTCGAAGGTCATCTTTCGCAGGGCCGCAAGGAAAATCTGCTTGGCTTGTGGAGTTGCCTGTTCGGCGGCGCGATTCATCCCGGTCTCAAGTTGATCGACTTTGTCACCCATGCCCAGCAGTCGAAGTCCTCTGCCCACGGTTTCAAGTTTGGGGGAAAGGCTGATCTTGATCGCTTCGTTCTTCAGAAATCCGTCGGGACGTCCAGTGAAACCGACGGCTTTGCCAGTGCTGACCTCCAGAGCCTGCTTGAGCCCGGCAATGATTTTGCTGTCGCTGAGCGACGACGTATCCCGCTGCTGCAAGGTGGCGTCGGCCTTCTTAAGAATGTCGTCGAGTTGTGCGACGGCGGAGATACAGCAGGCAAGGGCAATGACGATCGCGAGCAAAGATGTGCGCATGGAACTCCTCACGGCGAAGCGAGGGATGATTCTAACAACGGGAGCGCGACGTTCGGTAGTTCTCTGGCTCAGTGGCCGGGTTTGCCTAGGTCTCCAAGAACAAAACAAGGCGGTCTGCCCAGCGGCCACGCCTTTTTGGCTGCTTGGCCGGCGCTTCGTGGAGAGTCCGCAAATTGCCCGATCTTTGGTACGATGAAAGGAACGTTTTGTGTGTTCGCAACCGTCACAGTTGTGCGAATCGGTCGTGATGGCGGTTTCGTCGTTTCCCGCGAGTCGTCGGGTTCGCGGACGGTGAGGGCGCGTAGCTCAGTTGGTAGAGCAATGCCCTTTTAAGGCATGGGTCGCAGGTTCGAGTCCTGCCGCGCTCACCAAAAAGCCCCTATACTCACGCGCCTTCCACGTGATTTCGTCTCAAGCCGTTGATCTGCCGCTGGCTGGCCGATTCCATTGCCACAAGAGAAGGCTACCATCGATAATCATTCTCTTAGGCGATCTCTTGCCATGAAGCAATCATCGTTCAGTACCACGATCGACGAATACCTTCGTCAACGACTGATGCCGGTCGAAGGCGCGATCCCGCAACTCGCGGGCATCGATATGTATGGCAACTCCATTCCCGCGGGGACGGTTGGCGGCGACCTTTTCGAGTACATCAACTTTCAGCAGCGCTACAACATTGACGGCCGCATTGCCCGGGCGCTTAAACTTGCGAAGCTTTACCTTGCTCCTTTGCCGGCAGGGCAACCGGCGCGCAACATGGTGGACGATCATGTTTCCTGGCTGGAGAATCGACCGAACTACGAGCCATCCATGGCTCTCGAATACAGAAAAGCGAAAAGCTCCGAGCAGTTGCGGATCGCGGAAGATCTTCCGGAGTTGAAGACCACGGCAGGTGTGCTGCTGGTGGATGCGCAGGGGCACGGCCTCATCTCGGCCAAAATTGCGTCGACCGTCCACGATACATTCCACGCTTTGATGCTGGTGGAACTTGATCGCTATGGAAAAACTACGCCGGGTTTTTTTGAAAAAATCAACCTACGGCTGGCGCAGTCCGTCACCGCGCGCAATGCGCTCGGACGCGACCCCAAAGACAGTGCGCGCGAAATCGCAACGATGCTTTATGGCGAAATGCGTCCCGATGGACTATTTCGTTTCGTTAATTTTGGCCATCCGCCGCCACTGGTTTTCTCGAGCGAGTTTAACAAGTTCATGGAGATCGGCCAGGCTCGAATGGTGCAGTTTCCTCCACTCGGCTTGGAAATTCCCGAAGATCATCCAGACCGGAACAAGTATTTCTCGATCAGCCTGCGAAAACGGCAGGTGAACTCCTCCGACGTGGCGGAGATTACGCTGATGAGTCCGGGCGACATACTCTTCCTCTATACCGACGGAGTCTACGACGGCAATGATGACGAGGAGCGATCGCAACTCGAGCGTGTGATGCGCAATCATAAAGACGAGCCAGCTCGCGAAATCTGTAACGCGTTGCTTGACTATTGCGTCAAGCGGGATGAACGCCTGCAGCAAATCGGTGAAGCTGATGTCATTGACGATAAGACGGTATTCATCATCAAGCGCAGGTAGTGAAGCGCTGCGATTTGTCGCGTGGATCGACTGAGACTTTGAACCCGAGGGTATTGGTGAAGGGATCGAGTCGAACTGTCGGGCGTGTCAGAACCTAAACACGGTTATGGATGCGGCGAGATCCCTGAATCGTCGACTTCTCTGATAAGCGTCCTAGGCGACGGGAACCGGCACGTCAACGATAGGTAGACGCGCGGTCACCAGCGTGCCTTCTCCGTGAGATTGGATCTCGAACTGGCCATTCAGTTGGCGAACGCGTTCGCGCATACCCTGAATCCCAACCCCATGTCGAAAATGTTGTGAACCGTTGCTGGTCGCCGGCATGCCTTTTCCGTAGTCGCGCACTTCAAGCTTGATCTCGTCGGGCGAGCTCAGCACTCGAATCGACGCCTGCTTGCTGCCAGAGTGACGATGGATATTGGTGAGACATTCCTGAACGACGCGGAACAGAGTCATTTCGAGGCCGGGCGAGAGACGCCCGAGATCTGGAGCTAAATCCAATTGGACGTCGATTTTGCTGCGTTCCGCGAAGCCTTCCACGAACCAGCGGAGAGCGGAGGGCAATCCCGCTTCGTCGAGCAGAGGAGGATGCAGGAGATATGAGACGGTGCGGAGTTCTTCTGAAAGTTGCCGCAGGAAGTCGAGACTTTGCCGGATTCCGTTGGAGAATTCCGAATTGATTTTCTGAGCCTCCGATTCCATGGGAATGAGAGTCATCTGCAGCGCAGCAATGAGTTGTCCCGCGCTGTCGTGGAGTTCGCGTGCAATGCGACGGCGTTCTTCATCCTGAGCGCGAAGGAGCTTGCCCGTCAACTCGCGCGCTCGTTCCGCTTCCTCGGCCTGTTTGCGGTCAGTGACATCGGTGTGCGTGCCCAGCATGCGGACGACGACACCGTTGGCATCGCGAACCAAGCGGCCGTGGGAGAGGATCCATCGAAGGTCCCCGTCAGGGCGGATGGCGCGGTATTCAAACTGAAATTGATCCCGTGTCGGATCATTGAGCGCGCGTTCAGCTTCTTCACGAAGACGCTCACGCTCGTCAGGATGGAATAAGGAGTTCCACTCGTGGGCGGTTATGTATTTTCCCGCGGGATTGAAGCCGTAAATGGCGGCCATTTGAGGATTCCAGGGTCCGCGTCTCTCGACGACATCCCAATCGAACATGGCGGTTCGCGAGGATTCGAGCGCCAACGCCAGTTGAGCCTGGCTTTCGCGCAACGCCGCTTCCACCTTTTTGCGCTGCGTGACGTCGCGGGCTATTTTGGAAGCGCCGATGACGCGGCCTTTGGAATCGCGCAGAGGAGAGATGGTGAGGGAAACGTTGAGCCGGTCGCCCGACTTATTCACCCGGATGGTTTCGTAGTGCTCGATGCGTTCGCCCCTGCGCAGCCTGCTGATGATTTGTGTTTCCTCGTCGCGTAGTTCGGAAGGAATGAGGATGGTGATGGAACGGCCGATCGCTTCTTCGGGCGTATATTCGAAAATGCGCGTGGCTCCGGCGTTCCAGCTGGTGATGATGCCGTTGAGATTCTTGGAAACGATCGCATCGTCCGATGATTCGACAATGGCGGCGAGCCGGGCTTGGACATTTTCCCCTTCCCGGCGTCCCGAAATGTCCTCGATTACGGAGATGAAGTGCTTCATGCGACCGCTCGCGTCGCGGGCAGCGGAAACGCTCAGGCTCACCCAGACAATGGATTTGTCCTTGCGGATGTACCGCTTCTCCATGGTGAAGTTGGGCAGCTCTCCGGTCCTGACTTTTTCCGTTTCGACGAGATCGGCTGCCAGATCGTCGGGATGGGTGATCTCCTGGAATGTGAGCTGCATCAATTCCGCTTCGGTGTAACCGACAATTTCACAGAGCTTTTGGTTGACGCGGAGCCACCGGCCCTCCGGACTGACGTGGGCCACTCCAACCGCGGCGAGTTCAAATGTCGAACGATACATTTGCTCGCTCTCGCGAAGTGCCTGCTCGAGTGCGGAGCTGCGCTGCAAAACCTCCTGCACGTCTACGGGCCGCTCGACTCCGGAAATGGCAGGGTCGCAAAAGGGCTCGTGGCGCGCGACCTTGGCCAGCGCCGTCATGAGATTTCGCGAAACCGATGACTTGATCACGTATCCCCGGGCGCCCGCTTTAAAAGCCTGGCGTGCCATCTCGGGTGAATCGTGCTGGCTCAGGATCATGACTTCGCACGAGGGAAGGACTCCGCGGAGGATGCGTGTAGCTTCTAGGCCGTTCAGCGTGGGCATGCTGACGTCCATGATGACGACGTCGGGCTTCAACTCGCGCGCCTTTTCAACCGCTTCGCGTCCGTCCGAAGCCTCACCGCAGACAACGCAGTCGGGCGCTGACCGGAGCAGTCCGATCACACCTCGTCGGACGACTTCATGGTCATCGACCACAAGCACGCGCATCGCGAAACCTCGCTAAGTCGACAGGAAGAATGTGAACAGCTACATGAGCGGCATCGGGACGCGAGCGGGGGAAGTCGCAGCGACCCGAGCTGCAACAAACCTAACATTGTAAATAAGGTCCGCGAAAACGCCGAATACAGCGGGGACTGTATTTTGCAAAAGGGCAGCGAATAGCTCGAGATTCCGGGCACAGGCATGTTGGATTCATTTTGCGGTTTGGGGTTCATGTCTGAGCGGACTTGAAAGGGCTTAAAACCGACTTGCGCGAAACGGGGTGCGCCCATAAGATAGCTGCGCTGCGTAACGTCCCTCGGCATGATCGGCCAGACGATTTCCCACTACCGGATTCTGGAGAAGCTCGGCGGAGGAGGGATGGGTGTTGTCTACAAGGCCGAGGACACGAAGCTGAAACGCTTTGTGGCATTGAAGTTCCTTCCTGACGATGTAGCGAAAGACCCGCAAGCCCTGAGCCGCTTCCAACGCGAGGCACAGTCGGCATCGGCACTCAATCATCCAAACATCTGCACGATTTACGAGATCGATGAACAGGACGGGAACGCGTTCATCGCGATGGAGTATCTGGAAGGGCAGACGTTGAAGCATCGCATCGGCGGGCGTCCCATGGATGTGGAGACGTTGCTCGCAATCAGCATTGAGATTGCCGATGCGCTGGACGCCGCGCACACCCGGGGCATCATTCATCGCGACATCAAGCCGGCGAATATTTTTGTTACGAAGCGAGGACAGGCGAAGCTTCTGGACTTCGGCTTGGCGAAGCTGGCGCAAAGTACCGAGCACACATTGACGGCGCAGGAAGGCGCGATGACAAGCCCCGGGTCGACCATCGGGACGGTCGCGTACATGTCGCCGGAGCAGGTCCGCGCGGAAGAATTAGATCCGCGCACCGATTTGTTTGCGTTTGGATCGGTGATCTACGAGATGGCGACCGCGCAGATGGCGTTTTCGGGAAACAGCAATGGAGTCATCTTCGAAGCCATCCTGAACCGGACGCCGGCGCCGGTGGAGAGTTTGAATCCGGCGATTCCAGAGAAGTTGAACGAGCTGATTTCGAAGTCGTTGGAGAAAGAGCGCGAGATGCGCTACCAGACAGCAGCGGAATTGCGCGGGGATTTGAAGCGCATTAAGCGCGGGCTGGAGAGTTCCAGGATACGGGCGGCGAGTGGCTCGGCGATCTCAGCAGTTTCTGCGCAGAGCGCGCCGGTGACGCCTTCACCTGGCGAGGTTGTGCCCAAGTCCAGAGTATGGACGGTGGCGGGTGTCGCTGCGGCGCTGGCACTGTTGGCCGGAATTGCGGTCGGAGCTTTGCTGCTGAAACAGCCTGTGAAGGCTGAGTTCGCCGCCTATCATCCGCTGACGTTCCGGCGTGGAATCGTGCATTCTGCGCGGTTCGCTCCGGACGGTAAGACCGTGATTTACAGCGCGGCCTGGGAAGGCAAGCCGCTGGATCTTTTCACGACGCGTCCGGAGAGTCCGCAGTCGCAACAGGTGGAACCGAGAGGCGCGGATGTTCTGGCAGTGTCGGCTTCGGGCGAAATGCTGCTGGCGTTGCAAAGCAAGCCGCGAGATTCATCCTTCTTATATGCGGGGACGCTGGCGCGCGTACCCCTAGTGGGTGGCGCTCCGCGCGAGATTCTAAATGATGTGGAATGGGCCGACTGGTCCCCTGACGGCGCGAACGTGGCAATCGTTCACGAGGTTGGCGGACGAAAGCGCCTTGAGTTCCCGATGGGCAAAGTACTGTATGAGGCCGAGGGTTGGATTGGGAATCCGCGAGTGGCGCCGGATGGAAAGACGGTGGCGTTTGTCGATCACGTACAAGTGGGCGACGACGGTGGTGCCGTGGCGGTGGTGGATCTGGCGGGCAAGAAGACCTCGCTCTCTGGAGGATGGGACAGCATCCAGGGGCTGGCATGGTCGCCGGATGCAAGCGAGATCTGGTTCACGGCGACGCGAACGGGAGGCGACCGGTCTCTGTACGCAACGACGCTCTCCGGGAGTGTGCGATTGCTGGCGCGTGTGCCGGGCGAATTGACGATTCACGATGTTGGCAAAGAAGGAAACGTGCTGATGACGCGCGGGAATGATCGCGCGGGCATGATCGGACTGGCGCCGGGAGCGGCGAAGGAAAGGGACCTCTCGTGGCTGGATTGGTCAGTGCCGGGAAGTTTGTCGCCTGACGGAAAACAGATTCTTTTTCAGGAGTCGGGCGAGGGCGGTGGACCGAAATACGCCGTCTACCTACGGGACACAGACGGATCTCCGGCCATCCGGCTGGGCGAGGGAAGTGGGTTGGCCTTGTCGCCGGACGGAAAGTGGGCGTTGTCGAGGCTCAACATTACGCCGTCTCCACTTGTGCTCTATCCGACGGGCGTCGGTGATATGAAGAGGATGAAAGATGATGGGCTGAATCACGTCTTTATGGCCTTCTTGCCGGACGGAAAGCGGATCGTCTTTGCCGGCACAGAGCCGGGCCATGGCTTGCGCTTGTATTGGGAGTCGCTGGACGACGCGAAGGCGCACGCGTTCAGCCCGGAGGGGGTCGGGTCCGGTTTCGTGCTGTCGCCCGATGGTACGCAGGTTGCGGGGCGTGGGCCAGATCAGAAGATTTACTTTTATCCCGTTGCCGGAGGAGAGGCGAAACTTTTGCCGGGGCAGCAGCCCGGTGAGCGAGTGACCGGATGGTCGGCAGATGGACACTCGATTTTCCTGATGGAACGAGGCCAGATTCCAGCTGAAGTGATTCGCATGGATCTGGCGAGCGGGAAAAGAACCTTGTGGAAGACGATGGAACCCGCGGACGCGGCCGGGATCGATACGATCGGGCGTGTCTTGATCTCCGCCGACGGCAAGTGTTACGTGTATGGATATAACCGGACGCTTTCAGATTTGTACTTGGTGCAGGGATTGAAGTAGGAGAATGCCTTCCGCAGTTTTTTAGTAATTCCTTCCCGTCGAAGCTCGACCAGCCATCCTGCGATATATTTTCAGCGTGATTAAAAACAATTTGCGGCATTGGATGCTGCTGGTCTGCGTAGTGTGCGCGGCCAGGTTTGGGTGCGCGCAGTCCTACAAATATTTCCGCTTGGGAAATAAGGAAGATGTCGTGACCAAGGCGGAGGCCGGCATCGCGATGATGGGCGGGGGCAGCGATCTGGACGAGGCGTTTCGCTGGTTGTGCAACAAGGGAAATGGCGGAGACTTTCTGATTCTGCGGGCGCGAGGGGATGACGATTACAACTCGTATGTGAACGGACTTTGTAAGGCGAATTCGGTAGCGACCCTGATTATTCCTGACCGCGCGGCAGCGGAAGACCCGGTCGTCGCGGACATCATTCGCAAGGCGGAGGTCGTGTTCATTGCGGGAGGAGATCAAGCAAACTATATTCGCGGGTGGAAGGGAACTGGAGTGGAGAAGGCGATCAATGACGACATTGCGGCTGGCAAGCCGATTGGTGGGACGAGCGCGGGACTCGCGGTGTTGGGCGAATTCGTCTATGGAGCGCTGGGCGATAAGCCGGATGACAAGGATCTGGCTTCCGGACAGGTGCTAGCTGATCCTTATTATGAACGACTGACTCTGGAGCGGGATTTTCTAGATATTCCCCGACTAAAAAATCTAATTACCGATTCGCACTTTGCGAAACGCGACCGCATGGGCCGGACGCTCGGATTTCTGGCGCGGATCATGAAGGATGGATGGAGTTCGTCTCCGCGGGAAATTGCGATTGACGAAAAGTCAGCAGTGCTCGTAGAGAAAGACGGGAAGTCGATTGTGGTGGGAACGGGGAATGGCGCGTTTTTCTTGCGTCCGACGCAGGCGCCAGAGATTTGCCAGAAGGGAAGTCCGCTTACATTTCGTGGCGTCAACGTCTATCGCGTGGAGACGGGCGGACGCTTCGATTTGAATTCGTGGACTGGCGAGGGAGGAACGGCGTATTCGCTCTCGGTCATTCGCGGAAAGATTGAGAGCAGTCGGGGCGAGCCGGTTTACTAACTGCGGTCGTTTTCTGCGCGCGAATTCTGGAGGTGGTTGCGCAGCTTTCAAATTTCACGAGCACAGCGGACTGGTGAGCCGGTTTTTCGAAATCGGGGTCATCTGCCAGGCATCGAGCGATAGGAGATCCACGCTGCCTTCCAGTTTCAGACGAAGCGAACTCGTCGGAATCTCATAGATGCGAGCGGTGAGAGTCGTTGTGTTGTTGGCGAAGACTTCCAGCAAGGACCCATCCAGATACATGTGCAGGCGGACGGGGGATCCCGGAGCGCCCGAAAGTGGCGCGGTAACGGAGTTCACGCGAAGCTCGCGCTTGCCGGGTTTCTCGGTACACGCAAACGCTACGAACGGCTTGCCGTCTTCCGCTCGCAATGGGAGCGAGAATTCATCGGCCTTGGGCAGCAGATGCAGATCTAGCGCTGCCGCCAGATCATGGACGCGGAAAGTGTCGAGAGTTTTCTGGCGTGTTGCGGCATCTGTAT
>Ga0181522_10001673_pt1 | contig 13287 bp, 11 predicted proteins | sample PEATcosm2014_Bin_27_FD_121103 | JGI IMG/M metagenome (GOLD analysis project Ga0181522, IMG submission 121103) | Peatland microbial communities from MTU Mesocosm Facility, Houghton, MI, USA - PEATcosm2014_Bin05_10_metaG | ecosystem: Environmental > Terrestrial > Soil > Wetlands > Peat | place... | reverse complement strand
GGGAGGAGGCCGTGGCGGCCCAGGGGGCGCTGCTGGAGGCGCTCGGGGGGGATCTCGTGGGCGCCCAGGAGCCGGTGCAGGCGGGCGAGCTGTGGCGCTGGCGGGACGGCATCAACGGGGTCGTGACGGGGCAGCGGGGAGCCAAGGTCAGCCAGGACGTGGTCTTCCCCCTGGAGAGGCTGGCCGAGGGCCTGTCGCGCTTTGCAGCGATTGCGGCCGAGCACGGCCTGTCCAGCTGTGCTTGGGGTCACGGCGGAGAGGGCAATGTCCATGCGACGGTGCTTGTGGACCCCCAGAGCGAGCATGAGCTGGACGCCGCAGAGGAGGTCGAAGAGGATCTCTTTCGGGCAGTCGTGGAGCTGGGCGGGTCCGTCGCAGGCGAGCACGGCGTGGGTCTCCTGAAGGGCGGCAGGCTGTCCGGCCAGTGGCACCCGCGGGCGATCGAGCTGCACGAACGGATAAAAGACGTGTTCGACCCGAAGGGCCTCATGAACCCGGGAAAGAAGCTGGCGATGTAGCCTGCGCGGTCGCCGCTCACAAAAAGACAAACAAGCCGAAAGGAAAGCCCTAGATGAACAAGTCCCAGCTGGTCGACGCGATCGCGGCGGACAGCGGCCTCAGCAAGGCGGACTCCGCCCGTGCGATCGAGTCGCTCCTGGACACGGTCACGAAGACGCTCAAGAAAGGCGACGAGGTCTCCATCACGGGCTTCGGCAAGTTCTCGGTCGTCAAACGTGCAGCCCGCCAGGGCGTCAACCCCCGCACCGGCGAGCGCGTCAAAATCAAAGCCTCCAAGGCCCCCAAGTTCACGCCCGGCGCCGGCCTGAAGCAGGCCATCGGCGGCAAGAAAAAATAAGCAGCACAAGGGCCATGCCGCTGGTCAGCGAGCTGGACCTCCCCGAGTTCGACTACACAGACCCCTCGCTGGCAGGCGCAAGCTTCCACGAGGCGATGGCGCAGGCGCGCCGGGGAGGCTGGCTCGCGAAGGGCCCGTTCGGCTACATGGTCCTGGACAGGGAGTCCGGGGAGTACTTCCTGCGCACCCGCTCCGCGATCTTCCCCGGGATGAAGATCGCGGAGATCTTCGGCGTCACGAAGGGTCCGCTGTACGAGCAGATGCAGCGGAACATCCTGCACGTCAACGGCCCCGACCACTCCCGCCTGCGCAGCCTCGTCAACCCGTCCCTCTCACCCAGGGCAGTCGAGCGCTACCGCCCCCGCATGAGGGCCTTCCTGGAGGGCCTGCTGGAGGAGGCCGTCAGCGCCGGGACAGGGGAGGACGGCGTCGTCCGCTGCGACTTCGTAGAGGCCTTCGCCAAGCCCTTCCCCTCCCAGGTGATCGCCTCGGTCATGGGCGCCCCCCTGACAGACGCCCCCCGCCTGCACCACTGGTCCAACTGGATCCAGCGCCAGTTCGACGCGGCCAGCATGGCCAGCGAGCAGGACCTGATCGAGCAGGCAGTGGAGGAGTTCTACGAGTACGCAGCAGGGCTGCTTCAGGAGCGCAGGCGCGAACCGGGGGAGGACCTCGTCTCGACGCTCCTGGCTGCAGCAGACCCCGAGCACCCGCCCGAGCGGCTGTCCGACGTGGAGTGCATCAACCTCGTCTTCAACATCCTGGCCGGAGGCGTCGACACGACCCAGAGCCAGCTCTCCCACGCCATCCGCCTGCTGTCAGAACACCCTCGTCAGTGGGAGCTGCTGCAGGCCGACCCGGGCCTGGCGGAGGCAGCCGTCGAGGAGGCCCTGCGCTACGAGCCCATCACCCCCTTCACGGCCCGCATCCTCACCGAGCAGGTCGAGCACAGGGGCGTCACCTTCCCAGCTGAGACGATCGTGATGGTCTGCGCCTTCACGGCCAACCGCGACCTCGGCGAGCAGGCGGGAGACCCCGATGCCTTCGACATAACAGCCGATCGGGGCCGGGGTCGCCTGCTGACCTTCGGTGCAGGCGTCCACTACTGCCTCGGTGCCAACCTGGCCCGCCTGGAGATGCAGGAGGCCCTGACCTTCCTGTCCGAGCGCCTACACGGGCTGGAGCTCGACGGGGAGCCGGAGCTGGGCACCGTCACGGGCATCTACGGGCTCGAGCGCCTGCCGGTCCGTTTCACCGTCTGACCTGGGCTCTCAGGGTGTGCAGATCGAGGCGCTGCGGGCAGTCAGCTGGAGACAACGGTTGCCTGCAAACGGCCCGGTGAGACGATCAGGGGGGTGGCACGAGGCCGCCCAGGTCGACTACAAGAGAGATGCGACGAAGGATTCTCACGATCGCGTTGGTGGGCGTTGCGGTGTTCGCGAGCGCAGCAACGGGTGCGCACGCAGGGCGCTACCACGTCTACTCATGCCGGATGCCCGATGGGGAGGCAGCGCCGGTGGATGGGTGGAGCCCGAGCTTCGGTCCCGATCGGGTGTGGGACGACTATCTTGAAGACACCTGCGAAAAGGGCGGGGCGCTCGTGGCGGCGCTGGGGGATGAGACGCCGCATCTCGCCGTCCATGACTACGCGAGTTGGGCGTTCCAGGTCCCGACTTATGACTCATTGCTTGGCGCGGTTGTCTGGCGGGCCGGCGATACAGCGCTGCCGAGCACAAATCTCTACACGTATCAGTATTGGCTCAGTTCTCCCTCTCTGTACCACTCGTTCGACTGGTGCCTGAGTAACGAGGAATGCAAAGGCGAGGGAAACGAGGCTCTTCCGAGTGCAAGTGGAAATGAGGTCGCGGTGCCGCACGCCGACCTCGGCTCGGAAATCTTCGTTGCCGCTGGCTGTGGAGGCGCTGACGAACCAGAACCGTACGAATGTCCTGCGGGCAAAGGCGACGCCAGCAACTACGCAGCCGCGATCTATCTCTTCGCGGCTGACTTCACTCTCGAACAGAGTGCCGGCCCGTCCGTCGGCGGTGTGGGAGGGGAACTCGCCGACGCATCAACGGTCGCGGGCACGAGCGACCTGCTCTTCTCGGCCAGCGATCCCGGTTCCGGGGTCTACGAAGCCGTCTTCAGCGTCGACGGCAACGTCGTGCAGCGGGAGGTGATCGACGAAGATGGTGGCCGCTGTCGAGACGTAGGGCAGACCGGCGACGGCCTCCCGGCGTTCCTCTATCTGCAGCCGTGCCCGGCTTCTGTCAGCGCTGATGTCGGCTTCGACACCCGCGCTGTGGCGAACGGGACGCACCATCTCGTCGTCAGCGTGACCGATGCTGCGGGCAACGCCGTCGTGGCGCTCGACAGGACCCTCGACGTCGAGAACCCAGGCGCTCCAGGGCCGCCGAATGGGCAGGGAGCCTCCTATGAGGCCCACCTGCAGGCCCGCTGGAAGAGCACGCCACGCACGCGACTCCTCGTCCCGTACGGACATGCAGAGACGATCGTCGGGCGTCTGACGGGGCCTGATGGGGCTCCCATAATCGGTGCTCAGATCACGCTCACCGACAGTCTCGCCCTGTCCGGTGCGCAGGCAACCGACATGCCGGGAGTCACAACTGGGCCGGACGGTGAATTCACGGTCCACCTCCGCGCAGGGCTGTCCTCACGATCGGTGTCCCTCGCCTACTTCGCCCGTACCGGCGACGCACGACCGGCTTCCGCCAAGACCCTCGACCTGGCCGTGCGGGCTCCCCTCTCGCTCGCCGTCACGCCGCGAACGGCCGGTGTCGGTACGACGATCCACTTCCGGGGCCGGCTGGACGCGGGTCCCGTTCCGGCCGGTGGTAAGCCGCTCGTACTCGAGGCCCGCTCCGGAGGTGGGCGCTGGATCGAGTTCGACGTTCTCAGGACCGACTCGCGCGGGCGCTACAGGGCGAGCTACACGTTCAGGTTCCCGGGACCAGTCCTCTACCAGTTTCGGGTTCTCTGCGAACAGGAGGCCGACTACCCCTACGCGGGAGGGACCTCTCCGGTTCTTGATGTCAGCGAGCGCTGAGTCGCTTGCAGGCACTCGGCCGCAGAGGCTGAATTCTTATTTGAGCCTTCGCTGAGATTCCGATCCAGAGTCGGATCTCGGCGTGTTTCGAGAGTGCCGTGGATCGGGCAGGAGACGGCAGAGGACGGGCCGCGAGGGCCTTGTCGGGAACGAGCAGAAGGGCAGCTATGAGGGAGAGGACGGCCTGGAGAGGGCTTTGCGCATTTGCAGTACTTGTCGCGCTACTGACGACCGGCACCTCCGCCTGGGCTGCTCCGTCGGTCGCCGTATCTCCACTCAACGGCACTCCCGACGCCTCGCCGTGGACGCAGATCAGCTTCCTAGGGGTCCCCGTCGGTCAGATCGCCGACGTGTCGGTCGTCGGGTCGAGGACGGGACGGCACAGCGGCCACATCAAGGCCTATGCGACTGCCTCGGGCGGGAGCTTCCTGCCGACCAGTCCCTTCGCCCAGGGAGAGCGCGTCAGCGTCAGCGCGGTCGTCGGGCCCAAAGGACACACGGCGACAGTGCGCAGCACCTTCACGATCGCCAGCCTGCCCGCCTACACGATCGCCTATCCCAAGCCCGTCCAGCTGAGCGGTCACGGCCTCGTGCAGGCCTTCCAGTCGGCTCCCAAGGTCCAGCCGCCGGTCGTGTCGGTGACAGCCAACTCTCCTGCAGCCGGGGAAGGGGACATCTTCCTGACACCGACTCACGGCTACGGACAGCCGGGGCCGATGATCCTCGACCCGCAGGGTGGGCTGCTCTGGTTCCACGCCGTTCCCAGCGGCGATGCAGCAGCCGACTTCCAGGTCCAGTCCTATCGCGGAGAACCCGTCCTGACGTGGTGGGAGGGACGCATCGCGACCAGCCTCGGCGTCGGCTTCGGTCGCGACGAGATCGTCAACAGCTCCTACAAGCCGATCGGCTCCGTCGACGCCGGCAACGGCTACCAGGCCGACCTGCACGAATTCCAGATCACCCCGCAGGGCTCAGCCTTCCTGACGGCCTACTCCCTCGTCGACGCCGACCTGTCCTCCGCCGGGGGGCCCTCCCAGGGCATCCTGCAGGACGCTGTCGTGCAGGAGGTCGACATACCCACGGGCCTCGTCATGTTCGAGTGGCACGCCTACGGGCACGTCGCCATAGCAGACTCCTACGGCAGTCCCAAAGCCACCGAACCCTGGGACTTCTTCCACCTCAACTCCATCTCTCTGGACCCCTGGGGGGACGGCAACTTCGTCGTCTCCTCCCGCAACACGTGGGCTGCATATGAGATCAACCACGTCAGCGGGAACGTCGAATGGCGCCTCGGCGGCAAGCACTCGAGCTTCAAGATGGGGCCGGGCACGGGCACTGCCTACCAGCACGACGTCCAGTGGCAGCCCGACGGCACCCTGACGATCTTCGACAACGGCGCAACCCCCAAGGCGCATTCCGAATCGCGCGTCATACGCGAGAAGATCGACTGGAAGAAGAGGTCCGTGTCGCTCGTCAGCCGCTACACGAACAAACTGCTCTCGGGGAGCCAGGGCGACGACCAGGTGCTCGCCAACGGCGACTCCTTCGTCGGCTGGGGCGAAGAGCCCGACCTGACCGAGTTCTCGCCGACCGGGCAGCTGTTGTTCGCTGCCCACTTCCCCTACCCGGGGCAGTCCTATCGGGCCTACCGCTTCCCTTGGAGCGCGACGCCGGCCTCCCAGCCGGCGATTGCGGTCAAAGCCGCGTCGGCGAGTGCGGTCACCGTCTACGCCAGCTGGAACGGGGCGACTGCCGTGAGCTCGTGGCGGGTGCTGGGGGGTGCCAGCAGCTCCAGTCTCGCGCCCGTGGCGACGGCGCCTCGGGGCGGGTTCGAGACGGCCATCGCGGTGGGGGGCGGGTATGCGTACTTCGCTGTGCAGGCGCTGTCGGGATCGGGCCAGATCATCGGTACCTCGGCGGCGGTCGCGCGGTGAGATCCAGCCATGCTCGCCCTGCCGCCCGGCGCCCGTAGGTGCCTTCAATAGTCTTGTCCTCCATGAAGGCTGTGATCCTCGCCGGCGGTTACGGCTCCCGACTCAGCGAGGAGACGTCCCTGCGTCCCAAGCCCATGGTCGAGATCGGCGGCAAACCGATCCTGTGGCACATCATGAAGATCTACGCGGCCCACGGAATCGAGGACTTCGTGATCTGCCTCGGCTACAAGGGGTACGTCATCAAGGAGTACTTCGCCAACTACTACATGCACACGTGTGACGTCAGCTTCGACCTGTCCACTGGGGCAATGCAGGTGCACCGCTCCCAAGCCGAGCCTTGGCGAGTGACCCTCGTGGACACGGGCGAGACGTCCATGACCGGCGGACGTCTGCAGCGAGTGCTGCCCTACGTGGACGACGACGACTTCTGCTTCACCTACGGAGATGGCGTTGCCGACATCGACATCTCTGCCCTCGTTGCCTTTCACCGTCAGCATGGGCTCGCTGCGACTGTGACTGCCGTACAGCCGCCAGGTCGCTTCGGTGCTCTCGACGTGGACGGCGAGCGTGTACGGGATTTCGAGGAGAAGCCGCTTGGCGACGGCGGCTGGACCAACGGTGGATTCTTCGTCCTCTCCCCCCGTGTCGAGGGATATCTAGGAGACGAGAGCACGGTCTGGGAGCGAGAGCCGATGCGCCGGCTGGCGGGTGATCGCCAGCTCGCGTGCTATCGCCATCCTGGCTTCTGGCAGGCCATGGACACGATCCGGGACCGCAATCAGCTTCAGGACCTCTGGCAATCCGGCAATGCCCCATGGCGTGTCTGGCCCTGAGCCGAACCTGAGCGCGGGTGGGGATGCGGCGGCCACCATGGTCGATCCGCGCTTCTGGCGAGGCCGCCGAGTACTGCTGACGGGTCACACCGGCTTCAAGGGGTCTTGGCTTTCGCTGTGGCTGCAGGAGATGGGGGCCGAGCTGACCGGTTTCTCCTTGGCTGTTCCAACGAGTCCCTCGCTATTCGAGCTGGCTCAGGTCGGACGGGGCATGAGCAGCATCGAGGGCGACATCCGCGACCCCGACGCCGTCGTTGACGCACTCACCGACGTGCAGCCGGAAGTCGTCGTGCACATGGCTGCCCAGTCTCTTGTCAGGCGCTCATTCGCGGACCCCAGGGAGACCTACGCGACGAACGTCATGGGCACCGTGAATCTGCTCGACGCCGTCCGCCGGGTGCCCGGCACGGTGAGGGTGATCGTCAACGTCACCTCCGATAAGTGCTACGAGAACCGCGAGTGGGAGTGGGGCTACCGTGAGTACGAGGCGATGGGTGGGCACGACCCTTACTCGAGCTCAAAGGGTTGCGCCGAGCTGATCGCTGCCGCCTTCGGACGTTCCTTCTTCGCCGATCCCGACGGTCCACGGCTCGTATCTGCTCGTGCCGGCAACGTGATCGGAGGGGGCGACTGGGGCGAGGATCGGCTCGTCCCGGACATCATGCGAGCTGCCCTCGCCGGCCGGTCCGTTCCCATCCGCAACCCCAACTCGATCCGGCCCTGGCAGCACGTCCTCAACCCGCTCGGGGGCTATCTGCTGCTGGCCCAGCGTCTATGGGACTCTCGTGAGGTCGGCGCAGGCTTCAACTTCGGCCCGGCGGAAGAGGACGCCCGGCCCGTCGGGTGGCTCGTCCGGCGCCTGTCCGAGCTTTGGCCCGGCGGCGTCGACTGGGTGCCCGACGAAGGTCCCCACCCACACGAGGCGCGCTATCTGAAGCTCGACTCCTCGCTGGCGCGAGGACGCCTTGGCTGGCGTCCCTTGGTCGATCTCGATGCTGCCCTGCAGAGCATCGTCGACTGGTACAGGGCGCTCGCCGAAGGCCAGGACATGCGCGATCTCACGCTCGGTCAGGTCGCTTCGCTCCAATACCCTGCGAGCACATGAGCACGACGATCTGCCGATTCTGCCGGGCGCCTGTCGAGGCCGTCTTCGCCGATCTAGGGATGTCGCCGCTGGCAAACTCCTATCTCTCGCCTGAGCGCGCCAACAGCATGGAGCCCTTCTACCCCCTGCGGGCCCTCGTCTGCGACCGCTGTTTTCTGGTGCAGCTCGAGGAGTTCGAGACCCCTCAGCAGATCTTCTCCGACTACGCCTACTTCTCCTCGTACTCCTCCACCTGGCTTGAGCACAGTCGCCGCTACGCGGAGCAGATGGTCGACCGCCTGGGTCTGGACGAGTCGAGCCTGGTGGTCGAGATCGCCTCCAACGACGGCTACCTGCTGCAGTTCTTCCACGAGCGCCAGATCCCGGTGCTGGGCATCGAGCCGGCAGCCAACGTCGCCAAGGTCGCCCTGCAGAAGGGCATCCCGACGCTGGTCGAGTTCTTCGGGGTGCAGACCGCTTCCGGCCTTGCCGAGAACTCCGCTGCCGACCTGCTTCTCGGCAACAACGTTCTTGCCCACGTCCCCGATCTCAACGACTTCGTGGCCGGCATGAAGGTGCTGCTCAAGCCCGGCGGAGTGATCACGATGGAGTTCCCCCACCTGATGAGCCTGATCGAGGAGAACCAGTGGGACACGATCTACCACGAGCACTTCTCCTACTTCTCCCTGCTGACCGTCAGCCGGGTCTTCGAGGCGCACGGGTTGCGTCTGTTCGACGTCCAGAGGCTGCCCACACACGGAGGCTCCCTGCGTATCTACTGCGCACACGCCGAGGACGACTCCAAGGCGGAGACCGACGCTGCACGCGAGCTGCTCGATCGTGAGCGTGCGGCGGGATATGAACATCTCGACACCTACCTGGGTTACGGGCGTCGAGTCCAGGAGGACAAGCGCCAGATCCTGTCCTTCCTGATCGACCTCAAGAGCAAGGGGCAGAGGGTCGTCGGCTACGGAGCTCCGGCCAAGGGCAACACGCTGCTGAACTACTGCGGCATCGGCACCGACTTCGTCGACTACACGTGCGACCTGAACCCGCACAAGCAGGGGCATCTGCTCCCCGGCAGCCACATACCCATCGTCTCGCCGGAGCAGATCCGCGAAGACCGGCCGGATGTCGTGCTGATCCTGCCCTGGAACCTCAAGGACGAGATCGTTCAGCAGCTGAGCTTCGTGGGCGACTGGGGAGGGCGCTTCGCCGCCCGCACGCCGGGGTTGACGCTGCTGCCGTGATCAGGGGTATCCGATGAGGTTCGAGCAGACCGTCCTCGCCGGAGCCTGGGTGATCGAGCTCGACCGTTTGGAAGACGAGCGCGGGTGGTTCGCCCGCTGCTTTGACGTCGATGAGTTTCAGATGCGCGGCATGAATCCGGTGGTGGCGCAATGCAACCTGTCCTTCAACCGGCGCAAGGGCACGCTACGCGGACTGCACTACCAGGCCGAGCCGCATGAGGAGACGAAGCTCGTTCGTTGCGTGCGGGGCGCGATCTTCGACGTGGCAGTCGACCTGCGCCCAGGCTCTGAGACCTTCTGCCACTGGGTTGCCTTCGAGCTTTCGGCTGGTAACGGACTCGCTCTTTACGTACCGGCTGGAGTGGCTCACGGCTTTCAGACGCTCACCGACGAGGCCGAGGTTTCCTACCAGATGGGCGGCTCATACGTGCCTGAGGCTGCTCGTGGCGTGCGTTGGGACGATCCTGCCTTTGCGATCGACTGGCCGCCTGCTATCGAGGGTCGCATCATCTCCGAGCGCGACAGCGCATTCCCGGACTTCGCCGGGCGAGAGCAGTGAGCCCAGCCCGATGACTCGTGTTCTTGTCACTGGTGCATCGGGATTCATCGGTGTTCCCCTGCTTCGCAAGCTGCTTCAGGAAGGCTGCGAGGTGCACGCGCTCGATACCCGGGAGTCCTCCGGGCCATGCCTCGATCAAGTCACCTGGCACACGGCGGATCTGCTCGACCAGGCTGCCCTGGGCCAGGTCCTCGAGGAGGTGCGCGCCGACCGGCTCGTCCATCTTGCCTGGTACGTGTCCCACGGCAGCTTCTGGACGGCGCCCGAGAACGTCGAGTGGGTGCAGGCCAGCCTTGGCCTGCTGAGAGGCTTTCTGGCCGCCGGCGGCAGACGTGTCCTGATGGTTGGCTCCTGCGCCGAGTATCGCTGGGGTGGAACGGAGGACCTGCACGAGGACACTTCGGAGATCGCGCCCGCCACGCTCTACGGCGTCTGCAAGGACGCCCTGCGTCGGGTCGCGTCGGCATATGCCGCCTCCCTGGACGCCGAGCTGGCATGGGCCCGGCTGTTCTTCCTGTACGGGCCGCGCGAGCAGTCCGGGCGCCTGGTCCCATCCGTCATCAGGTCCCTATTGGCGGGGGAGCCGGTCGCGACCGGTACCGGGGAGCAGGTGCGTGACTTCATGCATGTCGAGGATGCCGCCGCCGGCATCGCGGCCGTCCTCGCCAGCAAGCTGACAGGCGCCGTGAACGTCGCCTCGGGCGAACCTGTCCAGATCGCCTCGATCCTCGACACGATCGGCGGACTGACCGGAGCCGGCGGGCTGATCGAAAGAGGCGCTCGACCGACGCCGCCCGGCGAGCCCGACCGCCTCGTGGCAAACGTCGATCGTCTCCATCGGGAAGCCGGCTTCAGCTCTACCCGGAGCCTACGCGAGGGTCTCGCCGAGACGGTCGACTGGTGGCGCGAGCGAGATCCTTCATCCACTGGGACCGTGAGCCGGGGATGACCTCGGTAAGTGCCGGCCCAGATGCGAACGACAGTGGCGAGCTGGACACCGAGCACGTTCTCGACGGCGCCCAGGCGGGTCGGGCCGCGGTCCGCGGGAGCCTTCTGCGCTCGGTCGGGTACACGGCCGGCCTGGGTCTGTCACTGATCTCAGCACCCCTGCTGACACGGCACCTGGGAACTGTCAGCTTCGGACGATACGTCGCCGTGACAGCGCTCGTGACCGTCGTGGGGGGGCTCACCGAGGGTGGTCTCAACTCGATCGCCGTCAGGGAATACTCGGGTCATGACGGCGGGCAGCGCCGGCAGGTCATGAGCGACCTCGTCGGCATCCGCGTGGCGCTCTCGTTCGTCGCCGGGCTCTTCGCCATCGGATTCGCGGCCGCCCTTGGCTACAGCGGGACGCTGGTGCTGGGTACGGCGCTGGCCGTCGCGGGTCTGATGCTGCAGGGCTTTCAGACGCTGCTCGGTACGAGCCTGCAAGGGGAGATGAGGTTCGGCTGGATCACGGCCCTGGAACTGGTCCGCCAAGTCGTCAGCGTGATCCTGATCGTGACGCTCGTGTTGCTCGGATCGAGCCTCCTGCCCTTCTTCGGCATCCCGATCGCGGCAGCTGCAGCGACCCTCGTGGTGACGGTCGCTGTGACCCGCAGGCTGATCTCGTTGCGCCCCACGCTGCATCCACGACGGTGGTGGCCGCTGGTACGGGACACGCTTCCATTCGCTGCTGCCATTGCCGTCAGCGTCCTGTACTTCCGGGTCGGCGTCCTCGCCATGTCGGTGCTCGCCAGCGGCCACCAGGCCGGCTACTTCGCTGCCTCCTTCCGTGTCATCGAAGTACTCGTCGGCGTGCCCCCGCTGATCGCCAGCACAGCCTTCCCGATCCTTGCCCGCGCAGTTGCGCAAGGCGACGAGCCCCGTCTGCATTACGGGGCGGAGCGACTGGTTGAGGGCACGCTGGTCCTCGGCACGGCGATCTCGGTCTTTCTCGTACTCGGTGCCAAGCCCGTCATAGACGTGCTCGGCGGATCCGAATACGCGAAGAGCGTGCCGGTGCTACGCATCCAGGGGCTTGCCCTGACGGCAAACTGCGTGGCCATCTCGGCTGGCTATGTGCTGCTGTCCCTGCGCGAGCACCGCGCGATCCTTCTCGCCAACGCGACTGCCCTGCTGGCCAGCGTGCTGCTGGCTGTCCTGCTGATCCCCCCGTTTGCGGCCCAGGGCGGGGCGATCGCCGTTGTCCTGGCCGAGGCCAGTCTGGCCGTGGCCATGCTCTTGCGCCTGGCACGCCTGCGTCCGGCACTGCGCCGTGTCTACTTTAGGCGCCCTCCCGTCATCGTCGCCCTAGGTGCCCTCTCATGCACCGTGGCCCTTGTTCCCGGCATGCCTGCTGTTGGCGCCACCGCTGCCGGGCTGCTCCTCTTTACGCTGTTGCTGTGGGCCACCGGTCACCTGCCTCCCGAGCTGCGGGAGCTGCTCGTCGGGCTGCGCCGTGGCGGCTCTGAAGGCTCCGACGACTGACTCAGAGCGGGTGTCTGGCTCGCCACCGGTCCCTTAGCGGCCCCGTCAGCCAGATGGCACGAGGATGCAACACGATTGGGCCCACTGCATCCCAGAAGACGTCGAATGGGTGGCCCGCCAGGATCGCCGCTGCCGCCGCCAGCCCGAGCGCGAGCCGCCGCGGGCGGCCCAGGTCCTCGTACGCCCTTGAGCCGAAGGCCACGTCGCGGAACTGGTTGAAGGCGATCGCCAGATGCGGGTTCCTCGCGGCCCGCAGAGACAGGCCCGATACGGCCGCGATGCGCTGGAAGTCGGCGCTCGTTCCGCCTCTGGCTCGGTTGAGGTGAGTCTCAGGGGTCGTCAGGACGCGTCCCTGGTAGGCCAGCGCCGCCACGAACAGCCAATCGGCTCCCATCACGTTGGGGATCGGCGTCGCGGCTGCTACTGCGCTGGTCCGCAAGACGCCGTAGAAGGCCGCGCTGGACCAGCTCGTGCGCAGGTAGCGCAGCAGCCGCAGCGATCCCGTCCGCTGGAGGAGGTTGGTGTCGAGGATCAGGTCTCGTGGCGCCTCGCCCTCGTAGTAGCGGGTCGCTCCCGTCACGATCGACAGGGATGGGTCGCGCTGGGCGATCGCCATGCAGCGCTCGACGTAGTCGGGGTCGAGCCAGTCGTCGTCGGCCAGCATCAGGACGTACTCGCTGCGTGCCTGGGCCAGCAACCAGTTGAAGTTCCCGATCGGACCCAGGTTGACGGGCTGGCGAAACCAGCTGACCCGACCATCCTGCTCGGCATAGGTGCGACACACCTCCGGCGTCTCGTCGGTCGAGGCATTGTCGGAGATCAGCAGCTCCAGGTCGCCTCGTGTCTGGGTGAGCACGGAGTCGATCGCCCTGCGTAGGCCGGCCGCTCGGTTGTATGTCGGCAGCAGCACCGTCAGCGGTGCCCGCTCCTCCGTCATCGGCTCTCTCAGCGAGGGTCTGCGTCGGGTGCCCGGCGCCGCAGGAAGCCACTCTGACAGTAGGTCACCTCGAGCCGGTTGAAGGCCGGGTCGACCTCGAACTCCTCATGCCCGTCGAGGAACTCCGCGACAGCCTCGAGCGGGTTGTCGCGCTCCCAGGACTCGCCCGCATTGGGCGCATCGGCGACCATCGTCATGACTCCGTCGAAGACGACGCAGTAGCTGCCCGGGGTCACGAGCGGCGCGTAGCGCTCCAGCTCGGCCGCCACGTGAGCCTTCGTGTGGTTGGAGTCCAAGG
>Ga0181522_10001672_pt1 | contig 13297 bp, 20 predicted proteins | sample PEATcosm2014_Bin_27_FD_121103 | JGI IMG/M metagenome (GOLD analysis project Ga0181522, IMG submission 121103) | Peatland microbial communities from MTU Mesocosm Facility, Houghton, MI, USA - PEATcosm2014_Bin05_10_metaG | ecosystem: Environmental > Terrestrial > Soil > Wetlands > Peat | place... | reverse complement strand
TGATTAAGCATTCCGCAAGAGGTCTTCCAGTTCGTCAAACGCCTCATCTTCAACACGGTTGGCTTCGTTTTTGCAAGCAACCAGTGGCTGCAGATTTCTGCACTCGGTGGGATTGTTACGAGCCTCGTACCGGCCGGAGCAGGAGATCTGTGCCGCGCGTTCGCTGTTACGGCACCGGGATAGTTTGGTACAGATGGCAGCAACTCACGTTCATCACGTGCAGAAAGCACTCGACCAGATGAATTTGCAGTTGCATCACGTCATCAGCGACATCACCGGACAGACTGGGCTGGCGATCGTGGATGCGATTCTAGCCAGAGAGCGCAATCCACAGGCGCTGGCTGCGCTTCGCAATCAGCGAATCAGGGCATCGGGAGAGGTCATCGCCAAATCGTTGGTGGGGGCTATCGCCCGGAGCAATCTATTTACGCTACGCCAATCTTTGGCTGCCTATCGCAGCTATCAAGAACTGATCGCGGAATGCGAGAGCGAGATCCGCCACTACTTGGACGATGTCCACTCCTGTCCTCATCCGACAGTGCAAGTCCGGACCAAAGCCAAAGCCAGGGTCGCAAGCTTTCCAACGAAGGGATGTTACATTCGCAACTGAAGCGGATCTTCGGCACCGATCTGACCAAGATCCCCGGCATCCGAGTCGGCATTGCCCAGACCCTGTTGGGAGAAGTCGGTCCCAATTTCACGAAGTTTCGGAGTGCTTCGGCGTTTGCTACCTGGATCTGTCTATGCCCCGACAACGAAATCAGCGGGGGCAAGGTCCTTTAGGTAGGAACGCGTAAGGTGAACTGTCGCGCCGCCAAGGGACTGCGAATGGCGGCCCAGTCCCTGCATCACAGCAAGAGTGCGCTCGGCGCTTTCTATCGAGGCATGCGAGCTAAACTTGGTGCTCCCAAAGCTATCACCGCCACCGCCCACAAACTGGCCCGCATCATTTTCCACCTTATCACCACCCGTCAAGAATTCGACGATAGCCGCTTTGCTGCTGACCAATTACGCCATCAGAACGCAGGAAATCAAACTTCGAGGCAAAGCCAAAGCGATGGGGTTTGAACTCGTTCCGCATCAAACTGCAGCATGAGTTCGCATGAGTTCCTTAGACTTAGAACTGCCGGTACCCGGGCCATGTCGCTCGGAGTGGCCGCGTTGGATTCGCAAACTCGCTTCACATCGGTCAACGCATCACTTGCTCGCGAAAGTTGCACGATCGTTGACAACTATTTGGGAAAAACGAGCCGCGAGGTTATGGTGACATTGCCGGCCGGGTTGAGCTAACCTACGATAGGGTGTTTAGCATGGGGGGATCGGAAAACTTTTAGGTCAAAGGACATATACGGGCCAAGTCAGTATGCGGTGACTGGCTCGATCATTGCTTCCTAATCCTTAATAGCAGCGGGCGGGTACAACAGCTTGGCCTGTTCGTAGTGAACGTCGCCGCAGAGAAAGCTGCCGGTGGAGTTTTTCGACGCGCTCATCACGGATTCAAAACGTCTGATGGCGGACGCCGCTGGACTGCTGAATAAATTCGAGGAGGATCGCGCTCTATCACCGTTCTCTGCGAGACAGCTTCGAGCTACTCGGCTGCCCTTTTACGGCGACACCGAGGAAAGTGGAGCGTTTCAATACGTTGATAGTGCGGTTGGGCAACGAAATTAAAACAATGCGCGGTCTCATCTACGCCGTTATCGCTCACTTCTCCATCGCTGAGTGTTGAGAAGACTAGGCAAGGAGTTGATCGGGCGGTTGCGACGATCAGAATTTGCAGTCGGAAAGAAAGTGTTTACAATTAAACGATGTCCTCAAATCGGGAAGGAAACAGTAATCCTCGCAGGTTTGGACAAACTGACCTCCTCAAAAAGCTGTTTGTCGCCGGCGCCAGAGCTTCGTCTCTGGGAATAGCCGTCTTGGATTCGCAAAGCCGCTTCGAAGCGGTCAATTCCTCTATGTCTCGCGATATGCGAATTGGCCCGAACGACCACATAGGAAGGACTTCCCACGAATTGCTCGGCGATATCGTCCTTCCCACGGAGAAAGTTCACGAAAGGGTTTTAGGTTTGGGTCAGCCGGAGTCTCTACTGCTCAAAGGTCGAGTACGGAACACGCCGGAGTTCGGTTACTGGCTCAATCACTACTTCCCGATCAAAAATAGCTCTGGGCGAGTACAGCAACTTGGCGTGTTCGGGGTCAACGTCACCGCGGAACAAGCGTCGCTGGAACTCTTCGAGACGCTCGCGACGAATCCAAAGGTTCTGATGGCCGAAGCCTTTGGGATACTGGATAAATTCGAAGAGTCGATCCGACACTATCACCGTTTCCTGAAAGAGAGTTTCGCGGAACTCGCCTGCCCCTTCACCGAGACCCCGAGGAAGGTGGATCGCTTTCGCTCGTCCGTCGTGCGACTGGACGAGGAAATATGCCTCATGCGTGAACTCATCTACACCGTCATCTCACAGTTCTCCATCGCTGAGTGCTGAGCCGGTACCTATTGGAAATGCGCTATCTGAAGGAGGTCGGGCCTCGGTGTGCCCACCGAGAAGTCTTGCTAACCCTCAGACGGCCATACCGTCCTGTTTCCGTTGCCGCTCTTTCCACCATGATGCAAAAGCTACAGAAGCGACTCGGCCTGAAGCTCAAGCGATGTGGCTCCCATGTTCTGCGTCATGCTTGTGTCACACACCTTCTGGCCCAAGGTCTGACGCTAAAGGAAGTGGCGACCGCCCGGGACATGTGTCTGAGACAGCAACCCGAATCTACCCCGAGATCGATCTGATCGCCTCCGCGAGGTCGCCGCCTGCGTGATGGGCGGAGGCTCGGAGGTCAGGATCCCGGCGATCAACGTTGCACGGCTCTTGGGCGTTGTCGAAAGCGAGTGGGGGCTATTTCGGGGCCGTGCGCTTGCGCGATGGGCGCTATGTGTTCCGTCTGGAAACCGACAAATTCAATGGACCCAGGCACCCGGAGACGGGTTGTGGTCATCACCGACAATGCCTGTTATCACCACGCCCGCCTGCACCGGCCGTGGCGGGAACAACACGCTCATCAATTTGCTTTGGACTTCCTTCCCCCGTGCGGTCCCGAACTCAATGCGATCGAGCGAGTGTGGAAGCTCACCCGTCGTCGTTGCCTTCACAGCCTTCACAATCGCTGCGTCGATAATCTTCAAGGCTCATCAGCGCGGTTGAATCTGAGTTCGCAACCTGGAAATTGCGGAAATGCGTTCTCCAAGGTCGATAACCGGCTGGGCCGATTCCCGTATTCCTCAATTTACTCGTTATCCCGTTTCCATCGGACGGCCCTCCCTTGCGTCGATGTTCGGAAATTGCGATCTAAGGTTACCGGAACCCGTGAATCTCAACATCTCGGGATGGAGAAATGCGAAATGACGGCGTAGATGAGTTCACGCATCTCGCTAATTTCGTAGTCCAGCTGTTCGATGGACGAGCGAAACCGATCTGCTTTCCTGCCGATCTCCGTGAAAGGGTAGGCGAGATCCTTGAAAGTTGCTCCCAGGAACATGTGATAACGCCTGATCGACTCATCAAATTGAGCCAGCAGGCCCGCCGCCTCCGCCATTTGACGTTTTGAATCTGTCGTGAGTGTGTCAAATATCTCACGAGCTGCTTTTTCCGCAGTGACGTTCACCACGAACAGACCGAGTTGCTGCACGCGTCCCGAACGTCCGATGATGGGGAAGCAGTGATCTAACCAGTAGCCAAATTCCGGGGTATCACGGACGTGCCCTGCCAGCAACACGGATGCCGACTTCCGCGTACGCAAAACCTTCTCATATGTTGGTTCGATTTGTTTTGCCAGATCGCCCACGATGTCGCGTGATGTCTTTCCGACGTGCTGGTCAGCTCCAACCCGGGTCGCGCGAGCGACGGAATCATTGACTGACTCAAAGCGGGTTTGCGAATCCAAGACCGCTACTCCAAGCGACGAGGCACGTACACCAGCGGCAAGTAGCTTTTTGACATGATCAAGGTCTGTAAGTCCGCGAGGATCCTTGCTTCGTTTTACCTTCGATCCCACTGCGTTCTCCTGCGAATGGCCTTAGACATACAAATTCTTTACGGCAGTTTAGACTAATGAAAAGACTCGAAGTCAACTCTTTTACGAGTGCTTAACGACTCGTTGGTAGACAAAACTACAAAACTCTTAGCTTTGGATGTTTCGGGGAGCGACCGTCGGTGCCCGGTTTCTTCCCTCGTTCCACCCTATCAACGACGTTTCCAGACGTAGAGATTCTCGCGATCCGACGTGCTGGAGATTTCAATTCTTTTTGAGGCGGCAGCGCGAGACACTGCCGAGCGCAGATCCTTTGCGGAAAAATCCCCCAAGGGAAGTTTGAGTGCGAACTCGCTGGGCAGGTCGGCCAATTCATTTAAAACCTGCTTCATCAGGTCGTAGTGCTTACCGTGTCGTTTCCGCACCAGGCTCGAAAGCAGCACCCTTTCAACTTTCGGGTCTTCGTGCGTTACACTCTTATCGGTTTCTTTACGACTCACCACGACTCACCACTTGTAGGCCCTGGAACATGTGATAATGCCTGATCGATGCATCAAATTGAGCCAGCAGGCCCGCCATTTGACGTTTTGAATCCGTCGTGAGCGTGTCAAATATCTCACGAGGTGCTTTTTCCGCGGTGACGTTCACCAAGAACAGTTGTTGCACGCGCGCCGAGGAAGTTGCCGACTGTGTTATCGTCCCTGGTTTTTTTCGATCTCGTCTAGCGGCATTCCTGCGTAAGAACGTCCGATGATGGGGAAGCAGTGATCTATCCAGTAGCCAAATTCCGGGGTATCACGGATGTGCCCTGCAGCAACATGGATGCCAGCTTCCGCGTACGCAAAACCTTTTCATAGGTTGGTTCGACTTGTTTTGCCAGATCGCCCACGATTTCGCGTGATGTCTTTCCGACGTGTTGTTCCGGTTGCCACCGCTATTAACCGGTCAGTTAAAAAGATGCTCGTGAAGTTCGGAGCGAAGCGGCTATTGGCGGCTTTCACAAATCCTCGCTTCGTTTACATTTGATCCCACTGCGTCTCTATTGCGAATGGCCCAGACATAAAAATTCTTCACCGCCAGTTTAGACTAACGAAAAGACCCGGAGTTAACTCTTTGACGAGTGCTTAGCGACTCGTTGGTAGACAAAGCTCTTTTAGCTTCGGATGCTTCGGGGAGCAACCGTCGGTGCTTGGTTTCTTCTTTTGTTCCACCTGATCAACGACGTTTCCAGACGTAGAGATTCTCGCGATCCGACGTGCTGGAGATCTCAATTGTTTTTGAGGCGGCAGCGCGAGACACTGCCGATCGCAGATCCTCTGCGGAAAAATCCCTCAGCGGAAGTTTGAGGGCGAACTCGCTGGGCAGGTCGGCCAATTCCTTTAAAACCTGCTTCATCAGTTCGTACTCCTTACCGTGTCGTTTCCGCCCCACGCTCGAAAGACTCGAAAGCGGCACCCTCTCAACTTTCGGGCCTTCGTGCGTTATACTCTTATCGGTTTCTTTACGAAGGCTCACCGGGGGTCACAAGGCTTAAGAACTTTTAAATAAATGTTTTAAGAGGGTAATATAAACATTAATTATAGACTCGTTACAAGCTCGTTACCACACAAAGAGAACTCTCGAAAAAACCCGCCGCCGAACCGCATTAACCGTTTAGGGGGTGTCAGTGGAGTCGCTGCTGCCAGAAAACGAAGGCTCCCGGCTCGAAAGTCTTTATAGCTTTCGAATTCTGGGAACTCCCTGTGATCAAGCGTTCGACGACATCGCTCATCTGGCTGCTCTCATGTGCGATGCCCCCGTCGCCGTTGTCGCATTCATCGATGAGCAAAGGGTATGGTTTAAGGCCAAAGTCGGCCTTGAGGTGGATGAGATTCCGAGAGCTAACTCGTTCTGCGCCTGTGCAATTTTGCGATCCGATGTCCTGATCGTCCCCGATCCAATCTCCGATCGAAGATTCGTTAGCAGTTTCTTGGTGCAGCAAATCGGTATTCGATTCTACGCCGGGATAGCGCTAATAACCGTTGAGAACTACCCCATAGGCACTCTCGCCGTGATGGACCGCGTGCCGCACATCCTGACAGCGGAGCAAATCGATTCCTTGCAGATTCTCGCTCGACGGGTTGTGGGTAAACTGGAAACAAGCTGCATCACAAACGCTCCATTACCGCACCCGAGGCTTCACCTCCAAGCGCCCCACCGCCGTTCCGTTACCATCTTGATCGTCCAAAATGAAGCCCTCCTTCGAGGGCTTCTGCAAAGGGCGCTTGAAGGCTACGGGTTTTCGGTTCTTCCAGCCGCCAATGGTGCGGAGGCGCTCCACTGGAGCGCACGACACGAGGGGACAATCGAGATTGTGGTGACCGATATTGACCTGTCCGACATCAGCGGGTTTGAGCTTTCCAGGCGAATTCGTGCGGCACATCCCGAAACGAAGTTCTTGTTTGTAACGGGCTTGGGTGATCAGATTCCCGAATTGCGTGAATATGCTGCAGACATTCTGGAAAAGCCATTCCTTCCTTCCGAACTCCTGCGTAAAGTGGACGACATAATTGTTCAAGGGAAGGATGCCACGGGTACTGGATAACGCCGCATCAGCCGAGCATCGTAGGGCTTCAACAAATCTGATGCCGCAGCGATGTTCTTCATTCCGAAATCAAGCCAGAGGTCGGAGTTGACTGGCATACGGTCGTGTAGCGAATTCATGCTTACAATAGCGGCGTTATTTCCTTTACACACAGGTCCGCCCCTCATCGAGTCTTCTCCAGTAGGTCGGACAGTTTGATCAGATCCGCGTAGCGAAAGAGGGATCGCCGGCGGCGATTTCGACAAAAACATCGCAGCCTCCGGCATCCGTGCAGCTCGCTGGAATCGATTGCAACTGGCCTCGGGCGTCTGATTGGAGTACGCGGCTTTCCGCTTCCGTATTATCCATGGCGGTCACCATATACTAGCAAATCGTGCTCAGCGCGCTACCTGCTGCCATACTGTCACATCGTGCTGGCCACACGATGTGGACCGAAACGAGGCATGGAGCGGACCGTTCATCGAACCAATCACCATGTTCCGAAGACGAAATTCCGACACCAGAAGAATCGAAGAATCGTCATTACTGTCGTCCCGATCAAAGCCAGCAGCGCCGCATTCTTGAGTGCCATGGTAGGAGTATGAACGTTGCCAGTGACAGCCGCAACTCTGCCTTCTGCGTTGGTCTGCCTGACGGGAGGCGGACAATCGTCAAGAACTGGTCAATAGTGAGCATTAGGAAAGGATGGAATGATGGATCATAGGTTATGACCATAAAGGACATGTTCTTCACTCGACCGCCTCCAACTCTCGTACTTCCTGCGGTACAGGAATTGGACAGGTTTCTGAACTCGATGCGGGAGAAAAACGCGTTAGTCCTCGGGGGAAAACTGGGGGAATCTGATGAGCTATACCGAAGCAAGAAACCGCTTTGAGACGGAAAGGCTCAATACCGTTGAAGGGCGTGATCGAGACGTTAGACGGACGCAAGCATTCATATGAGGAAATCACCGTAACCACTCCGCTTAATCATAAGGTCGCGGTTCGAATGAAGAACGTCGGGGACGATGTATGGGACACAACGCTTGTTTACGTGCGGCAGCCTCATCGGGTTGAAAAATTTAAGGGGCGGGAACACGTAATACAAGCAGCCACCAAGAAAGCGATAGAAATCGCCGATGCCACCCTTTCCCATCCGGTCATTTGCGTGGACGATCACCCCAAACGCAAGAACAAAAAAAACAACTAACCTTTACCGACGACGTGCTCCGTACCGCCTCTTCTGAGACATCCTGCCTTGATGATACCCCAAGGCGCGAACGCAAAAATCCATTCTCCGCTCCAACACCTTCGACCCGGCCGTTGCTCATCGTGTACATGGCGGCTGGGTGTTGGGCACTACCAGCGTTTTCGGTCGCCTGAGCAGGCGGCTTCTCATCCGAGTCCAATACACCGATTCCAAGTCGGTCGGAACGATCCGTACCTCTGTGGCTGCGACAAGAAATACAAGCGGTGCTGCGGCGGGGCGAAGGTGAACCGAGCGCCCGGTGGCTTCGCTACTGCCTGAGTCCTTTGAAGTTCGAAGCCAAAGAACTACCGGGAATGGATGATCGCGAAGTTACGATTCTGATCCTCTTGGTCTGAGCAATAACGTCACTTAGTACCGCAAGATTGCCGAGCGGATTCCCAGGCTGAAAGTCGGGCAGCACTTCGACGTTCCGGGCATTGGACGGACGAGAGGAGCCGCAGCCCATTCCGCTCCGGGCTTGTACGCAGCGTTGCGAGTGGATAAGGTCTCGGTTCGCGAGATGCCGGACGGAAGTGTACGAGTCACGAAGGTCGGTGAATGGCGCAGCGTGCGAGCGTGATCAGGAAAACGGTGCCGAACGCAGGTTTCCCGCAGATCTTGCTTGAAACCTTGTCCCGCGCTTCGGAGAGGAGAATCCGCTCTGTTTCAGTCTCCCTTTCAAGGAATGACCCGAGATATCTCTTCGTCCGCGTTCCGCGTAATTGGGATCGAGCTCTGAATCCGTAGAAACCGTTGGCATAGCTGAGGAACTTATTTCTGCTGCTACAAGGCTCTAGGACGAGCTGCGCCAGATTCTGGAGAACCGCATTCTGGCTTGAGCGATGTAACCTCCGGGAGGCCAGTGATGAAGTCCATTTTGCCACACTAAGGTGCAATGGTCAAGAGTATCTTTGGTAACATACGATAACTCCAAGTAAGCACAAATGAATGAGTTCATTGACGGTACGGCCCTAAAGGGTAGGCTTTCGGGTAGTGGAGGAATTACAAAATGAAAGTCGCATTATACGTTCGAGTAAGTAGCGTAAGTAGCGCCGATCAGAGTCTTGGACTTCAACTAACCGAGTTACGCGATTACTGCCAGCGTCGTGGGCTAAAAATCGTGGAGGAGTACGAGGACCGAATGAGCGGAGCGAAGGACCGCCGACCGGCGCTAGACTGCTTGATGAAGGACGCCTCGCGCCGGAAATTCGATGCCGTGGTGGTTTGGCGCTTCGACCGTTTTGCCCGGTCGGTGTCGCACTTGCTCCGGGCGCTGGAACAATTCAACGCGCTCGGCGTGCAATTTATCTCGTTTACTGAAACATTGGATACGAGTACGCCAATAGGGAAGACGGTGTTCACCGTTCTCAGTTCGGTCGCGGAACTGGAACGCAATCTAATCCGCGAGCGTGTAGTGGCTGGTATGAAGGTCGCCCGGAAGAACGGGAAGCATTGCGGGCGTCCTCGGTGCATTGTGGATATTGCCAAGGTGCGGAAGATGCGTAAGGAAGGTGCGACGTGGGAGAAGATCGCGACAACTTTGGGTGCGTCTCGGAGCGTGTGCCAGCGTGCAGCTGCTCAATGACCCATAAGGCTCAGAATCGAGAAAAGGGCGATTGCCGCTTCGGTGCCTTGAAGCTATCAGCGCCACCTTGTAGTAGTGAGGCTTGAAAGCATTCAAGGCAATTTGCTGGACTTTCAGAATTCATACTTATTATAGAGTGGTTGAAGAACATCTCAGCAGAATACAGTTTGAGGACTTTAACTGCGCAGAGTCCAAACCACGATGAGAAAAGTGATTACATCGATTTGTCACCCCTCTCTGCAAGAGATTTTTACAATGCACGCATGGCCACAAATTCGAGAAATTCTATCGCCCGCACACTTCGACGCTGGATGAGGATCGGTGATTATCCCGCGATTGTCCCAGTTGCCCAATCTCGCGAGCACGAAAGAATTTTTGGCGGCTTTGCCAGAAATATCCTGAGGATGCAGACCGGCTTGGCTTCACCGACCTTTCGGTGTTCGATCTTGCTAAATATCGGACCTGGAAAGCTTTGCTATCGGAATTCCAATGAAGTTCGGAGGCGATACCTTGACCGGGGATGGGGTTTCTGTTTCTATGGCAGACTTCTGCACTACAATCAGATCGCGATCTCGGATCGCCGATTGGATTTGAAACAAAGGTGGCATTTGCTCGCTGCGAAAAGCCTCGGAGAGGACTTATGAAGCTGGCCATGTTGCTGGTGTTTGTCTGTGTAACGGCGGCTTGTGCTCCGGCGCAAGCCGATGCCGAAGCGTCCACCAAATCGAAAATCGCCGCTCTTTAAGTAAGCCACTACCCACTGGAAGATAGTCGAAGATTACTTCACTGCAATGGGTCTTGGGCCATCCATCCATTACCCCAGCCCGGACCTCACCTGCTCGCATTCGATTATCGCTGTAACGGCATTCAAGGAGCGAGAGTAAGCTTGCAAACGGAAACGGCTTGCTCTCCAATTCAAAAATCGCAGAACTGCTCGCGCTCGCCGCCGAAGAGGCAAAGCCAGCCCTCCAATTCGCGGGCTGCCCAGTAACGAACGTACTACCATGAATTGAATATGAGGATCGGGTCCGTCACGCGATTGCGGCCGTGCTCCCGCGTCGAGGAGAGTGTGCAATCTCGAACAGATAGCGCCGTGCGCCCTGCACTATGCCTCAGATTTCTTTGGAGCTGCTCTGGTAATCTTCTCCTCGCCAAACCTGCCAACCGTACGACTGGAGCAATGGAGCACCACAAATACGAGTCGAAAATTATTTGATGTTGCGATAGGCCAAATGGTAAGTGTTCTTGAACTCGAGGGTCGCATACGCTTCGGCTCGGGAGCGGTCGTCATAGCAGTTAGCGAAGGTCGTGGGTCTTTCCTTCCGCTGCGGACTGGCAGGGGTCCCGCAGCGGAAGAAGCACACGGCCCGCTGCACGCCTCAGCGGTGACGTCCCGGCGCAGGACGGTGAAGGACCCTGTTCAGTTTTTGCGTTTTGGTGCATGGCAGTTTGTTTATTTTCTGATTGGTATGTAGGGCGATGCCCGGAGCGCGAGGGGTTTTGCGGGCACCGTTTCGATAATTGAGGCTTCGACCGGTACGGGACAAACATCGCCAGCCAGCGTCGTATAGATAACGTCCATCAAGTTGTCTGGAGAAGTTGTATTGCCTGTGCCTGTACCCAGCAGAATGCCGGCGCAAGCTTCGTTAATCGTATTATCGGTCACGGTGTTGTTGCTGCCGGTAGATGGCGAACACCCGTCATCCACGTGAATACCGGATTGAGCGCTGCCGTAAAGAGTATTGAACTCGGCCGTATTTCCGTCGCTGCAGAGATCGATGGCATCATAAATCCGCGTTCCGCCTATATGGTTCGACTTGATAACCGCGTCGTTTGCGGTTCCGTAGCTTGGGTCCGTTACGGTGACAATTCCGAGCTGCGTGCTTTCGACCGTATTGTTGTTAACGGTTATGCCGCTCGAGGCATAAATCAGGATCCCGGAGCCGGCATAACATTGCGGCTGGTGGGTGCCACCACATGGCGGGTTTGTATAAAGGTCGTCGGCTAGGTCGTTGAATGTGACCGAGCCGGTGGCTCCGTACCCGATCTGGATACCGTTCTGAGCGGTGGCGGTGGTGGCGCCTATGCCGATAACAGTGTTGCCGGTGACGGTGACGGCTGGACCGCCGCCGGTGCCGGAGCCGCTGGCGACGATTCCACCCTTGTCGTACTTGCGCACAGAATTGTGCGAGACGGTGACCGCTGGAGTGCCGCTGTTGCTTTCGATGTTGATCGCTAAGCCGACCGGGCAACCCTGATGAGCTGGGGCCATGATCACATTTCTGACGGCGTTCGCGGTTATCGTGCCAGAGGAATTCTGGTAGTAGATGCCCATCGGGTTGATGGTGCAATCGGGGAGGCCATTTTTACTGCCATCGACGGTGAGATGGGCGATAGTGACGTCCGCGCTCTTGACGAAGATTTGAGCGGCTACGGACTCGCCGGCATCGTTCGTTCCATTTGCCGCCAGACCGGTAGATGGAACGACGATTGTGGGGGCATAGAGCGTGCCATTCTTGATGCCTCGTAGAGTTAGATTCGTGGAAATTGTGACCTGCTCGGGGTAGGTTCCGGGACAGACGTCGATGGTGGCGCCAGATGCGGCCGCAGCGATGGCGGCCTGAATGGTGCCGTAATGCATCCCCGGTCCGGTGCAGGAGCCGACAGTGGACTCTGTGGATGCAAAAAGGCTTTGACTCGTGAGCGCGACGAGGGTGAACAGAGTTACGAACAGCGGAAGTTTACAACCCATAGAAAACCTCTAGGATCGGATTGTGGTGCAGGGCCTGGTTAGTGCGAACCTGGTGCGAACTGGGCGCCAGCGTTTTAACGTGATGCCGAGAGTACCGAAAAATACTGCCATTAGAACGGCAAAAGTTCTTGCGAACATCTCTTCCCCACCAGAAACAAAGGGTAGCCAAACTTGCTCAGCTCTCGCTGTTCAAAATTGCACATCAGACATCAGCGAGGCCGGTAAGCTTCGCTTCTGCGGCAGCCCCACTTTCCGCACCAACCCGAAAAACCGTGGGTCGGAACGGATGGAGTCGAATGAGGAGTCGGTCTTCAAAGCTACAAGGCCGTCATCGTGCTCCTGCAACGCGGTGTTGAGCTACTGAAAAGCCTGATCGTTTTCTCCCAATTCAGCACAAAGCTGAGCAATCCCGTACGCGGATGAGGACCAGTCTTGCGTTGCGCGAGCGAGGCTTCAATACCAGGTTTGGTCACGGTCGCATTGACCGTGTTCATATTCGCGGGTTTCAGTATCTGGGACGGGATCACAGGGAGCCACGAGTGAGCATCCTTGCGAAATACTCACCCGCCGGAGAGCGCACCAGCTGCGTGCCTGTCGTTGTAGGCGACTAGCGAGAACGCTTGTGAAACGTTGCGTACCGCGCCGATCATCGTCTTGGCCTTGCCGCTCGGCGCTTCGATTTCCGCGTGCGAATCAGCGTGAATCCTTTGTTATGCAGTCTTGCTTTTTGAATACTCACCGCATCGCTCTCCCTGCAAGTTCATCGATTCGAATTCAAAATCACCTCGTCAAGTGATCCCAATTCTTACCATGCGAGACTGAGCGGCTTCCTTGCGCTCCGCGCTTAGTTGCTGCGTGGCGTGAACAACTGCCTATAACTCAGTGTTTCCACGTCGCGGAACATCGGCGTTCCAGGGGGGAGACCGTAGGGGGTGCTAAAGTCCGTGTCGAAAATAAAATTCGGGTACGTTCAGCTGTTGTCAGCTGTACAACTTTGAACAGAAACCGAACTCCGTACCATTATAAGTTCACTTGCAAATTTACTAAACGGAAAGCGGTGTAACGAGTACGCTTGAGACCGGCGATCTTGAGGGAACGTGGCGCCGAATTGTTCTATTTCTCGGTG
>Ga0181522_10001671_pt1 | contig 13309 bp, 11 predicted proteins | sample PEATcosm2014_Bin_27_FD_121103 | JGI IMG/M metagenome (GOLD analysis project Ga0181522, IMG submission 121103) | Peatland microbial communities from MTU Mesocosm Facility, Houghton, MI, USA - PEATcosm2014_Bin05_10_metaG | ecosystem: Environmental > Terrestrial > Soil > Wetlands > Peat | place... | reverse complement strand
GGCTTCGGCCTGATCGGGCACCAGGGCGCCCGCCGGGCCATTCCCTTCGGAATGCGCGTCGTCGCCTATGACCCCTATACCGAGATCGACCCGGCCGAGGGAGTCGAGCAGGTGGCGACCCTGGACGAGCTGTTGGAAGGGGCCGACTTCGTCTCCCTGCATGCCCGCACGACCAAGGACAACATCAACATGTTCGACGCCGCCGCCTTCGCCAAGATGCGCGACGGCGCGTACTTCGTGAACACCGCCCGCGAGACCCTTGTCGACGAGGACGCTCTCGACGACGCTCTGGCCTCGGGGCACCTCGCCGGCGCGGCGCTCGACGTCGTGCGGCACAGCAGCGAGACCGGGCGGCACCGGTTCCTGCGGCACCCGAACGTCGTGATGACCCCTCACATCGGGGGCGCCACGCACGAGACGCTTCTCCAGGGCGCGGAGATGATCGCCGAGGAGCTGCGGCGCTTCGCGGCCGGAGAGCCCCTCTGCAACCTCGTCAACCGCGAGGCCCTCGGCCTGTGAGCAACGACCACCTCCTCTCAACAAGCAACGACTACCTCCTCTCGATAGACGTCGGCACCGGAAGCGCCCGGGCCGTGCTGTTCAGCACGAACGGGCTGCAGGCCGGGATGGGCCAGCGGGAGTACCACCACCACGAGGCCCCCGGTCTGCCCGACTCGCAGGTCTTCGACACGACGGGCAACTGGGCGCTCATCGCCGAGTGCATCCGCGAGGCCCTCGCGAGCGCGCAGGTGTCGCCATCGCAGGTCCGCGCCGTGAGCGCGACGTCCATGCGCGAGGGCATGGTCCTCTACAACGCCAAGGGCGAGGAGATCTGGGCGTGCCCGAACGTGGACTCGCGTGCCGGCGAGCAGGCCAGCGAGCTCGTCCAGTCAGGAGAAGCGCAGGAGATCTACGACATCGCCGGCGACTGGGTCGCCATCACCTCGCCGGCCCGCTTTCGTTTCATCGCCCGTCACGAGCCGGAGGTGTTCTCTCAAATCGCCCATGTCGGCATGCTCGGCGACTGGGTGCTCGCCAAGCTGTCGGGTGAGTTCGTCACCGACGCCTCGCTCGGCTCGAGCTCGGGCATGTTCGACCTCGCCGCGCGCGAGTGGTCGGGTCGGGTGCTCGAGATATGCGGGCTCGACCCCGCCGTCTTCCCGCCGATCGTCGACTCGGGCACCGTCATCGGCGCAGTGAGCGCGAAAGCCGCCGAGGAGACGGGCCTCCTGCCCGGCACCCCGGTCGTCGTCGGCGGAGCCGACACCCAGATGGGCCTCCTGGGCATAGGTGTCACCGGCCCCGGGCAGCTGACGATCGTCGGCGGGAGCTTCTGGCAGACGACGATGCTCTTGGACCAGCCCCTGATCGACCCCAAGGCGCGCCTCAGGACGCTCTGCCACGCCACGGCGGGCCAATGGATGATCGAGGGGATCGGCTTTTACTGCGGCATCGTGATGCGCTGGTTCCGCGACGCCTTCTGCGACCTCGAGAAGTCCCAGTCGACAAAAGAGGGCGTCGACGTCTACTCGATCATGGAGGCCAAGGCCTCCTCCGTGCCGCCCGGGGCGAACGGTGTCGTCGGCCTGTTCTCGAACGTCATGCAGGCAAGCCGCTGGGTGCACACCACGCCCGGCTTCTTGGGCTTCGACGTCGGCAACCCCGAGCGCGCCGGGCGCGTCGAGTGCTTCCGGGCGATCGAGGAGGCCGCCGCCTACGTCGCCCTCGCCCACCTGCGGATCATCGAGGAGATCTCGGGCTTCCACCCGGTAGAGGGCGTGTTCACCGGCGGGGCGGGCAACGGCCGCCTCTGGCCCCAGATCGTCGCCGACACCCTCGGGATCCCGCTCAAGGTCCCCGTCGTCAAAGAGTCGACCGCCCTCGGGGCGGCCATCTGTGCCGGCGTGGGGGCGGGCATCTGGAACAGCACCGGGGAGGGGGCGGCCCGCGTCGCCGCCTTCGAGCGCACGCTCGAGCCCGAGGCCCGGGCGGTGGCCGCCTACGGCGAGCTTTACCAAAAGTGGCAAGAGATCTACCGCCATTCGATGGATCTGGCGGAAACCGGCCTCGTGCGCCCGCTGTGGCGCGCGGCCGGGACCTGACCGATGTCCAAATAATTAGGAGGCAGCATGCCTGAAGCCGATGCAAGGTCAGACAAGAACTTCTTCGAGCACATCCCGGCTCCCGACCAGGGCTTTTTCCTCAAAGGCTCCGCCGGTTACGACTGGGGGATGAAAAACCGCCTCTCGCGGATCTTCCGGCCGGACACCGGCCACACCGTCATGCTGGCGATCGACCACGGCTACTTCCAGGGCCCGACGACAGGCCTCGAACGCGTGGACGTGACGATCCTGCCCCTCGCCCCCTACGCCGATGCGCTCATGTGCACCCGGGGCATCCTGCGCTCGACCATCCCGGCCAGCCACCGCGGAGGCGTCGTGATCCGCGCGAGCGGCGGACCGAGCATCTTGAAGGAGCTCTCAAACGAGAACATGGCCCTCGACCTGGAAGACGCAGTGAGAATGGACGTGCACGCCGTAGCCGTGCAGGTCTTCGTCGGAGGCGAGTTCGAGACCCAGTCGGTCCACAACATGACCCGCCTCGTCGATGCCGGCTACAGGGTCGGCATCCCGGTCCTCGGCGTCACCGCCGTCGGAAAAGAGATGGTGAGAGACGAGCGCTATCTCGGCCTCGCGAGCCGCATGTGCGCCGAGCTCGGTGCCCAGATCGTGAAGACCTACTACTGCGAGTCCGGCTTCGAGCACGTGACGGCCGGCTGCCCGGTGCCCGTCGTCATGGCGGGGGGAAAGAAGCTCCCGGAGCTAGATGCCTTGACGATGGCCTACCGTGCCATCCAAGAAGGCGCCGCCGGGGTCGACATGGGACGCAACATCTTCCAGTCCGACTCGCCCGTGGCGATGATCCAGGCCGTCGGCAAGGTCGTGCACGAAGGGCTCAAGCCCGAAGAGGCATACGAGTACTACGAGGACCTCGCCCGCACGCTGGCGGGAAGCGACAAGTGAGAACCACCGTCCGGCAGCTGCTGGACGGTGGACCCACGATCAGCGTCGGCATGCTGACCGCGGACCTGCTCCGGCTCGGGGAGGACCTCGCCCTCCTCGGCCGGGCAGGCGGCACCGTCGTGCACATAGACGTCATGGACGGCGTGTTCTGCCCCCAGCTCACGCTCGGGCCGCCGATCGTGAAGGCGATCCCGAACAGCTTCGTGAAGGACTGCCATCTCATGATCACCGAGCCGTTGGACAAGGTGCAGTCCTTCGTCGAGGCCGGGGCGGACATCATCACGTGCCACGTGGAGTCGACGATCCACCCCCACCGCGTGCTGCAGTCGCTCGCCGGCACAGGGGTCATCCGCGGGATCGCCCTCAACCCCGGCACACCGCTGGAGGTTCTCGAGCCGCTCCTCGACGAGTGTGAGCTCGTCTTCCTGCTCGCGGTCAACCCGGGCTGGGGCGGCCAGAAGTTCCTCCCGGGCACCGAGGCCCGGCTCGCCCGGGCACGGAGGATGATCGGCGACCGGGAGATCCTCCTCGAGGTCGACGGGGGCATCACGCGGGCGAACATCGAGCACGTCGCCACCCTCGGGGCGGACCTGATCGTGAGTGGCAGCGCCATCTACGACGGCAAGGACCCCGAAGAGAACGCCCGCTACATGCTCGACGCGGTCAAGAAGGCCCACGCGGGCGTCTCGCCCTGACGGGCCTGCAGCAGCCGGCGTCTCGTCGTAAGAGGCCTGCATGGGCCGGACTCTCCGGGCCCCATGCCGGTCGGTTCAAGAACCTGCACGGGCCGGCGGTTGCAGGGCCGTGGGGCGCGCATACAACAACTGTCGTCAAACAGGAGGAGCAGACATGAAGAGATTCGAGGGCAAGGTCGCCCTGGTCACAGGAGCCACCAACGGCATCGGGCGGGCCGCCGCCGTCCGACTCGCATCGGAAGGGGCCCTGGTCGCCGTGAACAAGCGCCCCACCGGGGACGCCTCGACGACCATGCGCGAGATCAAAGAGGCAGGCGGTGATGGCTTCGAGATCGTCGCGGACATGAGCGAGCCGCAGCAGATCGTGGACATGGTGCAGGCGGTCGCCCAGCGCGCCGGCCATATCGACTACCTCGTGTCGAACGCGGCCATCAACCCGTTCATGCCGTGGAACGAGACGACCTTCGAGCAATGGGACCTGCTGTGCAACACCAACCTGCGGGGAACCTGGGTTGTGACGACCGAGACCGCGAAGCAGATGATCGCCGAGGGGCACGGCGGAGCCATCGTGTGCGTCAGCTCCATATCGGCGCACGTGGGGGCGCCATTCCAGACGGCCTACTGCGCGACCAAGGGTGGTATCTCGATGCTGGCCAAGGCGCTCGGGAGCGTCCTTGGGACCCATGGCATTCGTGTGAACTGCGTCGAGCCCGGCGCCATCTTGACCAACATGAGCGCGCCGATGATGGACGAGCCCGACATCTTGAAGTACTACATCGAACGGATCGCCCTGCACCGCATAGGCGACCCTTCCGAGATGGCCGGGGTGATCGCCTTCCTCCTCAGCGAGGACGCGAGCTACGTGACCGCCGCCACCTTGCTGGCGGACGCCGGCTTCATAGTCAACGCCGAGCTCTAGTCCGTCTCGCAGGCTCGCACCGCCCACAACTCAAGGAGGGCAGATGATGCTCAGTTCGAACTCGCAAGACAACCCGCTCGAGCGCCGGCGGGCGCTGGTCCACGAGATGTACGGCGACGTGATCGGACGCCGGGTCGAAGAGGTGCCGACTCCCGCCTTATTGGTGGACCTGGGCTCCGCGGAGCGCAACATTGCCCGTATGGCCGCCGCTCTGGTGGACATGCCGGCCGAGATCCGGCCCCACATAAAGGTCCACAAGTCGGTCGAGCTCGCCTCCAGGCAAGTCGCCGCGGGTGCCATCGGGCTGTCGGTGGCGACGGTCTGGGAGGCTGTCGCCCTTGCGTGGGGCGGCCTCGACAACCTCTTTGTCGTCAACACCGTCTCGCACCCCGAGAAGGTCCGCGTCCTTGCCAAGCTCGCGCGTCACCGCAACGTCCTCGTGGCCGTGGATGAGCTTGCGAACGCCGCGGTGCTTTCGGCTGCTGCTGTCGCCGCCGGCTCTCAGCTCGGTGTGATGATCGAGATCGACGACGGCATGGACCGCGCGGGCGTCGACGCCGAGGATGACGCCATAGCGCTGGCCAAGGAGATCTCCGCTCTCGAGAACCTCCGCCTGGAGGGAATCACCGGCTACGAAGGCCACTGCTCGCTCGAGTTCGACGAGAGTGCTCTCGTCGTCAAGCAACGGGCGGCGATGGACATGTTCCTCCAGGTCGCCGATCGCATGGAGTCCCTAGGCATCCCCTGTCCGATCCGGTCGGCCGGAGGCACCGTCAGCTGGAAGCTAACCGCGGGGCGCCCGGGAGTCACCGAGATTCAGGCGGGTACATATGTCCTGATGGACAACTTCCACGGCCTCAGGGTGCCGGGTGGCTTCGAGTATGCCCTGACGGTTGCGACAACCGTTATCAGCCGAGCACCCAACCGCCTCATCGTCGACGCGGGCAACAAGTCGATCGGTGTCGGGGGCGGCCCGACGATTGTCGGGAGGGACATCGAGCCCTTGCGATTCGATGAGGAGCACGGGATATTCGTCGCCGGCCCCGAGGTGGATCTTCCCGTCGGGTCATGGCTTCGCCTCGTCCCGGGCTACGCGCCGGGGACGGTCAATATGTACGACAACTACTACGTGGTCGCCGACGACCGGGTGGTCGACGTTTGGCCGGTCTTCCCCAGGGGCCCGGGCCACAACGGCCTGATCGAGGTTCCCTGAGGCAACCCGACGACGGGCCAGCCGCGCCGGCCGGCGCCTTACCGGCGCGCGTTTTTAGCGCGAACTATCGTGCGGATACTGCGACAAAGTTGTCGCAGTATCCAATGAGGGGGCACTCGTGTACACATTCGTGCGTCGTGCGGACACGCAGAGGATGGAAGCTCAGGCGTTTGCTGCCGAGATCACTGACGTCGTGAGAAAGGTGACCGGGCTGGACGTGATCCTCAGCAACCAGGTGTACGGCCCGGCCAATCGCATCTTCTGGATAGCCAGAGGGATCGAGAGCCTCGACGACTTCGAGAAGAAGATGGCTCATCTGATGACTGATCCCGAGTATCTGGCCAAAGTCCGTGAGGGTATTGACGGCCAGTACATAGTCCCCGGGTCCATCGAGGACACCATGTTGAGAACCGTCGACATCTAGAGCAATCGCCGCGGCCGCCTGAGGTGGCGGCTCGCCGCGGACGGCGACCGTGCCGGTCACGACGATCGAGGCTTCGGCTGATCTAGATCGAAGCCGCCAGGACCGCGTGCAGCTCCTCGGCCCGCAGTTCGATGGGATTGCCCTTGGTGCTGCTCGCGTCGCGTGCGCGTGAGACCACGTCGTCGATCTGCTCGGGCCGGAGGCCGAAGTCGCCGAGCCTCTTGATCCCGAGGAGCGCCACGGTCTCGGAGATCCAGGCGATACCCTCCTCGATCAGAGCGTCTTGCCTTCCCGTCAGGAGCCGTGCCACCTCCTCGTATCTGGCCAGGGCGGGACTGCCCGGCTCCCGCGTGCGAAGCGCCCTGACGTTCGCCTCGGTGGTCGCGACGAGCAGGGCTGCGCAGGCGACGCCATGCGGCACTGCAACGGTGCCGCCGATCACACCCGCCAGTCCGTGCACCGTGCCGAGCTTGGCGTTCGCCAGCGACAGGCCACCGAGCAGGCTGCAAAGCGACATGTCCACCCGCGCCTGCACGTCGGCGCCATCCGCGTAGCACCGGCGCAGCCCGGCAGCCGCCCGACGGAGGCCTTCGCGGGCGAGGGCGTCGGTCATAGGGTTCGCCTTCACAGATACAAACGGCTCGAGGCACTGAGTCAGCGCGTCCAGCCCGCTCGAGGCGCTGACGCCGGGCGGGCAGCTCAAGGTGAGGAGCGGGTCCACGACCGCCACCTTCGGGAGCATGGACGGGCTGCGCAAGCTTGCCTTCAACCCGTGCTCCGGCGAAGCGAGCACTGCGTTGGACGTCACCTCGGAACCGGTGCCCGCCGTCGTGGGCAACGCCACACAGGGAAGCGACGGCTCGGTGATGGGGCGACCCGACCCGATGACCTCGAGGTAGTCGAGAGGGTCTCCGCCGTTTCCGAGCAGCATCGCCACGGCCTTTCCGAAGTCGACGACGCTGCCACCGCCGACCGCCACCACGACGTCCACATTCTCTTCCCGGCCGACGGCGGTCCCTGCTCGGGCCAGCTCGACCGTGGGCTCGCCGGGTACCGGGAAGGTGGCGAAAGGCAACGCGAGGCTCTCGAGGATCCCGGCGTGGCGGCTCGGATCCGCACCGGTGCACACCAGCGCGCGCGACCCCAGCCGCTCGGCGAGCGATGCCAGCTCTGAGGACCGGCCTGCCCCGAACAGGATCCGGGCGGCGGTTGCGAACTCGAACTCCGCAGGCGTCACAAGAAGCCGAGCCTGCCCTGTTCCGGCACCGCCGGCACGGCTTCGTCGGAACCCCGAGCGGCGGTCGTCTGGCCGTAGTAGGCGCCACTGCCGTGCTTGCGCAGGAAGTGGCGATCGAGCAGCTGCGGCTTGATCGGGCCGAGGGAGGGATTGAGCCCAAGAGAAATCTCCGCCATCCGGGCCAGCTCCTCCACCACGGCGGCGTTCAGCACCGCCTTGGCTGCCTCGGCCCCCCAGGTGAACACGCCATGGGACGCGACGAGCACCGCCTCGACGTGCTCGGAGTCGAGCGATGCGAAGGTCTCGACGATGACCCGCCCCGTCTCCTGCTCGTAGGCGCCGCCGATCTCCTCGTCGGTGAGGTCGCGGCTGCAGGGTACGGCACCCCAGAAGTAGTCGGCGTGGGTGGTGCCGAAACATGGGATCGATCGGTGGGCCTGCGCCCATCCGGTCGCGTGTGTCGAGTGGGTGTGCACCACGCCGCCGGCGGTGGGGAACGAACGGTAGATCTCGAGGTGCGTCGGAGTGTCCGAGGATGGCTTGAGGCCGCTCACGTGCTCCCCGGTCTCGAGGAGCACGACTGCCATGTCGTCGACGGAAAGCTTGCCGTAGGGCACGCCGCTGGGCTTGATGACCACGACCCCCAGCTCCCGGTCGACGCCGCTCGCATTGCCGAACGTGTCGAACACGAGCCCGCGTTCGACGAGCTCCAGATTGGCCTCCAGAACCGCCCGCTTCAGGTCCGCGATCGTCAAGGTGTCCTCCCGCGCATTGGCTTCCAAGGTTAAACGACGCGGGCTCTGACCGCCTCAGGCAAGATAAGGCCATGAGCACTCCGATGCTGGGCATGGAAAACGCGGGTGGTGTGATCCTCGACCTGGACGGCACGCTCGTCGACAGCGTGTACCAGCAGGTGGTCGCCTGGCGCCGCGCACTGGACGACTGCGGGATCCAGCTCTCGGTCTGGAAGATCCACCGCAGGATCGGTATGAGCGGTGACCTGCTGATCAACGCCCTCGTCCGTGAGGTGAACTGCGAGATGACGCCGACGCTCGTCGACGACCTGCGGGCGCGCTACTCGCTCGCCTACGCGGAGGAGCGCTTGAGCGTGCGGCCGCTGCCGGGCGCACGCGAGCTGATCCAGACGCTGATCTCCGATGGCGTCGCATGGGCCATCGCCACGAGCAGCCGGGCGCCCAACGCCGCACCTGCCCTCGAGATGCTCGGCGTCCCCGGAGACGCCACTGTCATCACGAGCGAGCAGGTCCGCCACGCGAAGCCAGATCCGGACCTGTTCATCAAGGCGGCCGAGGTCCTCGGAGTCGACCTTCGCCAGAGCCTCGTCGTCGGTGACAGCGTCTGGGACCTCCTCGCGGCCCGGAGGGCTGGAGCCCTCGGCGTCGGCTTCCTCTCGGGTGGCTACGGCCGGGAAGAGCTCGAGCGGGCCGGGGCCTACCGCGTCTATGACGACCCGCTCGACCTGCTTAACCACCTGGACGAAGTCGGGATCCGCCGGGGGTTCTAGGGCGCCCATCAGGCGGGCCGTCCTTTCGAGCCGCCTGCCTGCTCGAGCCGCCTGCCTGCTCGGGCCGCCTGCCGGTTCTGGCCGCCTAACGGTTCTGGCCGCCTGCCGGTTCTGGCCGCCTGCCGGTTCTGGCCGCCTGCCGGTAGGTTCCGCGGGAAGCACCCCGCCCAAGGTCTGGCCGATCGCATCGATCAGCCACGACGGAGGTCCAAACGGATGCTTGTGCAACACGACCCGACCACCCCCGGTCCTCGAGGCGCGCCGGAGCTCGAGCCAGTCGCCACCCGGCCCTTCATTCGCGTCGAGCCCTGGCGGGACCCTGTGATCGACCAGGTCGGCTACGACCCGCGGTCGGCCTATGTCGAGACGTTCTGGCTGCCGGTGCTCGGGCCTTCGTCGGTCTGGCTCCTGCGGCACTTCGCCTACCGCCTCGAGCAGTCGCCCGGGGGCGTCGAGCTCGACGTGGAGGACACGGCTCGTTCACTCGGTCTCGGAGAGCGGCTCGGACCGAACGCTCCCTTCGCCCGGACCATCACGCGCTGCGTCGACTTCGACATGGCCGAGTGGCGCGCGCCGCAGGTGCTCGCCGTTCGGCTTAGCCTTCCTCCGCTCGCCAGGCGGCACATCCGCCGGCTGCCGGAGTCGTTGCAGGCCCGGTACGAGCGCGCCCAGATAGGGACCCGTCACGAGAGAGCCCAGGTAGGCTCACAGGAAGATGACCAAGGCGAAGAGCTACCTGGAGACGGCGCGCGAGCGGGTGCTGATCTATGACGGCGCGACCGGCACCAATCTGCAACTTCGCGAGCTGAGCGCGCACGACTTCGGAGGCGAGTCGCTCGAGGGCTGCAACGAGATGCTCTGCCTCACCCGCCCGGACGTCGTCCGTGAGCTTCACCGCTCGTTCCTCGCGGTCGGCGTCGACGTCATCGAGACGAATTCCTTCGGATCCCTGCCCATCGTGCTGGCCGAGTACAAGGTCGCCGAGCGCGCCGAAGAGCTCGCCCGTGCCTCCGCAAGGCTGGCGAAAGAGGTTGCGGGCGACTTCTCGACCGCTGACAGGCCCCGTTACGTCGCTGGGAGCATGGGCCCTGGCACGAAGCTCCCCACCCTCGGCCAGGTCAGCTTCGCGGACCTGCGCGACGGCTACGAGGTGCTCGCCCGCGGGCTTCTCGAGGGCGGGGCGGACCTTCTCCTGATCGAGACCAGCTACGACCTGCTCCAGGCCAAGGCGGCCATGCAGGCCGCGCGCCGGGCGATGGGCCAGGTCGGTCGCGAGGTACCGCTCCAGGTACAGGTCACCATCGAGCTGACGGGGCGGATGCTGCTCGGGAGCGAGATCGGCGCGGCCCTTTGCGCCCTCGACGCGATGAGGCCCGACGTCATCGGCATGAACTGCGCCACGGGGCCCGTCGAGATGCACGAGTCGCTCCGGCACCTGTCCGAGCATGCGCGGACCCCGATCTCGGCGCTGCCGAACGCCGGCCTGCCCTCTGTCGTCGACGGCAAGATGCACTACGACCTCACGCCCGACGCGCTGGCCGAACATCTTTCGACCTTCGTCACCGAGCTCGGGGTCTCGATAATCGGCGGTTGCTGCGGGACGACACCCGAGCACCTCGCCAAGGTCGTGGCGGCCTGCGCCGAGCTCGAGCCTGCTCCCCGCGCGCCGGTCCATGAGCCGTCGGCCGCCTCGTTGTACGTCGCGGTGCCGTTCGAGCAGGAGCTTTCATTCCTCGTCATCGGCGAGCGCACGAACGCCAACGGCTCGAAACGCTTCCGCGACGCCATGCTCGCCGGCGACTGGGAGACAACGGTCGCCATGGCCCGCGACCAGGCGCGCGAGGGGGCGCACCTGCTCGACGTGTGCGTCGACTACACAGGAGCCAACGGAGTCAATGACATGACTCAGGTGGCGCAGCGCTTCGCCACCCAGTCGTCCATCCCGCTCGTCATCGACACCACCGAAGCGCCCGTCGCCGAGGCCGCCCTGCAGTGGATCGGCGGCCGACCCGTCCTGAACTCTGTGAACCTCGAGGACGGGGACGCTCCCGGCACCCGGCTCGACCGGTTCCTCACGCTGGCACGGGACTACGGGGCCGCGGTCATCTGTACCTGCATCGACACAGAAGGCCAGGCGCGTACGGCCGACTGGAAGCTGCGCGCCGCGAAGGCGATTCACGATCTTGCCGTCGGCCGCTACGGCCTCGAGGCTTGCGACCTGCTGATCGACACCCTGGCCTTGCCGCTCTCGACCGGGATGGAAGAAAGCCGCCGGGACGGCATCGAGACGATCGAGGCGATCCGGAGGATCAAGGCCGAGCTCCCGGGCGTGCACACCGTGCTCGGGCTCTCGAACGTGTCGTTCGGGCTGTCGCCGGCCGCGAGGCAGCTGTTGAACTCGGTCTTCTTGCACGAGTGCGTGCAGGCCGGGCTCGACGCGGCCATCGTGCACGCCGGCAAGATCCGGCCCCTGCACAAGATCTCGGACTCGGACAGGGAGATCTGCCTCGATCTCATCTACGACCGCCGCCGCGAGGGATACGACCCCCTCTCCGCGCTCATCGCCGCCTTCGAGGGCGAGAGCGCCTCGCAGCACTCCGACATCGAGGACCGCTCCGGCTGGACCGTCGCGCGGCGCCTCGAACAGCGCATCGTGGACGGTGACCGCAACGGCCTGGAGACCGAGCTGGACGAGGCCCTGAGCTCGGGCCACGCCGCCTTGGACATCGTGAACGAGATGCTGCTCGCCGGGATGCGCACCGTCGGCGATCTCTTCGGCTCCGGCCAGATGCAGCTCCCCTTCGTGCTGAGCTCGGCCGAGACGATGAAGGCCGCCGTCGCCTACCTGGAACCCCACATGGAACGTTCCGAGTCCGACGGCCGGGGTCGGATAGTCATCGGGACCGTCAAGGGCGACGTGCACGACATCGGCAAGAACCTGGTCGACATCATCCTCACCAACAACGGCTACGAGGTGCACAACCTCGGGATCAAGGTCCCGATGTCCGAGCTGCTCGCGAAAGCCGAGGAGGTCAAGGCCGACGCGATCGGCATGAGCGGGCTGCTCGTGAAGTCGACCCTCATCATGCGCGACAACCTGGAAGAGCTGAACCGGCTCGGCAAGTCCGACTACCCCGTCATCTTGGGGGGAGCCGCTCTCACGCGGACCTATGTCGAGAAGGACCTGAGGAGCATCTACAAAGGCCGCGTCTTCTACGGCAAAGACGCCTTCGAAGGCCTCCACCTCCTCGACCGCCTCATGCAGATAAAGCGCAGCGGCGTCGACGATCCGAAGTTCGGCACCGAGCTGTCTGGGCGAAAGCTTCCTCCGAGGCGGAGCGAGCAGATGGCCGAGATCGACCCGGCGAGCCTTCCGGCGCGCTCTCCGGAAGTCGGGACGGACAACGAGTTGTTCGCGGCTCCGTTTCTCGGGTCGCGGATCGCGAAGGGCATCCCGCTCGACGACATCGCCTACTACCTGAACGAGACGGCGCTCTTCCGCAACCAGTGGGGCTACCGGCCCGAGTCCGGCGAGGCGGACGCAGATTTCAAGGAGCGGATCCGGCCCGAGCTGCGGGGGCGCCTCGACGAGGCCAAGGCCGAAGGGCTGCTCGCGCCGCAGGTCGTCTGGGGATACTTCCCGGTGAACGCCGACGGCAACGACCTCGTCGTGTTCACAGACGAGACCCGCACCGCCGAGCGCATGCGGTTCAGCTTCCCGCGTCAGCGCAAAGAGCCCTACCTGTGCATCGCCGACTTCTTCAGACCCGCTGACACAGGCACCCCCGACTACGCCGCCTTCCAGATCGTGACAGTGGGCGCAGGGGCGTCGGCGCGGACCGCCGAGCTCTTCGCCTCCGACCGCTACCGCGACTACGTGGTCACCCACGGCCTGTCCGTCGAGATGACAGAAGCCCTCGCAGAGCTGTGGCACCGCAGGATCCGCGAGGAGTGGGGCTTCGCCGACGAGGACGCGCCGAGCCTCACGGGCCTGTTCCGTCAACAGCACCGGGGCGGCAGGTACTCCTTCGGTTACCCGGCCTGTCCCGAGCTCGAGGACAACGCAAAGGTCGTCGAGCTGCTCGCCGCTGACCGCATCGGGGTCACGGTCAGCGAGGGATTCCAGCTCCACCCTGAGCAGACGACTCTTGCGATCGTCTGCCACCACCCGATGGCGAAGTATTTCGTCGTCTGAGCGCGGGCATCTGGCCTCCCGAGAGCGGCTGGGAGCCGCCCGAGAGAGTCTCGACAGGAGCGGTGCGCGGCCGCGCGT
>Ga0181522_10001670_pt1 | contig 13316 bp, 12 predicted proteins | sample PEATcosm2014_Bin_27_FD_121103 | JGI IMG/M metagenome (GOLD analysis project Ga0181522, IMG submission 121103) | Peatland microbial communities from MTU Mesocosm Facility, Houghton, MI, USA - PEATcosm2014_Bin05_10_metaG | ecosystem: Environmental > Terrestrial > Soil > Wetlands > Peat | place... | reverse complement strand
TCCATCTTCTCCGGCTTCACGCTCTTCACCGCCTACGAACGCTGCGCATTCCCCGAATTCGCCGGCGGATTCTGGCTCCCGCTCATTATTCTTTTTGCGCTCCGCGATCGCCCCACACCTGGGTGCCCCATCCATTCGCGTTTTTGGCGAATGGGTGGGAAGCCACGAATGCCCGATAGCCGGGTGCCCCATGTCCGGGGTCCCCACGGACAGGTCCTGGTCCGTGGGGTGGATGTCCCTCGCATTTGGGGACATGGGAGTGGCCCCGAACTAACCTCTAGCCCTCCACAATCCCTCTTCCACCGCGCATTCTCCGGTTCCACTGTGCCGCTTGCCCTCGCACTTGCTGGAGCCTGGCTCTCAAACCTCCCGCTCGGAGTTATCGCCGGCTACCTGCTCGCGGGTGTCGCCCTCACATGGGCTATCGTCAACAAAAGCTGGGCTCCGCTTCTTCGCGCCGCAGTCGCCACGGTCCTCGGCCTTGGTCTCGCCGCCATCTACTGGGTTCCCGCCGCTTTCGAGCGACACTGGGTCGACATTCGCCAGGCCACCGACGATCCCGGCTACAACTTCGAAAACAACTGGCTATTCTCCCGCCACGCCAATCCGCTCCTCGCGTTACACGACGTCATCCTCCGCCAGGTCTCCTGGATCGCTGTCTCCATGATCGCCGTCGCTCTCGTCTCCGTCCTCGTCTGTTATTTCCGCGGCTCTCTTCCAAGACCAGAAAAAATTCCTCTCGCCGCAATTCCCATTGTCGTTCTGTTTCTTCTTTTCCCCATCTCACGGTTTGTCTGGCACACGCTCCCGCAAATGCCCTTCCTGCAATACCCCTGGCGCTGGCTTGAAGCCGTTGAAGCGCCTATGGCCATCTTCTTCGTCGCCGCCATCTGGCCCTCCAGTCGCAATGCCCGCCACGCCCGCCGCGGCCGAATCCTCGCCTTCGCCGCCTGCGTCGTGATCTTTCTAGCCGCAACGGTCTACGCCGGAACCACCTTCTTCCAGGCCTGCTACCCCGAAGACACCGTCGCATCCACCCTTGTCGACTACCGCGCCGGAACCGGCTTTGAAGGCATGTACGAGTACGAGCCGCCCCACGGCGACGACTCGCAGATCGCCACCGGCCTTCCCGACGCCTGCCTCGTCAGCGATCGCTGGGCCGTCCTTGGCAAGCCGGACCCTGACGACCCCGATGCGAATCCCATATGGACTCCCGATCAAGGCACTTGCCAGGCCACATTCAAATGGGACGACGGCGCCCGCGCCAATCCGGAACACCGCACTCTTCTCGCCACCATGCCTCATTCCGGCATTCTCGTCCTGCGTCTGCTCAATTTTCCCGCGTGGAAAGTGCGTGTGAACGGCCGCATCGATAGCACTTGGCCGCACCGCGAAGACGGCCTTATGACCGTAGTTGTTCCTCAGGGTCCGGTACTTCTCACTATCGATTGGACAACGAAACCCGATTCTTTCGCCGGCCGCCTTCTCACCGTCCTCAGCATCTTCCTGCTCCTCGCCCTCTCGCTTTGTGAACTCCGCCTCCGCCGTTCTCGTCTAACATGATTGCAATGCCCGCTGACGTCAAAACGCTCATTCAGGAAGGCGCCGACCTCACCGACAAGGCGCTGGAAAAGCTGATCCCGTCCGCGGACACCGTTCCTGTTTCCATCCACGGCGCCATGCGCCACTCCGTCTTTGCCGGCGGCAAGCGTCTCCGCCCGGTGCTCGCGATGCAGGCTTCGGTGGCCATAGCAGGCGCTCCTCCAAAGGGAATAGAAAAACTCGGTGCGGCCATCGAGATGATTCACACTTACTCGCTCATCCACGATGACCTGCCGGCCCTCGACAACGACGACCTTCGCCGTGGCAAACCCACCTGTCACGTCGCATTCGGTGAAGCCATCGCCATCCTCGCCGGCGACGCGCTCCAGACCCGCGCCTTCGAAGTGCTTTCCGGCCTTCAGTGCCCGCCCGACGCCACAACGCAGATCATCGGCCTCATCGCCAACGCCATCGGCACCGTTGAAGGCATGATCGGTGGCCAGGTGCTCGACCTCGAAAGCGAGCACCTCAAGCCCACGCCCGAGCTCGTCGAAGCCATCCATCGCGCCAAGACCGGGGCTCTCATCCGCGTGAGCGTTGTTACTGGCGGCGTCTATGCAGGCGCTACCGCCGACGACGTCGCGCGTCTCAACCGTTTCGGCCGCAAAGCCGGTCTCGCCTTCCAGATCGTCGACGACGTGCTCGACATGACCGTCGACTCAGCGCAGCTCGGCAAGACCGCGGGCAAAGACGCAGCCACCGAAAAAGCCACCTGGCCCGCCGTCTACGGCGTCGAGCAAAGCCTGCGCGACGCAGAGCAGCTCGTCGAAGAGGCTTTTGCAGCCCTCGAACCATACGGCAGCCGCGCATACGGCCTCAAGGCCGTCGCCCGCTATCTCATCGAACGCAAAAATTAGGAATTGTTTTCGGATTCTGCGTCGCAGGCCGCACCGCCCGCAAACATATCGGCGATCGCCTCTGCCTTACTTGCTCAGCGCCTGCCGCAGCTTCTGGCTTTGGCTCGAAAGATCCTCGACGGCCGCCTGCGTTTTGCCCAGCAATCCCTGCAGCTCTTCAAGAAATTCGGGGAGCATGTCCCAGCACTTGCGCACTACTTCCTGCTGATCGATCAGCGTCAGGGCAGTTCCGGAAAGAGCAGCTACCAGGCCGAGGCGCTTGTTGCCGGTCACCAGCAGCACACCACTTGCGGCCAAAGTGCCCGCCGCGGCGTACCGGATCCAGTTCGTGGATTCGGTCCCGTCGTCGCATGTCCCAGCACCCGCTTCGTATTCTCCCCTGGCTAACGGCACAACTACCATGACCCCTCCTGCGTTTCAGGCCCAATCTTCGGCCGGGAACTCAATTGCCTCTCAAGTATCGCTTGAAAACCCGGCCTCGGGCGACTTTAATTGCGCTCGCACCCGCAAAAAATCCAGCAACCCTCAATCCAGGTCGATCTCGCGGAGCGGCTTGCCCTCGGGAGCGTCCTTCGCTTTGCGCATTGCCTCGGCAAATTTCTTCTCCAGCAGGTCGGCCTTGTTCTTTTCCGCGTCCACACTCTGCCTGAAGATCGATTCTGTCCGTTCCCCGTGTTCGCGCATGGCCTGCGCGGCGGTCTCCAGATCCTCGAACATCCGCTTGCGCGGCGCCGAAGTGTGGCTCACCAGCACTCCGGTCGTCGCGTCGATCTTCAGCATCGCCCCGCAATCCGGGCACGCCACTTCGAAAGTCTTGTCCTTGTTCTTGCTCATGGCAACTCGTATTCTATGCGCTCGCACCCGCTTTTTGCAGTGCCCTCTCTCTTCGTGCGGCAACCGCAGTTCCGCGGTCCCCCAGTCCCGCAGTCCCGCATCATTCAATCGTCACCTGCAAGCTGATTAGAAGGGAGCCTTCAGTCGGATTCCAGCCACTTGCATCGCAGGTCACCTCTGCCGCGGCTGCACCCAACACCCGGTCCCGCCGCGCAACCCGAAGATAACTCCGCCACGCTCCCCGCGCAAGCCTCGCCCCGCCTTGACACGCCCGCACCCTCAAGCGAAAGATGAATGGGCCGGTTGCTCAACCTTGCGAAGCGCACCAATGCACGGCCGCAACGAGCTACCGCCGGAGAAATTTTTCTTCACTTCAGGAAGCTGCCAATGAAAAATAAATCGACCAATCCGATGCGCCTCTTCGCAGCGGCAACCTTTGCGTTTTTCAGCCTCTTTCTCGCCGCCGCCAGCCCCGCGCAATCCGCTGCGGCAGCTTCCTCCGCGCCGCTCAAGACGCCCCTCAAAGTCGACCGCATTGATCCCGCTTCCGCCCGCATCATTCCTGCGAATGCAAAGCTCGAGCGCATCGCCACCGGCTTTACCTGGGTCGAAGGCCCCGTGTGGGTCAACGGCAGCCTCTTCTTCGCCGACATTCCTTCCAACAGCATTCGCCGCTGGACGCCCGGCAAAGGCGTCAGCATCTTCCTTCAACCCAGCGGCTACAAGGGCTCCGTTCCCTACGGCGGCCGCGAGCCCGGCTCAAACGGAATGACCCTCGACGCCCTCGGCCGCCTCACCGTTGCCGGCCACGCCCAGCGCGACGTCTTCCGCTTCGAATCGCTCAATCCTGAAGCCGTTCAGACCGTCCTCGCCGATCGCTACCAGAGCCTGCGCCTCAACAGCCCCAACGATCTTGTCTATCGCTCCGATGGCTCGCTCTACGTCACCGATCCGCCCTACGGCCTGCGCAAGCAGAACGATTCAGATCCTGAGAAAGAACTCCAGGTCAATGGCGTCTATCGCATCCCGCACGCGTTCGATCAAAAGCCCGGCGCGCCGCCCGCTCGCCAGGACCTCCAGCTCCTCATTTCAGATTTGCCGCGGCCCAACGGCATCGTCTTCTCGCCCGGCGAAAAATTCCTCTACGTCGACAACTCCGAGCCAAAGAAGATTTGGATGCGCTATCGCGTTCTCCCCGACGGCACATTAGCCGATCCCACACTCCTCTATGACGGAACCGCCGATCCGCTTCCCGGCGCGCCCGACGGCATGAAAGTTGACGTCGCGGGAAATATCTACAGCGCAGGCCCCGGCGGCGTCGTGATCCTCTCGCCTGAAGGCAGGCATCTTGCCACCATCATCATGCCGGAACGTGTCGCCAACGTGGCCTGGGGCGGCGCTGATCGCAAAACGCTCTACATCTGCGCCAGCACAAGCGTCTACCGCGTCCGCCTCTCCATCGCCGGCGAACCCATCGTGCAGACCAAGTAGCGCAATTTACCCTAGCGGCCGCGCGCGTAGCGCGGCTGACTTGCCGACTTGCTGACTTGCTAGCTCCGCCAACTCCGCTAGCTCCGCTAACCACGCGCGCAGCGCGGCTAGCCCCGCTGCATCTACGTCACCGGCCCCGGATTGAACAGGGCGAACTCATTGTGCAATCCCCAGTGGTCGGCCCAGGTCTTCCTGCGCCCACTTGCAACCTCCAAAATCAGGGAAAAAATCTCCCAGCCCACGTCCTCTATGGTTGCCTCCGCCGTCGCGATCCGTCCCGCATCCACATCGATCAAATCGGGCCAGCGTTGCGCGAGCCCGCTGTTTGTGGCAACTTTGATCACCGGCGCCATGGCCAGTCCATAGGGCGTGCCGCGGCCGGTGGTAAAGATGTGCATGTTCATCCCGGCCGCCAGTTGCAGTGTGCCGCAGATAAAATCGCTCGCCGGCGTTGCCGCAAATACCAGTCCCTTCTGCTTCACTCGCTCACCCGGCCCCGCTACTCCCATCAGCGCGGTGCTGCCTGACTTGGCAACCGACCCCATCGCCTTCTCGACCACATTCGTCAGCCCGCCCTGCTTGTTGCCCGGCGCGGGATTTGCTGCCCGGTCGCTGCCACCGATGCGCAAGTACTCGTCGAACCACGCCATCTCGCGCACCAAATCGCGCGCAATCTCCGGCGTGGCCGCGCGCGCCGTCAACTGATGCGCGGCGTCGCGCACCTCCGTCACCTCAGAAAACATTACGGTTGCCCCGGCGCGCACCAGCAGGTCCGCCGCAAATCCCACCGCCGGATTCGCCGTCACCCCCGAGAACGCATCCGACCCGCCGCATTGCAAACCCACCACAAGATCTGCGGCCTCGCACGGAACCCGCCGCCGCCGCTCCAGTCTTTCCAGCTTCCTTTCCGCCAGCGACATGATCGTGGCCACCATCTCGCCAAATCCTTCATGCGCGTCCTGCAGCGCCGTAACGCTTGGCTCTGCGTCCAGCACTGCCAGCGCGCCCTTCGGCATCAGTCGCGCCGGCGGCAGCTTTTCGCATCCCAGGCTCACCACCAGAAGTTCCCCGCCGAAGTTCGGATGCAGGCTCAGGTTGCGCAGCGTGCGAATCGGAATCTCTGCTCCGGGCGCGTCGATCGCCACTCCGCAGCCGTAGTGATGCGTGATCGCCACAACGTCGTCCACATGCGGATAACGCGGAAGAACCTCTTCCTTGATGCGCCGCACGGCGTAGCCCACCGTCGCTGCCACGCACTGCACCGTAGTTGTGATGCCAAGAATGTTCTTTGTTCCCGCCGAGCCGTCGCGGTTGCGGTAGCCCTCAAACGTGTATCCCTCCAGTGCCGGCTGAGGCTTGGGTGTCGCTGTAGCCAGCGGGCATTCGGCAAGCAGCGGCGCTTCGGGCGGTGTCACCAATCCCTCGTGCACCCAACTGCCCGCCGCAATCGTCCGATTCGCATAGCCGATCGTCGTGCCGTAGCGGACAATCGCATCTCCCTTCGCGATATCGGTGAGCGCCACTTTATGCGCTTCGGGAATCGCCTCGGTCAGCACCAGTCCGTCGGCAAACCGGCTGCCCGCCGGCAACCCATCCTGGCTCACCACCACGGCCACATTGTCCCGTTCGTTCACGCGAAGATATCGCGGCTGGTTTGAGCTCTTCATGATTGCATCGCCATCGCGTCGCCGCGCACGCCGCTGGTCCGATTCTTCTTCTGCTTCGTCATGCGCCCCCGCTGCCTCAAGATCATAGCATCGCGCAATCTTCGCAAATCTTCATCCGCATCGCTCCACTTTACAGAGATATGTCTGGTCGCATACAAGTCTTGAGAACGACGCTGACCGCTGTAAAGCTCGATTCGGAGAAATCATTCCCTTGGCTGAAACCCGGCAGACGCGCGTGCGCTATCTCATCATCACCATCCTGTTCGTGGTGAGCTGCTTCAGCTTTGCCGACCGGTCTGCTCTCTCCCAGGCCGCCTCCTCCATGCCCAGGGAAATGAATCTGAATGCGGCGAGGTTGGGCTATCTTCTCTTCGCGTTCGGTTGGGCCTACGCGCTCGGCCAGCTTCCCTCCGGCGGCTTGCTCGACCGATTCGGATCGAAGCGCGTTTACGGCATCGCCATCATCGGCTGGTCGATCTGCGCTTTTCTCACCGCCTTTGCCGGGTACCTTGCCGCCAGTGCTGCCTTTACAGCAATCTTCATCCTCAGAGTGTTCTCCGGTTTCTTCCAATCGCCTGTATTTCCCGGCAACGGCCGCATCGTCGCCTCCTGGTTTCCCACGACCGAGCGCGGACGCACCTCGGCCATCTTCAACTCCGCGCAGTATTTCGCCTTGCCTATCTTTGCGCCTATCTTCGGATGGCTGATCCACGTCGCAGGCTGGCAGAGCTGCTTCTGGTTCCTGGGCGCGCTCGGCTGCGTTCTCACTCTCGTCTGGTACACCAATATCTACCGCGTCAAAGATCATCCGCGCATCTCGCCGGTCGAGATCGAACTCATCGAGCGCGGCGGCGGCCTCGTCGACGCCGATTCGGCCTCAAGTCCGCGCCGCAATACCCTCACCTGGGCCACTGTCAAAAAGCTGCTCAGCTACCGCATGCTTGTTGGCGTTTACATCGGTCAGTACTGCATCGCGACGCTCACCTGGTTCTTCCTTACGTGGTATCCGCTCTACCTCGCGCAGGCCCGCCACATGTCCGTCATCAACGTCGGCCTCGCTGCCGCCGTACCCGGCCTTTGCGGAGGCTTCGGCGGAGTCCTGGGCGGCGTCATCTCCGATTGGCTTCTCCATCGCGGCCATTCGCTCACCTTCAGCCGCAAACTTCCCATCATCGCCGGCCTGGCGCTTTCGATCACCATCGTCGCCTGCAACTACGCGTCGTCACAGATTCTCATGATTCTGTTCATGTCGATTTCATTCTTCGGCAAGGGTTTCGGCGCGCTCGGCTGGACGGTCGTCTCCGACACCTCGCCGCGGGGCATGGTGGGCATGAACGGCGCCCTCTTCAACCTCTGCGGCAACATGGCCGGAATCACCACGCCGCTCATCATCGGTCACATCGTCCAGAAAACCCACTCCTATGACGGCGCGCTCGTCTTCGTCGGACTCATCGCCTTCTGCGCCATCATCAGCTATGGTCCCATCGTCGGCGAAATCAAGCGCCTCGACTTTTCGTCGCAAGAATGAACTTGTGTGTCATCCCGAGCGGAGCGAGCTTGGGGCCCCGTGATCGCGCTGCGATCGTGGGGTCGGCGGCTCGACGCCGGGGGGAGCCGAGGGATCTGCTTTTGTTTTTTCACTCGTTAGCGCAGGCTCGCTGGATAAGGACGAGTGGCTGCCGGCTACAAGCTACCAGCCTCTTCGCGTTTTACAATCGCCAAAGGAGTTTCAACCCATGTCCAACTGGCCCGGGAATTTCCCACGCAATGCATTCAAACAGGCGCTCGCGCGCGGCGAGCGTCAGGTCGGCCTATGGTGCTCCCTGGCCAGTCCCGTCGCAACGGAAGTCGCTGCCGGCGCAGGCTTCGACTGGATCGTCGTCGACGGCGAGCATGGGCCCAACGACATCACCACGCTTTTGCCGCAGCTCCAGGCCATGAGCCGCGGCACGGCTGAGCCGGTCTTCCGCGTGCCCTGGAACGACTTCGTCATCATCAAGCGCGCCCTCGATGTCGGCGCCCGCTCGCTCCTCATTCCTTTTGTGCAGAACGCTGAAGAAGCGCGCCGCGCCGTGGCCGCCACGCGCTATCCGCCACTGGGTATTCGCGGGGTCGCCCGGGCTATCCGCGCCAACAACTACGGCCGCATCCAGGACTACCATCGCAACGCGCACCTCGACACCTGTGTGCTCGTGCAACTTGAAACCGGGGCCGCGCTCAGCGAGATCGAGGCCGTGGCTGCCGTGGAAGGCGTCGACGGTATCTTCATCGGCCCCAGCGATGTTGCCGCATCCCTCGGCCATCTTGGCGATCCCAAAGACCCCGCCGTGCAGGCAGCCATCAAAGATGCTGCAAAGCGAATACGCGCCGCGGGCAAATCGGCCGGCTTTTTAACCGGCAATGCCGATGAGGCTGAAGCCATGTTCGAACTCGGCTTCAACTTCACCGCCGTCGGCAACGACGTGAGCATCCTCGCCGGCAACCTGACCAACCTCGCCGCCCGCTTCCGCAAGAATTGAAGAAGGATTCTGGGTGCCCCATGTCTCGCGAATCCAACTTACCTCGACAGTGGGTGCCCCCGGTCCCTCGCATTTGGGGACCGGGGATCGCACGAATCTGCGCCTGATTCTGGTTGAAAGCCGATAGCTGAAGCCTGGTCGCTGCGGCAAGCTAACTCGCCAACCTAAGCCCTCGTCCCCTGTCCTAACCCCCGACGATTACCGTCTCCCCCGCCGGCGTCGCCGCCGTCTTGAAGTTCACCACGTGGTAAATCGCCGGCTCCGTTCCCACGTTTCTGAACCCGTGCACCTGGTTTGACCCGTTGAAGACCACCGATCCCGGTCCCACGCGGATCCACTCCCCGTTCGAAAGCGTCTCCACCGTGCCTTGCCGCAAAATGATCAGCTCCTCGTTCGGGTGCTTGTGCGGCGGATGCGGCATCATTCCCGGGTTCAGCGTCGAGATGTGGATCTCCAGGTTCTCGAGCGTCGCCGTCGGCGAGCTGCAAACCGAACGTACCGAACCCGTCTTCGTCGGCTTGTCGACCATCGAGTTCCAGTCGAACACCTTCGATCCCATCACGGTCGCGGGGCTGGGCGCAGCGACAGGCGCCGCTTGGGGATTAGCTTCGGCGAACGCCAGCGCATCGCCGGCAACGGCAGTAGCGGCCAAAGCCGCGAACATCTCTCTGCGATTCATCGTTGTTTTCCCTTTTCCTTTTCAATGTTTGGAGCGCCATGCACAAAACCGCTGCTCCCCGTTCGCAGTTACTTATAGTGCACCGCGCATCTCCATGCAACCTCGCCGGCACTCGCTACGCAAACACCGCCGTCCCCGCGTCTCTTTTTCGGTCCCTTGGTCCCCGCTTTGCTGTCAAGTCTGCCCAGCCGCGGACTCGTCCCGATCTCTCTCAATCCAAAAGAAATATTTCTTTCGCCAAGTTTGCCGATTAATTCCCGCATCTGGCGCATGCTCAGACCATGAGCATCACCACAAGACACGCCCGGCCCGTTCGTTCGCCGAAGCTTGATTCAAGTTTTATCGGTGCTGGGAACTCAGCGAACTCAGTCGGCTCCGCTCACTCCGGCTGCTCGCCTGGGGCCACAAATAGGGGAAGGGGTGATTTTATACACTCTGAAACGCAAAAATCCTTCGTAACTCTTTTATCATCAACAAATATGCCCCAAAATCCGCTTCGATTTTTTGCGATTTTTTGCGATTTTTGTGCGCAAAACGGCCCTTTTCGACCCCAAAATCGCCCCTCCGCGACCCTTCCGCACCTCAGCCTACCGGTAGCCCCGTTAACTCCGCTGCCGCTATTTCTGCGCCGTCTGCATCGGCTTCTGTCCGCCTGCGGCAGGCGGGTTCACCTGCACGTTCAGGAAGTTGGCCAGGTCGTCCACGTCCTGCTGCGTGCCCACCATCGGAGGCATGAAGTGGTGATACGGAGAGTCGGGCTTGTACTCGTGCAGCATCGTGATGAAGCTCTCGATGTTGGCGCGGTCGCGTCCGGCGAGCAGCTTCGCCAGCGGCCGGTATCCGTTCAGCGTGTGGCAGGCGCCGCACTCGCCGCGGAAGATCGCCTCGCCGCGCGAGTAACTTGTGTCCGCTCCGTTCCACACCCAGTTCGAGTGCGCCAGATACCCATCCTGATCGATTTTGATTGCGTAGGGCACCCTCACGCCGTTCGAGTACATCCATCGCCCGATCACGTACGGCTTGCGCAGCATCTCGCGCGAGTACTCGCCCGCGCCCGTCGCCACCAGCGCCAGCAGCAGGATCGCCACTGCGTGCGAGGTGTTGAAGTCCGTGGGATTGCGGTACGCCAGGTAATACGCCACGCCGATAATCGTCGCCGACGTCATGATGATCAGCAGGGCGATGCGCGTGACAGTCGAGAATGTGCCGGTGCCCATGGTGTCGATGCCCAGCGTGAGCAACGCACGCTGCGTTTGAGGAACCATGAACAGGTACCAGATGAAAAGGAAGGGCATGGCCACGAACGAAGGCACCAGCCACTTCACGCTCCACTTGACCAGCGACGACTTGAGCGCAGCATGCTTGCTGCCGTCGATACGGCTGGCGCTGATGAGCGCCCAGATGCCGGCCAGCGAAGCGCAAACACAAACGCGCAGCAGAAGGCTCGGCCAATACGTGGGATTAAAGAACGCATTCCAGAACTTGCTCGCCTCGTGCCCGGTTCCCGCCACACCGAGCCACGTATCGCCCGGCGTCAGCATGAACGTGAGGATGCCGTTGATGATGACGAGCGTGCACACCGACGCGCCCGCATATACCCAGCCCACCACCAGGTGCAGCTTCGCGTCGATCTTGTTCCACGTGTAGTAGTAGACCATCGCCGTTGTCAGCTCGACCACGAAGAACACCCACTCAATGGCCCAGCCGAAGACGAAGTTGTGGATCAGCGTGCTGGTCGCCTCAGGATTTGTGAGCCCGATCGCAAACCAGATTCCCACCCCGGAGATTGTGCCGAACACGCCTGTGAGGATGAGAAAGAACTTCGAGTAGCCGACCAGCTCGGCAAGCCAGTCGTTGCGGCACTCGCGCAGAGCTTTCCGCTCGGCCAGCGGCAGATACAAACCGCCGCCCACTGCAAACTGCGAGATCATGACGTGGAAGATGGCAATGATGCCAATCACCCAGCCCGACCCGAGATACGGAATGTCCCAGAATGGATAGTTCATCGTCCTCAGTCCTTAACGAATCGTCCAGTACCCAATCACTGTTGTCGCCACGAGCGCAAAAACCGCCAGCAGTCCAAAATAATGCGCGATCCGCGCGCGCCGGCCCGATTCCTTGCTCGTGTCGTAGAACGGAATCAGGATCCAGAGCACGATTCCCAGCGTGAACAAGAGCATCCCAGCGATCTCTCCCGCTTCGCCGGGCAGCACAGAGCCGAGCAGCTTGAGCATCTCGAACGGGCTCATGAAGTACCACTCAGGATGAATGCCCATCGGAGCCGGCGCCAACGAATCGTACGGCTTGCCCAGCGCCCACGGAAACACCGAGGCCAGAAGCGCCAGCACATTCAGCGAGATGATCCACATCGCAATGTCCTTGCGCAGAAAGTTCGGCATGAACGGCATCGACTTGCGCTCGTTGGCCGGTTTGGCCTCTTCGCTTTCAGGCACGGCATTGCCGTGCCGCTGCACCAGCCAAAGATGAAACGCGAGCAGGGGAATGAATAATGCAGGCAGCACCACAACATGCAGCGCGAAGAATCGCTGCACGGTAAACTCGGTCACGTCCGGTCCGCCGCGCAGCATGTTCGCAATCGCCGGCCCGATCCACGGAATCGCCACCGGAATCTGCAAACCAACCTTCGTGGCAAAGTAGCTCAGTTCGTCCATGGGCAGCAGATAGCCGGAGAAGCCGAAGCACGCCGCTATCGCCAGCAGCACCATTCCGCTCAACCAGCCAAACTCCCGCGGCTTGCGGTAGGCCTTCATGAAGAAGACTGAGAACATGTGCACCAGGATCGAGAACATCATCAGGTTGGCGGCCCAGGCGTGCGCGGAGCGGATCAGCCAGCCGAAGTTCATCACAAACGTGATCTGCCGGACGGACTCATACGCCTCGACGCCCGGCCGGTAATACACCAGCAGCAGCACACCGGTGAAGCACTGCAGCATAAACAGAAAGAGCGTAATGCCGCCCCAGTAGTACCAGAAGGATTGCGCGTGGACGGGGACCGTCTTCTTCCGCGCGAAGGCGGCCAGCTCTGAAAGCCCCAGCCGCTCATCCATCCATCCGTAAACGTTGCTCGCCATCGTTTTTGTCGTCATGCTTCTTGTCCTTTATGCCCGCGACACTTCAACACCCGCAGCGTTTACCGCTACCTTGAAGAGCTTGAGCGGCTTGGGCGGCGGCCCGCTCACATTCGCGCCGGTATACGGGTTGTAGACGCCACCATGGCACGCGCAATGGATGCGGTCGGCCTGCGGCTCGTACTGCACCGTGCAACCCAGATGCGTGCAGACCGCGGTCAGCGCCACCCATTGCCCATCCTCGTGATGGATGAGCATCGCCGGCGATGGGCCAAACTTGAACATCAGGACCGAACCCGCCGGCAGCTTCTGCGCGTCCTTCAGCGTGACCTCGGTGACGGCCGAAGCGCTCAGCGCCATCTCACTTGGCGAAGCCAGGTAACGGTACACGGGATACGCCAGCGCCGCGGCGTAACAAACGCCAGCCGCGCCCGCTGCCGCCAGAAACGCGCGCCGCGTCTTCACGTCGCCGTTCTCCGGGTTTTCCTGCACAATGTTCTCTGCAATCGCCGTTTTGCTCATAACCTATGCCGCGCCCTCCATGGTTTTCTGTGCGCGCGCCATTACCGACACGAGCC
>Ga0181522_10001668_pt1 | contig 13328 bp, 7 predicted proteins | sample PEATcosm2014_Bin_27_FD_121103 | JGI IMG/M metagenome (GOLD analysis project Ga0181522, IMG submission 121103) | Peatland microbial communities from MTU Mesocosm Facility, Houghton, MI, USA - PEATcosm2014_Bin05_10_metaG | ecosystem: Environmental > Terrestrial > Soil > Wetlands > Peat | place... | reverse complement strand
CGCGGCGGTCGATTTCGAGGAAGTTCTGCTGCTTGTCACCGGCAATTTGAATTTCGTCTTGTAAGACACCAGTTGGCCAGAGCATGCGGACGATGTCCGCATCTTTCGATTCGCCGAGGCCGACGACGATGTCGGAGGAATTCTGGCCGAGATATCCGTTGGAGCCGTAAATTTCAAATTTCTGGCGATTCCCGCCGGAGAAGACTTCGACCTTCGTCCCGATAGCGGATTTATTGTCGTTCAATCCCTTGAGCGAGAGGCGGAGCCAATGATTCTGCGTCGCGCCTTCGTTTCGCAGTAGCACGGCGGGGCCGCGGTTTTGCGTGATCAGCAGGTCGGTGGCGCCGTCGTTGTCGTAGTCGCCGGTGATGATGCCGCGGGGATCTTTGAGCTGAATCTTGTCGAGGCCGACGTCGGTGGTGACGTCTTTGAATCCGTCAGGGCCAAGATTGCGGAACAGTCGGACTTCGCCCTTGCCGCCTTTTGTTTCTCCGACGGCAACTAGATCGACCCAGCCGTCGTTGTCATAGTCAAAAGCGGCGACGCCGAAAGCATGAACCCAATTCAGGGCGGGCAGAGGGGCCTGCTCGAACTTCGCGTGATTGTTTTTCCAGAGTGTCAGGCTGGGATTTCCTGCGTGAGAAAAAGCAAGATCGACCCAGCCGTCGTGATTGTAATCCAACGCCGCTACGCCGAAGCTGGGACTCGGCATGGCTGGCGACCAAGGATGCTGAGGCTTGAACGCTCCCTCGCGCGGGTTTTCAAAGATGGTGTTTTCTTTTGCAGACGACACTACTAGATCGACAGCGCGATCATTGTTGTAGTCGGAACCGATTGCGCCCAGCGACGCCCCTTCATTGAAACCCAAGGATGCCGTTACATCCGTGAACGTACCGTCGCCGTTGTTGCGCCACATGACGTTTGTAGGCGCGGCATCGTTCGCGCGGAAGATCATTTCCGAGGGCGAAGACAATTCATGGTTTTGGCTCAGACGCGTGACATAAAGGTCCAAATCGCCGTCGTGGTCGTAGTCAATGAGTGTCAATCCTAAGATCAGGCCATCTGTCTTAATTCCCGCCGCGGCAGTCGCGTCTTTGAATGTTCCGTTCTTTTCGTTGTGCTCGAGCAAAATGTGACCGTCGAGGCCAAGCACGAGATCCACAAAACCATCGTTGTCGTAATCGCCCGCAGTGCAACCGATAGCACGGACCGCCGGATCAAGGCCCGCCTTACGCGTGACGTCCTCAAACTTGCCCCCACCCAGGTTGTGGTAGAGAGCAATACCGCCCTCTGAACCTCCGCTGGCGAGAAAAATGTCGGGCCGCCCGTCTCCGTCGTAGTCAAGGAAACACGCCCCAGGGCCCAGGAAGGCACCCAGGTCTTTCGACTCGGCAGTGCTTTTTCCGATAATTCCCGCGGCTTTCGTCACTTCCGCAAACTGCACCTTGATTTGCGCTGGCGGCTTCAGTGCTGCTTGTGGCGATTCAACCGCGCGTGAGTACTGGCCTTGCTCTCCGTAGGCAAGGCTCATCGGAGAGCCGATTTTGTTTTGCGTGATGTATTGGAATTTTCTTAAATGCTCGCGGGCATGGTCGGTATCGGACGATTGCTGGTAGGCGCGCGACAATCCGAATTCCGCCGAAGCGTGGAGCGGATTGATTTTCAGCGCGTGTTCGAATGCATCGATCGCCTGCGGAAACTGCTTGGCCTGTACGTAGGCGGTACCGAGGAAATACCACGTATCGGGGTCATTGGGATCGATTTCGATGACGTGCTTGAATGCTTCGATCGAAGCTTGCGCGTCGCCCGTATTCTTCGCGAGCAATCCGAGACTGTACCAGGCGTTCGGGCTTTTCGGATCTTGCTTGAGGGCATCTTCCAGCGCGGTTTTTGCCTCGTCAATCTTCTGCAGATTCAGATAGGCGACGCCCTGGTTCAAGCGTGCAATCGCGAACTTGGGATCGGCTTCGGCTGCCTGCTGGAATTGCTTCAATCCCTTTTCGAAAAGTTGCTGATTCATGTAGGCGACGCCGATGTTGTTGAGGCGCGCGGCTTCAATTGGATTCGATTGAGACGTGAAGGCAAGCAGACCAAAGGCCGCGACGAGCGCGGCGACGAAACCTGCAGAACTTTTCGGATTCATTCCGTTAAAGATTTAACCACAGAGGAGAGGGGAGAACACAGGGATTTCCTAGAATTCACCGATCACTTTGAATAGGAATGCGGTTGCGAGTAGGCGCGATTGCCTGTGATTCCCTTCCCTTCTTCGATGGTCACGGTCTGTCCGGCATTCACGTTCGAGAGCTTGTCGAGCTGACCGCTGGGCCACTCGATTTCGATCGCGTCAGCTTTGGCTCGTGGGCCTAATCCGAAGGTGAGCACTAACTCGCTTTGCGCCAGATAACTGGAGCCGGAGCGAAGCATCTTCCACTGCTTGTCGCTGCCGGAATTCAAGCGAACGACCGTGCCAATGCCATCGCGATTCGACTTCGTGCCGACCAACTTAATCCGCAAGCTGTGATTCGTCCCGCCTTCGCTATGGAACAAGTATGCTGGACCCGCATTCGTCGTTAGAAGTACATCCAGGAAACCATCGTTGTCGATGTCTCCATAAGCCGCCGCGCGCGCCACTTTCGGCTGCGCGAACGATTTGCCCATTTTGTCGGTGACTTCGGTGAACTTGCCACCGCCGAGGTTGCGGAACAAGTGTGGTGGCTCGGCAAAGCTCACACGCTTTTGCACTTTCTCGATTTGATCTTCGATGTGGCCGTCGGCCACGAAAATATCAGGCCAGCCGTCGTTGTCATAGTCGAAGAAGAAACAACCGAAGCCAAGCGTGACCAGCGTGGCGCGGCCGACTTCGGATTGCGGAGCTTCATCGACGAACAGGCCATTCCCTTCATTGTGGTAAAGCGAAACCATCTGATTGGCGAAGTTACTGATCAGCACGCTGGGATGGCCGCTGCGGTCGTAGTCAACCGCATCGACGCCCATGCCGGCGCGGGCGACGCCGTCTTCGCTGAAGCCAATACCAGCCGGAACGCCGCGCTCCTCGAACGTTCCGTTCTTCTTGTTGATGTAAAGCTTGTTGGGCTGCGTGTCGTTGGCGATCAGAATGTCGGGCCAGCCATCGTTATTGGCGTCGAGGATTGCGATACCTAAACTTTTCGATGTCGGGTCGCCGAGACCGGACGCTCGCGTGGCGTCTTCGAACCTGCCATTTCCAAGGTTGTGCCACACGCGCACAGACGTTCCTTTATAAGACTCCGGAGTGCAATAAGATTTGTGAGAGCCATCGAGTGTGCAATAGAGATCGCCCTGCTCCGACCACTGCACGTAGTTTGCGACCACAAGATCGAGTTTGCCGTCGCGGTCGTAGTCCACCCATGCGGCACTGGTGGAGAACTCACTCGGTCCCCACATGCCTGCAGACTTCGTGACATCCGTAAAAGTGCCGTTGCCATTGTTATGGAAGAGATGACTCTGTCCAAGTGCGGAGATAAAGATGTCGTCGAAGCCGTCGTTGTCAAAATCACCGACGGCAACGCCGAATCCAAACATCGGCACCGCGAGACCGGCTTTGCGGGTAACGTCGGTGAAGGTCCCATTCTGATTATTGTGGTAAAGCTTCAGCGTAGTCGCCCCGCCGTGCGGGTGGCCCGAAAAATCGTCGCCATTGATCAGGATGATATCGGGATAGCCATCATTGTCGTAGTCGATGAATGCGCATCCGGGCCCCATGGTCTCCGGTAGCCACTTCTTCCCGAAGGCACCGTTGTTATGGGTGAAATGAATACCCGCTTGCGCCGTGATATCGCTGAAGTGTACGTCCTGCGCGTTCGCTGCGGTGGACGCGAGGATCGCCGCTAGCCACAGCGCGGCAGAGACACGGAGAACATAGGAAAAGAAAATCCGCAGATCTTCGCGAAGGTTTCGTGACTTCATGGTGATCCATCTTTTCGGAAGAAACATCTACCTGGAGCCCCCGGCTGGTGACAATACAGTAGCGTCGTGATGAGCAGCAACCTTGTTTCCGGGCGCGGTGTTGCCGATTGGTAACGGTACCGAAACGTGCTCATGCACGGACTGCCGCTCGTTGTTGTCTTCAGGATGGAGCTGACGGTAGGGCCCGGTGATGGATTGCGACGATTCGTCCGCTTTGAAACGAAGATAGCGCGCCTGGTGCTCCTGGGCGAGCTTTTCATTGCCGAGGCCGTTGTAGCAGAGCATCAGGTTGTAATGCGCCTGCAAATCTTCGGGATCGATTAACAGCACGGATTGCAGAACTTTCACGGCGTCATCGTACTTGCGCTGCAAAAAGAGAACGCGTCCCAGATCGTTGAGCGCGACTCGATCGCGCGGATACTGGTCAAGTACGATCCGCAAACGATCCGCAGAGCCCTGGTAGTTGCCATCCGAGCGCAGCACTCGCGCGTAGAAATAATTCGCCCGCGCAAGTTTTGGAGAGAGGGACAGCGCTTTTTCGAGCACGGTGCGGGCGCGCTCCATATCGCCTTCTTGCACCGCGCAGCGGCCGATGTTGATCCACCCGTCGGGATTATTCGGATCCGCTTCGGTGACCTTCTGGAAAGCGGCCGCGGCGGCCTTCAAGTCTCCCTGCAGGAACAGGCCGATCCCGTAGTCGTTCCATCGCTGCCATTCCTCCTTGAGGACAATCGTCTTCGGTTTGAGTGCGGGCGCGTTGTGCGCGACCACTGGAAGAGTTACTTCATTCTCTGCAACAGTGACGATGGGTAAGTCAGGAATCTTCTGTTCCTTCGCTGAGACGCCATTCAGAGTGGCCGTGAATATCGTCGGACGGTCGTCGTAATCTGGCGCGACGGCATTCGGCTTTGTGGGATCGGGCAGGCCGGCGAAAGCCTCATGGGTACCGTACCAAGTGAACTTGCGATAGCACAAACGAGCGTGCAGCGTGATCTTGCTTCCAGCATTTTCCGGGATATGTACGCGGTAATGGACCGTGTCGGCGGCACCGGGTGGGATCAATCTGACATATACAACTGCACGCGTTGCCCAGGCATTGCGCTTGTTGATCGGATTTCCGTGCGCATCGATCTGCAGCGAACGATAGAAGTGCGCACCTTTTTCGACTGGTCCGTGGCCATTGTCCTCGACCATGCCGCTCCAGAAGATGATCTGGCCCTTATCGTCAGTCCCCTTCAACTCGAGCCACGTATCGTAAGCATCGACGGTGCCGCCGGGGAAAAAGTGGCCGACTTTCTTGGTACGCACAACTACGTCGACACGAACCGTGTCACCACGCCGCAAGGGCGGCTGGACTCGATTTAGCGGCGCAGTGACCGGAGCAGCCTCGCCTCCGGCCTCGGCTGAAACTTTCGTCTCCGCTTCTTCCCCGACTGCAAATGAAGTGGAGAGATCCGACTGTGTATTTGCGCCCGGCTTCAGCGGGGCCTGGGCAGGAGACACGGCGAAGACATCCACGGTGAGTGCTCCACTCTTGAGGAAGCCTTCGGTCAGCTGGAGTTGCGAGTGATCTTCGTTCGCGGTTGGCACTGCTGTATTGGCGCCCGGAAATCGATGGGAGTGCACGAGACCATTGATGTTTCCCTGATCTTTCGAGGATTCCATCGGCATGTGACAGTCGGCGCACTGCTGTGGCTTGGGCGGATAGTAGAACGAGCGTGCTCCTTGACCGGACACGCCACTGGCCTGCCAGTTGTCGTATTCGTTGAATCCGCGGAGCCAGCGATAGCCATTCACCGGCACATCAAGATGCACTTTGTGGCACGACGAGCAGAACTCTGCCGTCTGAGTGCGCATGAATGGCTTAAGAAAGACACGGCGGTGCGGCTCTGGATTCAACTTGATTACGAAATCATGGAACGCTCTTGCCACGGGATTCTTGGTGGCCGCCAATTCGTGCAACTTAGGGTATTCCAGGTAGAAATCCGCCTGGCCCATCGTGCTTTTCACTTTGGCAATAGAGTGACACATCATGCAGCCCAATCCGGCTTGAGCCTCCGGACGGTGCACAATCTGTTTGATGGGTGTATCCATCATGCCCGCGTAGAGAACTGCAGGATCGTGACATCCGCCGCACCACTTCGAGGGCTTGGTGCCGATCGTGTCCTGCATATATTCGATTGATTTGCGATACCACTGATTGTTGAAGGAAGAGAAATGATGCGCAGAGCTGAACCACTGGTTGTAGATGTCTTCGTGGCAGCGCTTGCAGGAATCGGACTCCATGAAAAACTTGCTGGGAATTTTCTGCTTACCGTACACCTGCGCCGAACTGGGGAAGAAGGAACCGTCCGGGCCGTCCCCTTCACCGTTCATGGTGCCGGGAGGCATCTCGGGATTCTGAATCCGGTTGCGCGTCTCCCAGCTTTGCCGCATGTAGCGCGCTCCGTAGCCGATACCCGCCAGAATTGCCAGACATAAAGCCACGAGTACTGCGCTACCAAACACCCTCGAGCCAACGCGTTGCGATTCGGAAGTCCGGCGGTCGAGCCACCCGGCGACTAGCAGTCCGACGCCAGCCATCGAAATCGCGATGTGGAGATAGAGCTTGTTCCATTCGGATCGAGACGTTCCAGTCTTGATCAGAACGATTCCGAGGATTCCGCCTGCTAGGATCAGCAACCAACCGCCGCGTGAAGAAAAACTCCCGGTACGCAGCAGACGACTCAACATTGGCAGCAGAAGGATCGTGGCCAGCAAACCTCCAGCCGCATGGAGCAGCACAACGGCGGCATAGAAGATGTTCGGTTGCGGGAAGGCGTAAAGGTAGGCAGCAGAGATGGCGAGAAAAACCACCATCCACGACAAAGCTCGACCGACAAATCCGCCCGATGTTTTCATTTGCCCCTGGCGCAACGGAGAGAGATCAACGCAACTTAAGAATCAGCCCCACAGTGGCTGGATTGCGCGGAACAAAGGTATACAGAGAACCAAGCAGAGTGAATAACCAAAAAATACTATTTGGCGGATTCTTCCATTCATTACCCTCTGCACAGCGGAGGAACTCGCCAGGCGTAACATTCATCTTCGAGCACGGCTGCGACTGAGAGCACGTGCTCTTCGTGCCAAGGTAATCCTACGATTTGCACGCCGATGGGTAATCCCTCCGACGAATGGCTTACCGGGATAACTGCCGCCGGATTGCCCAGCAGATTGAACCACTCCGCATAGCTCCAGGCATCGAGATAGTGGACCGTTTTTCCTTCGACAATCCAACTGCGCTCTCCGTGGCGGAAAGCGGGGACCGCTGCCGCTGGACAAAGCAAGATGGGATATTGCCGCATTTGCGCGAGGAAGCTGGCACGCAGAGCATCGCGGCGAACCCATGCATCGAGCAGTGCGGGGCCACCGAGTTCCGGTTCAGCGGCGGACCAATCCAAGTATTGCTTCAACATTGGGTTCGCATCTTGCTCGCGTCCATCGAACATCGGACGGATCAGCATCCCGCCCATCTTCACGAAAAACTTTTTCCAGAGGATGCGCGCTTCCTCGAGGCCTTCGGGACGAAATGGTTCGACTTGAAATCCGGCGCGATGTAGAGCCTCCGCGGCTGTGCGTACGGCTTGACGGATCTCGGGCGTCACAGGTGTGCGACCGTCACCTTCGAAGTAGCCGATCTTGAGGTGCTTCACCTCGTCGTCGCCGGGCCAAAGAACGGGGACTGGTGCAGCGCAGGTATCTCCATCATCCGGGCCCTGCATGACTTCGAACAATGCTTGCAGATCGGCGACCGTGCGCGCCATCGGCCCGACCACGCCAATTAGGGCAAACGGACCGCCAGATGGAGGATAGTGGCCGGTCGATGGAATGCGACCAGGCGTCGGCTTCAACCCGCAGATACCGCTGAAATGTGCGGGGACGCGAATGGATCCGCCGCCATCGCTGCCGACGCCTGCTGCTGACATCCCTGCGGAGATTGCCGCAGCTTCGCCTCCGCTGGAACCGCCGGGCGTGCGCTCGAGATCCCAAGGACTGTTGGTGCGGCCGTAAAGAAGATTGTCGGTCTCCCAAGCCATCAGCATTTCAGGCGTGTTGGTCATCCCGAGCACGATCGCGCCGGCGACCTTGAGTCGCGCGACAAGAGGCGCATCTTGCGTGGCGACGAATCCTGCGCGCAGACGCGTACCGGCCTCGCACTTCATTCCTGCGACTTCAATCGAACTTTTAATGCTTATCGGCACGCCGTGCAGCGGGCCAATTCCACCGCGCATTACCGCAGCTTCGGCCTCTCGGGCTTCGCGTAAAACGCCCGCCGGGTCCACTTGTACATATGCATTCAGCTTCGGATTCAATTTCTCAATCTTCGCCAGATGAGCTTCGGCAAGTTCGACCGGAGAAATCTTCTTCTCGCGGATCTGACGAGCCATCTCGACGACCGGAAGGAAAGTTAGGTCAGGCATGCAGTTGTTCCGGTTTCCTCACAGTCATTGCTCGATCCAGCGATTGCTTCTCTTCCGCAGCCAGCCGGCGGTAGCTTCCCTTCGCCAGCTTTCCAAGCTCGAGTGGACCAATCGAGACTCTCACCAGGCGAAGGACTTCGATGTCAAACGCTTCCAACATGCGGCGAATCTGGCGATTCTTGCCTTCGTCGAGCGTGATCTCGAGCCAGCAGTTCTTCTCGCCCGAGCGCAGCAGGCAAGCTTGTTTGGCCCGGAGAAGCTGTCCGTCTTCGGTTTTCACTCCCTGCGTCATCTTCCGAGTAAGTTGGTCGTCCGCAACGGCGCCGATCTGGACGTGATACGTCTTTTCCAGGTGCGTCCCGGGCTCGGCGACACGCGCACCCCATTCGGAATCATTGGTCAGGAGGAGCAGGCCCTCACTTGCCTTGTCCAAGCGCCCCACAGGGGCGACCCAAGGCAGCGCGTTGGCTGCCCGCTCCAGAATCGAGTAGACCGTCTTACGTCCCTTTTCATCGGAAACAGTAGTCACCAGGCCGCGAGGCTTATTCATCATCAAATAGATCTTCTGCTGACCTTCAATCGCTTGACCATCTACCTCGATGCGATCGCAGTCGATTCGGACAGGCGTTTCCGGATCGCGCCGTACATTTCCATTCACCTTGACGCAGCCTGCGCGAATCAACTCCCCAGCCCGCGAACGGGAGCAATATCCGAGCTTTGAGAGCGCGCGGGCCAAGCCAACTTTTCGCTCATCAGTTCCCTTCACGCGTCCATGCTAATTGAACAGGCAAATTTGCGCGTCGCGAGAGCGAGGCTTGATACCATGATGATGTTCAAAAGTGCAGAAGGAGTTCTTATTGCCCACCAGCATCCTCCTCGATTTCTAAAGATTGTTGACGACGCGCGCTCGCGGGTGCGCGAGACCGATGTCGACGCGGTGAAGAAGAGAATGGACGACGGCGACAAGTTCCTCCTCGTGGATGTGCGAGAAGAGAGCGAGTTCGCCAAGGATCATCTTCCTGGTGCGATTCACCTTGGCAAGGGCGTGATCGAGCGCGACATCGAAGCGCGCGTGCCCGAGCTAAACGCGGAAATGGTTCTCTACTGCGGAGGCGGATTCCGATCGGCCTTGGCGGCCGACAATCTGCAGAAGATGGGATACACCAACGTGATTTCGATGGACGGCGGCATTCGTGGCTGGCGCGAAAAAAATTATCCGCTGGTGAAAGATTGAGCTTGGTTCGAACGCGGCCCGTCGAACAAGTGTCACGGCGGACCGCACAGTTCTGTGGTAAGCTCCGCCTCTTACGCCCATGAATGGTCGCATCTTCTTCTGGTCGCTCACCTCGGCTCTTGCCGGATTTCTCTTCGGCTTCGACACCGTTGTTATTTCTGGCGCTGAAAAAACCATTCAGGCGCTCTGGGGATTGAGTCCCAGCTTGCACGGCATCGCGATGGCGTCGGCTCTTTATGGCACTGTCGTTGGCTCGCTGCTTGGTGGATGGCCAGCCGATCGGTTTGGTCGCAAAGCAACTTTGCTTTGGATTGGCGTTCTCTACTTCGTCGGCGCGGTTGGATCTGCATTGGCGCCCGGCGTTGGCACTTTCATCGCGGCACGCGTGATTGGTGGACTTGGAATCGGCATCTCCACGGTGGTTGCGCCGATGTATATCTCGGAGATCGCGCCGCCTAAGCATCGCGGACGACTGGCCGGGATGTTCCAATTCAATATCGTTTTCGGCATTCTGATCGCGTTCGTTTCGAACGCACTGCTGGCCGGAGTGGGAGAAAATGCGTGGCGATGGATGCTGGGCGTCGCCGCCTTCCCTTCCCTCATCTACGCGTTGTTCTGCCTCGGACTTCCCGAGAGTCCGCGCTGGCTTCTCAGTCGCAAAGGTGATCGCGAGACAGCGTTGCAAGTCCTGCAACGCACGGAACCTGAACTATCGAAAACAGAAATTGCGGCCCAGGCGGACGAGATCATGGCGGCGTCCACCGAGCAGGTCTCCTCTGGACATTTTTGGACGAAGCGTCTTCAAAAGCCAATCCTGCTAGCCATCTTGATCGCGTTCTTCAACCAAATGTCGGGGATCAACGCAATTCTTTACTTCGCGCCGCGAATCTTCGAACTGACCGGCCTCGGCGCCAAGGCAGCTCTCTTGCAATCGATTGGCATTGGCGTCACGAACCTTGTATTTACGTTCGTCGGACTGTGGCTGATCGACCGGCTTGGACGGCGCACTCTTCTCTATATCGGCTCGTTCGGATACATCACTTCGCTCGGCCTCGTGGCGTGGGCATTCTTTACCAGACATTTCTCGATCGTGCCGGCCTGCATCTTCGGATTCATCGCCGCACATGCTATCGGCCAAGGAGCGGTGATCTGGGTATTTATCTCTGAGATTTTCCCCAATCGCCATCGTGCCGAGGGCCAAACTCTTGGAAGCTTCACGCACTGGATCTTCGCGGCGATGCTCACCACCTTCTTCCCCAAAATGGTTGTCGCCTTTCCGCCGGGCTATGTCTTCTCATTTTTCACGGGCATGATGGTGCTCCAGCTGATCTGGGTGAAGACCATGGTTCCCGAGACGAAAGGTGTGCCCCTCGAACAGATTCAAAAACAGCTAGGGATCGAGCAGGCCTGAGGGACTGTTCACCGAAGGATTGCAGAATTTTATGGCACGCGTTTTTATCACAGGATCTTCTGACGGCTTAGGGAAAATGGCAGCCCAGCTTCTAATCGAACTGGGTCACAAAGTCGTTCTGCACGCCCGCAACGAATCGCGAGGGCGGGAGGCAATGGCCGCCGTTCCCGGCGCGGAGTCCGTTGTGATCGGCGATCTTTCAAGCATCGCTCAAACTCGCGCTGTCGGGGATCAAGTGAACGCGATTGGAGCCTTCGATGCCGTCATCCACAATGCTGCCGTCGGCTATCGGGAGGCGCAACGCATCGAAACCGAAGACGGCTTGCCGCAGGTCTTTGCCGTCAATACTCTCGGGCCATACATTCTGACCGCTCTCATTCGGAGGCCGAAGCGCCTGGTCTATTTGAGCTCCGGTCTGCACATGAGTGGGGATGCCAGCTTGAAAGATCTGACCTGGAAGGAACGTCCGTGGCGTGGACAGCAGGCGTATTCAGATACCAAGTTGCACGATGTGCTTCTCGCCTTCGCCATCGCGCGCCTCTGGCCGGATGTGCTTTCGAATTCCCTCGAGCCCGGATGGGTACCGACAAAAATGGGAGGCCCCGGAGCGCCCGATGATCTGGACGAAGGCCATCGCACACAGGTATGGTTGGCGGTCAGCGATGACAAGGCCGCCAAAGTTACCGGCGAGTACTTCTATCACATGCAGCTAAGGTCGCCGAGTGCGGCAACCCGAGAGAGAGCGGTGCAAGACAAGCTCTTGGAGGCCTGTAAGAAACTGTCAGGAATCGACTTACCGTCGTGACTTCGTTCGGCTGGAGCCGGCACCGCATTTAACACCCATCCAGACTGGTTGACACTCGCCCGGTCCCGGGGGTACCATCGCACGCGGTTCTTCCCCAGGTGTTCCAACTCCCCTACCGAATACCTTAGTTGTAAACCATGCGTACAAGTTCAGCGCAATTGTTAAGGGCCCCTTCCTCGTCTGAAATTCACGTACCGCACGCTCAGGAGGCGCTTTATGTTCGCCAGTTGCAACCGTTCCCGTTTTCCACACCAGCTTGTTCCCATCACGATTTTCCGGGCGGTTCTCTTCTCCACCTTATTTCTTCTGTTCCCACTTTTCGCTGGGGCCCAGAACGTGCTGACTTATCACAATGACATCTCGCGCGACGGCCAAGACCTTAAGGAAACGACTCTCACCCTGACGAACGTGAACTCCACGGCGTTTGGCAAGAAGTTCACGCTGTCGCTGGATGGTGAGCCATTCAGCCAGCCGCTCTATGTCGCCAACGTCGCTGTTTCGGGACAAGGCACGCACAACGTGGTTTACATCACGACGGAGAACGATAGCGTCTACGCCTTCGACGCGGGAGGAAGTCCGACCACTCCGCTCTGGCACACCAGCTTTCTGATCAATGGGGCGGTCGCGGTTCCCTGCGGAAACTTGGGATCGTGTGAAGTATCTCCAGTCGTTGGCATCACTGGCACGCCGGTTATTGACGGCACAACGAACACGCTCTACGTCGTCGCCTTCACGCTCGAGGGCAGCAACTACGTGCAACGTCTGCATGCGCTCGATATTACTTCGGGAGCGGAAAAGTTTGGCGGCCCCGTCGTGATCTCGGCATCTGTTTCCGGGAGCGGCTCGGGCAGTAGCGGCGGCACCATCGCCTTTAACCCGCAGGTGCAGAATCAGCGAGCCGCCCTTTTGTTGTCGAAGGGTGTGGTCTACATCGCGTGGGCATCCTTTGGCGACCTAGGAGCGTATCACGGGTGGGTGATGGGATACAGCGCAAGCACTTTGGCGCAAGTCGCGGTTTTCAACGACACGCCGAACGGCTCGCAGGGCGGGATTTGGCAGAGCGCCGGAGGATTGTCGGCTGACAGCAGTGGCAATCTTCTGTTCCAAACCGGAAACGGCACTTTCGATGCAAATACTTCGGGAGGCATTGACTACGGGGACAGTTTCCTGAAGATGAGTACCACCGGTGGGTTGTTGGTCACGGACTATTTCACGCCTGACAACCAATCGACGCTGGCTGCCGATGACGAAGACTTGGGCTCCACAGCGGGGCTGATCGTTCCAAAACAAAGCGGATCGTTTCCCGACGAAATCACGGGCGCCGGAAAACAAGGAATCATCTATTTGGTGAACCGCGACAACATGGGGCATTTCAACTCGGGAAGCAACGATTGCATCCAGACGATCAACGGCGCGACCGGCGGCTATTACGGGACGCCGGCGTACTTCAGTGGCGCCGTGTATTACGCGGGG
>Ga0181522_10001667_pt1 | contig 13329 bp, 10 predicted proteins | sample PEATcosm2014_Bin_27_FD_121103 | JGI IMG/M metagenome (GOLD analysis project Ga0181522, IMG submission 121103) | Peatland microbial communities from MTU Mesocosm Facility, Houghton, MI, USA - PEATcosm2014_Bin05_10_metaG | ecosystem: Environmental > Terrestrial > Soil > Wetlands > Peat | place... | reverse complement strand
TCGGCGTGGAAGAATTCCTCTTCCGACGCCGCCGCCGCCCCGGAAAGGACCGGCGCGCCGGACAGGAAGAACTCGGTGACCACGCCGAGCACCGCCGGCTTGAGCTGGCTCCATTCGCCGTCGTTCTTGGTCACCGAAATGAAGTCGGGGGCGAAAAACACCCCGCCGACCCCGGGCAGCTCCATCAGCGCCTTGGCGAGCGGCGAGGCCTCCGCTTCGACCGCGTCACGGGCCTCGAAAGTGCCGGATTCCAGCACTGGGCGGCCGGGCAGAAACTTGAGGGTCGTCGGGTTGGGCGTCGCCTCGGTCTGGATGAACACCGCCGGCTCCTGAAAAAGAGGTCTTCCACCCGTGAGATAGGCGCGTGAGCGGGCGAGCGCAAGCCTGAGCGCGCGACCATGCGCCGCAAGACCTGAATCCCGATTCCCCCGGCCGGAGCGTTGGGTTAGACAGGATCGCGTCAACGCGGGGACCGCCATGGCCGAAACTCAGCGCGTCGAAACAGCCGCGCCGGTCGCGCCACGATGAGCGGCGCCTTTCGGTTGAACGAGGGCGGGCGGGTCGACCGCGCCCGGCCGCTTCGCTACAGCTTCGATGGCGCATCCTATGTCGGCTGCGCCGGCGATACGCTCGCTTCGGCGTTGATCGCCAACGGCGTCCATCTCGTCGGCCGCTCGTTCAAGCTGCATCGGCCGCGCGGCGTTCTGTCGCTCGGGCCCGAAGAGCCCAATGCGATCGTTTCGCTCGACGCCGGCAAGGGCCGCGTCACGCCGAACCTGCGCGCGGCGCAAATCGAGCTTTACGAGGGGCTGAAGGCGTCGAGCCAGAACGCCTGGCCGTCGCGAGAATGGGACGCGCTGTCGCTTGTCGGCCTGTTCTCCGACTTCATGCCGGCCGGTTTCTACTACAAGACCTTCATGCAACCGAAGGGCGCCTGGGAGCGCCTCTACGAGCCAGTAATCCGCTGGGCCGCCGGCCTCGGCGTCGCGCCCAAAGATCCCGATCCCGACCACTACGCGTTCGAGTACGCCCATTGCGAAGTCGCGGTGATCGGCGGCGGGCCGGCGGGTCTCGCCGCGGCGCTATCCGCCGCGCGCGCCGGCGCGCGCGTCATCGTGTTCGACGATCAGGCCGAGTTCGGCGGCTCGCTGCTCGCCGAGAACAAGGCCCGCATCGACGGCGCCGACGCCTTTGTTTGGCTCGCCGCGACGCTCGGCGAGCTCGCCGCTTCGCCGCGGGTCAAATTGCTGGCGCGCACGCAGGCGTTCGGCCTCTACGCGCAGAACTTCATCGGCGCGCAGCAGCGGCTGACCGATCATCTCGCCGCGCCCGATCCGCGCAGCCCGCGCGAGCGGCTGTGGCAAGTGCGCGCCAAGCGCATCGTGCTGGCGACCGGCGCGTTCGAGCGGCCGCTGGTCTTCCCCGACAACGACCGGCCGGGGATCATGCTGGCCGAGGCGGCGCGGACGCTGGTCGCACGCTACGGCGTCAAGCCGGGCTCGCGCGTCGTCGTCGCGACGGCGCACGATTCAGCCTATCGCGCCGCGCTCGAACTTGCCGCGGCGGGAGTCGAGATCGCCATGATCGCCGACCTCAGGCCGGCTGCCGACGGCGCGCTGCCGCAAGCGGCGCGCCTCGCCGGGCTGAGAGTCGAGACCAACTCCGCCATCGTCGGCTCCTACGGGTCGCGTCGCGTCACGCATGCGCTGATCGCCAAGCGCTGGGCCGACGGCGCGCCGAGCGCCGGCGAGCCGATAGCCTGCGACTGCCTTGCGATGAGCGGCGGCTGGACGGCCAATGTCGCGCTGCACGCGCAAGCGCGGGGGCGCATCGCCTTCGACGAGACGGCGCAAGGCTTCCTGCCGGCAAGCCGGGTCGAAGACCGCCGCTCGGCCGGCGCGTGCCGCGGGGCTTTCGGGCTCGCCGACGCGCTCGCTGACGGCTTCGCCGCCGGCGCTGAGGCGGTCGGCGAAGCGCCGCCGCAGCCGCCACGGGTCGAGGGTTCAGCGATCGTCTCGGGCGGCGCGCTGGCGCTCGCCATCGGCGGAGCGGCCAAGCGCCCGGGCAAGGCTTTCGTCGACTTCCACAACGACGTCACGGCGCGCGACCTGACGCTCGCGACGCGCGAAGGCATGCGCTCGATCGAGCACGTCAAGCGCTACACGACCGTCGGCATGGGCGCCGACCAGGGCAAGGCGACCAATCTCAATGCGCTGGCGATCGTCGCGGCGGCGCTCGGCAAGCCGATCGCCCAAGTCGGTACGACGACGTTCCGTCCGCCCTATGCGCCGGTGACGTTCGGCGCCCTGGCTGGCCTCTCCAGGGGCGATTTGTTCGATCCGATCCGCGAGACGCCGCTGCACGGCTGGGCGGCGCGGAAGGGGGCCGTGTTCGAAGACGCCGGTCCATGGAAGCGCGCGTCGCGCTTCCCACTGGCCGGCGAAACGGCGGAGGAAACGCTCAAACGCGAATGTCTCGCGACGCGCGCCGTCGCCGGATTTCAGGACGCTTCGACGCTGGGCAAGATCGAGGTCGTCGGCCCCGACGCGGCGGCGTTCCTCGAGCGGGTCTACGTCAATGCGTTCGCCAAACTCGCCGTCGGGCGCTGCCGCTACGCGCTGATGCTGAGCGAGGACGGCTATGTGATCGATGACGGCGTCGTCATGCGGCTGGCCGAGGACCGCTTCCACGTCACCACGACAACCGGCGGCGCCGGGCGGGTCTTCGCGTTGATGGAGGACTACCGGCAGACCGAATGGCCCGACCTCAAAGTTTGGACGACGTCGATCACCGAGCAATACGCGACGATCGCGATCAACGGCCCGAAGGCGCGCGACATCCTGGCGCCGCTGGTCGAGGGGATCGACCTGTCGCCTGCCGCCTTCCCGCACATGAGCGTGCGCGAGGGCCGCGTCGCCGGGGCGCCGGCGCGGCTGGCGCGCGTCAGCTTCACCGGGGAGGTCGGGTTCGAGGTCAACGTTCCCGCCGATCATGGCGAGCGCGCGCTGGAGGCGATCTGGACCGAGGGCGAGACGGTCGGCGCGGTCGCCTACGGGCTCGACGCGCTGCATCTGCTGCGCGCCGAGAAAGGCTACATGATCGTCGGCCAGGAGACCGACGGTTCGGTGACGCCCGACGATCTCGGCCTGTCGCGCATGGTCGCGACCAGCAAGCCCGATTTCATCGGCAAACGCTCGCTGTCGCTCGCCGATCTGGCGCGCCCCGGGCGCCGCCAGCTCGTCGGGCTGTTGCCCGAGGACCCGGCCTTTGTCCCCGACGAAGGGGCGCAGATCGTTGGGGAAGCGACGCCGCCAAAGGGCGCGGCCGCGCTCGGCTGGGTGACCTCGGCCTACGCGAGTCCGACGCTCGACCGCAGCTTCGCGCTGGCGCTGATCGCCGACGGCCGCAACCGGCTGGGCGAGACGCTGTTCGCGACGACAATGGAAGCGGCGAAGCCGGTCAAGCTGGTCGAGCCGGTGTTCGTCGATAAGGAGGGGCGCCGCCTTGAGCTCTGACGCGACTCTTGCCGAACGCCGCTCGATCCTCGCCGGCCGCGCGCTGCCGGACAATGATCGCGTCAAGGCGACCGTCGCGCCGTACGCTTCCCGCTGGATTTTGCGCGGCGGACCCGAGGTCAGCGCGCCTGCAGGCGCCGCCTTCGGCGCGACGCCGCCGCTCGCGCCGTTGCGCGCGGCTGACGCAGGCGCGCGCGCCGCGCTGTGGCTCGGACCCGACGAATGGCTGCTGATCGCCGAAGACGACGCGTCGCAGCTAGGGCGCGACGTCGAGGCCGCGCTTGCTGACGTTCCGCACTCGCTGGTCGACGTTTCGCACCGCCAATGCGCGATCGAGCTTTCCGGTCCCGGCGCGGCGCGGCTGCTCAACGCCGGCGTGCCGCTCGACCTCGATCTCGAGGCCTTTCCCGTCGGCATGGTCGCGCGGACTTTGCTGCTGAAGGCGGAGATTACGCTGTGGCGGCGCGAGGCGGAGCGCTTCCGGCTCGAGGTCGCGCGCTCCTTCGCGCCTTACGTCGCCGCCGTCGTTGACACTTCGGCGCGCGATCAGGCGGCGGGCTGACGAACGCACGACCGGCTGTCGGCAATTCCCTGTGTCCGTCGTCGTTGCGAGCGGATCAAACGCGGGCCGTCTGATCCGTCGGCGCCGGGTTACGGTTCGCAGCCGAGTCGAACCACCGGCGCGTCGGCTCGTCCGCCGGAAAAGACATGTCGATTCGAAGCTCCTGCAATGTCACGTCCTGCGGCGTTCCGAAGGTCGCGAACGTGCTGAACAGGCGAATTCGCGCTTCGCCGACGCGCAGTTCGAGCGCCAACATCGGGTCGATCGGCCGCTCGTCGACGACGCGATGCGTCGCGCCCGAGCCGTCGTCGAGTTCGCGCAGCAGATCCCGGGACGGCGAAAGCGGGTTCGCCGCGACTTCGCGCCGCAATCGGCCCAGGAGCGCCGCGCGGGTGTTCGGCCAGTTTTCGATGCTGGGCCGCAGGCCGTCGGCGGCGAACATCAGCCGCATGAAATTGAGGGCGCCTCCCGAAGATAGCCGCGGCAATGCGTCCGCCGCGACGCAAGACGCGACGATCCGCGTCGCGCCCGCGTTTTGCATCACGATGTCCCATCGCGCGTCCATCACGATCGCAGGATAAGGCTCGTGGCGCAGCAAGATGAGTTCGAGCGCGTCGCGCGCGCTGCTCATTTCCGCGAGGTCGAGTCGGCGCTCGGCGTAGACGGGAGCGTAACCTGCGGCGAGGAAGAGGTCGTTGCGGACGCGAAGCGGCAGGTCGAGCCCGGCGGCAAGCTTGAAAATCATCTCGCGGCTCGGCTGCGCGCGACCGGACTCGACGAAGCTGAGGTGCCTTTGCGACACGTTGGCGGTCAGCGCCAGGTCAAGTTGGCTCATGCGCCGAAGGGCGCGCCACTCGCAGAGGAATTGGCCAAAGCTGCTTTTCACCTCGCCACCATAGTTCCTCGAAGCGGTGGCTCAATTACCTCGGGCGTAATTGCTGCGGTCCCGAAGCGTCAATAGCGTTCAGCGTCGCGACGGTTCGAAATCCCGCAGGCGCGATGCGGACGGCCGCTCGCTTGGATCGCCATCGACTCGAGGACTCAGCGCATGACAAAACCCACCATTCTGGTCACAGGCGCGACTGGCAAGACCGGCGCGCCGGCCGTAACCCAACTTCTTTCCCAAGGATTTCCAGTTCGCGCGCTGGCGCACAGGCTGGACTTGCGGTGCCAGGCCTTGAGGCAAGCCGGGGCCGAAATCGTGATCGGCTCGCTCGAAGACGTAACGGACCTGCGAGCCGCGATGAAGGGCGTCCAACGCGCCTACTTCTGCCCGCCGTTGGCGCCGGGAACGCTCCGGCGCGCAACGAATTTCGCAACGGTGGCGATGGAGAATCGGTTGGAGGTCGTCGTGGCGCTGAGCCAATGGGTGGCCGACGGCAATCACCCGGCCACACACGCGCGCGAAAAGTGGCTGAGCGAAAAGATGTTTCAATGGGCGCCGACGCTCGACGTCGTCACCGTCAATCCCGGGTTCTTCGCCGACAACTACATGGCGGCGCTGGAACCGATCGCGCATTTCGGTCTGATGGCGCTGCCGTTGGGGGAGGGACTGAACGCGCCGCCGAGCAATGAAGACATAGCCAGAGTCGTCGTCGGGGCGCTGGTCGATCCCGCGCCTCACATCGGCAAGTCCTATCGTCCGACCGGTCCAAAATTGTTGACCCCGGAGGAGATTGCAGCGTCGATCGGCAAGGCTCTCGGCCGCAGGGTCAAATATCAGGACGCGCCGATTGCTCTGTTTCTCAAGGTGGCAAAATCGCTGGGAATTCCGGAATTCGTGATCGAGGAGCTGTATTGGTTCCTGCTGGATTATCAGCAGAACGCTTTCGGCCTCGGCGCGCCGACCGACGCGGTGCGCGAAGTCGGCGGCGTCGATCCGGAGCCGTTCGAGACGACGGCTCAGCGGTACGTCGCCGCGTCCGGCTTCGCGCGGAGGTCGACTCGGTCGCATCTGACGGCGGTCTACAACTTGATCGCCGGGCTGCTCACCACGGCTCCCAATCCCGCGGGAATCGCGCGCCGGCTGGAGTTGCCGACACTCAACCACCCGGCGTCCGCGACGGCGAGCGCGGCCTGGCTGGCTTCGCATGCGCCGGAGCGGGCGATCTGACGAGGTCTTGGCGTTCGATCGGCGGCAGGCCGGCCCCAACCCGATTCGCGGGAAGGCCATTGCGCCCAGGCGCCGGGGGCGTCAATCTCGCCGTTCCGGCAATTTTGCGGCGAGCCCCTTTTGATCAGCGTCTTCGACCTCTTCAAGATCGGCCTCGGGCCGTCGTCTTCGCATACGGTCGGGCCGATGAAGGCGGCGGCCGCCTTCGCCGACGCGCTCGTCTCCGACGGCGCGCTGGCGCGCGTCGAAAGCGTGCGCGTGACGCTCTTTGGCTCACTCGCCTTCACCGGCAAAGGTCACGCCACCGACAAGGCGACGATCCTCGGCCTTAGCGGCGAACGGCCGGAGAGCGTCAATCCCGACCGCGCCGAGGCGCTGGCCGTCGACGTCGCTGCGCGCAAGACTCTGCGGCTCGCTGGCCGCAAGGAGATCGCTTTCGATCCCGCCGCCGACATCGTCTTCGATTTCGTCGAAGCGCCGCCGCGCCATCCCAACACACTCGCCTTCGCGGCGCGCGACGCGGCCGGCGCGATCGTCGCCGAGGAGCGCTGGCTGTCGATCGGCGGCGGCTTCGTTCAGCGCGAGGACGAGGAGCCGGCGAACGCGGCTGCCGACGCGGCGACGCCCTACGCGTTCGCCAATGCGGCCGAGCTGCTCAAGCGCGCCGCCAGCGCCGGCATGACGATCGCCGAGCTCATGCGCACGAACGAGCGCACGGTGAGCGGCGCGGTAAACCTCGACGCTCGACTTGACCGGATCGTCGGCGCGATGCTCGGCGCGATCGATCGCGGCCTGACGCGCGAGGGATCGTTGCCGGGCGGCCTCAACGTTAGTCGCCGCGCCAAGGCGATCCACGAGAAGCTGGTCGCCGACGCCGGTCGCAACGCGCGCGCCGCGCACGAGATCATGGATTACGTCGCGGTCTATGCGATGGCGGTCAACGAGGAGAACGCCGCCGGCGGCCGCGTCGTCACCGCGCCGACCAATGGCGCCGCGGGCGTGATGCCCGCCGTGCTGCGCTACTATCGCGACCATTGCGTCGGAGCCACGGCCGAGGGCTTGCGCGTCATGCTGCTGACGGCGGCGGCGATCGGCGCGCTGTTCAAACTCAACGCCTCGATTTCCGGCGCCGAGGTCGGCTGCCAGGGCGAGGTCGGCGTCGCGTCTTCAATGGCGGCGGCGGGTCTCTGCGCCGCGCTCGGCGGGGCCAACGCGCAGATCGAGAATGCGGCCGAGATCGCGATGGAGCACCACCTCGGCATGACCTGCGATCCGATTGGCGGGCTGGTGCAAATTCCCTGCATCGAGCGCAACGCCTTCGGCGCGATCAAGGCGATCGCCGCCGCATCGCTCGCCTTGCGCGGCGACGGCCGCCACAAGGTGTCGCTCGACAGCGTCATCGCGACGATGCGTCAGACCGGCGCAGACATGCAGTCGAAATACAAGGAGACGTCGCTCGGCGGGCTGGCGGTGAACTTCGTCGAGTGTTGACGCCCAGTAGCCGCGGCCGCTGGCCGCGTCGGCCGCGCTCACCGAGCGCGGCTACAAGCGGCTATTCGCGTTCGACCCTGACCCAGCCGTTCAGGCCGAGGCGTTCCTGCGGCAGGTAGGCGGCCTTGTAGGCCATCTTGCGCGAGCCTTCGACCCAATAGCCGAGGTAGACGTGCGGCAAGCCCAGCGCCCGCGCACGGGCGATGGCGTCGAGAATCATGAATGCGCCAAGCGAGCGCTTCGACTCGTTGGGCGCGTAGAACGAATAGACGAGCGACAGGCCGTCGGAGAGCCTGTCGGTGAGACAGGCGCCGACCAGTCGTCCCGCCGGATCGCCGAGGCGGTACTCGGTCAGCGACGTGTCGATGTGGCTGTCCTCGATCATCATCGAATAATCGAGCATCGACATGTCGGCCATGCCGCCGTCGGGATGGCGCGAGTCGAGGTAACGACGAAACAGCGCGTATTGCTCGCCAGACGGCTTGTTGGGCGCCGGCTCGCCGACGATGTCGCAATTGGCGCGCAGAACCCGCTGCTGACTGGCGCTGGGGCGGAAGTCGGCGACCAGCACCCTGACCGAGACGCAGGCTCGGCAATTCTCGCACGCGGGCCGGTAGGCGATTGTCTGCGAGCGACGGAAGCCGGTCTGGGTCAGCGCATCGTTCAAGGCCACGGCGCGTCGGCCGACCAGATGGGTAAACACCTTCCGCTCCTGGGCCCCCGGCAAATAGGGGCAGGGCGAAGGGGCGGTGAGATAGAACTGGGGGGCGTCCCGCATCTCGCGAGTCACGCTGTCGCCCTCCTCAAAGCGTCGCACGACGCGGCAAGGCTAGAACGGATCGCGCCCGAGAGGAATACGCCCGGCAAACTTTTCGCGGCCGAATTTCACGTGCGCCGCACGACGGTCACCCCGGCGAGCATGTCATGCAGGCAGCGCTTCTCGGGGTCGACCAGCGAAACGAGGAAGATCGGCGGAAAGAACCAGCTCACGTAGAAAAACAGGGCGTGCGCGGCGGCGTTGATGAACGGCACGCGGGCGCCGTCCTCATGCATGCGCATTTCCAACCCAAGCGCGCGCATGCCGGGGGTCGCCATCTTCCGTCCGGAAACCGTGAGACCGTTGTAGAAGAACGCAATGAGCGGAAAGAGCGGCGGCAGCAACAGCAGCGACAGGCCGAGCGTGAGAATCAGCAGCGCGATCCAGATCACGGTGGCGAGAATCGAAACCAGGACGAGATCGAGCGCCAGCGCGACGATGCGGCGGGTGCGCACGCCGGCGAGCGGATCGGAACTGAGCACGGTTGCGCTCGCGGTGTGGGCCAAGTGAACCTCCCTCGGCCAGAGCGGCCGATCAGCGCGGATGTGGGGGGCAGGGGGCGCAAGTCAAGGGCGCACGCCAAGCAGGCCGCCGGGCTTCAGCACCAGCGTGATCGCCAGCAGGCTGAAAACGGCGACGTCGCGGTAGTCGACCGGGAAGCAGGCCTGCCAGACAGCCTCGAAGCCGCCGACCAGCAGGCCGCCGATGAGGGCGCCCGGGATCGAGCCGACGCCGCCGAGAATGGCGGCGACCAGCGCCTTGAGGCCAAGGCCGGTCGCCGCGGCGTAGCCGACCGAGCCATAGTACATCGTCATGACGAAGCCGGAGAGGCCGGCGAACGCGCCGGCCAGCGCGAAGGTCTGGGCGAGAATGGCGCGCGGGCTGACTCCGAACAATTGGGCGGCGAGCGGGTCTTCGGAATAGGCGCGCCAGCGGCGGCCGAAGCGGGTGAAGCGGATTGCCGCGACCAGCGTCAAGCCGGCGAGGATCGCGAAGCCGCCGGACAGCAGGGCGTCCAGCGCCGAGGTGACGACGAAGTCGCCCGCGTGCGCGACGCCGAACGGCGCGTTGAGCATCGGGCTCACCCAGACTGGCCGGTTGCCCTGGGTGAGGCGGAGAAACTCGTCAATGAACATCGCCAGGCCGACGCTGGCCACCAGCGCCTGCTGGCCGGTGGCGTCACGTAGCGGATAGAAGACCCAGCGGCTTGTCGCGATTCCGTACAACGCCGCCGCGGCGCCGCCGAGCGCCAGCGCGGTGGCGAGGATTGTCAGGGGCGCCTGGCCGATGGTGAGCAATGCGCCGAGCGCCGCCGCATAGCCGCCGGCGGCCGCAAAGTCGCCAAAGGCGAGGTTGATGCGGCCAACGAGACCGTAGACCAGCGAGTAGGCGGCCGCCAGCAGGGCATAGATCGCCGCCAGCGGCAGGCCGTCGAGCGCCTGCTGCAAGGCGTAAGCGGCGGGGTGCGGCAGGCGGGGTAAATCGCCGACGCCGCCGAGCGGGGCGGGGTCGGCGTCGCGCGCTTCCGGCGTCGCAAGCCAGAAACGCGTCAGGAAATAAAGGCTGGCGTCGCTGAGCGGCTGGCCGTCGATCGCCATCTCAACCATTTCGTCGGAGCGCAGCGGCCGGCCTGGCTGGCGGAAGCGGCAGTCGGCGAAGTGGGTCGCGGCCGGCGAAGCGGGATCGAGGCGATAGACGACGCGCAGGCCGCGCCCGTCGGGAAATTCATGCTGGCTCACAACCTCGATGGAGGCGTCAGGCGGGGAGACGGCCGGCAGCGCCATCCGGCAGAGGCGGGCCTGATCGGTCTCGACCAGCGCCGAGCAGCCGGCGAGCGCCAAACCGGCGAACAGGACCGCAAAAACCCGGCTCACGCCTCGCGCCCCCGCGCCGCGCGACGGCGCTGTTTGGCGCGGTTGCCGCAGATTTCCATCTCGCACCAGCGCCGGCCGTTGTTCTTGGTCTCGTCGTAGAACAGCCAGCCGCAGGCGACCCCGCCGCATTCCTTGATCCGCGTCGAGTCGCGCTCGGCGACCAGCGACACCGCGGCGAGCGCGACCGGTCCGAGCGCCGCAGCCAGCGGAGCGTCGGCGAGCCGCCAGCGCCAAGCGTGGCGCCCGCCGGCCGGCGCCAGTTTTGCGGCGGCAAGCCAGCGCGCATGCAGGGCGACGAGATCGTCGAGAGCGGCCGCGGGCGGGCTGGCGCGATGCGCAATCGCCGCCGCCACGGCGTGAACGTCGTTGCGTAGGCGCCGCGCCTCGGCGAGCAGCGCCTCTGCAAACGCAGGGTCGACGGCGAGCCGCGTGCGCAGCTCCACGGTCGCCGCAGCGTCGAGAGCGCCGGCGTGCTCGAGCCAATCGGCGACGTGCGCCGGCGCCTGCAGATGGTCCTGGTGAGTGGGAAAACCGCGGCCCGATTCGCTGTTAGCGAAATTGAGCGCGAGGTCGCCGGCGATCAACGCGACGGCGCCGGCGCGCGAGGGCGGCAAGGGTGAAGGGATAACCGTCATAATCGTCTTTACAGGTTAGACGGAGGACGCTAGCTTCTCAACTCTAACCGCTAATAGCGGATTAGGAGGTTAAAATGAAACGATCTCTGCTCACGTGTCTGTCGCTCGCCGGCGCGCTGCTGCTCGGCGGCAGCGCAGAGGCCCAAATCAAGATCGGCGTCGCCGGCCCGATCACCGGCGCGAATGCTTCGTTCGGCGCTCAGTTGACCCAGGGTGTCGAGCAAGCCGCCGCCGATATTAACGCCGCCGGCGGCATTCTCGGCCAAAAGATCGAGGTCGAGCCCGGCGACGACGTTTCCGATCCCAAGCAAGGCGTCTCGGTCGCCAACAAGTTCGTCGGCGACGGCGTCCAATTCGTCGTCGGCCACTTCAACTCGGGGGTGACCATCCCGGCGTCCGAAGTCTATTCCGACAACGGCGTGCTCTTCATCACCCCGTCGGCCACCAATCCCAAGGTCACCGACCGCAAGCTGTGGGACGCCTTCCGCACCTGCGGCCGCGATGACCAGCAAGGGAAGCTGTGGGCCGATCTGGCGCTCGGCGATCTCAAAGACAAGAAGATCGCCATCGTCCACGACAAGACCCCCTATGGGCAAGGTCTCGCCGACGCCGCCAAGGGCTTCATGAACGCCGGCGGCAAGAAGGAAGTCCTCTACGAGGGCGTCAATGTCGGCGAGAAGGACTATTCGGCGATCGTCTCCAAGATCAAGGCGGCCGGCGCCGACTACCTGATGTGGGGCGGCCTGCACACCGAAGGCGGCCTGATCGTGCGTCAGATGCGCGACCAGGGCATGAAGACGATCATGATCTCCGGCGACGGCATCACCGACACCGAGTTCGCCTCGATCGGCGGCCCCGGCGTCGAGGGCACGCTGATGTCGTTCGGTCCCGAGCCGCGCAACAACCCGAACGCCAAGGACGCTGTCGCCGAGTTCAAGGCCAAGGGTTTCGAGCCGCAAGGCTACACGCTCTATTCGTACGCCGCGATGCAGATCATCAAGCAGGCGGCGGAGAAGGCCAATTCGCTCGACCCGCACAAGGTCGCCGACGTCATGCATTCGGGCATGGCGTTCCATACTGTGATCGGCGACATTTCCTACGACGCCAAGGGCGACCGCACCACGGTCGACTACGTCTGGTATGTCTGGAAGAAGCAGGCCGACGGCAAGATCGCGTTTGAGCAGATGTGAGGCTGCTTGCCCTCATCCGGCCGCCGCGCGGCCACCCCCGGATCTTCGTCCCGGGGCAGGCTCTTCTCTCGCAAGCGGGAGAAGGCAGGGTGAGGGCAAGCGCCGCGCCTATCGCACCTTGCGCAAAGCTTGTGCGGCTTGAGGCGCGAAGTAGGTCAGCACGCCGTCCGCGCCTGCGCGCTTGAAGCCGACGAGACTCTCCATCATCGCGCGGTCGGCGTCGATCCAGCCGTTCTGGCCCGCCGCCATGATCATCGCGTATTCGCCGCTGACCTGGTAGACAAAGGTCGGCGCGCCGAACGTCTCCTTCACGCGGCGGACGATGTCGAGATACGGCATGGCCGGCTTGACCATCACCATGTCGGCGCCCTCGGCGAGGTCGAGTTCGACTTCGCGCAGCGCTTCGTCAGTATTGGCCGGGTCCATCTGATAGGTGCGCTTGTCGCCCTTCAGCGCGCTTGCCGAGCCGACGGCGTCGCGAAACGGGCCATAGAAAGCGGAAGCGTATTTCGCTGCATAGGCCATGATCTGAACATCGATGAACCCTTCCGCGTCGAGGGCGGCGCGGATCGCGCCGACCCGCCCGTCCATCATGTCGGACGGGGCGACGATGTCGGCGCCGGCTCGAGCCTGGTTGAGCGCTTGACGGGTCAGCGCCGCCACCGTTTCGTCGTTGAGCACCGTCTCGCCTGACATCAGCCCGTCGTGGCCGTGGCTGGTGTAAGGGTCGAGCGCGACGTCGGTGACGAGCCCGAGGCCGGGAAATTCTTTTTTGACCGCACGGCAGGCGCGGCAAACCAGGTTGCGCTCGTTGAACGCCTCGCTGCCTTCGTCGTCCTTCAAGCTGGCCTCGGTATAGGGAAAGAACGCGATCGCCGGGATCCCGAGTTGGACCGCGCGCTCGGCTTCGCGCAACGCCTCGTCGACGCTGTGCCGATCGACGCCCGGCATCGAGGCCACCGGCGCGCGCCGCTTGACCCCGTCAATGAGGAAGAGCGGCCAGATCAGGTCGGAAGTCGTCAAGACGTGCTCGGCCACCAGGCGCCGAGCCCAATCCGCCTTACGATTGCGACGCGGCCGATGGGTCAGTTCGAGGCGCGGCGCGGCAGGGGAATGGACGGCTTTGGCCATG
>Ga0181522_10001665_pt1 | contig 13334 bp, 13 predicted proteins | sample PEATcosm2014_Bin_27_FD_121103 | JGI IMG/M metagenome (GOLD analysis project Ga0181522, IMG submission 121103) | Peatland microbial communities from MTU Mesocosm Facility, Houghton, MI, USA - PEATcosm2014_Bin05_10_metaG | ecosystem: Environmental > Terrestrial > Soil > Wetlands > Peat | place... | reverse complement strand
GCCGCCAAGCTCCTGGTGCGCCGCGCAGTGGCGGTGACCGATGCACCGGAAGCCTATTGCCCGGAGCTCCTCGCCCGCTCGGTCCGCGACTTCACCCGTGCGTCCGAACTGACGGTCGCGGCGATCGATGCGATCCTAGCGATGAGCGGCACGGCGGGATTTACCAGTTCGCATCCGATCCAGCGCGCCTGGCGCGATATCCACTTCATGTCCATGCATATCAGCCTGAACAGCGAAACCAATTTCACGCATTTCGGCCGCATGGAGTTCGGGCTCGGCAGCGACGGCAGCCGGCCATTTTTCTAGGATGCGCGCAGCTACGGGCTGGCTACGGCTCTTCGCGTTCAACAATGCGCAACTTGCGCACGGTTAATTCGTCGACTTCCAGCTTGCCAAAACGCGCTCTCTTGATATTGGCGCGGCCGACGGCGACACGTCCGATCGCAAGCGCGCCCACGGCGATCGCGCCAATCGCAACGGCGCCCAACGCGACCGCCAGGAACTTTAACGCCGGAGGAGTGTCGGATCGGCCGGTTACATCGCGCGCCATTGGCAGTCTCCACAGATCGAACTGAATTCACGTTGGCTTTTATAACGGGCTCTTCCCCGCGGCGTGCATCGCCAAGCGATACGCAAAGACCATTCCAGGACCGAGCGTAGTGCCCGGGCCTGGATATGAACCCGACATCGGAGAGGCCATATCGTTCCCGCAAGCATATAGTCCTGAAATGACCTGACGGTCCTTGTCCAGCACGCGCGCGTCTGCATCCGTGGACAGGCCCGTACTGACCGCGATCTCGGCGGGCCAAATTTCGACGGCGTAGAACGGAGCGGTCCCAAGAGCGCCGATGCAGGGATTGGGCCTGTGCGATTCGTCGCCATTGAAGCGATTGAGCTCGGTTTCCCCCTTGCCGAAGTCGACATCGACACCGGTTTGCGCAAAACCGTCGTGGCGCGTCACCGTTGCGCGCAGACCCGGCGCATCGACGCCGATCCGGGCGGCGAGACTTTCCAGCGTATCGCCGCGCTTGAGGTATCCCGACTTGACGAAGGCCGACAGTTTTTTCGTGCCCGGATGGACGACTCCCAGTCCGTATTTTTCGATGAAGGCAGCGTTGCAGATCAGGTAGCATGGAATGGACGGCGACCTCGCATTACTCTCGAACATCGCTTCGACAAAATCGTGGTACGAGACGGCTTCGTTGACGAAGCGCTGCCCGGCCGCATTGACCGCGATCAATCCCGGTTTGGCGCGGTCGAGCAGGAGATGCGGATAGAGGCCTTTGCTGCCGTCTGCTCGCGTAGTGACCGACGCCGGTGTCCACAAGCCGCTGTGGCCGTGTTCCTCCGGTGCGATGCGCGCGCCGAGCCGCTCGCCGATGACGAGCCCGTCACCCTGATTGAATTCACTGCTCATCGAGTGAACCGGCACAGGGCGCGGCATGAAAGCATCGCGAAATCTTTTGTTGTGCGCGTAACCTCCGGTCGCGAGCACGACGCCCTTGCGGGCCTTCACATCAATCTCTTCACCCGCGGCCTTGATCTTCGCACCCGTAACGCGGCCATTCCCATAAACGACCTCGGCGATCGGCGCGTTGAACAGGATTTCCACGCCGCGCCTGCGAAGACTGAAAAACAATCTCGCGGTCAGCGCATTGCCCATCGTCAGGCGCGTGCCGCGCGGATAGCGCATGCGATCAAAAAGGTAACGGGCGAGGAGCCTGGCCGCGTGGCTGAAATTCGCCAGCGATTTGAAGCGGCCGACAAGAGGAGGAATGTCAGCCTTGCCGATCATCATGCCGCCGAACACCATGAACTCGGGGATCGGAGGACGAAGCCGCATGAAATCGCCGCCCAATAAACGCCCGTCGAAAGCCTGCGGGATGATCGCGCGCCCCATTACGGCGGCGCCCTTCATGTTGCTGCGATAGTCAGGATGCCGTCCGCACGGCAAAAACTTTACCTCGGTATTGGCTTCCAGATAATCGATCGCGGCCGGTCCGGTTTTGAGAAAAGCCGTCCGCAAATCGCGGTTCGCCGGATTGCCAATGAGCGAATCCAGATACTCTTCGGCCTTTTCCGCACTGTCGTCGAAGCCGGCGTCCCTGCTTTGATGATTTCCGGGAATCCACAGCGTGCCCGCCGACGTCGACCCGGTGCCGCCGACTTGCCCCGATTTCTCACAGAGCAGAACATCAAGGCCTTGCAGACTTGCAACAAGCGCCGCCGTCATTCCGGCCGGACCCGCGCCGGCGACAAGCAGATCGACCTCACGTTCTTTGCTCATCGGCTTAAGCGGCTACATAAAGATGGGACTGGCTGTGGACGCAGTCTCTATCCTACCGGTCTCTCGGCGAAATTCCCTGCTAACAGGGAAATAAACAGGGAATTTTGCGGAATCCAACCCTCCCCCCCCCCCCGCGGTTCTGGTGCCCAATCATCGCGCAATTGCAATCGCTTGCAGACAAATTCCCCGCACAACAAAACAGGGAATTGTCGCACATGTTGCAGGGAAAATCTCCCGATAGCAGGGAAATCGTTGCTCAGGATGTCCACTTTCGGGGTGTCGGCTCAACTCGTCGATGCAACACAGGCGTTAAATCTCCGGCGGTGGTAAGCGCGGAATTTTTGTGGGGCAGCGTCCAGCGAGATGTCGCCCCACTCGGCCGAAAAGTGCCGCCTTAACGCGCGCGACTTGGGGTAATATCGATGGCGGAAGATTTGGCACATAGAGCCCCCTCTTCTTGTTAATGGCACAGTACCACGGCCAAACCGTAGTGCCACTGGATCAAGTGTTCCGCGATTTCTTTGGCCATTTGACGGTGGAGAAACTCTTACGCAAGGCACTCCGCGGCGAGATTGCCTTGCCCATCGTGCGCATCACGACTGCACCCGACCCGCCGCCACCACGTCAATTTATCTCTTGCAATGCGGGGGCCATCCACAGAGGACATTTATCAGCGGCTCAGTTGCGTGAACCGCGTTCGGCAGAGCGTATTCATGGCTCTCATGTCGAAACCGCTGCGATAGAGAGGTTATCGTTGTTTGTTGCTATTCGACGGTTTAGTTTCAGGCATCAGCAACCACAGGAGAAGCACAGCGGCGAGTGCCACTGCTGCGATGCCGAGAAATCCCGCCGCGCGGCCGAGACCTCCTGCCACGATGCCTGAAAGTGTAGTACTGAGCGAAGCGCCGACCCCTGACATCGTTCCGACAAACCCCTGCGCAAGATTGAACCGACCAGTACCTCTTGTTAGGTCAGCGACGATCAGTGCCGTGAGCACGCCCAGCATCGTTCCGCTGACGCCGTCGAGTAATTGAGCGGCGGTGAGAATGACTGGATTGGTAGTCGAGGCGAACACCAGCGCACGGATCGGCAACGCCGCGAATCCGACGAGCAGCAGCGGCCGGCGGCCCCACGTGTCGGCCTGGCGTCCCGCCCATGGCGCCATGATCGCCACGATCACCTGGGGGACCATGATCAACGCTGAGACGACGAGCGAGGAAAGAGCTTCCTTGCTGTAAGCGAGCGCTTCGCCGGCAAGTGGCAGCATCGACGCGTTGGCTATCTGGAATAAGAACACGCAGCCGGCGAATATGAGCAGGCCGCGGTTCTTCCAAAGGGTTCGGCGCCGTGCTCTCGGTGGGGCGCTCGGCGCTGGGCGATCCGAGAGGCCCGAGGCACGGTCGAAATGAATATCTGAAGGTTGGATGCGGCCGAGAGCGGCGAGCAGCGGAAGCACAAGCGCGGCCGCGGCGAAGAATATCGCGCGATATGACAGGAAATAGGCGATGAGGCCCAAGAGACCCGCTGCGAGCACGCCTCCTATCGAGGCAAAGCGCTGATTGCGTCCGAGTCGTTCAGCGAGCGCCGTGTGACCGACCAGGCCGAGGCTGATAGCAGCAATCGCCAGCCCCAGAAACCCGCCGGTGATGCCTTGGAGTACTAGAGCGGACAACACCAGCGGGAAAGTCGGCCAAAGCGCAATGATCAGGGCACCCATCGCAACCATAGCAGCGCCCACCGCGAGCACGATTCGCTTCGATCGGATAGTGTCAAGCAATGCACCGCCGGGCAGTTGACTCAGCAACCCAGCGAACCCAGCTGCCGTCAGCACGAAACCGATGTCCTGTTGGGTCCAATTTTGCTCGGCTAGAAATGCGGCGAGGTAAGGACCGAAGGCCGACAATGCGCCAGCAAGAAATAGGTTGACGGCATCGAGGCCGCGCAAACTGGCATCAGATGGCGATGGTTCAGTTGCGTCTGCTACTCCCGCGGAAACCGCAGAGATGACCATTCCCTTCGGATTCCGGGTATTAGCCACGCAGGCTCCCTAAGCCTTCTGTCATGACGACCCCGGCCGTCCACCGGCTCGCCGCGTGTCATCAGCCGCCCGTAAATGATTTCCACTAGCGTAGCTGCGTCGGGCGACGTCATCGTGATTCCCCTTAAGTACCTCCCACCGTGTCGAGTCCCCGTCGCGCCAGAAGCGGATGTCGAAGCGCCGCCGCCCAAGTCGCAGATCAGTAAGCGTGACGTCTGGTAGCCAGTCCGGTAGCACAGGATCTACGTACAGTTTACCGCGCGGAGCATCCTGCTGCAGTCCCAACATCGCCTGCAGAAGCACAAACGGCGTTCCCGCTGCCCAGGCCTGCGGCACATTGGCGCCGAGATACTGCACCGGAAAACTCGTGGTATCGCGCTGCAACCCCCCATACAACTCGGGCAATTGGTTTAGGAGGAAATGGCTCGCCGCGCCGCTAATGTCCCGCGCTAGCGCTGCCGCCTCCGCGGTGAATCCATAGCGACGCATGCCCATAGCGATCAATGAGTTGTCGTGCGGCCACACCGCTCCGGTTTGGTAGTTGTACGGATTGAATGAGACATGATCTGCCGACAGCGTGCGGATGCCCCAACCGCTCCACATGTCCTTGCGCATCAACCGTTTTACTACGGTGTGGGCACGTTCCGGCGCGATGATGCCGGACCAAAGGCACTGCCCGACATTCGACGCCACCGACAGTACCTTTTTCTTTTCCCCATCCAATGCGAACGCATAAAAGCCGGATTCTTCGTCCCAGAATACTTCATTGAATTTTTTGAATAGCACCGCCGCCTTCTTGCGCAACACGTTTGCGCGACGCGTGTTGTCCAGTTCGTCGTAGATCTCCGCCATACGCAACCATGCGTCATAGACATAGCCCTGCAATTCGCAGAGTGCTTTCGGCCCCCGCACCAGCGTACCGTCGGGATACATCACCGAATCCCCAGAGTCCTTCCACGCCATGTTCTCATAGCCGGCCGTCGAACGAGTCTGGTATTCTTGGAACCCGTCGCCGTCGCGATCGCCGTATTTGTCGATCCAGGTCAGACAAGCTTCGGCATTTGGCAAATGCCGCTGAATCAGAGCACGGTCGCCGGTGGCCTTCCACGCAGCGTGGAGCGCCACCAAGTACAGCGGCGTCGCGTCAGCTGTTCCGTAATACGGCGTGTGCGGAATCATTTTGAAATACGCCAGTTCGCCGTAGCGCAGTTCATGCAGTATTTTGCCTGGCTCGGCGTCGCGGTAGTCGTCGCGTTTCTTCGCCTGAAACTGTCCCAACACGTCAAGCGTCGCGGCGGCAAACTCCGGATAGACGATCATTGTCTGTAACGAGGTGATCAGCGTATCGCGGCCGAACAGCGCCACAAACCACGGAAGCCCCGCGGCGGGCACAAAATCCATGTGATCCGTACCTTCCAGCGGCAAGCGCAAAGCGGCCATGTCTTGAACGCCCTGACTGTAGCAACGATAAAACTCCTCATTGCTGGTTTCGATCTTGAGCACCGCCCGCTGCCACTCGTCCGTCTTACCGACGTTTGTCGACTCACCGCTGGAATCGGTGCATTCCCGCGGCGCCCGGATAGTGCTTTTGCCATCAACAAAGTCGTAGTTCAGGCAGCGGTGCCAAGCCTGACCAGGTTTAAGCGCGATGTCGAAGCTCAGGCGGCCGTTGGCGTTCACTGCCGGCCTGCCGTTGCCCTTGCCGGCGTGGACGATGACTTCGCGGCAGAAATCCTTGTTGTGATAGCTGAATCGCAGTGCCTGCCGGCTAGGTGACCATGATGTGGTGATACGACCCCGGCGTACGATATGGTGGCCTTTCACTTCAAATATATCGGCGAAATCCGCACGGATCGCGATCTCGAGATTGAAGCGTACCGGTTTCTGACTGTTGTTTGTTATGTCGATATCCTCATGCAGTCCGCCATTGATATGGCGGCCGATCACCAAGCCCAGCATGCGCGCCGCGATTGGACCATCCTCAGTAACGAAAGCGCGGTTGGTCTGAAAGATGCGCGCCGCCTGATAGGCAATGGCACCCCCGTTCAGCAGGTCCCATAATTCGCCATTAGCATAGATCGCCCAAGCGCTGATCAACCTGGTGTCGCGGAAATACAGTCCGCGTGTGCTTGGCCAGTTCACCTGCCCGTCGGGCTTGGTCACTAACACCGTTTGACCTTGATGAATGACAATCTGAGTGGGGCCGACCTGAACCTTAAACGCCATGGACAGCTACCTTCCTCTACCAGCGAGTGACCATTTACGGGAAAATAATCCCGATCATTTGAATCGGGCTGCGACCTGGTCGCCCACGCGCAATGCGTTTGCGATGATGGTCAAGGTGGGATTTACTGCTCCGATCGAGGGAAAGAAGCTGGCGTCGGTAACATACAGGTTGTCGATGCCGTGCGCCTTGCAATTGAGATCGAGCACGGAGTGCGATGGATCAGTTCCGAAGCGCATGGTGCCCGCCTGATGCGCAGTGCCGCCGATCGGGACGTTTTGCCCGAGATAAAGCGACCTGTCGAACAGGTGCGGGTGAACGTCGAGCTTGCCGCAGAGATCGCGCAATTTCTCCTTCAGTCGCCGATGAGCCTCCATATTGTTCTCGGTCAAATCGAGCATCACACGTTTCCCGTCGTAGAAGATTCGGTTCTGCGGCGACGGCAAATCCTCTGAGGTCAGCCAGAAGTCGAGCGAATGCTGCGCGATCCAGTCGAATGGCTTTTCCGGAAACCATTGCAGGAAATCGGGTAGTCCTTCGCCGTGGATCTGCACGCCATCCGATTTTCCCACCATTTGAATATGGCCGAGCGGATAGTCCCAATCACCGGAACCGAAATAGAAGTCGTTTAATCCCAGGGTCTTTTGAAACTCAGTCGGATTCGGCGTGCGCGAAATGGCCATGACGACGGAATTGTTGTGCCGCATGTAATTGCGGCCGACGAGGCCTGAGCCGTTGGCGAGCCCTTGCGGATGGTCGTCGTTCGCTGAGCGCAGCATCAAAAGCGCCGACGACAGTGCACCACCAGCGACGATGGCAATGTCGCACGAATAGGTCGTTCGTTCGGCGCCGCGGACCACTTCGACTCCGGAAACCCTGCGACCCTGCGAGTCCGTTACGAGTTTGTCGACATATGAATTCGTCAGCAGTGTCAGATTCGGATGGGCGCGCAACGCCGGATCGACACAGACGATCTGTGCATCCGCCTTGCCGTTGGTCAGACATGGATAGCCGTCGAAGGCATTGCAGCGGATGCACGGCGAGTGCGGCAACGCCTTGCCGTCTTGTTCGTCGAGCAGAATACCGACCGGCAGATGAAACGGATGATGACCCTCCCGCTTGAGGCCATCAAACAGTTGCTGAATGCGAGCCTCATGACTGATCGGCGGATAGGCATACGGCTTTTTCGACGGCGGCTCGGTCGGGTCCTCACCGCGCAGGCCGTGCACGTAATAGAGTTCTTCGGCGGCCTGGTAATAGGGCTCAAACGCGTCGTACTTCAGCGGCCACGCCGGCGAAATCCCGTCAACATGCCTGATTTCATTAAAATCCCGCTCGCGTAGCCGCAACAGCACGGCGCCGTAGACCTTGCTGTTGCCGCCTACAAAATAATGCAGGCCGGGGTGAAAGTTCTTGCCGTCCGAGCTGTACCAGGTCTCGGGTGCCTGATAGCGCGCATCCACGAATACCGCTTTGCTGTCCCAATTCTCACGTTCGCGGGGCAGGTAGCCGCCACGCTCCAATAGGAGAATACGCTTGCCAGTCTGCGCCAGCCGCCACGCCATGGTGCCGCCGCCGGGACCGGAGCCGATAATGACGACATCGTAATGTCCGCTGGTGCCGGTCATGGATTGCCTTCTGGACCCAAGAGCAGCAACGTTTGAACTTAGACGAAGGTTCAGCGTTTTATACAGAATGCCCGAAAACGACTGCTTGTAGTGACTGCGAGGTCATGCGCGATGGTAATGCTGAGCATCGGCGTCGCTGCGGCGATCCGCATTGGTATGGTCCTCCTGTTTCTTCCTTTTAGCGCGCTAGACAAGATCCTCAACTTTCGGGGCGCCGTCGGCCAAGCGCGCGAGGCGGTGTCGAACCCAACCGTCGCGACTGGACTGATACTTGTCGGATTATTTGTCGAAGTATTCATGTCGCTTGGAGTTATTACGGGGATTGCGGATCGAGCCTGCGCCTTTGTGTTGGCCGGATATTGCGGTGTTACGGCGTTGGTCTGGAAGCAATTCTGGAAGCCCGGTGATTTCTGGAGCTCCGCTAGCGGTCAAGGCCGGACACTGTTTTGGGATTTCCTGAAAAACTTTGCTCTTGGCGCCGGCTTTCTGCTCATCACCTTCGGCACCGACGCGGCTTCGGTCGGCCATTTCTTCGCGCATCCGTTGTCGTCATCCCACCCCTACAGGGTGACACAAGCGGATGTTCTGCCGTGAGCACGGATTCCAAGCCCGCGATTTCCTACTGGCATCTCTGGACCGACGCCGATGGCGTCAGTCACCAGACGCGCTGCACTATGACTGAGTTTGAGAAAGCGGCAATTGCGCAGAGGGCCGCTCCGCAATGGATCGGTGCGAAGACGACGGATGCCGCGACAGTTTTCGTCACGGTGCTGCCGGTTGGTTGGATCGGAGACTGGCACGAAAATCCAAAACCCCAGTGGATCATCCCCTTGTCGGGACGCTGGTTCGTTGAATCGATGGACGGCCAACGCGTCGAGATGGGGCCGGGCGAAATATCTTTCGGCGAGGACAAGAACACGCGCAACGTGGCGGGCAAGCAAGGGCACCTGTCCGGCTCGGTCGGCGACGAGCCAGCGGTCCTCATGCTCGTGCAGTTGGAAACTCGACCGCCGCTTGCTTCGCCCTGTCGTTTCAGGTGAGCCATTGTTTCAGGTGAGTTGTGGACGAAATTGAAATTAAGAAACCGCGTTTTGCGCGATACATTTTGGCCAACGCGGCCTTGGAGACGCTGGCGTCGGGATTCCGTTGGATCGAGGGGCCGGTCTGGATGGGCGACGCCGACTGCCTCCTGTTCCAGGATTTACCCAACAATCGCACCATGCGCTGGACCGAGGGTCTCGGCATGTCGGTGTATCGTTCGCCTTCGAATTACGCGAACGGACAGACCAGGGATCGCCAGGGACGGTTGATCGCCTGCTCGCATCGCGGACGATGTCTTTATCGCACCGAATATGACGGCCGGGTCACGACACTGGTCGATCGTCACGACGGCAAACGGTTGAACGCGCCAAACGATGTCGTGGTGAAATCGGATGGTTCGATCTGGTTTACCGATCCACTATATGGAATATCGAACGATTATGAAGGGGGACGGCAAGCCTCGGAAAAGCCGCCCGCCGTCTACCGCTTCGATCCAGAACGCGGCGACATCCGGATCGTTGCGGATGATTTCGACGGACCAAACGGGCTCGCCTTTTCGCCCGACGAGAGCCGGCTGTACGTGTCTGAGACTGGGGACCAGACAATGGACCGCCCACGCCAATATATCCGCGCCTTCGATGTTGGTATCGGCCGTTCAACGCTCTCCGGCGGCGACGTCTTTCACAAGATTGACGCCGGCTATTGCGACGGCATGCGCGTCGATGAGGACGGCAACATCTGGAGCAGCGCGGCCGACGGCGTCCACTGCATCAGTCCGGATGGCGAGCTGCTTGGTAAAATCCTGGTGCCCTACCGCGTTTCGAATCTGACATTTGGCGGCGCCGTAAAAAGCCGTCTCTTTATCGGCGGCTCGAGCACTCTCTATTCCATATTCCTTAATTGCCGCGGCGTGCAGACGCCGTGAACGCAGTGCAGCGGCTGTCGCGCATCACAATGATCTGCAGCGACCCGGGCGGGTTGGCCGCTTTCTACGAAGGCGCTCTTGGATTCGAGCGAACCGGCGCGATGTCAATAACCGAGCCGGCCTTTGCCGCGCTCATCGGCATTCCGGGCGCGACGGCCAGCGTCATAACATTACGACTTGGCGGACAAGAGATTGAGCTCGCTGGCGTTAACCCGCCCGGACAGAATTATCCGCGCGCGGTCTCCGGACGAAGCCCACTCTTTCAGCATTTTGCGATCGTGGTTTCCGATATGGCGGTAGCATACGCCCGGCTGTTGGCGCAGTGTGGCTGTACAGCGATCTCGACTGATGGGCCACAACTGCTGCCTGCTACATCCGGCGGCGTCACCGCATATAAATTTCGCGATCCCGATGGGCACCCGCTCGAGCTGATCGCCTTCCCGCCCGATGCCGTACCCGTGCGCTGGCAGCGCTCGTCAGCAACGGGATACCTTGGCATTGATCATTCCGCCATTTCAATCGCCGATACGGAACGAAGCATTAGCTTTTACGAGCGGCTCGGATTGCGGCGGGTGGGCGGCTCGCTCAACTCTGGCCCAGAGCAAGATAAACTCGACCATGTAGTGGGGGCGCTGGTCGAGGTGACGGCTCTGGCACCGCCACGATATTCAACCCCTCATGTCGAACTGCTCTGCTATCGGGGCGTCGTCGACCGGAAATCAGCCTTTGCCGGAACTAATGACATTGCAGCGACGTGGCTTGTTCTGACAGTGGGAAACGATCAGATCTTGGAAGTGCTCCGCACTGAGTGTCGTGAGGCCGTCCTATCTGGCCCGGTGCAGTTTAATCATGGCGTTTGGCGCGCAATGTTGCGCGATCCGGATGGCCACCTGCTTTGCCTTGAGGGTCCGCGCGAAGCAGTTTGACCTCGTCGAGCACAACGGAATGAGCTCGGCACCGGTAGGGTGGATACGTGCCGATAAGACAACAGGACGCGATGTCCGACTCGGGTCATTAGCTGCCGCGATGCGGTCAAATCGGAATGTCCGTTTTACCCCCGAAAGCTGCCGCGACAAGAGTCTCTTCGAATACCGTTTCGAGTCCTGAAAACGGAAGCAGAGACGGCAGTTGGTGCGATCGGAGTACGTGGTGGAGCAGAAAGCGAACATTTTTCTTCGGTCTCCACTCCGAGACTCTGAAAATCGGGAATAATTCAAATTTTACGTGGAGACTTTGGCCCGCAGTTGCGGCAACAAGCGCGAAATGGGAATTTCGGAGACTGTCGACACTCTCGGAAGCCCGCACTTAGCGGGCTTTTTCAGCTACAGAAATAATATTCTCCAAAATCGAGACTGGCTGGCTGAGTACGTAGTCCGTATCCTACCGGTCTCTGGCCGAAATTCCCTGCTAACAGGGAAATAAAAATAAACAGGGAATTTTGTGGAATCCCACCCTGCCCCGCTGCTCTTGCGCCCGGTCATGGCGGAATTTCAATCGCTTGCCGACCAATTCCCTGCACAACAGAACAGGGAATTTCTAACGTGTTGCAGGGAAGATTCCCCGATTAACAGGGAAATCATCACTCGGGGATGTCGGCTCAAGCGGTCCGACACAACACCAGGCGTGAAATCTCCGGCGGTGGTGAGCGCGGAATTTTTGTGGCGCAGCGTCGGGCGAGATGCCGCCGCACTCGGCGGCAAGGTGTCGCCTTAGCGCGTGGGACTAGGAGTAACATCGATGGCGGAAAATTCGGCGCATACGGCCCCTACTCTTTTCTTATTAATGGCACAGTACAACGGCCGAACCGTCGTGCCGCTCGATCAGGTGTGCCGCGACTTCTTCGGACATCTCACGGTCGAGAAGCTATTACGGAAGGCACTCCGCGGCGATATTGCTCTGCCTATCGTGCGGATCGAGACAAGCCAGAAGGCGCAGCGCGGCGTGCATCTTGTCGATCTCGCCGGCTATATCGATGAGCGCAGGGCGGCAGCAGTTAAGGAATGCCGCCAGCTTCACGGAACGACATAAGTACGATCGCAGTACGACCCGCCCGCCCGCTCGTCGCTCGAAATTTGCAAAAATCGGCCTTCTGCTGATCGGTCTGTCCCATCATTAGCCCTGCAGAGCGGTGATGCCCTCGTCGTATGCCGCGGCATGCACAGCGTTATCGTCCAGTGGCTGCGATCACCGCCTTTGGGCAGGTTGCACTTCCGCAGATAACCAAGGTGGGAAGCGCGATTTTATTGCTGCGCGGGTGTGAGCACGAGCGCCGCCGCACGTTTTTCCAATTGCTCGCGCTCGTCCGCCGACGAGGCCTTAGAAGCCTGCTGCAACAGGTCCGCTGCTTGCTTCTTGCGTTCTTGCCAGTCGGGACCATGCGCGGCGTTGTCGGCGGCAACCAGCCGGTCGATCTCGGCTTGCATTTTCTGATTATTCTCTTTCAATTTAGCCGCCTGGGCATCGAAGAAGGCCTTGCGATGCGTCGCGAACTCGGCCTCGGCGCGGGCTCTCGCGTCACGCGCTCTCTTCACATCCGCGTCGTAAGCCTCTTGTTGGGCCGCGAGGAGATCCTGCTTGGTAATCCGTTTGCCGCCGATGTCGAGGACGGTGTCCGGTGCCAGCGCCTTGAATTGCTCCGGTGTCATCGTGGTAACGGTCACAACCTTGGAAGCATTCGACGTAGTTTCTTCCGCGTTTGCCCGCAGCGGCCAAATGCAGAGGAGAATAGCGCCAATAAGCACAATGGATGTCCGCACCATGGCGATCAGCGCTCCTTTGGCGCAAACCGGTTGCGATCCCTGCCTCGCGGTCATGGTGGCCCCGAGAACGGTGTGCCGATCGGCCCTGTGACGCTGACTAGTCCGTCATATTCCAGCACCGAACACTCATGCTGATGCCAATGCACGGCCCAATTATTTTGTGGACCGGCGGCAAATGTAAGCGAGGCCTGCATTTGCGGGTCATTGTCGGGTGAACCGTCAACATGCATGGGATTTACAGTGAAACCGGTGATCGCCTCAACACTCCATTGATTGATCAAATTGGCGGTGAAGACATCCGCCCCGCCGTTGCCACCGCCCCAACCAGAGTTATGAGCAGCGAAAAATCCGACGCTAGGGATGAGCGCCGTACCTGTTCCGAGGGCACCAATTCCTCCCCATGGAAATGCGCATTCAGCCGGCCATCGGCCT
>Ga0181522_10001664_pt1 | contig 13334 bp, 31 predicted proteins | sample PEATcosm2014_Bin_27_FD_121103 | JGI IMG/M metagenome (GOLD analysis project Ga0181522, IMG submission 121103) | Peatland microbial communities from MTU Mesocosm Facility, Houghton, MI, USA - PEATcosm2014_Bin05_10_metaG | ecosystem: Environmental > Terrestrial > Soil > Wetlands > Peat | place... | reverse complement strand
TCTTCGAGAAGGACGTACACGAAGCCGACATCGAGCACCGCCTCAACGCGATCCGCCTGATCCGGGGCGTCCTCAGCGTGACACCGATCAAGAGCGACCCGAACACGTACATCGCCGAGGAGCGGGTGCGGGACCGGTTGTGGACCAAGATCCGCGACGTGTTCCGCTCAGAGCGTGAGTAGCGCGGTTTACGAGTGACAGAGGACTCGACCATGAGCGACGAGAAGACCGAGGCGCAGTCCAAGCTCGCCGAGACCTGCGCGGCTGCTGGTGTGCGGGTCGGTCACGTCTACCAGCACTACAGGGGCGGGCTCTACGTCGTCTTCGCCGTCTCGCTCGCCGAGGCGACGCTCCTGCCGTATGTCCACTACTACAGCCTCGAGCGCGGTACGCGCTGGACCCGGCCGCTCGCGAACTTCAGTGCGGTCATGAACGTGGATACGGCCAGAGTCCAGCGCTTCGAGCGGGTGCGCCCCGCGACGAACGACGAGCTCGCGCGAGCGATCGGCGTCCGAGAGGTCGCGTCGTGAGCCGCCGCGTCGTCGACGCCGTCGACTCGCTGCTCGGCACGCCCACGTTCCGGGGCGGCGCCCTGCGCAGTCGCGCCGGCGTGTTCACCGACAGCGACGGCCTCGAGCCGGTCGGCGCGCTCGACACCCTCTCCGTGCACGCGGAGAGCGGCGACGCTGGCCCCTGCACGGCCTACCGGCACGGGCGCCTGCGCGGTAAGAAGCGCTGCCACGGGTGCGGCAGAACACGCAACGAGATCGAGATCGACGGAGAACGATGACCATGGCTGGTGAATTGCGAGACCGAGACATCGAGCGGTTCGACAAGATCGCGACCCTGCGCAAGCAGTTCGAGCGCGCCCGCGAGATGGGCAAGCAGACCGTCGTCCACCCCATCGCCATCACGGTCATCGTCGAGATCCTGGGACTGCTCATCGACCTCGTGGCGGGTGGTCCCCCGCCGCCCCCCGTCCCCCGCCCGGAGCCCCCCCCGACGAGCACCGTGCGCGCGCAGGCACTCGCGAGCCGCACGCGCACCCCGAAGTACCGGCTCGGTGCGCGGGTGCGCACGAGCGCGGGGCTAGAAGGGGCCGTCGACGCGATCTTCGCGGACCTCGAAGCGGTGTTCGACAAGGGAGCGGTCAGCTTCGACCGCGGGAACATCCAGAACGCCGAGGCCCTCTGGGCCGCGATGCAGGGGTCGCGGCCCAAGACCCCGAAGGACGGCGTCTGGTACAGCGTCGTGCTCTTCGACGAGCGGTACGTGATGACGCTCGCCGGCGAGGACGACCTGCAACAGGTCTCGGACCTACCGTGAAGCCCGTCGGGCTCACGCGCGCCGAGGAGGAGGCCGAGCAGCCGCCCGAGGCGCCGCGCGCGGTCGCGGCGGTCCAGCCCGGCCGACCGCGCTGCCAGGCCGCCGTCCCACCGACCGGCGACCGGTGCGTCGCCGAGGCTCGCGGGCACCTCGTCTGGCCGGACGGCGACCGGTCGCTCGCGTGTGCGGACTGCGCGCGCCGCCTGCAGCAACTCGGCGAGTCGCACCGATCGTCGGTCCGCTTCGAGCCGTTCTCCGCCGCCGAGGGCGAGTCTTGACGCGCGCGGAGCTACTCGCGTTCGACGGCGTCAGCCGATCGGTGCTCGAGGCGAGGATCCGGCAGCTCGTGGCCGCGATCGAGTCGCTCGAGGCGCGCGTCCGGGATCGAAGGGACAACGCCGAGCGGACCGCATCCGTACACCCCGACCCGGCCGCGATCATGCGGAGCGGCATGCGCGCGTACGCGTACAGCGTCGTCCTCGACGACCTGCGCGAGATGCTCGGGCGCGCAGTCACTGACCGTTGACAAGCGGTACCGATCGGCACCATAGTGGTAGCCTCTCGAACCCAAGAGGTACTCCGCCCGTGCCCAAAGCCTCCCGCGACGCCCTGAACGCCAAGGGCAAGGTCGACATCTACTACTTCGACCCGGACGACGTCGTGCTCGTGACCGACGAATCGTCCCCGCTCTACGACGAGCGCGTCCACCTCCCGGTCAAGGAGGAGCTCGTCATCAACATGATGTACGCGCCGGACGGCGAGGTCCCCCAGGGCGTCTTGAAAGTGTGCGTGGGTCGCCGCAACCCCGAGACCGGCAAGGTCGAGATCACCGACGGCCGCCAGCGCGCGAAGGCCTGCCGCGAGGCCAACCGGCGCCTGAAGAAGACAATACGCCTACGCGCTCGGGTACTTCGTGAGCCGCCTGTTCCCGCGGACGTGGGACCTGTGGCTGAACGTCGACCGCAAGAGACCCGAGATCGACGCGGGCGGGTTCGTCCTGGGTGGGATGACGTGATGTCGCTCGACCCCATCGTATGCCCGTCGTGCGGCGCACTAGGCGGTCACGCACACCAGACCGAAAGTGCGGTCGACCACCCGTCCCACTACAACGCATCGCCTAGCGGGATCGAGTGCATCGACGTCGTCGAGCACATGACGTTCAACGTCGGCAACGCCGTGAAGTACCTATGGCGCCACGGCCTGAAACCGTCCGCGTCGAGTGTCACGGACTTGAAGAAGGCTGCCTGGTATATCCAGCGAGAGATCGAACGCGTCAGCAAGGAGAAGAAACCGTGACCGACCCGAAACTGCCCGACGACGTCCGCGTGGAGTGGTTCCACGGCGAGGAGCACCGGATGACCAAGCGGGTCCTGCGACTGGACACTCCCAACCCCGATCCCAGAATCGGGAGTCCGAGAATGGGCCTGACAGTCAACGGGACCCTCGACACTCGAAACGGCGACTTGCAGATGCCGGTCCTCGGCCTGATGCAGATCAGCTTCACCCGCAAGCAGTGGGAGGCCGTCAAGCAACTCGGCGACCTCGCGTGGGCCGAGTTCGATAGGCGGGTGTCGACGTGAGCGACAAGGAGACCATCAAGCAGCGCGTCGACGACCTCATGGAGGTGACGCTCGACGACCGCAACAAGAGCGACAAGGAGCGGATCGCGGCTGCCGTGCAGGCCTTCACGATGATCCGCAAGCACGGCCTGCTCGACGCGAGCATCGTCGACAAGATCCTGGACGAGGACGCGACGGAGCTCATCGAGTCCGGCGAGAAACTCTTCCGCGGCGCGAAGCGCCTCCTCGACCGGATCCAGGGCAAGAAAGGCGACGAGCCGGCGACCAGCAGCAGCGGCACCCGCCGGCGGCGCCGGAGGTCGTGACCGTGGGCGACCACCTCGTCGACGGCAAGTTCAAGAGCGACAAGTACGCCTGGTGCCCGGCAGGTTTCTTGGCGCTCAAGCTCACCGACCGCGCGGCCCAGGACCTCCTCTGGGAGTACGCGCAGCGCCACCGCGACCGCGACCCCGACCTCTCGGACGACCTCGAGACCGCGCTCGTCGCGGCGGGGTTCCAGCCGCCGCTCGAGGACCTGCTCGCCGACAAGATCAGCGCCGCCGTCGTCAGAGTCACCCGCGCGATGCGAGTCGCTCTCAGGCGAGTCCGACCGTAAAGAATGTCGCCCGAGACCCTACTCGCCGTCGGGATGATCTCCGCTGCCGCGTCGGTCGTAGCCTCCCTACAGTTCGCGCGCTGGGCGGTCCTGCGGCAGGACAGGCTCGACGCCGAGGTCGACCCCCACGACCTACCGCCCGAGGTCCGGAAGATGAAGATCGACACGCTCCTCTGGCAGCGCGAGCAGTACGTCGAGAAGCTGACGAACTACATCCGGCTCGGTAACGACCCATCAGAAGTTCAGGAGAGCCTCGAGCGCGTCGACCGAGCACTGTCTCGGCTCTGGGAGAAACGATGACGGTCGACGTCGTTGTACATGATGGCTTGCCGCGGGTCTGATGCCGGTGTACACTTCCGCATGCCCCAAATAGACGCCAGTTCGCTGCGCCGCGAGCTGTTCGACGTCCTGCGCAATCTCACCACGAGCGGCCCCGTGGCGATTCGCCGGAACGGTCACGTCGTCGCGGTCATGTCGACACCGACGAACAAACCAGCCGCGAAGCCGCGCGTTGACCCGCGACGTCTCGCGCGCATCTGCAAGAAGCACCACATCCAGCGCCTGTCGCTCTTCGGATCGGTCGTGCGCGGCGACTTCGGTCCGTCGAGTGACGTCGACATCCTGTACGAACCGGAGCCTGGCCACCTGGGCACGTTGAGCAGCTTCACGGCAGCGAGCGACGCCATGGCGGACCTATTCGGTCGGCGCGTGGACTTCGTCAAGCGATCCCTCATCAAGAACAGCAAGAACCCGTACCGGAAGAAGTCCATCCTCGAAGATGAGCGCGTCATCTACGAGGGCGGCCGAGTGACGCTCGGCGGGGTGCTCGCGTGAAGCGGACGGATGATACGTTCATCTACGACATCCTGATCGCGGCCGACAGTGTCCGCGACTACGTGCGCGGCGTCACCCGAGAAACATTTCTCAGCAAAAGCGACGCGATGGTCCAGGACGCGGTCATCCGCCAAGTCGGCATCATCGGCGAAGCCGCGTCGAAACTGTCCCCGTCCTTCCGCGCGACGCACCCGACGGTCCCGTGGGGTCAGATCATCGGGATGAGGAACATCGTGATCCACCAGTATTGGGAAGTGAACCTCGACGTCGTGTGGGCCGCCGCCACGCAGGACGTCCCAGCGCTCGCGAAGAAACTGAGCGCCGCACTGTCAGGTGGCGGCGTCCGCGAGCGATTTGTGAGCGATAGACCTACGCGCACCAGATCGCGCAAACGATGACGGACGACCGCTGGCTCTGCACTGCCCGCAACGGGTCCAGGGTCCTCGTCCGCTGCGCGCCCCACGACCTCACCGCCCACGAGGTCCGCGCGCTCGCGGCCCGCAAGCTAGGCGGCGCGGACCCGCCGTCGCTCGTCGTCGAGAGGACGACCGAGGACCCACCCGGCGTGCCCGTCGTCCGCGTCCGCTGGACCGGCAGCGACTACGCGCCGGGTCAGGGCCCGCGCCGGCTGCAGGAGTGGATACGCGACGCGTGGCGCGACGTGTAACTTCGCGGTCCGCGAGATCGATCGTCAAGTATTTCCGGTTTTTCGCCCGGCCGCCGTTGAAGCTGAAACCAGTGACGCGGGCTGGGAGCACCACGGACGTCGACCGCCGCGAGCAGCCAGTTCCTCGACCAGATCGTACATCGGGACGCCCCGGCGTGCCGCCTCTCGCTTGAGCCACGCCAAGAACGGTCGACGCAGCTTCGCCGATCCGAAATCACTCTTCATCAGCGAGCCCCGCGTCGCGCAGGATCGATCGGTACGTACCGGTCGGGATGTCGACAGCGTGTCGCGGGATGACGACTCGCTTCCCCGTGACCGAGTTCTCGTAGATGTCGTGTTTCTTCCCGTGACGGCGGAGCGTGAACCCTGCTCGCGCTAAGCGCCGAACGAGAGACGATCGCTTCTCCACTAGATGTCGACCGTGAGGGTCCCCTGCACGAAACGTCGTGCAGGCGGGAGCGTTTCACCGATCTCGGTCAGGTAGTCGAGCAGATCGTCGACCCCGTCGAAGAGGCTCTGCGCGGCCTTGCTACGCGTCGCACCGATGCCGTAGACGCCTGGGATGGACGGACTGTGCGCGGTCCACAGTCCCTCTTCCTCCCAGGCGATGTAGTCGTACTTGCGCTCCATGGTAGAAAAGTATAGCGACCATGCCGTCCGGAAGCAAACACCACAGACGTGCCGCAACAGTGTAAGCTCGGCCTCCTATCCCACCCAGGAGACCTGAGCCATGATCCGACCCGCCCTGTCCGTCGCCCTGCTCGTCTGCAGCATCCTCTTCGCGCCGGCCGCCTGCACGACCCCCGTCGTCCCGACCAACGCCATCACCACGGCCGAGACGGTCGCCGAGACCGCGTCGACCGTCGTGTCCACGGCGCAGGCGATCTGGCCGACCGTGTACGCGAGCATCCCGGCCGCCAACCAGGCAGCCGCGCAGACCGCCTTCAACGAGGCGATCTTCACTGCCAACCACGCCGTCCTGGCGCTCGACGACGCGATCCAGGCGGCCATCGCCGCGAACACCGCGTCCCCGGACTTCACCGCGATCATCAGCCAGCTGTCCGGCGCGGTCGCCCAGATCGTCACGATCGTCCAGAGCTTCCAGAGCGCACCGAGCGTGACGGCGCACCTGCGCACCGCTGGCGGCGTCGACGCGGTCGCCGACATCGCGGCGGCGAGCGCGAACCTGAAGAAATTCGGGACTTCAAAGCCGTGATTCGCTGGGGAGGACGCTCCCTGCCCAACATGAACCGATCCTCCGCTTCGTCGTGCTCGTACGGCACGCGCTGGAAGGAGTGGACGCTCATGAAGGCCTCGAGAGCCGGTAACCCTTCGCGGATATTGACCACCTTGCCATCAACCATCGTTCGGCCCCTCCTCCCGAGACACCTGCCCCTCAGCGTACCTGTCGAGCGCCGCGATCGCCTCGTCGAGGCGCGCCCAGGTGTCCGCGGCCCCAGCCTCCTCGAGCTCGCTGAGGGCGTTGCGGGTGGCGTCGCGCATGGTGCGGGCCGCGCGCAGGGCGGCGCTCACGAGCGCGCTGCGGCGATCCCCGTCGCCCGGCGACTCGAACTGCTCCCGGAACTCCCTGTCGGGGTACACCGCGAGGTCGCCGCTCACCTCGCGCACCACCCAGTCGCCCTCCACCGCGAGCTCGACCAGCTCGGGGTCTCGCGACGGGATCGTCATGCCGATGCGGCCCTGCTCGGCGCCACCCTCGATGATCGCGCCGTTCACGTCGACGTAGCAGTTCTCGCAGTTGTCCCCCCGCGTGAGCTCCGCCATCTCCACCCACGTCGACGGCAAGAGCTGCACCGCGTCGACGACGACCGCCCTCTTCCTGAACTTCATCGGTTCTCCTGTCTCTGGCCGGCGACCCAGCTGGCCCACTCGCGCACCGTCAAGAGCAACGTGCCGGCGCCAGCCGCCCACAACTCGACCTCGGTGCCGCTCGGGTGCACGACCGTACCGTCCTCTTTCCGGACGAAGATCGCGCACTCACCGTGCGCGAGGTCACTGCGCTGACCGTCCCGCCTCTCGAACCAGACGACCAGCTCCCCGTCTCGGATGGGATCACCACAGAGCCGACACGGTATCGGCACGGTCCGGTACACGGCGATCTTCGGGTACTCGACGACGTCGAGACCCTGACTGAGCGGCAGGCCCGCCGCCAGCGGCGGGGTGGGCCTAGAGAACCACCGCCAAGCGGTCACGATGCGGGACCAGAGGACCGTCACGACCGCCTCTTCGCGGCTGCCGCGCACTTCTTCTTGGCCTTGGCCAACTTCTCCATCTTCGCCACCTCGAGTTTCTCGGCCGACTTGCGCGCCCGCGCGGCGCGACGCTCGAGACTGTCCGCCCACGCGCGGAGCTGCTTCGGGGTCGAGCGGCGCAAGCGCCGGCGGTAGTGTGCGCGCCAGCGCCCGTCGCGGACCGGCGGGTCGTACTGGACACCGACCCGCCCCTCGCGGTCCACTCGCCGGACGTCCTCGACCCCGATCTTTCGCCGTCGCAACTGCCTGGCGAGCCGCTCGCGGGCGTCCGCGGGGGTCGCTGGGTGGACGACCAGCGCAGCCTCGATGACCCGCACGATCTCCGGAGTCGACCCGGCCCGACCGCGACGGTGGTAGTGGATCCGCAACTTCGAGCGCCGCATCGCCGCCGCGACCAGCGCGCGAGCCCGGCGCGCCACCTCCTCCAGGAGAGACCACGGTGCCGCGTCGTTGCAGGCGATCGCCTCGAGCGTCGCGTCGACGGCGTGGACCCTCGTGAACTCGCCACGACCCAGCAGCGCGAACACGGTCGCGAGTTGCTCGGCCGACGCGGTGCCCGCGTAGACCTGCGCGATGGCGGACCCGGGGTACCGCTCGCTCACCGCGTGGACGCGCTGGAGGACACCGAAGAAATCGGGGCCGTACACGTGGGCGAGCCGCATCAACCCCACGCGCTGGTCGGTCGCCGTGAACGCGATGAAGTCGTCCTCGCCGGGCGCCCAGCTGCCGCGCGGCACCATCAGGCACACCTTGTCGAAGTCGTCGCCGCGCTTCGCCTTGCGCTCGAAGAAGAAGAACGTCGCGTTCTGCGCGTCGTAGTCCTCGAAGTACCCCTCGCGCAGCATCGCGATGCACCACTTGGTCCCGAGCCCGTAGTGGACGCTCGCCTGCTTGTTCTTGACGTGCCGGACGAGGAGGTCCGACGAGTCGTGGACGACGTCGGCCTCGACCGCGCCCTCGATCCGGTAGAGCCTCTCGCGCTTCTTCGCTTTCCGGTCCTGCACTCGCTTCAACTTGATGAGGTGATCGCGGAGACTCGCGAAGTCCTGCGGCCGGTAGGTGTAGACGTCGGGGTGGACCCGATCGGCGAATCGTCGCACGCGGCCGTGCACGTACGGTTGCCCGCGGAACCGGTGGTAGAGATCGAGCACGTCGGCGATCTCGGGGGCCAGGGCCTGCCCGGCCGCGAGCATCTTCGCGCCCCAGTCGAGGTACTTCTGGTTACCGGACGGGTCCCGCTCGGCGAGCAGGTGGATCCCGGTCTCGTGCCCGGAGTACTTCTGCAGCGCGAGGTCGACGCGGGTCGTCACGGGCCAGGCCTCCAGTCCGGCGCGTAGACCCCCACGTGTTGCCTCAAGTTCCGCGACGAGCGCATGGCGTAGACGCGCGCCGTCAGGAACGACGCCCCAAGCAAGATCACGAGGACCACGCTGACCAGGTACCAGAACGACGCGAGCTGGAAGTCACGGTCCGCCGCCAGTCGCGCCATCGCGAGCTGATAGATCTCTTCATCCGTCATCGATCTGTCCACTCCAGCAGATTCTCCAGTAGCCGGATGTCTGTCACGACCTCTCGGATCCACTTGCTGAGCCACAGCGCGGTCACGAACGCGATCGCCGCACCGAAGTACGACTGCGGCATCCGTGTGTACCAGCCCGCGACGAGCAGCGACCCGCCCGCGGCGGAGAGCGCCGTGACACCAACCCGCAGGACCGCGGCGAGTCGCCGATCCAGATCGAGCCGCGCTCGAAGTTCCCGCTCAGTCACTGGATCGTCTCCCGCACCGACGACGCAGCAAGCTCGTCGTGCTCGATCACGTAGAACGAGAAGAACAGCGCACCGCACCAGCAGCACATGAGCTCCTGGTGCTCACCGTGCTCGGCGCAGTCGGCCTCGTGGATGCGCACCTCGAATCGCTTGCAGGCGTGACACCCGAGGCCGTCGCCACTCCCCGCGTCGACACAGACCGGCAGCTGCACGTCGTCGCTCACCGCTTCCCCCGCCTGGCGAGTTTCTTCCCGAACGCCGCCCTCGCGCGCTCGCGCGTCGACGGCTCCGCGAACTGCGCCGTCAACTCACCGAGCTCCCTCACCGCGATCGCCCAGACGTCCGCCGGCCGCACGGTGACCGCGACGCCGTCGCCGGTGTCCACCGAGAACGGCCTGTCGTAAATGCCGAGGAGCGCCGCGAACGCGGTCCGCGCGAGCGGCGCGAGTTCCCTGATCTCCTCCGGGAACTCCCCCTGCACGGCATCCAGGACGCCCTTGACCGCCGCGACAGCACGCGGGTTCGGGACCGCCGCAGCGGGCAGGGACCCTCGTCTCTTGGGGCGTCTCGCGGTCATCGCTCACCCCGGATCGAGCGGCGCCGGCTCGAGGCTCTCGGCCGACACCGGCTGCGTGACGGCCGGGGCGCCCTCCCACGACACCCGCAGGAGCGGCGCGCAGCCGTGGACGCCCGTCTCCTGGACGTGCCCGACCGCCCCCTCGGCGACCTCCTCGCCGGTGCCGTAGACGATGTCCTCGACCGCGCGCACGCGATCGCCAGGGCGGTACTGCCGCATCAGCCGCTCGACCCGCCTGTCCATCGTCGCCGTCCGCAGGAGCTTGTCGCGCTCTCTCGTCATGTAGCCCTCGTTCGCGGCGTACTGCGCCGCGGTCACGATCCACGCTCGCGCGAACCGCTTCCCCTCCTCGACCGTCGCGATGTTCTGACCGGCGACGATCGCGTCGGCCATCGCCGCGCGGTCGGCGTCGATCGCGCGCTGCTCGGCGACGAGGTTCGCGACGAACGTGTCGATGTGTTGGTCCTCGCTCATGGGCACTACTATCGCTCGAGTGACCGCGCTTGACAAGCGATACCTGTTGCCGCATCCTCCGCGACGTGACTGCCGCAGCCGCATCGCTCACCGCCCGCGCCATGACCGTCCGCGCGTGGGCATTCGTCGCGTGCTGGGCGCTGTTCGTCGCGGAGCCCCCGCACGCCGTCGACTTCCACCACTTCCAGCGCTGGCTCCTCGGCTGCGCGCGGTGCGTCCGCTGGAGCCTCGCCCAATGAGTCGCGCCGGCAAAATCGTCAAGCAACCGGCGCCCGAGGCGATCGCGCGCGCGTTCGAGCGGTTCGCGACCGGCGGCTACCCGCCGGCCAAGCTCACCGAGTCGCTCTACCGCGCGCTCAGCCACTCGTTCTTGTTCATCGCCCACTTCGACCGCGGCGGGTTCTACGAGGCGCGGTTCGCGGACTTGGGCGGGCGGGTCGAGACGCTTGAGACCATCGTCGCACCGACGCCGTGGACCCCCACACCCGCGGAGATAGCGATCCGCGCGGTCGTCGTCGAGCGCGGCCTCCTGGAGGCCGCCGTCCTGGCGCGCGACGTCGCCGTCGAGGCGACCGAGCGCGCGGAGCTCGCGCGGCTTAAGGCAAAGTACGATGGGGCGGAGTCGTGACTCTGACCCTGAGACCCTGGCGCGCCCTCGTCCTCGCGCTCGCGTACTACGGGGGCTGCACGGCGATCGACCACCGCAGCGGCGCGCGGTCGTGGGCCGAATCCGCGCTGGCGGTGGCCGAGATCTGCACTCTCTCCGCGCTGTCGACCGCCGTCTTCTTCGCCGCGATGTGCTGGGCTTGCGGCTGCTTCGACCGGGAGGAGAGACCTTGAACACGCACGCAGTAGACTCCGCCGACATGGCCGAGCACGCCGACGACACGGAGGGGGAGGTCGACATGCAGCTCGCCGACCTCGACCAGTACCTGAGGGAGCGCGGGGTCGTGAGCCTGCGACTCACGCTGAGCGGGCGCGGCTACGCGTGCCTGGCCCGGACAGCGCACGGGCGGACCGTGACGGCGAGCGGGCAGTGCAGCGTGACGGACGCCGTGAGGCGCGTGTTGGCGACCCTGACCGCGCAGGAGCGAGAGCGCGGATGACCGCGACGAGTCCGACCGAACGGCGCCCGGCCGTCTACCTCGCCGGCCCCGACGTCTTCTTCGACCGACCGCGAGAGTGCGGGCAGCGACTCAAGGATCTAGCCGCGAACTTCGGATTCGTCGGTCTCTACCCGCTCGACGCCGTCGTCGAGTTGACGCACGTTCAACCTAACGCCAGCATCTCGCCGGCCGAGCGGGTCGTCATCAAGCGCGAGAACGCCGCCAGGATCCGCGAGGCCAACATGGCCATGATCCGGGACGCGGACGCCGTCTGCGCCAACGTGCTGCCGTTCCGAGGGCCCTCGGCCGACGTCGGGACCGCGTGGAAGATGGGGTACGCCGCGGGACTCGGCAAGATCGTCGCGTCGTACTCGCACAACGCGCAGAGCTACGCGACCCGCGTGCTGCCCGACAACTTCGCGGTCGAGGACTTCGCGCTGCACGACAACTTCATGCTCGCGGGCGCGCAGCACTTCCGGACCCCAGAGACGGCTCTCCAATACATCCTCGACGTGTTCCGGATGCGCCGGGAGACGGGGAGGTCGCCGTGAAGAGGGTCGTGTCTCTCGCCGACGTGACGGAGATCGACCTCGACGGCTACGTCGACGAGCGAGGGATCGAGTACCTCGGTCGCGCGGCCCGACAGCCCGACGGGACGTGGCGCTGCGCCGCCGTCGTCGAGTCGTGCCTCTGCGTCGTCGAGCTCAAACTCACCCCGGCGGTGTCGCCGTGACCTGGGACGACGTCGACGACGAGTGGACCGAGGCGATCCTGGCGGCGCACCCCGTGCACAGTGGCGCCCACGACGAGTGGGTCGTAGCGATGCAGATGGTCGGTCATCGACGCTCGAAGTACGAGCTCGTAATGCTGGTCAACTGGCTGCTCGTCGAGCGCGCCCGCGCCAGGCGCGCCGCTGCCGAGCCAAAGCTCGACACGAGGAGACTGGACGCCACCTGCAGGGCCGCGTGGGAGCTCGTTCTCGAGCCGCTCGGGTGCGAGATCACGCCAGTAGCCGACCCACAGCGCACCGTACTGTGGCCCGGCTCCCCCGAGATCGTGGCGACCCTGCTGAGGGAGCAGGGTTTCTCCCCCCAGACGATGCAGATGCCTGACGGTCGTGAATTCATCGTCATCTACGAGCCAACCCAGCGCCGGGGCTCACGACCATGAGTATCCACATCCGAACCAAGTGCGCGGACTGCGGCGCAGATCACTGCCTTCCCCCAACGCCGCTGCAGGACGCGCGAGAGATGCTGCTGTCCGGGTCGTCACCACCGTGCAGTCACACGCACACGCAGGCCGAGCTGGCGATGGCGGTCGCCATCCGAAGTCTCGACGACCGCGTCGAGGCCGAGTACCGGAAGATCGTGGCCGACCCGACCCACCACACGCTCCCTCGCTGCCTGCTCAAGGTCAACGTCCGCAAGGACACCATCACCGACGTGGGGCGCGAAAATGTGGCGTCGTCCTACGCGGCGATGGGTCGCCTCGATCTCGCGACGGAGATCCTCAACGCCGAACTGCCAGACGGAGCCGTACTGGTCGCGTTCCAGGACGAAGATCTCGCCTACTTCGTGGTCCTGCAGCCGTGCCCGTGCGGGGAGCTGCAGTACGCCAAGCCACCGTTCTCACTCGTACTCAACTGAGGTCCCGCCCCGATGAGCGCCGCCATGAACCCGATCCCCATCCATCCAGCCCACGCGCGCGAGCTCGACCGAGTCATCCGCTGCTCGGTGCAGCTCGCCACCGTCGAGGGGCGCGTCAACGCGCCCATCCGCATCAGCCGCCGCGAGGCCAAGCGGCGGATCCGCGCGGCCGCCTACCGGCTGGGCCTCCCGATCCCGAAGATCGCCTGGAGCCGGATCGGCGGGCCCGCCGGCGGGTGGGCCGAGCAGTTCGCGCGCGCCGACTATCCCGAGATGATCAACCGGGTCGCCGACGTCGTCGAGTCCTGGACCCCTCGGGCCCCGGAGCCCCGCGAGGTCGCGGAGTGCGACTCGTGAACGAGACCCTGATAGCGCTCCTCGTCGCCTGCGCCACCGCGCTCGGCGGGTGGGCCCTCGAGCGCCGCAGCAACCGCCGCCGCGAGGGACAACTGCGCCTGGCGCTCGTCCAGGTCGCCCACTGCGGCGCGG
>Ga0181522_10001662_pt1 | contig 13336 bp, 14 predicted proteins | sample PEATcosm2014_Bin_27_FD_121103 | JGI IMG/M metagenome (GOLD analysis project Ga0181522, IMG submission 121103) | Peatland microbial communities from MTU Mesocosm Facility, Houghton, MI, USA - PEATcosm2014_Bin05_10_metaG | ecosystem: Environmental > Terrestrial > Soil > Wetlands > Peat | place... | reverse complement strand
GACGAGGTCCGCAACGTAGATGTTGGCGCCGAATTGTTTGAGCTGATTGGCTCCCTGGTAGGCCATTACGAATCCGACGAGGAAGTTAATAAGAATCACTATCGGGACAGCGTCGACCCCGGACCGCTCCATCGTGGGCAGGACGTCTATCCAGTTGCCCGTCTTGGGCTCCTTCAAGAGGCCGAGCCCGGCGAGCACGGTGTCGCCGAAGAACCCGAGCACGCGCTTGGCTTCGAGCAGTATCTCGAGAGTGGCTCGGCCGATCTGGGAGATCGTGCCTTCCAAAACGCGCTTCCTTCTTCGGACGGGCTTGATGTCGCCGCTGTAGAGGTGAATCAGCTCTTGAACGTCTTCTTTGGCGTTTACGAAATCGGCTCGCACGCCGCGCGCAGCCAGCTCGCTCCGGAGATGAACGAGAAGCGCCAGCGTTCCTCCGTCGACGACCTCGACTCCGTGCATGTCGAAGTCGATCGTCGCTCCGACTTGGAGAGAATCGCTGGCGCGTCGAACGTCGCTCCAGATCTCCGTGGCCTCAGGGAAGGTGAGCCTGCCGACCAGGCTCAAACACGAACCGTCGCTCCGGTCGATGCGTTGGATGACGGACTGGCGCTCGGGCGTTAGGAGGTTTCGGTCGGGGCGCCGCATGAGGTGTCCGTCGCCCTCCACGTCACGACGTACGCGAAGCCGGCAAAAACATCGAGCAAGGAATATGCCGCCCCAGACACCGGCGCGCCGACATCAATAGACGTTGGTCAGCGCGCTTCGCGAGGCGATGCGCGAATCCATTTTCGCATTCCGCCGGAAAGTCGCGTCCGGGAAACCGGGCATCAACGCATCAAGGCGCGAGCTCCACGTCGACCCGTCGATCGGTGCCCCACCTGTCCTCGCCTGGGTCCGCACCCATCTTGCCAAGCGACGCCGTCGCGAGCCGGCCCGTGGCAATGCCCTGAGCGACGAGGAAGGACTTGACCCGTTCGGCACGGTCGAGCCCGAGCTTCTCGTTGTACGGAACGCTGCCGCGCGGGTCGGCTCGACCCGTCAGCCGGATGCGACTGTCCTTGAGCGCGCCGGTCTTCATGCAGGTAGCGAGTGAATAGAGGCCGGGTTGATCATGGGGTGAGATTCGATCCGAGTCGAAATGAAAGAACGGGTCCGGGCCCGTGCAGAACTGACGCACGTTCGAGGCAACATACATGTGCACGGTGATTTCACGCTCCGGATAGTTGTCGAGAATCGGAAACTTGGGGGGCTCGACCGGCTCCGAGAGACCGATGACGGGGCTACGAGGCTCGGGTTCCTGGCAGCCCACGAGCCCGGTTAACGTCGCAAACGCGAGAGTCCGCGAGAATTGACTCATCATGTCCTTCGCTAGAGCAAGATCCGGACTCGGCCGGCGGCGTCTCGTCGCGAATGGATGCACGGCTCGTGGTTTACGACGGCGGTGCGTCGCGAGAGGCGCTCACCTCGGACTGGTAGGTCTTGAGAACCGCGATCGACAGAGTCGCGATGACGGGTCCGAGCACGAGCCCCACGAGGCCGAAGACCTCGACTCCACCGAAAAGCGAGACAAACGTGAGGAGGACGGGGACGGTCTTGTCGGATCCGACGAGCCTGGGCCGGATGAAGTAGTCGGACGCGATCCCCACGACGAGCGCGCCATAGACGAAGCTGACGAGACCTGGGACCACGTGACCGCTCGCGATTCGGAAGAGGCCCAGTGGCAGCCACACGACGACGGTTCCCACCGCCGGCACGAGAGAAGCGACCGACGTGAGCACACCGAAGAAGATCGGCTGGGGCATGCCGGTGACCCAGTATCCGATCGCCGCCAAGACGCCCTGCAAGACCCCCGTAACGAAGGTACCCAAGAGCACCTCCTTTCCCACTCTCCGAAATTCGTCGAGAAGAGCGTGCGTGTGTCGCTGTTCGAGCGGCAAGGTCAGCTCCAGGCGCCGAGCCAACTGGGTCCAATAACGGAGGACCGAATACGCGGTCAGAGTCATGAAGAAGACAGTGAGTAGGCCGCCGAAGGCTGTCCCCGCCACCGAGCCGGCGACCTGCGCGGCCCGCTCTCCGAGCGACAAAGCCTCTTGCTCGAGTCTGGTAGCGACCTCGTTGGAATCGAGATGAAGCGGTTCCACGACGCGAAGCAGGCGTTCCGCGAGCGCACGCAGGCTCCCCCCCGGAGCAAGCAGCGCGGGCAAGGATCCCACGAGCGCGAGGCCGCGCGTGACGAGCAACATCGCGAAGCTGACGGCCCCGGCGGAGATGATCGCTGCCGCTCCGAGGGTGCACGTGAGAGCAGCGATCCCTGCTCCCCATCCGCGCGAGCGCAGCCGCTCGTAAACGGGCTGAAGCGCAAAGCCGAGTAGCGCTCCCAAGAAGAGGCCAATGCCTATGGGCGACGCCAGGCGAACGAGCGCGGCGAGAGCCGCAAGCGCGAGGAAGTCGAGCGCTCGCGCTTGCCGCGAGTTTCGCGGAGATGCCTGAGGAGCGGTCTCGCCGGCTCTGGCGACTGTTACCTCGTCAATGGGCACGCGGGCAGGAACCGTACGCCGGTAGGTCGAAGCTGGCAAAGCCTGCAGCTCGCCCGCGCTCGACGCTCCGAAATCGATTCGAACAAAAGCCAATCTCGCCTAAACTTGACGAGTGCTGCACGAGTTCCTCACCACCAACAGGGGCGCCATCATCGCTCGGACGCGTGCGAAGGTCGCGGTGAGACCGGCGCCGCGTGCAACGGAGGAGGAGCTCGCCAACGGCATCCCCCTCTTTTTGGACCAACTGATCGACGCCTTGCAGCCGTCGGGACCGCCGTCGGATGCCATCGCTCACGGCGCCGCCCAACATGGCCGCGATCTCCTCAAGCAGGGGTTTACGGTCGCTCAAGTCGTTCACGACTACGGAGGCGTCTGCCAGGCTGTTACCGAGCTGGCCGCGGAGATGAAGGCTTCGATCACCGCCGCCGAGTTTCATACCTTCAATCGATGTCTCGACGACGCCATTGCGCAGGCCGTCACCGAGTACGAAGAACAGCGCGAACGATCGATCACCGAGGACGGCAGAGCGCGCTCGGGCGAACTCGCGCATGAGCTTCGAAACGCGCTGGGCGCCGCCATGCTGGCGTTCGAGACCATCACGGCGGGAAGCGTCGGACCCCGCGGAAGCACGGCCGCTTTACTTGGCCGGAGCCTGCGACGTCTGAGCACCCTGATCGACTCGTCGGTGGCTCAGGCACGGCTCGAAGCCGGAGTCCGAATGCCCGAGCGCGTTTCAGTGCCCGGGTTCCTCGAAGAGGTCGAGGTAGGCGCCGCCATGGAGGCGACTGCGCGAGGCCTCACGTTGGGGGTTACGCGCGGTCAACCCGACGTAGTGGTCCAGGTCGACCGGCAGCTCCTTGCGGCGGCGGTATCCAACCTTCTTCAGAACGCCTTCAAGTTTTCACGGGCCAAAGGTCACGTGGCGCTCACGACGTCTTCCACCCCGGACCGCGTCTTGATCGAGGTGGAAGACGAGTGCGGCGGCCTGCCACCCGGCAAGGCCGAAGAGCTGTTTCGCCGGTTCGAACAGCGAGGTCGGGATCGGACCGGACTGGGTTTGGGACTCTCCATCAGTCGCGCGAGCGTCGAAGCCGACGGCGGCCGAATCCATGTGCGAGATCTGCCCGGAACGGGCTGCGTCTTCACGATCGATTTGCCGCGGCTATGCCTCTAGGAGACGACGGCATGAGCCGTGCTTATGACGCGTGAAATGTCTGCGAAATCGCTTCTCGCATCCGCAGTGAATCGACTTGCCAGACGGACCATAGTGAGTCTGGGTTCCGCACCCCGAGAACCTCAAGGACCGAAAAACGGCTCGTGACCCACGCGATGGGGCCCAATATCCCGACCGTCGTCGCAAATTGCGACGTTCGACGAGCAATAAGCGATAACGTGCTTACATTCCCCCGCATGCAATCTCGCGTCTTGATCGTAGACGACGACGCCGAGATGCGCGAAGCGCTCGAAGCGATGTTCAGTGCCGACGGTCACGGCTGCGAACTTGCGGCGAACGCAGCGACGGCCCTGGAGATCGTCGAGCGCCAGACCTTCGACGTCGTCGTATGTGACGTCGTGATGGATGGCATGAGTGGGCTCGAGCTGCTCGATCAGGTCAAGCGAAGTCACCCGGCATTGCCAGTCGTCCTCATGACCGGGCTTGGCGGCATTCAACAAGCCGTTGCGGCGGTCAAGCGGGGCGCCTTCGAATACGTCGTCAAGCCCTTCGGCGCGGACGATCTCCGGAAGATTGTAGCGAGCGCGCTCGACGATCGCCGACACCCCGCCGAGAGCGTGCGCCTATCCCGTGCGCCCACTGTCGGGACGCCGGAGATCATCGGAGCCGCGCCTGCGATGCGGGCGCTCCAGACCTCGATCGATTTCGTCGCTCGATCGAGCGCTCCGGTGCTCGTCACGGGTGAGACGGGGTCGGGGAAGGAACTCGTGGCGCGCGCCATCCACGAGCGAAGCGCTCGTCGCGAGCGTCCTTTCGTCGCGGTCAACATGTCGGCCATCCCGCAAGAGCTCCTCGAGGCGGAGCTCTTCGGGCACGTTCGCGGCGCGTTCACCGGGGCGGCACAAGCCCGCAAGGGGCTCTTTACCGAGGCCGACCGTGGAACACTCCTTCTGGACGAGATCGGCGACATGTCGCTCGAGTTGCAGGTGAAGCTCCTGCGGGTTCTTCAATCGGGCGACGTGCGCCCGGTGGGCAGTGACCGGGCGCATCACGTCGACGTTCGCGTGATCGCCGCCACCCACAGGGATCTCCCGGCGCTGGTCAAAGCAGGGCGGTTCCGCGAGGATCTCTACTTTCGGTTGGACGTCCTGCCCGTCTTCGTGCCCCCGTTGCGCGATCGACGGGAAGACATCCCGGCGCTCGCAGCGTACTTCCTGGCACAGGCCTCGGAGCGAGCGCCGGAGTCCCCGGTTCGATCCATCGGGCCCGACGCGCTCCGTATGCTGTCGGAGGCCCCCTGGCCGGGCAACGTGCGCGAGTTGGCGAGCTCGATCGAACGCGCGGTGGTGTTCGGCATAGACTCGATGATCGACTCGAATCAGCTTTCCGTGATTCGGAACGGGCCGACGACTCCCGCGTGGCCGTTCCCGAGTAACGCACCGTGGACGCTCCGGCGCTTGAGTCGCGCCTACGCAGAGTGGGTCCTTGCGGAAGCCGGTGGAAACAAAGAGCGTGCCGCCGAGATTCTGGGGATCGACCTCTCGACACTGTACCGCTGGCAGCGCGCCGAAAAGGACTGAGGCGACAACCCGGCGGACAAGGCGGGCGGGTGAGTTGCGTGCGCGGAGCCGATACGTCTCAAGCTGCCAAAGGCCGTGGCGAGATGCGAACTCTCGCGCTCGCCCCGGCCGACTTGACGCTGATCTTCGGGGGCGTCCACCTCGCGATCGGCGGCACCCTCCTTGCACCGGAGGGCGTCAGAAAAAGAAATGGAGCACATCGCATGCATATGTCAATCATTCCCGCCGCACTCGCCGCGTCCTGGCTCGTCATCGGATGTGCGGCGAGCTTTCCTCCCCCCACGCAGGATCTCGCTCAAGCGCAATCTGCTACGCGAAGCGCCATAGAGCTCGGTGCGGCGAAGCAGCCGAATGCCCAGCTGCATGTCGAGCTCGCGCGCGAGCTGATGGCTCAGGCAACCCTCGCCATGAACGAAGGGCACAACGAACGCGCAGACGGCTTGATCCTTCGAGCCAAGTCCGACGCCGAGCTCGCCATCTCGCTGATGCGCGACTCGACCGCGAAGACAGGCGCGCAGAGCGCGGCGGAACAATCCAACGCGCAGCAGATCGTCAATGTCAACCAAGGAGCCGTGCAATGATCCGATCCCTTAGCATCTGTCTCGTCCTCGGCAGCGCGGCCGCCTGCGCCGCCGCCATGCCTCCGCCGGACCTCGTCACGGCCCGAGCCACCTACGCTCGCGTGGCCAATGGCCCGGCGGCGCAGCTCGATCCGGCCGACCTTCACACGGCCGCGGAGGCGCTGCAGACCGCAGAGAACTCATTCACGCTGAATGGCGACACGGACGGCACCCGGGATCTCGCGTACGTCGCCGACAGGCGCGCGCAAATCGCGGAGGCGCGCAGCAGCACCATGGCGGCGAGCGATCAGCAACAAGCCACGTTGAACAACATGCACGCCGCCGAAACTTCGCAGCTTGCAACGACATCTGGTCAGCTTGGCCAGGCGAACGCACAACTTGCGATCCAGGGCCAGGCGCTCGCCACCGAGACGCAGCGCCGCCAGGAAGCCGACGCGCGAGCCGCGAAGGCAGCGGCCGAGCTCGCGGCGTTCGCGTCCGTAAAGCAAGACACTCGTGGGATGGTCATCACCCTATCCGGGAGTGTTCTTTTCGCTTCGAACCAGTCGGTTCTCTTGCCCGCGGCTCAGGCCAGGCTCAACGAGGTCGAACAGGCCCTCACGCAGCAAGACGTCCATTCCAGGATCACGGTCGAGGGTCATACCGACTCGCAGGGGGGCGCGTCGTTCAATCAGGATCTCTCACAACGACGAGCGCAGTCCGTTCGCGACTACCTCGTTTCGCGCGGCATGGCGTCCGATCGCATCTCGTCGGAGGGATTTGGACTGACTAGACCCATCGCCGACAACGCGACGCCGGAGGGCCGCGCCAACAATCGAAGGGTGGAGATCGTGGTGCAGCAAGGCAAGTCGGCAAGCTTGTAGTTCGTCGTATCCAGCGCTTAGGTTGGTAGAATTACTTAATTTTTTGAGATTTCTTTTTCGAGGGGGCCGCCACGTGCAACGATGCCATCGTTACGACGCGCACGGCCCCCGCCGCCCCGTTCCTCAGCGGATGCGAGGGCGATGGGACGATAGCGGTGGGTCGAGCGGGAGCTTTTCGTCTCGAAGGCGGACGAAGAACGCGAGCGCCGCCTCGATCTCGGCGTCTGTGAGCTCGTGTGTCCCGTCGCGCGAGTAGTTTTCGTGGGGCCAACCGTCTCGAGTCAGCTCGTCGTCGAGACGCGCCATCCCCTCTTGGGAGGGGTCGTCGTCCGCGGACATGAGGAGTAACGGTGGCTTCGCGCCGATCGCATGAACCGGCTCCACCGGGCCGGCATTCCCGATGGCGAACGCCTTCGCGTCGAACCACGCGCGGACGGCGAGCAAGCCGGCAAAGAATCCACCGTTGGAGAAGCCGAGCACGTAGCGCGGTCCGCCTGCGCCGAGCGTGGTCGCCGCCCGCAGCGACGGCTTCCACTGCCTCACGGCCTCTGGGCCACGAGCTGCCGTTCGCTCGTTGCTTGGCCAGCAAAACTTCGTAGCGAGTTCGGGCTCGGCACCGCAACCTCCCTCGAGGCCGCGGAGTGCGAGCACCGCGAACCCCTGCTGCGTCGCCAGTCTGGCCACTCGCCGCTGACGGTCAAGCTCGTCGGCGTCCGCGTGGAGGTCATAGATTCCATGCAGATACACAATGACTGGAACGTCTTGCGCCTGGCCTGAAGGACTCGCGAAACAGCCACCCCCGTTGATGGGAACGAGCCCCTCTGCGCACCAGGCGGTGACACCGGCATCTTCTTCCTCATCCACGTCCGCTCTTGGCAGCGTGGACAGTGGCGATGGAGTCGGCGGCAGGTGAGCGCGAGCCACGACTCCAATCGCGCCAGCCGCGAGTACCGCGCCGCCAAGAAGCAACATGCTACCGCTCATCTTCATACGCCCGCTTCCTCTGTCGGCGAGTCAGTGCGAGCACGCTCCAACCTGCGGTGCGGCGCAGGACTGCTTTGCGCGCCGTCCGGACAGGGCCAGGTAGGTCGTCTGCCTCGGTGAGTCGGACTTACTCGCAAGGATATATGGCATGGTGAATGTCGCGCGATCCGGGCTGAAGCTAAACGGGCTAAACTTCATCGCCGGGGGTGCGTCGTGAAACGGGCTCGTTCCACCGGGCGGCGCGCCGAACTTTCCGCACATCGAGCCGGAGCACTCCATCGTTCCGTCGGAGCGATACCCGGAGACCTTGCTGTTCCACGTCAGCGTCCCGTCGTGGAGCGTCCCCTGCGCGCTGCCGGCACAGGCATCGTGCGCCGTGCTCGTGTGAGACGCCGTCACGACCTTCGTCGACAGCATCGCCACCCGCGCATCGACGGTGAGCCGATTCGCGAGCTCGTAGGACATGAGCTTCACCGATGCGAGGCCTGCTTGCTCCGCGATGCGGAGCGTGATCTTTCCCGAACCCATCGGGTACACGCCGTTCGCCGCACCAAAGACGGTGTTCTTGATTACGACGCTGGTTACCACGTTGTACTCCACGTCGGACACCGGACAGGCGCCCTCTTCGGCGGCGCCGACGGACGGGATCGTGCCGGCAACGAACACGGCAGACGTGATGGGAATCGCGGCGACTGCGACGCAGAAGAGACGCTTTGCTGGGAACATTATCTCCCAATCGATTGCACCTTCTGTTCCAGAAGGCCGTGGCGCCGCGAAAAATGGCATCGCCACTGTCTCGCCTCCGGCCGGGACGAGAAAGCTTTCGTTCAGCGAATAGCTCGACGTGAGGCGCCATTTGGCCCGAGAAGAGTCTCTCGGTACCCGCGTCTGGAAACGTCGGCGGTGGGAGGGCCGGAAAGTGCTCGCTTTCCATCGTTGAGCGTCAGGCTCATCCCAAATGCAAATTGCCCGTGAACCATAGGACGACGAGCAGCAAGAGAATCAGCCCTGCCGGGGACCAGCCGACATATCCGTAACGAGAGTGTCCCCAACCGCCTCCCGCGAGCGCCAAGAACAGCAGAATAATGAGAAAAATGAACATCGTGTATCCTCCGTAGTATCAGGCGCGCGCGCCTGTGAGACACAAGAACCGCATGAGCAGCGCAGCACTTGCCTTACCGCGTGTGAACCCGCAATTCGTTTGGTAGACGTCCAGGAGTCTCTCGATGTCGCCGTCGATGCCCACAACATCGTCGTTGAGGAGACATGCCCACCGGCGACCAGCCTCGTCGTCGAGGGAAGACTTTCGCTTTTCGCGAAGCGCTCTGTGTTTCATGAGATCTCCCGGTGACTTCTGCCCGCTCACTTCTCGACGGGCACGAACTACGGGACGGTAGAGTCGCAATGACTGTGCCAGCTCGTCTCGAGGAAGAAGGGTCGGCGTAGGCTCGAGCTCAACCTGCGCTTCGCGCATCCGACACAAATCGCGGAGGTACGTTGCTCGCCGCCGACACGGCGAGCAACGGCGTTACGCCTCTTGTCGATGTTCGGTTGGCGTCATCAGACGGCGAGGCGTCCCCTAGCTTTTCGTGCGCTGAACGACTTTCTTCGCCGCGTCTTGTATGGCGTGGCTTGCCTTGTCTACGCCTTCTTCGGCGATATGGCTCGCCTTCTGCGCGCTCTCCTGGATCCTGTGCGCACCCTTCTTGACCACCGCGTCGACTTTCTCGCCCGCATTTGCGATCGTGCGGGACGCTGCGTCGAGCACCTCGTGCGCTCGTGCGCCGATGGCAGACGTCACTCCGTTGACCTTCTTCGTGGCGTCGTCGACCGTCGAACCAATCTTCTTGTCTTCCATCTTCGCGCTCCTTCTTCGTTTTAAATCGGATTTCTCTCAATGAGATGTGCACGAGTCTCGCTCAGGTCTTGTGCAGGTCAAAGGGGTCTAGGCCCTATCGACGAGCGCCTTTAGAGTTTTCCACTCCTTGTCGAGACGAGCCTTGGTGTCGTCCCACGTCATGGCTGATGCGGCTTCAATTGCTTTGTAGTCCTCGCCAAACTCCGCTCGTTTGGTATGAATCTCATTAAGGTGCGCGTCGAGTTCGTCTTTCGCGTGACTCACCGCCGCTCTCGAAGTCGCCTCGAGAGCCTCGACCTTGTGGTCCAAGTCGACGAGATCGTTTGTCGTTTGGTGGCGAAAATTCTCGCGCAGCTTCATGAAGTTGGCGTTCGCCGCCGCGGTCGTCTTGTCGGCCTCGGCCTGAGCCGTTCGGATCTTCTGGTCGGCCTCCTTCGTTACGGCATCGATCTTGTTGTTGGCTTCGGCCTGCGCGTTGTTGGCTTTGACCTGATCGTCCATCGCCTTGTCACAACCTACTCCGAGCAAAGGAGAGAGGAGAATGAACGCTAGAATCGAGCGGTTAATCATGGGGCCTCTTAGATTGTAGTGGTTGAATAGCGTGGAGAAGCGCCTTTGGCTGGACGCAACTTGCATTCCGGAAATCGGCGGGCAGGTCAGGAGGTCGTACGTTTTCTCAGACGCTAATTCCGGTGGGAATGATTTCCGAGTCGTACGGCGTGAGAGGGAGCTCTCGCTGATAGGAGAAGGCGTGCGCCCGCTGCGCGGCGTGGATATGGCGATCGCACCACCACGACTGCCCGCCGCTGCCGCTTCGTGCCCGGGTGCACGCCGAACACGGTGGTTCGATACCTTTGTCGCGCTCGTCCGGAACTCTTGGCCGCGGACTCGCGACGAGCACCTGGAACGACGCGGCGCTGACGAGCCTTTCGACGGTCGACCCGCTCATCCAGTCGTTGATGCGGGGCCCCTTGTGCGACCCGATGACGATAAGGTCGGCGCGGACGTCCATGGCGAACTGGATGAGCTTGCGTACGGCTCTGCCCCAACGCAGATGGATGCCTACTCGAAGGCCTGGCAGTCCACTCGTCGTAGCCGCCTTCTCGTTCACGTAGTGACGAAGATTCTCGATCAGTTCTCGCGAACTCTCGGCAGAAGGCTCGGTGCCGAACACGTGTACCAGGTGGAGCTCGCTGTCGGGCACACGAACGGCAAGTCGCGCCGCTTGATCAAAGGCCGGTCCGTCCGCGTCGGTGAAATCGAGACCGACGACGACGGAAAACCTTTTCCCGGACGCGCTCCAGGCAGGGTAACTTTGTGTGGACATGCGGCTCCATCACGCAAATCTCGCGCCCGCGTCCGGAAGGTCTTCTGTTTCCGGTTCGTTCCGGTGGTCGGCCTCTCGTTGCGGCGCTGCAACGTCGCCGGCGAAAAGTTCGGGGGCAAACAATGCGACGCCCGCGGGCACGATGACATCGCATTTTGCCAATCGCCGCGACCGACTCCCTTCGCGTCCGGGGCCTATACCGCGTTCGTCTGTCCGACTTCAAAGTCAAATGGCTCGCCGTCCCGTGACGACTCGGAAGAGCACGATGACGAGCGCGACCACGAGCAATGCGTGAATGAGCCCCGCTCCGATGTGAAGCGAGAACCCCAGTAGCCACATCAGGACAAGAACAATAACCAAACCCCAGAGTAGATCCATCGTCCAACCCTCGCTTCTTCGCGTCCACTTCTTCGCTGAGTGTCAGCCGCCTCCTCGCGAACGCCGTTCCATCCCGAAGGGCGCGTTTCTGCGCCCGAACACCTCGTTAGGACGCAAGAAGCGTTCCGCTCGTGACTGGCGGTTGCCGGCGCGCATTTCTGGCAACACACCGCACTCGGTAGGCCCGGTTCATGCTGGATCGGGAACGTGGACCCATCGCGCAATCAGGGGAAATCTGCGAACGAAGCGAACACGTGGCGTCGGCGTCTCGTGCGGACCGTCCACGTCGCGCTCGGAGCAAGTTTGGTGCTGACGCTCAGCTACTTGGTGGGGATGAACGCCTTCCTTCAGACACGATGGTTTCGAAACTTGATCAACTTTTCACCTGAACAGCTTCGTGTCGAGTATCGACGCGCATACTCGGTCCTACCGGGGAAGATCCGCGCGGAGGGTCTGAGCATTCGGGGCAGTGATGGGTCGGTCGAGTGGATTCTCAAGCTCGATACGTGCGACTTCCACGTTCAGTTTCTCGACCTGCTCCACAGAACCTTTCACGCAGATCACGTCCGCGGCTCGGGCCTATCGATGCGCCTTCGGATGAGGCTCACGCAGGAAGAGGCCACGGCGCGCGTCATGGCATCTCTGCCGCCCGTTCCTGGCTTCCCCGATCCGCCCTACCTTGAGATCGGCCCGCCAACGGCACCCTTGACGGACGCCAACTACAATCTCTGGAGCATTCAACTCGACGACGTCGATGCTCAGCATGTCCGGGAGATTTGGATTCACACCCTACGGTACGCGGGCGACATGAGGGTTCGAGGTCGCTGGATGTTTCGTCCTCTGCGCTGGCTCGAGGTCGGCCCGGCCACCATCGACGTCGCCGAGCTGGACGTATCGCGCGGCCTCGCACCCCCGATGTTGGCTCGGATGCGTGGAACAGTAGAGACCACCGTGCACCCGTTCGACGTTAGGACATCGGACGGCTTCGACATTCTCCGGCACGTGTCGATTGGGCTTTTGGCCCAGGGCCTCGGGGAGACACGTGAGCTCGCGGCGCAGATCGCGCCAGGGCTGTCGTGGACTTTCGAGCCCGCGGAAGCTCCGCTCGAGCTCCGGGTGAGGATCGACCATGGTCAATTGCGACCAGGTTCCAGGATCTCGGTCTCGCCTACGCCGATCGATGTGCACTCCGGACAGCGCTCGATGCTCGCGGCGATCACCGGGGAACTGCGAGTCGATGAGGAGGCGAACGTGCCGGTCGTGCTCGTCGACGTCGGGGCGTCGAACATCCGGACCACCGAAGGCGAGGCCGTGGTCGCGCACGCGGCGTCGGCGTCGCTTCGTCTGAAGAGTCGCAACGTCGACTCGGCGCGGCCGTCGCTCGAGGGAATGCTCTTTTGGGCCGAGCTCAGTGGAGCGGAGGCGCCCACTGTGGCATTCTTGCACCCGCTCTTTCCGCAGGGGGTGAACGCCGCCTCGGGCGTCGCTCGCTTGGACGGACACCTGGAGGGCCGTCTCGACGACGAGACCGCTCGCGGCAAAGTCGAGTTCAGCATTCGCGAGCTGAAAGTATCTCGCGGTGCCGATCGCGCCAGCGGGGACGTGAGGGGTGTTCTGGACGTCTTGTCCAGCTCCCTCCGAGACGGCAAGTTTGATCTAAGCGGTAGTCGAGTCGATCTCGCGGACGTCGTCGCAACGTTCGCCGGCACTCGCGGCCGAATTCCCTCGATAGCGTTACGGTCCGAGCCAGCGGTCCTCGAGCGAGGCGTTCCGCCGAATGTCAACGTAGATATCGATGTTCCTGAGGTCGAAATCTCCGACCTACGCGATCTCAACCATCTTCTGCCGTCGGGTTCGTCCTGGGCGATCAGGGGTGGCCGTGCGCGACTGTCGGGGAGGGCGACTCTGCGTCTCCAGGCGCGGAGTGTCACTGGGACCGGGAGCCTCGTGACGCTCGGACTCGCGATGCGCCTCGGCGCGGTGGGGGTCACGGGTCGACTTGCAGCTCGCGTGGCGCACGCGGAGTGGGGCTGGGGTTCGCACGCGCTCGGCTT
>Ga0181522_10001661_pt1 | contig 13349 bp, 9 predicted proteins | sample PEATcosm2014_Bin_27_FD_121103 | JGI IMG/M metagenome (GOLD analysis project Ga0181522, IMG submission 121103) | Peatland microbial communities from MTU Mesocosm Facility, Houghton, MI, USA - PEATcosm2014_Bin05_10_metaG | ecosystem: Environmental > Terrestrial > Soil > Wetlands > Peat | place... | reverse complement strand
TAGGCGAACAAATAGCGAATATGAATCCCTCGCTGTCACTGTCGCAACTTCCGCTGAGCCCTCCCTGGTCGGCATCGCCCGGCTGGCGGCCCAGGCCGATTCTCTGCGCGAAGGGCACGAGGTCGAATACTTCACGTTGACTGCAAAGTCACTGCTGAATCGCTGTGTCAGCCAGCGCAAAATGCCTTTCACTTGGACGATCAATCCCTACCGCGGCTGCGAATTCGCCTGCCGCTACTGCTACGCGCGCTACACCCACGAATTTATGGAAATGCGCGATGGCAGAGAATTCGAACAGAAAATCTATGTGAAGCAGCACACCGCCGGACTCTTGCGCCGGGAACTGAAGAAAGTCAAATCCGGCGAGTCCATCTCGCTCGGCACTGCCACCGATCCCTACCAACCCGCGGAGCGGCGTTACGAAGTCACCCGCAGCATTGTGGAAGAATTCGCCCGCCATCGCGGGTTCGAGCTGAGCATCGTTACCAAATCAAATCTCATTCTTCGCGATCTCGACCTTCTGCTCGAAATCGCGCGCCATAATCTGCTGTCCATCCACATCACCATCACCACTTTGAATACCGACCTGGCGCGCATTCTCGAGCCGCGCGCCCCGCGTCCTGACTTGCGTATGCAGGCGGTCCATGGACTCAGCCGGGCTGGCCTCGAGGTCGGCCTAAGCTGCTCGCCGGTTCTGCCCGGCATCACCGATTCACCGGCCGACTTGGAAGCGCTCGTTCGCGAAGCGGCGGCCGCCGGGGCGCGCCATATTTTCGCGAACCCGTTGTTCCTTAAGCCGTGTTCATCGGCAATCTTTCTTCCGTTCGTAGAGCAGCATTTCCCGCATCTGCTGGAAAACTACCGCCAGCGCTATCAGGACCGCTCATTCCTGCCTCCGTCATATGGCAAGCGAATTTCGCAACTGATGTCGCGCCTCAGACAGAAATATGGGATTGGCCGCGGCGATCCTCGAGGGGCGTCTGCTAATAGTTGGCCAGCCCAGGAACTCGAACAACAGCTGCCGCTGTTCTGAGAAATCGGAGCGCTCTTCACCATCGGCGCTAATCGCCCGCAAGGTCTCGCTACTCCAAATTCGGGTGCGACCCCGGATAGAACTTGGCAATCATACGCCCAGTCATCAGTCCGCCTTCATACTCGGGAATAATCACCTCGTCGGCCCCCGAGTTGCGCATCGCCTGAGCATAGCGCGACTGCCCTGCCCTGGTAATGATTCGCGCCTTAGGATTCAGCGCCTTCGCCGTCACCGTAATGTAGAGGTTATCGGCGTCATTATCGATCACGATACAAACGCCGCGCGCCCGCTCGATTCCCGCCTGCAGCAAAATATCGTGCCGTTTAGCATCACCCTGAATGCTGCAAACGCTGTCCTTCAGCAATTCGCGACATAATCCTTCATTGGACTCGATCAGCACAAACGGAATCTTCAGCCGATTGAGCTGATCGACCACAGTCCGGCCCACTTGCCCGTACCCGCAGATAATGAAGTGGTCTTTCATTTTTTCGATATTGACATCGTTCACCATGGTTCTCCAGGCCTCCCTTCCCTGACGGTTAAAAATCGTCACCGCCACTCGCTCGGCCACCCAGATCTGAAACGCGAAAACCCCGATGTACACGAACAGCGAAAACAGCTTGGTCGCGTTGTGCGCGCGCTTGGCGTCAATGGCGTGCGGCTGAAAGATCCAGAACATCGCATCCTGCCAGCTCAGCCCCTCCATGCGCCGGTAAACCAGCACGCAAAGCAGACAGAATCCTAACAACACGACAAAAGGCAGCCACAACCGCCTTATGAACAGCAGCAGGATTCGGAGCATGGGTTTACGAGACTAACACAGACACGGGCCTGCAGGAAAAGCGTCGCCAGCGAAAAAACTGCTCACCGGAATCGGGTTCTTGGGTGGTAAGCAGGTTCGTATCAGGGCACGCCTTCGGCCGCGTCGGGCGGCAAAGGTTCGTATCAGGGCACGCCTTCAGGCGTGCCCGGCCGCCAAGACCTGCGCGTCGCGCCTTTAGGCGCCGCGAATCATCTCCCGCAACTCTCGCCGCAAAATCTTCCCCGACGCCGTCTTGGGCACGCCATCGACAAAGTGCATCTCGCGCGGCTGCTTGTAGTGAGTAAGCCGGTCGGCCACGAATCCGCATAAATCTTCTTCCATCTTTTTGCCGCTGACGAACCCGTCGCGCAATGCGACAAATGCGACCGGAATTTCGCCGGCCGCGGCATCAGTTCGTCCCACCACTCCGCACTCCCGCACCGCCGGATGTTCCAGCAGCACCGCTTCCACCTCCGCGGGAGCGACCGGAAACCCCTTGTACTTGATCATTTCTTTCCGGCGATCGACTACGCGATAAAAACCCTCGCGGTCGCAAGTCACAATGTCTCCCGACCAATACCACCCATCGCGCAACACCGCAGCCGTGGCCGGCGGCTCGTTCCAATAGCCCAGCATGAACTGCGGCCCGCGCATTACCAACTCCCCCGCTTCGCCCCTAGGAACTTCGCATGCTTCGTTGGCACCAACATCCAGGCTCGTCTGACCGATCACTTTGCACTCTGTCAGCGCCAATGGAAGCCCGATCGAATCCGGGCGATATAGTTCCCGCTGAAGAAAACCAACATGTGTCACCGGCGAGGCTTCAGTCATGCCATAACCCTGACAAACAAGAATCCCGGTCGAAGCCGTAAATCGCCGCGCCAGGTCTGGAGCCAGCGGTGCAGCTCCCGACTTCACCCATCGCACCCGATGGTCCCTGGGAAACTCCCCCGCTTCCGCCGCAAGGCTTAACGCATTCATCGCCGGAGGTACCAGCGCAATCATGGTGATCGCTTCCTGAACCACGAGCGCTGCCACCTGCGCCGCGTTGAAGCGTGGCATAAGGACCAAAGTCGCTCCAAGCATGACTGCCGGATTCAACATCACATTCAATCCATAGATGTGGTACAGCGGCAGAAAGCAGAGAATCACATCATTGCCGTTGAGTTCGGTCGCATTCGGCCCCAGGAATTGATAAACATTCGAAACCAGGTTCGAGTGCGAAAGCATCACGCCTTTCGGCAGTCCAGTAGTGCCGCTCGAGTAAGGCAGCGCCGCCAAAACCTCTCTCGACGACTGCCGCGGCGTTGGCAATGACGATGACAACGCGCTCACCGGCTTCAGAAGATTGGAAAATGGTTCAGATCCACTTCCCTGTTCGCGAGTGGAGAAAACCTGCCGCAGATTTGGCAGACCCGCCAGATCGATTCCCGCGATGTTGCCGCCATCGGTAATTAAAAACACTGCGCCGGAGTTGCCCAACTGGTAGCGCACTTCCCGCTCGCGGTAAGTAGGGTTCAGCAGCGTGGGAATGCCACCGGCCAGCGTAGCGGCGTGGTACGCCACGCAAAACTCCCACGAATTCGGCAGAAAAATCGCGACCACCTCTCCGCATTGCAGCCCCGCCGCGATCAAGCCGCGGGCCAACCGTTCCACCAGGTCGCCATATTCCGTGTAGGTCAGCCGGCGGCCATTCGAGGTGTCTACGATGGCGGTTTTCTGAGCATTCTTTTGACAAGATTCCAGCACAGCGTCGTGTACAAACACGCCTTCCGGATCGGCATAGAGCTGCGTGCGTAACATGGGCGGGAATGATTTTACCGGAAGGTCCTCCAGGCCGTTCTAGGAACAGAAGGTGCCAGTAGAGGGTACAGCACGAAGTCGTAAAAACCCGGCGATGGCAGTTGAGCAATTGTTTCCTCTGCGTCCTCTGCGTCCTCTGCAGCCTTTCTTTGCGCCCTCTGCGGTCAAGATCTTTTCAGCAACTCCGGAAAGAAAAAAGAGCGCAGCACCTCTAGCTGGCCAATTTTCGCAAAAACTCGCGCTCATCCATGCGGTACTTAAACGCCTTGTGCCCATCGATAAACACCACGGGCACCTCGTCGTTATATTGACGCCGCAGTTCGGCGTCGCCATCGACATCCACTTCCTGCCAGGTAAAGCCGCCTCTGCGGGAAAGTTTGGTAAGGCTTTCTTTCACCACCTCGCACAGGTGGCATCCTCTACGGGAATAAACGACAACCTGTCGTAGCTCCGGCACGCCGTGATTCTAACGTCACCGCTATATCGCGAAGCAAGAAAAAAGTGGCCCATACGACCGCGAGCTCGCCTTCGTGAGCCTTAGTGTCCTTCGTGGTGGCGAATTTAAAGCTCGATCCAGCCTGAGCTAACCTTGTTCGCGGCAAACTCAGAGTAGAATCCGAAAATGGTCAGTCCACCATACCGACCCCTCCAAGGCCAGACCTGTCTCATCACCGGCGGCGCCAAGCGCCTGGGACGCGCCTCCGCTCTCGCCCTGGCCCAGGCCGGCGCCGATGTGGCTATCACTTTTCGCGAGTCGGCCCGCGACGCCCAGCGCACGGTGATCGATCTCTCCAGCTTGGGCGTGCGCTCCTTCGCCCTGCATTGCGACGTCACCGACGAAGCCAGCGTAAAGTCGATGATGCGCGAGGCCGGCCGCGAACTCGGCCACCTCGATATTCTGGTCAACAACGCCGCAATCTATGAGGATGTCGATTTCGAACGCCTCACCCTGCGTCAGTGGGACGCCATGTTCGCCACCAACACCCGCGGGCCGTTTCTGGTTTCTCGCGAAGCACTGAAGTGGCTGCGCCGCAAACGACCGGGATTTAAGAACATCCAATCCAAAATTATTAACCTCGGCTCTCTGGGAGGTTTGCGCCCCTGGGTCACGCACGCCCATTACTGCGCCTCCAAAGCCGCGCTGCACATGCTCACGAAAGTGATGGCCAAAGCGCTGGCCCCCGAAATCGCAGTCAACGCGGTCGCGCCTGGCGTAATCGACCTCGGCGAAAAATCCGCATTCATGCGGCGCGTTGCCAAACAGACTCCCATGCAGCGTAACGGCAGCGGCGCAGACGTTGCCGCGGCGATTCTGTTCTTTGCCGCTGCGCCGCAATTCATCACCGGGCAGATTCTCGCGGTCGATGGCGGACTGGGCCTTTAGCTCTTGCTTTCAAACGGCTCAAGCCTGCTCAACCTTCGGCCGAGGTGGGATCGATCATTCTTTTCACTTCCGAAACCCGGTTCGCCGGGAAGCCGCCCTGCTTCGCATGTTCCCGCACCATGGCTTCATTGGGCGCAATATAAACGCAATAAATTTTGTCCTGCGTGACGTAGCTCTCGACCCACTGAATCTGCGACCCAAGATTTTTCAGGACCCCGCAAGACTTCTGCGAAATCGCCTGGATTTCTTCCGGCTTCAAACTTCCCGCGTTAGGGATTTCGCGCTCAATCACATATTTCGGCATGTGTGTTCTCCTCAGCGTTAGCCTATCATTGCGTCGCAGAATTCTATGCTCTTAACGACCCACAACAAACCGGACTGTTCAATGGCAGTAGCTCAGTTTGAAATCTCCCGTAATGCGGCGTCATTCCGAAGCCCCGCGCTTTCACCAGCGGGGCGAGGAATCTCCCGGAGAATGGTCGTACGCGGGGAGACCCTTCGCTCCGCCTGAAAAACGGCTTCGCTCAGGATGACGCCTTACGAAAAAATTTGCGGCTCAAATTTCAAATTAAGCCACTACCCCTTCATTCCCCTTTTTTGCGCTTCCCCGCTCAAGGTATATTGGGGCGAGTGAAGAAATCCCGGAACACAACTTCTGCGAAAACTCCGACGGGCGCAAGCCCGCGCGTTGCCGTCGCCATCATGGCCGCAGGCAAAGGCACGCGCCTGAAGTCGCAGTTGCCCAAGGTTCTGCATGAAGTCGGTGGCAAACCGCTGCTGGCGCACGTCATCGCCGCCGCCACGCGCGTCGTCCCGCCGAATGACATCTTCGCCATCGTCGGCTACGAAGCCGATCTCGTGCGCAATGCCGCAGCACAGACTGGGATAAACTTCGTTTTGCAGTCCGAGCAGCGTGGCACCGGCCACGCGCTTATGGTGGCGAGTGACGCGCTTGCCGCGTACGACCACGTTATCGTTCTCTCCGGAGACGCTCCTCAGATCACGCCGCAAACCATCGCGCAGTTGCTCAATTTCCACCTCGATCAACAGGCGGCCATGACTCTGCTCGCCGCCGATTTACAAAACCCCAGCGGCTACGGACGCGTGATACGCACCAGCCCCGGCAGCGCCGACGTCAAAGCCGTCATTGAAGAAAAATCTGCCACCCCCGCACAAAAGAAAGTCCGCGAGATCAATGCCGGCTTCTACGTTTTTTCCGCGCCGCAGCTTTACTCTCATATCGGCGAACTCTCCACCAGCAATCCGCACGCCGAGTACTACCTCACCGACATGGCCGAGGTTCTACGCCGCTCGGGAGCGAGAGTGGTAGCGTGGAAAACCGAAGATCCCACGGAAATCCTGGGAGCCAACACCCGCGCCGAACTCTCTTTTATCGACGCCGAGATGCGCGCCAAGAAATGTTTCCAATTAATGCAGGATGGAGTCTCTATTTTTTATCCCGGCACTTGCGTGATCGATAGCGATGTTGAAATTGCCGCCGACACTGTCATCGAGCCCTTCGTCCAGATTCTCGGCAGATCGCGAGTCGGCCGCGCGTGCCGCATCCGCTCCTATTCGGTCATCCAGGATTCCGAACTGGCAGACGGCGTGCTAATTCGTCCCGCCTGCATTCTTGAGGGCGCGCGCGTGGGCGCAGGCGCAATCCTTGGCCCATATTCTCATTTGCGCCCCGGCAGCGACATCGGAGAAGGCGCGCACGTCGGCAATTTTGTGGAGACGAAGAAGACCAGACTCGGCAAAGGATCGAAGGCCAACCATCTTTCGTATCTCGGCGACACCGAAGTTGGCGAGGGCGTGAACATCGGCGCCGGGACCATCACCTGCAACTACGATGGTTTTCACAAACACACCACAGTGATCGACGATGGCGCCTTTATCGGCAGCGACAGCACGCTGGTCGCGCCAGTGCGCATCGGCAAAAACTCTTACGTGGGTGCGGCCTCCTGCATCACGCAAGATGTTCCAGAAGATTCGTTGGCCATCGCCCGCGGCCAGCAGGTGGTGAAACCAGGTTGGGCCCGCGAAAAACGCTCCGCGCGAAAGCAAAAATAGCTCACCACAGAGCCACGGAGAAAATCTTCCTTGCCTGAAAAAAAAGCACCAAGACCCGGTTTCCTCCGTGTCTCAGTGCCTCCGTGGTGACTTGAATTCCCTAATGCGACACCGCCGCAAACAGCGGCGAGTGCATCAGCGCCTGAAATTGCTGGTCGCTTGATTTGAAATGAAAATTGACGTTCGCTCCGTCGGAGTCCACGCTGGTATTGTCCATGGCCATTTTTTCCGAAGCGCTTGCGCTCATCTTCTTATAGAGCAATCCTGCCTTTACCAGCGATGACAGGGTCGCCCCGCTCACCGAGTCAGAGGTTACTATCGTCAGATCGAAATTCACTCCGCTGTTGAAGCTCATGGTGTAGCGAGATCCCAGCAGATGCTTTTTGATCGAATCGTAATCGGCAACTTTGGCCGCATCGCCCAGCGCCGAACGCATAATGTTTTGCGATCCCTGCTGGTCCAGAATGCTCCACACCGGCGCCGAATCCACGCTCGACATCATGTCGGCCATGGTCGGGTTCGCGTCAATCGTCAAGATCAGTCCGTCGCGCGTGTCGAGCGCCAATTTCACCGACGAGGTATCGCCAAACAGCAGCGTACTGTCATCCAGAAACACCATCACCATGCCGTTATCCATGGGATAAATACTCGCCGTGCGGTACTTCACCGGCTTGATCTTCTGCAGCGTCAATTTCTTGATCACCGTCTTCATGGCAAACGGGCCGGCGGCAACCCCAATCTGCTTCATGCCCTGCTTCTCAGTGCGAAACGCGGCGAAGGTCAGCGTGTCGATATCTTTGTCGGGATTGATCCCAACCCCCTTCAGCGCCTCTTCAAACTGTTTCAGATTGTCCGGCAATAACTGTTGCTTCAATTGCATCGCCGTCTGCGAATCTTTCAGTTCGCGATAATCGCACGAAATCAACTGCTGCAAATCGGTAGGAATGACGGACCGCGCCGAAGAATTCAGTGGCATGGCGCTGGCCACGCCCAAGAGCACGCCGCAGATGGCGATTGCCGCCGCCCCACAAGTTTTCACATACCCCATAACCTTGTTGATCCTCATAGATGTTCCTCAGAAGAGCTCTACAAACAGTGAACGGGAATTCGCCTGCACCTTGCAAATTAGATGCTGCTTTTTGCCTTGTCGTGACCCGTTCTCATCATTCTAAGCCAAGCGTCAGTCGTCCTGCAGTTCCAAAAGTACTAGACCGATAACCATCGGGGAACACATTCAGACCGCCAAGAGCCACAAAACTAACACTAATCGTCATCGGGATCAGCAATCGGATTGTTGTTCCCCTTACATGTTGCATCGTCGCTTGGCGGTGTAATTTGGGTGAACGGCATGGGCGGGCTGCTGTAATGGAAAAAATCCGAGAGATCGTCCGCATGGGCGTCCGCAACACCCAGCGACGGCAGATCATAATTTGTCTCAATGTACTTCAGAATGCTGCCAAAATCGTGTGTCTCGTGCGAAATATAGCCCGGCTGGATATAAGGCGAGATCACGATCATGGGCACGCGGAACCCGTACACGTAGCCCGAACCCCAACTCGTGCCATCGTTTATCACATTCGGCGGCACATGATCGTACCATCCTCCCCAGTCATCCCAGGTGATGATGATGGCTGTGTTCGACCAATATGGGCTGTTGCCGATCGCGTTCACCACTTCCGTAACCCATGAAGGCCCGCAGCCGTCATTGGTCGCTGGGTGATCAGAATCGTTGCCGTTAGGGATGACCCAGCTCACTTGCTGAAGTTGTCCGCTGCTGATGTCACTGATGATCTGCGCATTAGTCTGAGTCTGGCCAAGAACTACTTTGGGTGCGGCGCTGGTGTAATCGGCGCCATCGCAAGCGGTTCCGTTGGGAGGCGGATTGTTCGGCTGGCACATGTGTTCAATTGCGGTGGGGGCCGTCCAGATGCTGCCCAAACTCGGCGCGTAATAGCGCCAGCTGATGCCTGCGGCGTCGAGCAGATCAGTCAGCGTTTGGTGCTCAAAGCATGGGTAGATCGTGGTGTACTCGACGCCCGAAGCGTTGATGAGATACACCCACTGGTCGGGCGGCGCAACACAACCGGCGTCACCTTCAGCCCCTGTATTCCCTGCCGCGAACGAAGTGCTGCCGGCCTCGGGCTCCGATGTTCCCGAAATGATGAACTGGTGAGCTGGAAAACTCGGCCCTTCATTGGTTTGAAACATCTGGTCGGCGAAGGTGTACGTTTGGGCCATTTGAAAATACGGCGCCACGTCAGCGGGATTCACATACATATACTGCAAGTCGGGAGCCGGGCAGTCGGTGGCTCCTGGTTCGCAGGATTCCCCAATCTGCCACGCGCCATCCATAGCGCAGCTGTTGGTCGTCGCGTTCAGGTCACACATTTGGGTGAAAGATTTGTTGCTGTGGCCCAGGTCGTAATCGTTGGCGAGCGCAACTATCCCGGGCTGGGCGACTCCCGTCGAGGACGAACTGTTCAGCCAGTCGCTGGTCTGGATGTTGTATTGCGATGCGCTGGGTGTTGTGCTGCACGCGTTGCTGTTTCCGTAAGGCGGAATGCACAAGCCATAAAACAGATTGTCGGGTGTGCGGTTCTCCTGGAAGATGATGACAACATTTTTAATGGGTTTCGGAGGCGGAGACGAACTGCTGCTGCCACATCCGCCGAGACCGACCAGGAGAATAGCAAGACTGGGAATTACGGCAAGAATACAGAAACGAGAGGAGCGGCTCATCGTAAAAACTTCCTGAGGTTAAGGATTTTAAAACGAACGCTGGTCGGACCTGTTTCTGTCCTTTAAACCCGAGCGCCCAAAATTCCACTCGCCGCCGCTGACAATATTTCGCCGTCTCAGCCAACCGGCCCAACTATCGTGGTACTGCCTCCACCCGCTTGCGCACCTCCGCCGCGAAAGCCTTATCTTTCAGCGATGCCAGGTTTATTTCCACGTTAGCCAGCGCTCCGGTAATCGCCGCCCGCGCCAGCGCCTGCGCCGTAGTCAAATCCGATTTCATATTCGGATTCGTAATCGCCACCAGCCCCTGCGTAATCTCCGCCACTTCCCACGCCTTCTCGGCCACACTCAACGGAACACCCGTAGCCAGCTTCAAACTGGCGTCGATCAAAACCTCGCCGCCGGTAGCATCCGCCTTCGCCTCCTTATAAGCCTTCATCACCGAGTCGTACGCGGCCGCATCCGCATCGATCGCCGCCTTCAATTCCTCGCGAAGCGGCGCCAGCCGCGCGATCGCCGCACTCAACTGCGCTTCGTACTGTAGATACGCCTTCTTTCCCCGCGACATCGACGCCACCATGCTCGCCAACCCCGCGGCCATGGCCGCAGCCGCCGCCGAAGCGCTCCCACCACCGGGAGTCGCTTTGGCCTCCGCAAGTTGCTCCACAAAGGGCTCGACTCCCGCACGGATTCCGCCCACCGACATCTTGCCGCCCATCACCGCCGCCAGCCGGTTCTCCAGAATCAGCGACGAATCAAAATTTTCCACCTGCAGGAACCATTCCGCCGCCTGCTCCAACGCCTTCTTCGGAATCAACCCCACGATCTCGCTCGATATCGGCACCACGCCATATCGCGCCGCCTCGCGCTTCACCACCTCAAACACGCGATGCACCGGAGTCTGCTCGAAATCCGTCAGATTCATCGACACCTGCGCCAGCCCGCGCACCAGAAATCCCGCGCCCTTCACAAACCGCATCCCACCGCTCGAAAAACGCACCGCCTTGGCAATCTTTTTCGCAATCTCCACATCGGGAGTGTTCAAAAACACGTTGTACGCAATCAAAAATTTGCGCGCCCCCACCACCGTCGCCCCGGCCGTCGGATGCACCCTGCACTCGCCAAAATCCGGCTTGCGGCTCGCGACCTTAGCAATCTCCGCCCGAATCCCCTCAAACTGCCCCCGCCGTATGTTCTCCAGATTCTGCCTCTCCGGCACAGCTGCCGCCGCCTCATACAAATAAACCGGGATCTCATACCGCTTCCAAATCTCCAGGCCCACATGCCGCGCCATGGCCACGCAATCCTCAATCGTCACCCCATCAATCGGGATGAACGGCACCACGTCCGCCGCACCCATCCTAGGATGCGCCCCCTGGTGCGAGCACAAATCGATCACCTCCGCGGCCTTCCCCACGCCGCGAATCGCCGCCTCCTGAATAGCCTCGCGCTCGCCCACCAGCGTAATCACGCACCGGTTGTGGTCCGCGTCCATCTCGCGATCGAGCAGGTAAACCCCATCCATCTTCATGGCCGCAACAATGGCATCAACTTTGCCCTTGTCGCGTCCTTCCGAAAAATTAGGCACACATTCCACAAGCGTAGACATAAGCGAGAAGAATATCTGGCGCAGCGCAAGCGAAGCAAGGGATTGTCAACGTGCAACGTGATGCCTAAACCGGCAGCCACACTTTCGGAATCTCTCTGCGACCTCCGCGGCAGTTCTCTGCGAACTCCGCGGTTAAAAGCTGCGCGACCGCAAAGAGCCCAACGAAGCATCGCGCGAAGGCCACAAAGAAGCCAGCCCGCACTAGCCGTTAGCTTTCCCTTTTGCTTTCACTCCGACTGCGTTTAGAATTGCGCTATCCGCGTGCGATCGTATGCAAGAAGACATCAAGACGCCCCCTGTCGTCGCTGATGCTCTCACCGGCACGCTAGTCGGACGCTTCGTCGTCGGCGACCGCCTCGGCGCCGGGGGCATGGGTCAGGTCTTCATCGCCGAAGATCCCACGCTGAAGCGCAAAGTAGCCCTCAAGCGCGCCGTCTCCGGAGCGCAATCCGGCCCCAACGATCGCAAGCGGTTTCTCAAAGAGGCGCAGCGCGCCTCCGCCCTCAACCACCCCAACGTCGGTTCCATGTACGACGTCGTCGAACACGGCGGCGAACTCTGGCTGGTCATGGAATACGTCGAGGGCGAAACCCTCCGCCTTCGCCTCAAGCGCGGCCCCATTCCCCGGGAAGACTTCTTCACCATCGCCGCGCAGTGTTGCGAAGGCCTGCAGGCCGCGCGCGAAAAAGGCATCATTCACGGCGATATCAAGCCCGAAAACATCATGCTCGCTCCCGGCAACCGGGTGAAGATTCTCGACTTCGGAGTCGCCCGCCGCGCCTGGCGCGACGCCAGTCCTTACGAGGCTACGCGAAGCATGGCAACCATGAACGTCTCCGGAGGCACTCCCGCCTACATGGCCCCGGAAGTCCTGCTCCAGAAACATGACGATGGCCGCTCCGACATTTTTTCCCTCGGCGTCGTCTTTTATGAAATGCTCGGCGGCGAGCAACCGTTTTACACGCAAAGCCTCGCCACCACCATCGCCAAGATCGTTCACGAAGAGCCTCCTCCTCTCAAGAACGTTCCAGCCGCATTAGCCACCGTCGTTTCACACGCCATGGCCAAAGACCCGGGCGCGCGTTATCCCACTGCCGCCGCTCTTCTCGAGGATTTGAATCGAGTGCAATCGGGAGGGAAGCCGAAAACCGCGACAGGCGCAACCGTATCAGCATCCTCTCCTCGGTATAGGAGCTTCGTCGCAATTGCTGCTGCCCTGCTACTCATTGCCGCAGCCATTTTTTTCGTAAATGAATCGCGGCGGGCACGGCCCAACTCCGCAACCCAAACCGCAAAACCTGTCCCCACCGCCACCATCGATCATCCCGTGACGCTGATTGTTTTGCCTTTCGAGCCGGTTGCCGACGATGCCAAACTCACCGCCTTCGGCAATGGACTGGTCGATACTCTCACCGCCAAGTTGGCGCAATTAAGCGCGAACCATCCTCTTCAGGTGGTATCCGCCGGCGAAATCCGCCTCAAGAACGTAATCAGCCTCGCCCAGGCGCATCAGGAATTCGGCGCCGACACCGGACTCCGCCTCGGCCTTGAGCGTTCCGGCGATCTGCTGCGCGTCAACTATTCCCTCACCGACGCGAAGACCGGCAAAGTCACAAAAGCCGGATCAGCCGATGTTCCGGTCACCGATCCCTTCGCCATCGAAGATCATGTCACCCAAGCCGTCGCTGCCGCTCTCGGCTTCTCGCTTCGTGCCGATGAATCCCGCGAGCTCGCCTTCCACGGCACGTCTGTGCCTGAGGCCTTCAACTACTACACCCAGGCCCGTGGATATCTCGAAGACGGCAGCAAAGCCGCCAACGTCGATAGCGCCATCATTCTCTTTCAGCAGGCGCTCAAGCTCGACCCTAACTACGGCCGCGCCCAAGCCGACCTGGGCAGCGCCTAC
>Ga0181522_10001659_pt1 | contig 13355 bp, 10 predicted proteins | sample PEATcosm2014_Bin_27_FD_121103 | JGI IMG/M metagenome (GOLD analysis project Ga0181522, IMG submission 121103) | Peatland microbial communities from MTU Mesocosm Facility, Houghton, MI, USA - PEATcosm2014_Bin05_10_metaG | ecosystem: Environmental > Terrestrial > Soil > Wetlands > Peat | place... | reverse complement strand
CTCAAAGGCGTGTTCTTCTTGACCCAGGCGTTGCTGCCACTGATCGCCGACGGCGGCCGGATCGTGAACGCGTCGAGCGGCCTGACGCGTTTCGCCCTGCCCGGCTATGCGGCCTATGCGGCGATGAAGGGCGCGGTCGAGGTGCTGACGCGCTACCTCGCCAAGGAACTCGGACCGCGCGGCATTGCGGTCAACACGATCGCCCCCGGCGCGATCGAAACCGATTTCGGCGGCGGCGCAGTGCGCGACAACAAGCAAGTCAACGCCTTCGTCGCCAGCGTGACCGCGCTCGGCCGTCCCGGCCTGCCGGACGACATCGGCCCCGCCGTCGCCGCGCTGCTGACCGAGGACAACCGCTGGATCAACGCCCAGCGGATCGAGATCTCGGGCGGGATGTTCGTGTGAACGGCGCGGAGGCGACGCCGATGGGAGCGCGTCGCCTGCGCGGCCGAAGGTTTCTCGCCGCACACCCGTCCTTCCGCTCGCAGGAAGAGGAAGCCCGTCGCGCAAGACGGGGGCAAGTCGCAATCCGACGTGCAGTTCTCACTCAGACGCTGCCATCGCGTGTATGACTGCGGCGATTTTCTTTGCCTCCGCGGCGGTGAGGTCAAATGGCAGACCCTGAACGTGAACCGTCAAGTCTGCTCTAATTGGAATAGGCAGGATGCTGCTAGCCATAGGTCCAGCAATCGGAGGTGACGTTTGCCGTCCTCCTTCTGGCACCCCTCCCCCTGATGCACCTCTTTCGGAGTTCAGAGGAATCTTGTCTGAACTGGGCTTTCGCTCACGCGGCTGCAAGCTAGGTTTGAACGCAAGGGGATTCTGAACATAACTGGAAAAGTCGTCTAAGGCGGCCTTAACCCTGCTCCTATAAGTGACGAGGCTTTGGGGGGTGTATCCTTTTCCTTGGAGGTGCCCAAAGCGACTCATGACAGAGTCGAGATCGATTGCTGTTACGTCCTGAGACTCGCTCTCATCTAGAATCCCCAACACCTTGCTTACGGCCGCTTTGCGAGCGCTTGCTGTCGCTCGAGCCATAAGACCCTTCTCTGCTAGATATTCCATGAACTGAAGTGCCGCTTCGCGAGATCGTTGTCCGTCCATTTTTGTCTCCAATGTGTCCGTCGCGGCAATGATATACACGTTCGATGTCTTGATTGCAATGTCTGGATGCGTTCAGCTCGATGCGACGTCTAGCCGCATAAGGAAGCGTTCGCTATCTGACTGATTTCGAAGAAGTTGAGCCATCGCTTAGCCCGTCGTCGCCGCACCCTCTTTCGTCCGCTCCCAGCCGAAGACGCTCCTGCCGCCGTAGGCGGGCGAGTCGCGGCGCTCCTGGGCAATCAGCGCCTCGACTGTCGGCCCGATCGCGCTGCGCTCCAGCAGCCGCGCCTGCGCGTCGAGGCGCTTCAGCGCGGCCAATTCCTCGTCGCGGCCGAGCTTGGCCTTGGCGACCGCCGACTTCAGCACGGCGATCGTCTGGTCGTAGACCTTGATCGGCACCGGAAACGGGTGGCGATCCTTGCCGCCGTGGGCGAACGAATGGCGCGCTGGATCGCTGAAGCGGCACGGCGCGCCGTGCAGCACTTCAGCCACCAGCGCCAGCGCGCGCACCGTGCGCGCGCCGACGCCGGGAACTTCCAGGAGACGCTCGAAATCGCGCGGCCCCGCTTCGGCCGCGGCGGCCAACGCGCCGACGAGGCGGCGTTGGACGACGTCTTTCGGGCGCACCTCGTGATGCGCCGGCATGACGAGATGCGGGAGGACAACCTGCTCGGGCGCTCGCGGCGCGCTCGCGGTCGGCGAGTCGAGCCGTGCGAATTCGGCGGCGATCGCTTCCGGCGCGAGATCGGCGAGCAGTTCGACCTGTCGAACGCGCGAAGTTTCGGCGCGGCGGTCGGCGAGGTTGACGATCTCGCCCTGCCCCTCGCCCTCGATCGCCGCATGCGGCGCGTCAACGAAACTGCGTAACCCCTCTGAAAGCCAATGATAACGGCGCGCCTGGCGCGCGTCGCCGTTCATCCCCTGCTGCACCACGACCCAATGACCGTCGTCGGCGACGATGAAGCCGTGCAGATAGAGATCGTACCCGTCCTGGACCGCGGCGCTGTCGACCTTGGCGACGAGCCGGCTGGCGCGCGCTAGCGCCGCGCCGTCGAAGCCGACCCTCTCGCCGATCGCCGCGAGTTCGTCCGGCGTCTTGCGCGAATGCTTGCCGCGGCCGCCGCAGACATGAAGGCCAAGCTCGCCCGACAGCGGCTCGAGGCCGCGTTTCAGCGCGCCGATGACGCTGGTGGTGATCCCCGACGAGTGCCAGTCCATCCCCATCACCGCGCCGAACGACTGGAACCAGAACGGGTGCGCCAGCCGCCTCAACAGTTCGTCGCGGCCGTAGTGGAGAACGATCGCCTCGGCCATGACGGCGCCCAGCCGCGTCATGCGGTCGGCGAGCCATTGCGGAACCCGGCCGCCATGCAGCGGCAGATCGGCGTATCCCGCCCGCCTCGCCATCGCTCAAGCCTCGCAGTTTTTGTTCACTGAATGTTCTAACACGCGCCGCGCGCCGCGACTAGACTTTTGCGCGACCCGCCTCAGCGATCGGCGGTGCGTTCGGTCGTCGCCTCGGCCACGGCGAAGCGGGCGCGATAGACGCCGATGTTCTCGCTGACGCGCTCGACGTAGTCGCGCGTCTCGTCGAACGGAATGCGCTCGACCCAATCGACCGGGTCGACCTTGCCCGTGCGCGGGTCGCCGTAAGCGGCGATCCATTGCGCGACGCGGCCGGCGCCGGCGTTGTAGGCGGCGAGCGCCAGCGCCAACGAGCCACCCTGGTCGGAGATCATCTGGCCGAGATAGGCGGCGCCGAGCTGGACGTTGAAGGCAGGATCGGCGACGAGCCGGGCAAAATTGAACGGCACGCCGGCGCGACGCGCAGCGTCCTGCGCTGTTGAAGGCAAGATCTGCATCAGGCCCTTCGCGCCCATGCCGGAAGCAGCCTGGCGCGCAAACTCGCTCTCTTGCCGGGCCACGGCGTAGACGCTCGGCAGGTCGGCCGAACCCGCGAGCGGCGCGAATTGCGGCACGCCTGAAAGCGGGAAGGCGGACGCGTCGAGCGCGAAGCCGCGCTCGGTGACGATCTTGCCGAAGGCGACGCTGGCGGCGGCGTCGCCATGCGCCGTCACCACGTCGGCGAGCCCGGCGAGCTGGCCTTCGTCGCTCCATTGGCCCGCCGCGGCTTGAGCGAGCGCGTTGGCAAGGTCGTCGAGACCGGCGGCGTAGAGCCAGACGACGACGCGCGTCGCCTCGTCGCGCGCGTCGGGCGCGGCGACTGCGGCGGGCGCGCGCAGGACGAGCGCGCCACGCCCGAGGCGCCCGGCGGCAAGCTGGCCGTAGTAGGCGATCGGAAAGGCGGCGGCGCGCGCGTAGAAGCGGCGTGCTTCAGCGGCGCGGTCGAGCGCCTCAGCGGCGCGGCCGCGCCAATAACCGGCGCGGGCGATCGACAGCGGCGTCGCGGCGACCGCGTTCGCCGCGTCAAAGCGCTTCGCCGCCTCCTGCGCGTCGCCGAGAAAGCGCAGCGCGATCCAACCGGCGTGAAAGGCGGCGTCGACTTTCGCCGGTACGGAGGCCGGCGCGGCGGCGGCGCAGAGCGCGAACGCCTGGCGCGGCTCGCCGATGTCGAGCAGCTCGCGCGCAACCATGCGCTGCTCGCTCCACCACTTGTCGGGATCGATCAGCGCCGCTGCGTCGATCGGCGCAAGCGCCAGCCAGCCCGCCGCCTCACGGGCGCGATTGGCGCGCCGTGCGTCCTGCACGCGGGCGAACAGCAGTCCGGGATCCTTCTGCAACGACGGGGGAACGGCGGCGACGGCGCGCGGGGTCAGCGGGCCGTTGGCGGCGGCGATGCGCGCTTCGGCGAGCGCGACCTCGTCGGGTCCGGCAAGCGCCGCGGCGCGCAATGCCGCCCCGCTCTTCTCGGCGTAGAGCAGCCGGTCGGCGCGATATTTGTGGTCGGCGCGGGTCAGCAGCGCGGCAAAATTCTTGAGCGTCTCGGCTTCGCCCCAGGCGTCGAGATCGTCGTTGCGCCACAACGGCGCGACGATCGCGATGGCCTGGTCGCGGCGGCCGGATTCGAGCATCGCGCGCGCCAGGGCGAGCTTGCCGGCGGGCGTGCGCGGAGCATCGCCGGCGAAGCGCGCCGTCACGACGTCGGCGGACGGATGGTCGGCGTAGACGCGGCCCTCGGCGACCGCGCGGAGCCAGTCGCCGCCCGGCCAATGCGGGTGGGCGGCGGCGAAAGCCGCGAGGCGCCTGTCGTCAGGCCGCGGCGCGAGCCTGAGCGCCAGCCAATCGAAGACGGCGTGTTCGGTCGCGTCGGACGCGTTGGCGGCGAGCGCGTCACCGCCGGCGAGATCGCCCTTGCGATAGAGCGCGGCGGCGGCGGCGAGCGCCGACCCGTCGAGGGGCGGCGACGGCGCGGCGGCCTCGAGCGGCGGCGCGGGCGCCGCGACGAGCGCGGCAGTGGGCGTTGGCGCGACGGCGGGCATAGGGGCTGCGGCGAGCGCCGGCGGCGCGGCGGGTGAAGGGCTCGGCGGCATTGGGGCAATGCGCGCCACGGCGCCGACCGGCGTCAAATCGAGGCGCGGCGGCGCGAGGGCGCGCGCCGCAATAACGGCCGGCGCGACGACAGGTCGCGGCGCCGGCGCGCCAGGGCGCAGGCTCGAAGAAAGCGCGGCGACGACGCGGGCTGCGGAACTCTGCCGGCCTGGGTCCGACCCCAAACCAGCGACAAGCAACGCGGTCAGCCCCGCCGCCACAGCGGCCAGGCGGAATACAATCATGGCGACAGTCCCGTCGACCAGCATGCCTGCGCTTTGCTGAGCAATCGTTAAGCATGGAGTCGCCTCCGCCTCCCCCTTTCGCGGCCCGCGGCAAGAGTTTATGTGTCGGCGCGGGCGCGGATGGGACGCGTTCGCCTCACGACGATTTGGATTTGAAAGATGGAAAAGCGGGCGAAGTTCCACGGGTCGATGCCGGCCCTTGTCACCCCGTTCAAGGACGGAAAAATCGACGAACCCGCGTTCCGCTCCCTGGTCGATTGGCAGATCGCTTCCGGCTCGAACGGCCTGGTGCCGGTCGGCACCACCGGCGAGAGTCCGACGCTGTCCCATGAAGAGCATCGCCGCGTCGTCGACATCTGCATCGACGAAGCGCGTGGCCGCGTGCCGGTGATCGCCGGCGCCGGCTCCAACAACACCAGCGAGGCCGTCGACCTCGCCCGACACGCCGAGCGCGCCGGCGCCGACGCTGTCCTGGTGGTCACGCCCTATTACAACAAGCCGACCCAGGAAGGGCTCTACCATCACTTCCACGCCATCAACGACGCGATCGGCATACCGATCATCATTTACAACATCCCGCCGCGCAGCGTGATCGACATGAGCGTGGATACGATGAAGCGGCTTTACGAATTGAAGAACATCGTCGGGGTCAAGGACGCGACCGGCGACGTCGGCCGAATTTCCAGGCAGCGCATGGCCATGGGACCGGACTTTATCCAACTTTCAGGCGAAGACATGACGGCGCTGGCCTGCGTCGCCGCCGGCGCCCACGGCTGCATCTCGGTCACCGCCAACGTCGCCCCGGCTCTGTGCGCCGAACTGCTGACGCATGCGCTCGACGGCGACTTCACGCATGCGCTGAAGATGCAGGACCGCTTGGCGCCCCTGCATGCGGCGATCTTCGTCGAACCGGGCGTCGGCGGCGCGAAATATGCGCTGAGCCTGCTCGGTCGGGTCCAGAACGAGGTCCGCCTGCCGCTGGTGCCGATCGGTGCGGCGACCGAGGCGACGATCCGTCGCGCGATGGTCCACGCCGGCCTGCTCAACGCCTGACAAGACCTCAAGGATAGGAGCCGGCGTGGCGGCGGAAAAAGAGAAGCCGAACTACAAGGTCGTCGCCGACAACCGGCGCGCGCGCCACGACTACGAGATCGGCGAGGTGTTCGAGGCGGGCCTGATGCTGGCCGGCCCCGAAGTGAAGTCGTTGCGCACCGGCAAAGCGACCATCGCCGAGAGCTACGCCGCCGTCGACCGCAACGGCGAGCTGTTCCTCTACAACGCCAACATTCCCGAATACCTGCAGGCCAACCGCAACAACCACGAACCGCGGCGGCCGCGCAAACTGCTGGTGCACGCCAAGGAAATCGTCAAGCTGGCCAAGGGCGTCGAGCGCGAGGGCATGACGATCGTGCCGCTGCGTATTTATTTCAACGCCAAGGGCCGGGCCAAGGTGGCGATTGCGCTCGCCCGCGGCAAACAGTTGCACGACAAGCGCGAGGCGGAAAAAACGCGCGACTGGAACCGCGACAAGTCGCGCCTGATGCGCCAGCGCGGCTGAGCGGCGGCGGCGTCAAGACCAGCGTCAAGTTTCGTCAAGTCCTGTCAAGGAATGTCAAGGGAATCGCTTGACGTCAGGCAGGAAGCTCCTTGAATATCAGTCTCTTATCCGTCGTCAAGGCGCTGCTGACCTTCGTCTCGACCGCGGCCGTGGAATCCCCTTTGCCAGCGCCAACGGGAGAGGGACGCCGTGCGGCGCCCTCATTTGCAAGGATAACGCGTTTTCCGATTTCCGGAAAGACATTGTTGGGCGGCTCGGCGGGCCACACAGCTCGCGATCGAGACAGGCCCCTCCGTCATGGCGAGCGACGAGAAGCGCGGCTGACGCGCTTCAGCGGCTGAGCCAGTAGGCGTCGCGCATTCGCCGCGCGCGCATGGCGACGCGCTCGGCCACGCGAAACCCCAATGGAAGCTTCGGCCGGGGCCGCGATCCCGGCTCGAGGAAGACGCGGGCGAACAGCGGCATGACGGCTTCCGGCGTGAACGGTTCGACGCGCTTGCGCCACGCGCCGCCACCGGGCCGAGGCTCGAATGCGACCAGCGCGCGGGTCAGGTCCTCTCGGGTTCGAAACCACATCCGCTGGTCATCGACCATGGCGAGATGATTGCGGTCGCGACCGCCCCGCCAAACCAGCACCGGCTTGTCCTGGGCGAGAAACTCGGCGATGGCGAGCCCGAACGCTTCGCCGCCGCGGCGGGCGTTGAGCCCGACGTCGCAACTGGCGATGAAATCGGCGACGCGTTGCCGATCCGGCGCGCGCGGCACATGGACGATGCGTTCGTGATCGGAGAAGCGATCCGTATTCAGCAGCATGACCCAGAGGTCGGGCCGCGCCGCGAGCGCCGCCTCGATGGCGGGCTTCACAAAGGGAACGTCGAACTGATTGCTGGCGCCGTGCCGCCCGGCCACGACCGCGTCGGAAGGCACGCCAAACTCGGCGCGCAGGTTCGCCAACGGTTTCGGCGGATCGACAATGAGGGGAACCGCGGGATAGCGCGACGCGGCGGCCGCTTCGGCGAGCCAGGACGAAATGTATGCGTAGGCGTCGCCGTGCGGATGGAAGAACCGGAACACCTCGTGCACGGCGGTGCGGCGCGCCGGCGAGGTCGGATACAAGGGGCGACCGACCTTGAGAAAGTAGGCGACGTCGACGCGCTCCTGCTCGAGGACTTCGACCCGCTGCTCCGGGCCGTCATAGGGGCGAATGGCGAAGGCGCGCGAGAAGCGCGAAAGCTGCTCGTCGTCCACCGTCCCGCTCGCGTCGTGCAGGATCACCGGTTCGACGCCGAGCAGCGCGCGCGCGTAGAACGCGTAGTCGTACAACGCTACGGCCGTGCCGCGTTCGCTCAGCCGCCCGCCGTCGAAACTCACGCGCATCGTCGCCCTCCGGCCCCGCCGCGCCCTTGCTAAGCAGGCGCCCGAGCCGTTGCAAGCCGCCAGCGCGGCGGCGCCGTCGCGACGCGTCATTTCATATTAGTCGTATTGACACGAACTAATTTTCACGTTAGTTGTCCTAATATGAAATCACGGACCCGCCACTACGCATTGGGCGCTCGCGCCGCCAAGATGGAGGAGACGCGACGGCGCATCGTCGAGGCCGCGGCCGACCTCTATCTCTCGCGCGGCGCCGACGCATTCACCCTCGAAGACGTGGCGCGGCGCGCGGAGACGACGGTGCAGACGATCCTGCGCGTCCATTCCAGTCGCGACCGCCTGCTCTACGCCGCGCTCGACAAGCTGGCGCGCGCCGGCGTGCCGCTAAAGCCAACGCCGCCAGGCGACGTCGCCGCTGCGGTCGCGGCGATCTTCGACCTCTACGAGTCGATCGGCGACATGGTCATGCAATGGCTGGCCGACGAACGCCGGCGCCCGGCGCTGAAGTCGATGATCGACGACGGCCGGCGCGACCATGGCGACTGGATCGCGATCGCCTTCGCGCCGCAACTCGCGGCGCGTCAAGGCAAGGCGCGCGAGACGCTGCGTCAGGCGCTGCTCGTCGCCACCGACGTCTATGCCTGGCAGAAACTCAGACGAGACAACGGACTCCCCCGCGCGGCGGCCGAAGCGGTCGTGCGCGCAATGATCGAAGCTGTGGCGAACAGGGAGACGACCGATGGCGAAACTGCTGTGGTTGAACTGGTCGGGCGGCGGCAACCTGCCGCCGAGCCTGGGGGTGGCGCGAGTCCTCGTCGGGCGCGGACATGATCTGGCGTTCGCCGGCCGCCCCGAAATGGTTCCGCGCGTGAGGACGGCGGGCTTCCGCGCGATCGAGATCAAGCAAGCCTATCGCCAGCTCGACGGCTACCCGACCGGCAGTCATCTGACCCGCATGGCGTGCTACCTCACCTCGCCCGCCGTCGAGGCCGAGATCCGCGACATCGTCGCCGCCGAGGCGCCGGACTTGCTGCTGATCGACGGCATGTTCCCCGCCGCATTGATCCAGGCCGCCGAACTCGGCATTCCGGCGGTCGTGTTCGTCCACACCTTCGTCTTCCGCCAGCTCGATATGTGGCGGCGCATCTTCGCCACCTTCAGTGACATGCGCCAGAAGGCGGGACATTCTCCGCTGCCGTCGCTCGACGACCTGTGGCGGCCGCGCGAGCGCCTGATCTCGACCAGCCTCGGCGCTTTCGACGCGCCGCCGCAGGACGGCTGGTCGCATGTCGTTCACGTCGGGCCGGCGCTCGAGGACGAGAAATTCGCCGTGCCAACGCCCCTGCCCTGGCCCGACGACGACACGCGGCCGCTGGCGCTGGTCAGCTTCTCGACCGGCTTCGAGCAGCGCAATGTCGACAAGGTGCAGCGCACGCTCGACGCGCTCGCCGACGCGCCGCTGCGCGTCGTCGCCACCACCGGCGGCATCGTCGCACCGAGCGAAGTCGCCGCGCCCGCCAACGCGATCGTCCTCGACTACGCCGCCCACGACCCGATCCTCGCCCGCGCCGCCGTCGTCGTCGGCCACGGCGGCCATGGCACAGCGATGCGGGCGATGCGGCACGGCGTGCCGATGGCGATCATCCCCGGCGTCGCGGGCGATCAGCCCTACGTCGCCGCCGCGATCGACGAGTGGGGCGCTGGCGTCGCCCTGCCCGCCGACGCGGCGCCCGAGGCGATCCGCGACGCCGTCGACCGGCTGATCGCAGAACCGCGGTACCGCGCCGAAGCGCGGCGGCGCGCCGCGGCGCTCGCCGGCGTCGACGGCGCGACCGCCGCCGCCGCCGAAGTCGAAGCGACGCTCGCCAACTAGGGAGTCATGCGGGCGGGATTCGCGCGAACCCCGCCCTGAGCCGCCTGCGTGAGCAGGCGAGTCGAAGGACGAAGGCGACGGCGCAAGCGCCGCGGCGCCCCTCGTCGTTCGAGACGCCCGCTCAAGCGGGCTCACGATGAGGCGCGTCAGAGACCAGGCGATTTCAAGCAAAGGCCGCGGGCTCTGCGCGGCGCACGTCCGATCAAACCTATGGGAGAGAGCGATGACCAATTCAGCCAAACTGTTCGCGCGCGACGGCGGCAAGACGATGCGGCTCGGCCGCATGACCTTTCACGTCAAGATGGCGGCCGAGGACACCGAGGGGGCCTATTCCGTGGTCGAAGCCGTCGTGCCGCCGGACTCGGGCAGCGGCCTGCATCGACACTGGAGCTACGACGAGGCCGCGCTGGTCGTCGACGGACGCTTCGAATGTCATGTCGACGGCGCGCCGACGCCGCTCGGCGCCGGCGAGAGCGTTTATTGGCCCCGCGGCGCGGTGCACAAGTTCCGCAGTCTCGGCCCCGGCGACGGGCGAATCCTGTTCATCTGTTCGCCGGGCCGGATCTTCGAGGACTTCATCGGCCGCGTCGCCAGCGCGCCGATCGACACGGGCGACGCAACTTCCGGACCGGCGGTCGATTTCCGCAGCGTCGCCACGCAATACGGCATCGAATTCGTCGATTGAGGCCGACCGCCTCCCCTCATCCGGCTCCGCGCGCCACCTGCGGGTCTTCGCCCCCCTCCCGCTTGCGGGAGACGGCCGGGGTGAGGGCGCGTTCCTCCTCGCGGCGACCGTCTTGGCGCGGGGTTCGCGTCGTGTCATAAATCCGTATTGCGATTCAGTTGTGGTGCTTGACGGCGGATACGGCTGGGTTCCGCCCCGACAGGAACGGGAAATGTCGAACGCCGAAGTCGAATTCAGCATTCTTGCCGGATCGGGCGCGCCCGTCCGCAGCTTCAAGCAAGGCGAGATCATCTTCCGCGAAGGCGATCCCGCGACCGAACTCTATGTGATCAAGAGTGGACGGGTCGACATCACCACCGGCAACCGGCTGCTGGCGACGCTCGACGACAACGGCATTTTCGGCGAGATGGCGTTGATCGACAAGACGCCGCGCAGCGCGACGGTTACCGCCGCCACGGACGTCGAGCTCGTTCCCGTCAACGAAAAGCAGTTCCTGTTCCTGGTCAGCCAGACGCCGTTCTTCGCGCTGAAAGTGATGCGCGTTCTCGCGGGCCGGCTGCGCATCGCCAACAAGGCGATGTGACCCCGGCGCGGCGTCTCGCGCCTATTTGGTCTCCAGTCGGAAAACCGGCTCCCATGACGGGCCGAGTTCGCTCATCGCCAGGAACGTGAAACGTTCCTGGTAGTAGTTCGTATAGAGGCCCTGGATTTCCGCCGGCGCCAGCGCCGCCGCCGCTTCCGCCAAGCGCGCCGCGGCGGCGAAATCGCGCGCGCGATAGGCGGCAAGAATATCATGATGCCGCCGCGCCAGCTCGCGGAACGGTTCGCTGGCGGCGGTCGCCGCGTCGCCAGCCAGGGCGTAGACCGGCGTCGGGCGCGTCTTGCCCTTGAGCAGGACGCGGTCGACTTCGAGCCAGGCGAAATCCGGCGCATCGGCGCGCGTCAAGTCGCTGGCGACAATGTCGACGCCAAGAACTTTCGACGCGCCTTCCAGTCGCGACGCGACGTTTACTTCGTCGCCGATCGCCGAATAGTCGAAGCGTCGCGTCGAGCCAAGGTTGCCGACGCAGCACTCGCCGGTGTTGAGGCCAATGCCGAACTTCACCGGGTGAAAGACGTGGCCGGATTCGGCCGCCCGGCTCACCCAGCGCCGGTTCAGCTCGACGAGCGTCCTGCGCATCGCGAGCGCGGCATTGACCGCGTGCGCGGCATGGTCGGCGTCGTCGAGCGGCGCATTCCAGAACGCCATGATCGCGTCGCCCATGTACTTGTCGACGGTGCCCATCTCCTGCAGCACCGCGTCGGTCATCGGCGTCAGATATTCGTTGAGGAACGCGGTGAGCTCGACCGCGGTGAGTCCTTCGGACAGGGTCGTGAACGCGCGAATGTCGCAGAACATCAAGGTGAGCGTGCGCTGCAGCCCGCCCAGTTGAATCGCTTCCGGATGCTCGGCCAATCGCGCGACGACCGCGGGAGAGACGAAGCGGCCGAAATGCGAGCGCGTCTCGTTCAACTGGCGCCGCTTCTGGCTATAGAGCGCGAGCACGCCGGCCAGAAACACCGCGCCCGACGAAAAGCTCGGCGTGACGGGATCGATGAGCCAGCCATAATTCGCAAACGCCAGCCAACTGCCGCCCGCCATGGCAGCGACGGCCAAGCCGCCGAGCACGGCGCTCCACAGCGCCGACAGCAGCGGCGTCGCGACGACGAGCGCGAGCGACAACAGCGTCAACGCCGTCACTTCGGCGCCAGGGGCCCAGTCCGGACGCAACAGCGCATCGCCGTCGAGGATCTGTTCGATCAGTTGCGCCTGCGCTTCGACGCCCGCCGTCGAGGGGTTGAGCGGCGTCGCGACGACGTCCGACAACAGCGATGCGCTGACGCCGACGACCACGATCTTGCCGGCAAGCTCGGAAAGATCGACGCCGGGTTCGAACAGTTTCCACGCCGGCAGCGCCAGGCTGGGATCCGACACGGCGAAATAGGCGCGGATGTCGCCGGCCGGTTCGGTCGGCACGACCAGGTCGCCGACCTTGATCGCCGCAACGCCGGCGCCGGCCCCGATGGATTGGCCGCCGGGATCGGCCGACTTGATGATATAGGTCGAAGCGCCCTGCGCCACCCGCAGGCATTCGATGGCGAAACTCGGCTGAATCTGTCCGTTGACGGCGATCAGTAGCGGCACGCGCCGCACGACCCGGTCGGCGTCCGCCTGCCAGTTGGCGAAGCCGATCCCGGCCGCGCTCTTGGCCAGAACCGTCAGCGGCCCGAGCACGCCCGACATTTGCGGCAGCTCGGGCGTGGGGTCCTCGCCGACGGTGGTGAAGCCGCTCTTGGCCGGAACCACGCCGGCGACGTCGGTCTGCGTGACAAGCTCGGTCAGAACGACGGATCGATCGGCGAGCGCTCGGGCGAAAGCGGCGTCGTTTTCGCCGCGCGAGGCGACGTTCGCGTCGACGCCGTTGGCGGGGCCGGCGAGCAGCGCGTCCGAAGGCGCGCGATCGGTTTCCGAAAACAGCACGTCGAAGCCGATGGCGGCAACCTTGGCCTCGGCGAGGGATTGGACGACGCGCGCCAATTGCGCCCGCGGCCAAGGCCACTGGCCCATCCGCCTGATCGACTCGTCGTCGATGTCGACGACGCGAACGAGCCTTTCGGCCCCGCGCTCGCGCGGTCGCCATCGCTGGTACTGATCGAAGACGACGTTCTGGAAGTTGGCGCGCAGCGTCGTCAGCGTCCCAGCGAGCGCGAGAACGCCGGCATAGACGGCGACGATGACCAGCAGGTAGCGCCAGTGGGCGCGCAGTCGCCGTGTCGCCGACTCGCTCCAGGAGACCTTCATTCCGACCGCGCCCCGTCAGGCGAGACGCGGACGCGGCGACGCGCAAAGCGAAACGCCGCCGGCGCCCCCCGCCTTTCGCGGTCGACTTCTCTGATCATCAGGCGCGGCGCCCCTCGTCGGACGCCGATTCATAGCTCGCGACGGCGCGCCCGTCATTCAATGACCGGGGCCGGGTCCAGGACCAT
>Ga0181522_10001658_pt1 | contig 13355 bp, 11 predicted proteins | sample PEATcosm2014_Bin_27_FD_121103 | JGI IMG/M metagenome (GOLD analysis project Ga0181522, IMG submission 121103) | Peatland microbial communities from MTU Mesocosm Facility, Houghton, MI, USA - PEATcosm2014_Bin05_10_metaG | ecosystem: Environmental > Terrestrial > Soil > Wetlands > Peat | place... | reverse complement strand
TCGCCGGAAACGATCCCGACCGCCGTAGCGTCGCATTACCAGACGCTGGCGGAGCGCTGGAAGGTGCTGCGCAAAGCCGGGGCCGTGGGGCTGGTGTCGATCTACAATCCCGCGTCGATGGACATACCCTGGTCGCGCATTGCGCTCAACCGGCTGCACCCGTCGATGAGCCTTGCCGGCACCGAGTTTCAGGAAACCGCAGGCGAACAGTTAGCGCTTGCCTTCAATCCCGCGCACGCGGAAAAGTTATTCGCCGGCTCCGGCCATAGTTTCTCCGAAATTGCGGAGCTGGCGAAAGCGCGCAAGCCGATGCCGCGATTCGAGCTGCCGGTGTCGATCTTCGCGAAGACAAGGTTCGACAAAAGAACGTTGGAGTCGGCCAATATCGTCGCCATGCTGCCGGGTGGCGATTCCATACTGAAGAATGAATTCGTCGTGTTATCGGCGCACGCCGATCATCTTGGCATCGGCGAACCGATCGCCGGCGACAGGATTTACAACGGAGCAATGGACAATGCGTCCGGCTGCGCGGTGCTGCTCGATGTTGCGGCAACACTGAAGCAGCATCCGCAGCACCTCAAACGCTCTCTGTTGTTCGTTTTCGTGACCGGGGAGGAAAAAGGTCTGCTCGGCTCGAAATATTTTGGCGCGCACCCGAGCGTGGGCGCCAAATCCATGGTCGCAGATATCAATATCGACATGTTTCTGCCCCTGGTGCCGCTGAAACTGCTCACGGTTTACGGCCTCGCGGAATCCGATCTTGGCGACATGGCGCGCGCGGCGGCGGCACAGAACGGCGTCGCAGTGCGGCCCGACCCCCAGCCGTTGCGCAATTTATTCGTTCGCAGCGACCAATATAACTTCATCCGCCACGGCATTCCGTCGGTCGCAATGGGCGTGGCGCCGACGACGCCCGAACAGGAGCTTCTGTACAAGGAATGGCTGACCCACCGCTACCACGCGCCGTCCGACGATCTTGACCAGCCCGTGGATCTGGCGGCCGCAGGCAAGTATGAAGACGTCATCCGCACGCTGATGACCGACGCGGCTAATGCGGACCGGGCGCCGCGATGGAAGCCCGACAGCTTCTTCCGGCGCTACGCCGCCGGCGAGTAGATTTCGTCTCACGGAAACCACAGGGCTTCCTGGCCGAACGGGTTGGCGCATATCCGCGCCGCCGCAGCGCGATGCCGCATCACCGGCATTCCGCGCCGCGGCCGTGTGGTTTCTTCTTCTTGTGATACTCCGTGCGCTATGGTCGAAGTGTTCGCGCTAAGGGTTTTTCATGTGATGCCGTTAATGTTTCCAGGACCTGCAAAGCGCTGCTTCCCCTCATAAAGCAGCGGCGTCCTGTTCGACGGGGAGCCTGCTGGCTCCCCCGTTTTTTATCCGTCCTAGGCGACGGGTTTGGCCGAGTTGCTGAGCATGCGGTCGGCGGCGGTGAAGTACTTGCGCGCAAACTTCAAGAGCTCGCCTTCGGTGGGATGATCCACTGTCTCGACTCCCATCACTTTTTTCGCGACCTCCGTACGATGCGTCTTCAGGAAATGCATCAAATCTAGCTTGGCGCCAGCCGGGCCGACAATGAGGATTTCGTTGGCATCGGCGAGCGCGGAGGCGACCCCGGACAAGTAGGCTGAATCGGGCTTATCGCGGCCGGCGCCGGCAGCGCCGCTCTTATGGTGCAGATGGCGGTGCGGTGCCTGCGACTTCACCGCTGCCGCCTCCGCCGCCTCGGGGCTGAAATGAATGATATGCGCTTCGCGATGGTCGATCCATGCGACGGCATGCGAGTGGGTCACCGGTTTTCCTCGATCGTATTAAATATCAATAATACCTCATTCGCCGCGGCCGGCCGCCGCCTGCATCGCGCGCGTTGTTTGCGCTGCCATGGGGTGGGTGGCGGCTTGGTCCATACGCAATGCTGAATTAGAATGCCGGAAAGGCGCAGGGAAAGCCGCAGTATAGGGGAGTCCACAATGAAAATCGTAATTACTGGCGGCGCGGGCTTTTTGGGCAGTCACCTTGCGCGCTCTTTGCTCAATCGCGGCACGCTCAGCGGCCCCGCCGGTGAGCCGCAGGCGATTGGCGAACTCATCTTGTTCGATCACGCCGCGGCGGCCGACATCGAGGAACCTCGGGTCAAAAGTGTTGCCGGCGAGATCGGCGATTCCTCGCTGCTGCAGCAGGTGATCGGTCCCGGCACCGACGTCGTGTTTCATCTCGCTGCCGTGGTGAGCGGCGAAGCCGAAGCCGATTTCGACCTGGGCATGCGCGTCAATCTGGATGGGACTCGCGGTGTACTCGAAGCCTGCCGCAAGCTTGCGCGGCCGCCGCGCATGGTATTCGCAAGCTCGGTTGCGGTTTTCGGCGTGCCGTTGCCGCAAACCGTCACCGACGCCACCACGCCGACGCCGCGCGCGTCCTATGGCACGCAGAAATTGATGGGCGAACTCCTGGTTGCCGATTATTCGCGCAGGGGCTTTGTCGACGGACGCTCATTGCGGTTGCCGACCATCGTCGTTCGCCCGGGCCGGCCCAACAAGGCGGCGTCGAGTTTCGCCAGCGGAATCGTGCGCGAACCGCTCAACGGCCAGCCCGCCAACTGCCCGGTGCCAAAATCGACCGAGTTGTGGCTTATGTCCCCGCAGCGCGCGATCGAGGCGCTGATTCGTGCGTGCGAACTTCCGGCTGAACGCTGGGGTGCGGACCGCTCGTTGAACCTTCCGGGAATTACGGTCAGCGTGGAGCAAATGTTGGCAGTACTCGGGCGCGTTGCCGGCAAGGCGGTGGCCGAGCGCGTCACCTTTGTTCCGGACCCGGACATCGAGCGTCTTGTGTCGACCTGGCCCGCGCGGTTCGATACGCCGCGCGCCCGCGCCCTGGGGTTCCATGGCGACGCCGATTTTGAGTCCATTCTGAATGCACATATCGACGACCAGGGGGTAAGAATCAATTGATTTCCAGTGCGGCGGCGCGCAATTGACCGGCGACCTGTAGCGGGCGTAGGGTAGCAAGCTCATAACCGGAGGGAGGAAACGATGAAACCTGAATTGATGTTTCTGTTGTGGTCGGTCGCGCTGACATTTGCGCAGATGCTGGTTTCCACGATCGGCGCCCAACTGCAGGTGGGTTTGCCCATGCTGACCGGAAATCACGAAAAATTTCCGGAAATTACCGGCTGGGCCGGGCGTGCCAGGCGAGCGCACCTCAACATGCTCGAAAATCTGGTGCTGTTTGCGGCACTGGCGTTGATCGCGGTCGTGACGGGCAAAACCAACGAAATGACGATGCTGGGTGCGCAGCTGTTTTTCTGGGCGCGCGTGGCTTATGCGCTGGTGTATTGGGCAGGGATTCCCTGGTTGCGCACCGGGGTCTGGGCGATATCCGTCGTCGGCCTGATCATGATGTTCGTGCAGCTCGTCTGACGCTGGTTCCAAATGCGCATGGCGCGGCGGTGTTGCGTCCGCTAGACTTTGCGCCGTGCGCATAATTCTTATTACGGTATTTGCGTTCGCCGCCGCTCATGCGCCGGCGGGTGCGCCTGCACTGCATGTCCAAGCGAGCCTGATTGCCGGTGGTGCCGGCGGCGCCCGAGGGGCGCCGGTTTGGGTTGGCCTCAAGCTGCGCCACGAAGCGGGCTGGCACACGTACTGGAAAAATCCGGGCGACGCCGGGATGCCCACGCGCATCGAGTGGACGCTTCCGGAGGGCTGGACGGCAGGCGGCATAGAGTGGCCGGCGCCCGAACGGCTGCAAATCGGCCCGCTGGGGAGCTACGGTTACGAGGGCGAGGTGGTGCTGCCGGTCAAGCTGTTTCCACCTGCAGGTTGGGACGCAAAGTCCGCTGTGCAAATCGGCGCGCGCGCATCGTGGTTGGTGTGCAAGGAGCAATGCATACCTGAAAGCGCGAGTGTTTCATTGAGCCTGTCTGCCCGTAACAGCGAGGCCGATCGCAGCTTGTTCGAGTTGTGGCGGCTGCGTGTACCGAAGACGTTCCATTTCACCGCCGCTACGGCAGTCCGGAATCAAGGCCGCCTTGTTCTCTCGCTGGCGCCGGCAGGTGACGGCCAGTTTTTTCCGGATCGCGAGGAATTGGTCGAACCCGGCGATCCGCCTCAGGTTGCGGTCAATGGCGAGCGCGTAACCTGGTCAGCGCGCCTGGGCGCGCAGGGTAAGTCGATAACAGTGCCCGCAAGCATCGCCGGAGTGTGGGTACCCAAATCCGGCAAGCCGGTGTTCGTTGCGGCAGTACTGAAGTAATCAGTACTTGACCGAGCAGCCGTAGGGCGGGGCGCTGGCGGTGGTGATGGGCTGGCCGGCAAGTGCGCTATTGAGCGCCGCCACGACATAATTCTTTGCACCGGCAATGTCCGCGGCATCGGTCGAGCGTTTGTCGTCGATGCCTCCGGCGTAGACCAGAACGCCATTGCGGTCGATGACGAACATATGCGGCGTCGTCTTCGCGCCGTAAAGCCGACCAACGGCGCCGTTGGGATCCTCCAGGTACGCGGTTGACGCAAGGTGTTTTTCCAGATTCCACGAGCGCTGCGACTCCGGTGTCCTGAAATCGCCGCTGTGCGGATTGGTGGAATTTACGGTCAGCCAGACTACGCCCTTTTGAGTGAACTCTTTTTGCAGATTCTGCATATTGCCCGAGTCGTAATGCTTTTGCACGAACGGGCAGCCCGGATTGTTCCATTCCAGGACCACCAGTTTACCTCGGTATTCCTGCAAGGAATGCTGTGCGCCCGACAAATCCTGCGCCTTGAAATCGGGAGCGGCCCGGCCGATTTCGACAGCGGCGGGCGCCGCCGCGGCGTAAGCAAGCGCGGCAAGCGCCGCAGCCGCATAAAGTGTTCTGGAAATCATTGTTGCATCCTCCGTTGTCTGCAAACTGAAAGTTTAATACTTTGCCCATGACTGAGAGTTGTCGCGCACGCGTTTCCCGGCGCCGGAATGTAATTAATGGTTTCGCCAAGTACCCCTTATTCCACAAAAGACGGTGAGTGGCGCACGGCGGTGCTTTGCGCTTTATCGTGGTTGATCCAGAGCGTCGCGTGATTGTCAGCCAGCAGCGAAGCAACCTTGTTCATTGACGCGACGCTTTGTTCGCGGTTGAAATTAAAACTGGGTGCGAACCGGTTGGTCCAGTTCTCCTCGTAATGCGCGAGATCGCCGGAAAGAATGACCGTACCCGACTTCGGCAGCCGTACCATCAGCGATTGGTGGCCGGGCGTATGGCCGGGCGTCGAGACGATAGTCACGGAGCCGTCGCCGAATATGTCGTAGTCGCCGTTGAGCTTGACCACCGGCGTGTTGCGCAGTTTGTCATAATAGGTCGGGTAAAAATTGTACTTCCCCGGCTCCGCTCCGAACGCCGCGTCGTATTCCGCCTGCTGCATGTACAGGGTCGCGCCGGCAAACATATTGGCGTTGCCGACGTGATCGGCGTGCGTATGCGAGAACGCGATGCGCGTGATCTGCGTCGGGGCAACGCCGATCTCTGCCAGCTCCGACGCCAATGTTTTCGCGCGCTTGGTCACAAACGCGCCGCCGGCCATCGACACGCCCTCCGGCGTCGCCACCAGCGAGTCCGGAAGCCCTGAATCCCACAGCATCATGCCCTTGGCATGCTGAATGAGGTAACAGTTGTCGCTGAATTCAAATGCCTTGCCCACGTTGACACCGGGCGGTGACCAGCGCGACAGGTCCTTGATGACGATCTGCCCGCAGTCGATCACGTACATGCGCTGTACCGTTGCGGGTGCTGCGGCGCCGCCGGATTTTGCATCGTGCATCGCGCACGCCGCGGCGAGCGCCGTCGCAACCGGCAACAATAGAAGACGGACGAGGAAGGGGCGCGAAAGAAGTGCTTTGACCGAATCGAGCATGTATGTCTCCTATCCGCTATTGGCAGTCGGCATATTCTGCCATTATCGGGCAGAAGCTGTGGCGCGTTGCCGCAACAAATTCGGAGTAGACTTTTTTGCGGCCTATTTGAGAACGCTTATGACGATCGGAATGCATGGCATGCGAAAAAAAATGGCTGCAATCGTGGTAACGGCAGTTACGCTCGCCGCGGGTATCGCGCTGGTCTCCGGCTGCGCGACCAAACCCCAATCAGGCGGGTCCGGGACGCCGCTGCGCGCGTTTGCTCAGCCGAGTGCAGCGGCCAAAGCGGAGCTTGCTCCTACCGGCGCATTGCGGCTCGCAGTATTTACCGGCAACCCTCTTATCGGCAGCCGGAGCGAGAGCACGGGTGAAATCACCGGCACCACCGTGGCCCTGGGCCATGCACTCGCCGAACGCGCGGGCATGCCGGTCTTGCTGATTGAATATACGTCGCTTGCGAAACTCGTCGAAGCCGCCGGCGGCGATGTGTGGGACCTCGCGGTCATCGGCGTCGAGCAGGCGCGGCGCGATGCGATCGATTACGCGCCGCCGCATCTGGCCGTCGACATCACGTATCTTGTTGGGCCCGGCTCGCATCTGCAAAGCGTGGCCTCGGCGGACCAACCCGGGGTGCGCATCGCCGCGGCGCGCGCGGGCGTGCCCGCGATCGTGCTGCTGCGTTCTCTACGCAAGGCGACGTACGTGCAGACCGAGACCGACGTCGCGGCGCTTGCACTGCTGAAAGCCGGCAAGGTGCAGGCGCTCGCGCAAGACCGCTCACTGCTGCTGGAAATGGCGCAACGCTTGCCCGGCTCCCGCGTGCTCGACGACCGTTTGCTGTCGGCTGAGCTGGCGTTTGCCTTGCCCCGGGACCGCCCCGCCGCGCTGGCCTTCGTCAGCGAATTCGTCGAGCAGGCAAAGGCCTCCGGCCTGGTGCAGCGTGCAGTCGACGGCGCGCACCTGCTAGGCGTCAATGTGGTGCCCGCCGCGCGCTGAATTCAGGTTTCGCAACGAGGTCTTACGTGAGCGGTTTTAAGGCCCGGCTTCTGCGGCAGGTAGTAGATCGGTTGGTTGCCACTAACGTACTTGCGCCACCACCGCCGGCTGGCTCGCATGCAAGAACCAACGTTCGATGACCACGTTGCGCGCGAACCAGTGCGTGGCCATCAGCCGGGCGGCGATCTTTTGTCTAAACTTTGCGGGGAGCCATGATTTTTCGGCCTCGCCAGCGCTTCGCTTGCCGAAGCGCTGCGCGATACGGCTGGTATAAGGGTCGAGTCGGACCTGGCGGTAATCTTTGTTTGCCGCAAGGATCACTTCGGCAGACATTAATCCGGATTCCACGGCGGGGCGGATGCCTTCGCCGCTCGCGGGGTAGGCGAGTCCTGCGGCGTCGCCGATGACCAACACGCCATCGCCGCTGAGCTTGCGCTGCGATGCCGTATAAGTCAGATAAGCGTGCCCTTTCAGTTTGCCCGGAAGGTTGCGCGGAATGGTGCCGCGTTTCCGCAGCCAGTCGCAGAATCGCTCGACGTGTTCGGACAAGCGGTGATTGTCTTCGCGGCCGAGTCCGACGTTGAGATAATTGCCTTTGGCAAAGCACCAGCCGTAGCCCTTGAGATCCGGGCAGAAATAAAGCTCCACCATGTCGTTGTCGAATTTGCATTCCCCGCGCTGCTCAGCCGACAGGGGAAACTCGATCTCCTGCGCCGAGACGATGGTCTCAGACTGCCCGAGCTGGGTGCCGAGCAGGCGCGACACCGGGCAAAAATGACCGCCGGCGCCTACCACCAGCGGTGTCTTGATGTCGCCGTTCACCAGCCACCCGTTGCCGTCGCGCGTCATGGTCTTCAGCGGCTCGCCGAGCCGCGTGCGCGCTTTGGAACGCTGCAACAGATAGTGATCGAATTCGAATCTGCGGATGCCGTAGCTCGCCGGCTTGCCGGGATAGCGGGTTTCGACTTCGGCGCCGCCCCAGATGCCCGTGCGAAACCCGTGGATCGGCTGCATCACGCGGCCGGGCGCGTAATCCTCGCTGTCCAGTTCCAGCGATTCGATAACGGCGGGGGTAATCCATCCGGCGCAGATCTTGTCACGCGGAAAGGGTTGTTTGTCCAGCACCAGCACGTCGAGACCGGCCTTTACCAGCTGCCAGGCGCAGGTGGAACCTGCCGGGCCGCCGCCGACGATCAGGACGTCACACGATTCCATCTTAGCCGCTACGCGGCCTCCTGCCCATACAGGTAGCCGCGCGTCCACGGCACTTCATTGGTGTACTGGCGGGCGAACACGACCTGGAACAATTGCAATTGCCCCGTTTCGAACGCGGCCTGCGAGCCGGAAAGGTAGACGCGCCAGATGCGGACGAATTTTTCGCCGTACATTCTGGTGACTTCGGCAATGGCGTTTTCATAATTCTCGCGCCAGTACTTGAGCGTCAGCGCGTAATGCAGGCGCAGGTTTTCGACATCGAGCACCGAAAAACCCGGGACTTCCAGCACTTCGAGCATTTCGCGCAGCGACGGCGGGTTGGCGCCAGGAAATATCCTTCTCTCGATCCAGGCATTGAGCGGAGCGGGCCGCACCAGACCGATGCTGTGGATGAGGCCGCGGCCATTGGTTGAGAGCGCCTTGTCGATGATGGTGCCAAGCTCGCGGTAATTCTCGCGGCCGACGTGTTCGAGCATGCCGACCGAGACGAAGGCGTCGAAATTGCCGCTGATGTTGCGGTAATCGTCCTCGATGAATTCCACGCAGTCACCGAGGCCTTCGGCGCGGGCGCGTTGCCTGGCGTACTCCATCTGCTCGTGCGAAATATTGAATGCCTTGACCTTGACCCCGAAATTGGCCGCCATGTGGAGTGCAAGCGCGCCCCAGCCGCACCCGGCCTCGACCACGGTTTCGCCCGGCTGCAGGCGCAGCTTGCGGCAGACCAGGTCCATCTTGGCGACCTGCGCCGCCGCGAGCGTGGTGGAGGGCGTCGGAAAATACGCGCAGGTATAAGCCAGTTGCGGGTCGAGCCACAGCTTGTAAAAATCGTTGCCGAGATCGTAATGGGCGTGGATGTTGTCGCGCGAGTCGGCAACGGTATTGGTGTGCCGGCGCCGCGACCAATCGATAAACTGCCGCACCGCCGAAGTATATTTGTTGAGCCCCCGCATCAGCACGGCGAGCAGTTTGACCAGGTCGCCCTCGACCCGCAGCGTACCTTCGGTGAAGCATTCGCCAAATTGGAATTCGGGATCGACCACCAGCTTGAGAAGGCTCTTGCGGTTTGCAATGCGGATGCGGGCGACTTCCTTGCCCTTGGTGCAGCCGACTTCGTCGCCGTTCCACAGTTCGATCCGCACCGGCGGCTCGCCCATCGAACGCAACAGGGCGCTCATCAATTGGCCGTCGATCGACAGCCGCACCGGTTCTCCATCCGGCCCCTGCGCCGCGCGCGTAAGGTCACTTTCATTGTCTTGTTTCATGCCAACCCCTTTCCGTACTGTCAGGTCCAGAAAGTCTCCCAATTCCGCCCGCGCCCCTTTCCTGCACAACGGCCGGACACCGGCGCCCCGGAATCGTCAACCCGCGGGAGCGTCGCGGGACCCGGAAAACACCCGCCACCGGGCATCAAAATTACAGATTAATGAATTATGCAAAAACTATATTAAATTGCAAATACCGGCTGCTCTGTGCGGAAGAGCACGTTCCGTCAATCAATGGTGGGCGGATCTGCCCGTCCATCATTGATTGATGTCAATTTACGGGGAAATTCCGCCTGCCGCCGCCGGCATAACGGACTATTTCAGTCGCGAAAACACCTGTTCTGCGGCTATTTGCGATGGCAACACGGGATAAGCGTCGAAATCGACGATGTCGCTCCAATTCGCGATCCATTTGTCCAGCAATTTCCGCTCGCCGGTTTCCATGAGTTGAAAGCAAAGTTCGAGTTTTTCCGTCCACCCAGCTTGAGACATATTGCAAGCGATCCGGCGCGAGCCGGCCGCGCTCGCGGAAGCGGCCTATAGACTGGAACGGGGTTTCCATTTTTGAATCGCTCGGCGATCATAAAGAGTACTGCGGTTCTTCCGACAATCAGCGGTTGTTGACGATTTCCTGCACGCTGCGGCGGAAACGGTAGCCCTTGTAGCTGAAAATCAAGCCGTCGGGGGTAATCTGCTCGATCTTGAGGCCCGGCCCGGCGCTGTCGCCCTCGCGCAGCAAGCTGTCGTCAATCGTAACCAGCCGGTTCTTGGGCTGGCTGGAATAGGCGTGGACTGAGATCGACAGGCGCGGAATTTCCTGCTGAATTGCCTGCGGCAGATCGGCAAAATTTAGCGCTTTCGCCTCGCCAACGGCGTTGTCCTTCTCGGTCGCGGATCCTGTCGCGGCAGCTTGGGGCGCAGGCATTCCAGGAGCGGGTGCAGCGGTAGCGGACGCTGCAGGTGCAGAGGGTGGAGAGGGCAAGGGCGCCGGCGCTGCCTTGGCCGCCACAGTTTCGTGCTCGAATTTCTTTACCGGTTCCGGCGCTGTAGCGAAGGGTGCGATTGGAACGGCGGCACCGGGTGCGCCCGCGGGGGAGGCGTTTTGCGAGCGTGCGCCGGGGTTTGCCTGCCATGGGCGCAGCCAGCCGATAGCGATGCCGGCAGCGAGCAAAGCCAGCGCGAGTGCAAGGTAAAACGTCGTCGCCGGGCGCCTCGGTGCAACTGCCGCGGCATGCGATGTCAGCAGCGTAGGCGCCGCGCCGCGCTGGCGCTGCAAATCGGACTTGCGGATTGCGTCGAGGATATACGACATTTCTAGCGTGCCGCCGGCTCGGGGAACAGTCGCGGCGCAGCAGTATCGGCAGCGCTGCTCAAACGCAGTAAGGTCTGCGGCCCGACCGCGCCGTCCGGGATGAGCCCGCGCGCGAGTTGAAACTGCCTGACTTTGCGCACCAGGGCTTCGTCGTATACCTGATCTTTTCCCGCCGCGTCGGCCTTTGTGCCCTGGATCTGGGCAAACTGGCCACCCAGCCACGCGACGGCCTCGCCGCGTTCGCCAGGGCGGATCGTCCGTAAGCCTTCGGGAGGAGCGCGCCACAGCGTCGTGTATTCACCGGACCATTGCGCTGCCAGCGCACCGAGAGCGACAGTTTGATTTTCACCGCCGACGACAAAGCTCGCGGTCGTATCGTCGAGCGCGGTAAGTGTGGCAAAGAACTCCTCACCCTTGACGTCACGCATTTGCAGAACGGCAGGCCGGTTCGCCTGGCGCAGCTCATCCAGGCCGCCACGCGACATGCGGCAGCGCACACCAAGGTCTCTGGCCTGGCGGCACACCGCGGCGGTTTGCGTGTCCACACCCTTGTAGTCGGCTCCCCAGGCGCGGAACAGCGCCGCCAACGCCATCGTCTTGCTGTTGGCGGCGGCCTCTCCCGCCGGCCAGACCAGCGTTTCCTGCGTATTTGCCGACGGTGTCGCCGATCCGGATTCGCCGGCCGGTCGGCCCGATTTTTTCTGGGCCGCGGATTGATTGTCGTGCTGCATTTGCTGGTAGGCCTTCACCGCGAGCGCACCGCCCGCGACCAGGATCAAACCTGCGGCCAGCGACGTCGCCACGCCAAGACGGCGCGCAGCCGATCTCGGGAACACTTCGCGTGCTGCCTGCTCCAGGGTTACGCGATCGATTTTTTCCTTGCTCTGTACGTAGGCGCCGAGCATCGCGCGGTCGCACAGCACGTTGATGACGCGGGGTATGCCGCGGCTCAGGCGATGAAGGCGGCCCATCAACGCTGCAGGGAACAGCGGGTGTTTGGCGCCCGCAACCTCTAGCCGATGGCGCACGTAGAGCGCCACCTCGGGTTTGCTCAAGGGTCCCAGGTGATAACGTGCGACGATGCGCTGCGCAAGCTGCTTGAGTTCGGGCCGTTCCAGCATTTCGGCCAGCTCGGGCTGGCCCAGCAGAATAATCTGCAGCAGCTTGCGCCGGTTGGTTTCGAGGTTGGTCAGCAGGCGCATCTGCTCCAGCACTTCGGCGGTAAGATTCTGCGCTTCATCGATAACCAGCACGGTGTGCCTGCCTCGCGCGTGCGCGTCAAGCAAATAGGCATTGATGTAATCCACAAACACCTTGACGCTGGTATTGCCCGGCGGATGGGCAATGCCGAATTCCAGGCAGATGGTCGACAGCAGTTCCTCGACCGTAAGCCTGGGATTGAAGATATAGGCGACGTCGCAGGACGCGGGGACCTGCTCCAGCAGGCAGCGGCACACCGTGGTCTTGCCCGCGCCCACTTCTCCGGTGAGCAGAACAAAGCCGCCGTCACCGTTGACGCCGTACAGCAAATGTGCCAGCGCCTCCTGGTGGCGTCGGCTCATGTAGAGATAGCGCGGGTCCGGCGCGATGGAGAACGGCGCTTCGGCAAGGCCAAAGTAATTCTCGTACATGGGAATAACGCCTGCAGAGGAATCTTCATTATACGAGGTCTGCTCTATAATGCAGCGCAGAAACCCCGTTGCCGTCACGCAACCCGGCGCACGGCGCATTCCCGAATTCACTATGAGCAAGTCATCCGTTATTCCGCGTCCCGCCGCAACCCTGATACCGGTACGCGATGGCGCGCACGGGATCGAAGTCTTTATGCTGCGCCGATCCGATCGCGCAAATTTTGCGCCTGGCGCCTTCGTTTTTCCCGGCGGCCGCATTGACGCAGCGGACGGCAGCGACACGAGCATTGCGCTATGCACCGGACTGGACGATGCCGCGGCGAGCCGCGAACTCGATATCGAAACAGGTGGCCTTGCGTTCCGTGTGGGCGCCATTCGCGAATGTTTCGAGGAAGCCGGATTGCTGTTTGCGCGCGAAGCGAGCGCCGGGCCGGACGGCGAGCTGATTGCGCTCGACACATTGGCGGCAATCCAGGAATTCATCGCGCTGCGGCGAAGGCTCAACGCGCGCGAGCTTGGGTTTGCCGAACTATGCTGTAAGCGCGGATTGCGGTTTGCCTGCGACCGGCTCGTTTACTTGGCGCACTGGATCACGCCCAAGGGCTTGCCGCGCCGCTTCGATACCCGTTTTTTCATCGCCGTCGCGCCGGCAGCGCAGACCCCGCTGCACGACGGCAGCGAAACCGTCGAGCACGTCTGGATCGATCCAGACGAAGCGCTGGCGCGGCATCAGCGCGGCGAATTTCTTCTGATGTTCGCGACCGGCAAGACCCTGGAACTCATTGCACGTCACCGGCAGTGTGCGGTGTTGATTGCCGAGGTCAAGGCGGCGCAAAAGCTGGGACCGCAGGTGCCGAGACTTGCCGGCGGCCGCACCGGTACGCGTGTATTGGGGCGCGACGACTTCGCCTACGCCGAGGTAGGCAAGCTCGATCCCGACGGCAAAGGCGGGGTCTCATACGAAATCGTGCCGGGCGTTGTAACCGCGCTTTCCGGCAAGGTGCGGCGCATCACTGCGCCCAATCCGGGCTTCATGACCGGACC